>Ga0214177_1000015_pt1 | contig 66467 bp, 57 predicted proteins | sample TroBogEpilimnion_43_FD_153015 | JGI IMG/M metagenome (GOLD analysis project Ga0214177, IMG submission 153015) | Freshwater microbial communities from Trout Bog Lake, WI - 27AUG2007 epilimnion | ecosystem: Environmental > Aquatic > Freshwater > Lake > Epilimnion/Euphotic zone | place: Trout Bog...
CGGCCTTAGGTGGTCAGCCCCCAGTCACAAGGCTGAACAACCTTGTTGGCAACGACAACTAGCTTTCCCCTCGCGCAGGAAAACGGACGTCAATGAGGGAAGACCGCCGGTCCGCTCTGGCTGGGCCCCCGGAACTCCGCGCTGACGCTGGGAGTGGTTCCCCACAGGCCCGCCACCATCTTGACCTGGCTGAGGTCGGTCCTGGCGGGATCCCAGTCCCGCCGGATCAGCAGGGCGTAGGGATTCTTCGCGTCGGACCACCAGCCGGGGTCGTCCACGATGACATAGACGGCCTGGGCTTCCTTGGCGGGGTTCTTGTAGGTCACCAGCACGGGCTGGTGGGCGAGGGCCGCCTGCAGCATGCCGGGTCCCGGGACACCCCACTTGTCCACGAGCAGGAGCCGGAACCAGCCCAGCTGCTCGTGCTGGACCTCCACCTGGACGGTGCCGCCCGCCGGAACGGAGATCCCGTAGGCGCGCCAGCCCGCGGGGAACTGGGCATAGTCGGAAAGGGCCTCCACGCTGTCCCCGATGGGACTCACGGGAATGAACCCGGTACGCGACAGCCACTGGATCTCGCCCATGATGTCCCGCTGCCCCCAGTAGGCCGGGGTGGGCAGGGCCGCACACCGGGGCCAGCCCGGCGGCACCACGGTCCGGGAATTGCGGTAGATGTACACCCGGCTCACCCTGGGGTGGACGACCCCCATGCTGTGCCGAGTGGGGCCGGACCCGGGTTCCAGCCGGGACGAGGGCACCGGGCCCTGGGGTGCCGGGCCCCCCTGGACGCTGCTTTCAGCGGGCATCTGGGGTGCTGGATGGGGCGTCCGCCCCTCCTGGGGCGGCATGCCCCAGAGGGCCGAGGCCAGGGCGAGACTCGCGAGGGTTGTCAGGGAACGATGGGGCGGGAACCAGGCTCGCATCACACACCTCCTCCCAGCATTAGACGCACCGAACCGTCGAAAGGTGGCGGCAGTCCCCTCAGTTTAGGGGAGACCGACCCTCACCCTGCGTCCCCGGGGGGCCAGTTCCTTCCCGGGGCGTTATCCTGGCGGTTTCGGACGGGGGCCCCCAGGTGTTCGGCAAGATCCAGCACATCCATTTCGTGGGTATCGGCGGCATCGGCATGTCGGGCATCGCCGAGGTGCTCGCCAACCTGGGCTACCGGGTCTCGGGCTCGGACCTGAAGGAGAGCCCCGTCACCCAGCGGCTGCGCAGCCTGGGCATCACCGTGCACCTGGGCCACGAGGGCCGGGTCATCGCAGGGGCCCAGGTGGTCGTCATCAGCTCGGCCGTGAAGGGCGACAACCCCGAGGTCGTCGCCGCCCACGCCGCCAAGGTTCCCGTCATTCCCCGGGGCGAGATGCTGGCGGAGCTCATGCGCATGAAGTACGGCATCGCCGTGGCCGGCTCCCACGGGAAGACCACCACCACCAGCATGGTGGCCCAGGTGCTCAGCCAGGGCGGCATCGATCCCACCATCGTCATCGGCGGCAAGCTCGGCACCATCGGCAGCAACGCCAAGCTCGGCAAGGGCCCCTTCCTGGTGGCCGAAGCCGACGAGAGCGACGGCAGCTTCCTCATGCTGAATCCCACCCTGGCCGTCATCACCAACATCGACCGGGAGCACCTCGACCACTACAAGGACCTGGACGAGATCCAGGACGCCTTCGTGGACTTCGCCAACAAGGTGCCCTTCTACGGGTCCGTGTTCCTCTGCATGGACGACACCAACGCCGCCGCCGTGCGGCCCCGCCTGAAGCGCCAGCTCCGCACCTACGGCACCCACCCCCAGGTGGACATCCGGGCCCGCGAGATCCGCCAGGAGGGCTTCCGCACCTTCTTCAAGGTGACGGCCCATGGCGCCGACCTTGGCGCCTTCAGCCTCGGAGTGCCCGGCCACCACATGGTGCTCAACGCCCTGGCGGCCATCGGCGTCGCCCTGGAACTGGATGTGGAGCCCGAGGGGATCCGGGCCAGCCTCGCCAGCTTCACGGGCGCCGACCGCCGCTTCCACCTCAAGGGAGAGAAGGGCGGCGTGCTCGTCGTGGATGACTACGGCCACCACCCCACGGAGATCGCCGCGACCCTGGCCGCTGCCCGCGCCGGATTCCCGGAGCGCCGCATCGTGGCCGCCTTCCAGCCCCACCGCTACAGCCGGACCAAGGCCCTGCTCGACGAATTCGGCACCGCCTTCTTCGAGGCTGATGCCGTGGTCGTCACCGACATCTACCCGGCGGGCGAACAGGCCATCCAGGGGGTGGACGGGGCGGCCGTGGCCGAGGCGCTGCGCGCCCACGGCCAGAAGGACGTCCACCTGGTGCCGCGGGTGGAGGACCTGCCGGAGGCGCTGAAGCGCCTGACGCGCAGCGGGGACCTCGTCCTCACCTTCGGCGCCGGCTCCATCACTCACGCCGGACCGGCCTTCCTGGACCTGGAATGAGCGCGGGCCTGCGGTTCACCGTCGCCATCACGGGGGCCTCGGGTGCCGCCTTCGGCGTGGCCACCCTGAAGCGCCTGTCCGCGAACCCGGCAGTGGCGCAGGTCGCCCTGCTGCTCTCGCCCACGGGAAGGCGCTGCCTGCTGGACGAAACGGGCCTGGCCCCCAAGGACCTGGCCGCCCTCCCGAAGGTGAGCCTGCGTGATGAGCGGGATCTGGGCGCTGACATCTCCTCGGGCTCGCACCGCCAGGATGGGATGGTCATCGTGCCCTGCAGCGCCGGGGCCCTGGGCCGCATCGCCTCGGGCGTGAGTGAGACCCTGGTGAGCCGGGCGGCGGACGTCTGCCTGAAGGAACGCCGCCCCCTGGTGCTCTGCCTGCGCGAGACGCCCCTGAACCGCATCCACCTCGAGAACATGCTCCGGGTCCACGACGCCGGGGCCATGGTGATGCCCCTCACGCCGGGCTTCTACAGCGGCCCGAAAACCCTCGAGGACCTCTTCGACACCTTCGCCACCCGGGTGCTGGACCAGCTGGGGCTCAGTGAAACCGACGGACGGCGGTGGAAGGGCTGAACGACCCCGGACCGGGCGAGCCACAGCCCGGGAAAGGCCCCGATTCCAGGCGGCGCTCAGGGGGCCAGATGTTCCCGGACCTGCTGGAACAGATCATCCAGGAGCAGATACCGCTTTGCATACATGGAGCGCTTGTTGGGCTTGACCTGGTCGGGGCTGCGCCGGGGCGTCCTCAAGGGCAGTCCGAACCAACCGTCCGCTCCCATTTCCCCGCCGACTTCCAGCCACAGGGCATCGAAATCGAAACAGATCTTCCTCGGGGGGAGGAAGGGATTGTTCAGCCGCGCCCGGTAGACCTGGACGCGGTTGCCCACCCCGCGCAGGTGGAGGACACCCAGGGTCCGGGCCAGTTCCTGAACCAGCAGGACCATCAGGCTTTTCGGACGCAGCCCATGCATGGCCTTGGTCGCCAGCTTGATGGTCTCTTCGTCTCCGCCCTTCCGTCCCTGGAAGCCGCCGATGAGGGCGATCCATCCCTGGTCCTGGACCAGCGAAAAGGCCAGGCCCGAGACCGGACCTTCGATGCCATCCAGTTCCAGGAACAGGGAGATCTCGCCTTCCTTGCGGAACTGGGCATCACTGCCGATTCGGATCCGGGCCCGCTGGCCCCGGTCGAGGTCAAACTGTGCCAGCGTCAGGCCCTGGGGGCACTGCATCGCCCGTTCCAGGAAGCCCCCCCGCTGGACGATGAAGCGATAGGTGTCCTGGATGACCTCCATCCTGCGTGGAAGGCTCCAGCGCACCGACATGTAGCTGGTCAAGGCCCGGAAGACGAGCCTGGGGTTGGCGCGGGAGAAACCCGTGTTGGCCGGTTCGTCGTGAAAGGAAAACCAATCCAGGGCATTCTGGGGTCTAAGGGCTGCCGCGGCTGCCCACCGGAGATGGTGCTTCAACGACCTCGGGCTTTCCGGGTTGGGCCCATAGACGCGCCGGCTCCATTGCCAAGCCCTGCTGGCGGCCTTCCAGGAGGGCCCAACAAGGGGCGGGGGCATGAAGGTGGTTTTACTCATGGTGGTTGACAACTCAATCCGAAAGGCATTCCACGGAAACCCCGGGAGATCCCAGCAATGGGTTAAACCACAACCCGGCATCCCTGGTCTAACTCATGGATAATTGTATCTCTCAACATGGACTGCTGGGAACAAATCGCCCCCTAAACTCGGAGCTTCATTGAAGCGACATTATCTATTGTTACCACTTACACTTATATTGATGACTCATTGTGGCAGTGGCCCGATCGGCGAGACCAGCAACATCGAGATCCGGGCCCTCAACGCGGCCCTCGCCGACAAGGCCCAGCAGCTTCAACTGTCCTACATGGACACCTATTCCATCCTGCTGGCCAAGAATGGGCAGCCCCTGGTCTTCTTCTACATGCCCGACGGGGAACACCTCTCGGAATTGGGCTATCTCAAATGGGTCGATGCGCGGCTCGCCCCTTACATCAAGGCCAACGGTGTGACTTGTGCCGGGATGGTGGGGGACTCCATCACCCGGCGCACCTACGTGGTCCTTGTCCAAAATGGGACCAAGGAAGCCACCTGGGATGATCTGCTGGGGATCAAGGCCTACAACATGGGCGTGGACGGCGAAACCTCCGCGGATGTCATCAACCGCCTGAGCACCATTGTCCAGCCAGACATCGACTGCTACTTCCTGATGATCGGCAACAATGATCTCCACGCCGGAATTCCGATCCCCCAGATCGTTGCCAATGTCGAGACCATCGTTCAGTACCTGAAGCACACCAGCGGCAAGCCCGTGGTCATCCAGGCCGTGATGCCCCTTCTGACGCCCTAGGCGCTCATCCTGAGGACCCGATTCATGCCCACTGTGCGCCCCAGAACCCTCGCCCTCGGACTGCTTCCTTTTGCCCTCGGCTCGGCGGCCCAACCCATGGTGCCAAGCCTCCATCTGGACCTGGTCACCGCGCAGGGGGACTTCCGCAATGAGATGGGTTCGAAGCTGGGGCTGGGCGCGGGCCTCTCGCTCACCATTCCCATGAACTCGACGCTGGCCTTCAGGCCCATGCTGTCCTTCCAGTCCTTTCCCACCCTGGATAGCCAATACACCTACAAGTCCGCCCGCTATTCAGACCGGGGCGACGAAGAGGCCCGCTGGAACGCCTGGACCTACGGTGCGGACTGCCTCTACCGCCCGGGGGGTCCCCAGGGGAGCCTCTATTTCCTGGCCGGGGTCTACCTGAAAGTTTGGAAGCTGCACAGTTTCGGCACCTACACCACCCAGGATTCCCTGAACGCCACCAGGACCTATTCCGTGGATGACACCAGCACCAAGGACGAACCGGCCGTGGCCGTGGGACTTGGTTACACCCTCAGTCGGCACATCAGTCTCGAGGCCCGATCGGTGTTTGCCAGCTACCGGAGTCTCAGCTACAACACCCTTGAAATGGCGTTCGTGCTGAGCTACTGACCCCGCCCTGGGGTGTGAGTGTTGCCCGCGCAAATACTCGGGTCGTTCAATGCGTTCCTGGGCACCAGGTGGCAGTGGTCCGGGGAGAGGCTCCAGGTCTGCGAGCCTCTGCGAGCAGGAGCACGCCCTGCGTGCGATACCTGGAGGGCAGTGCCCCCCTAGGGGTGACAGCCCGCAAAAGTGCGGCATTTGCGGGCGCCAGAACGGCTATGCCCCGATGACCATAGATCCCTGGCAACGCCTGCGTTGCCGGGGGGAAGTGGGCCTCGCCATCGATTCGTGTTGAACCGGATATTTCAGGTGAGGCACTCTAGCCGGCCCCCTCCATGAGCTTTTCCTCCTCGCGCTGGGCCTTGCGGGTGGACCAGAAGGCCCACAGGGCGCCCAGGGCGCCGGTGGCGGCGCCGGCGAAGGCCAGCAGGAGCATGCTTCCCCAGGAGAAGAAGCCCAGCCGGGCCAGTTCCACCAGCAGGGGCGACAGGCCTCCCAGGCCCCGGGAGATCGGCAGCCAGAGGGAGAAGAGCCCCAGCATCGCCGTCAGGCTCCCCCCCAGGCCCAGGAAGGCGCCCTCCAGCAGCAGGGGTGTGCGGATGAAACCTTCGGAGGCCCCCACCAGCCGCATGATCGCGATCTCCTCCTCCCGGGCGAGGATGCTCATGCGGATCACGTTGCCCGTGGCGAAGCCCGCGGCCAGGAGCAGCAGGGCGCCCAGGGTGGCGAGGGCCGACCGGAGCATCCGCGCGGTGCGCTGGAGGTTCTCGAGGCGTTCCTGATCCACGAGCACATCGCCCACACCAGGCAAGGCCCGCAGGCTTTCGCCCACCTCCGCCGCCCGGTTCCCGGTGGTGAGGTCCTTGCGGAGGCTCAGCTCCAGGCTCTCGGGCAGGGCCTCCTGGCCCGCACTCTCCAGCAGCAGGCCCGCCTCGCGGCTCGCCGACTGGAAGCGCCTGCGGTTCTCCTCGGCGGTGACCCGGCGGACTTCGCGAAACCGGGGATCGCGCGTCAGCCGGGCGGCGGCCTCGTCCAGCGAACGGCCCTCCGCCGCGTAGGCCACGATCTTGGCCATGCCTTCCAGGCGCCCCACGAAGCGGTCCAGGCTCTCCACCAGCAACAGCCCGCCCCCCGCCAGCAGCAGACCTGAGGCCAAGGTGAGCACGGCGAGGACGTACTGGCCGCGATGCCGGAAGAGGTCCCGGAAGACGTCCTGGAGCAGCAGACCCAGGAGACGCAACGAAGTCACGAGGCGTTCCCGTCCACGGCCAGGCCCTTCAGCACTGATCCTGCGGGGGCGGTGACCGCCACCGCGTCCGTGCCTCCCGTGGGGGAGCGCCACAGGAAGATCGTGTTGTACCCGGTGCTGCCCTGCCCCGGCAGGCCCACCAGCCAGTCCTTGATGCCGGGATGGGCGATGACCCTGAGGTTGGGCTGAGCGGCGGCGCTCCCCAGCTGGGCGTTGGGCGCCTGGTAGGGTCCGGCACTGAACTGCCCCGTGGTGAAGATAGCGATGGGCTGTGAGGTGATTCCCGAATCGGTGTTGTGCCGGGCCGCGAACACGAGGCCGTCCCCGGTGTCGAAGGCCAGGGAACCGTAGATTCCGAGGATTTGGGGGGACTGGGTGCTGACGAGGGTTAGATTGGAATTCGGGTCGAAGCCGGCGGCGGTCCCCTTGCGGATGCGGGGGCCGGTCACGTAATTGATGCCCACGGGACCGCCGTTCGCCATGAAGCCGTAGACCGCCCCGTTGGCCGCGGCGACCCCGGTCCCGCCAGTGTCCCCGCTGACCTGGAGGGACTGGAGGGCCACGGAGGCGTTCTGGGTCTGCGTGCTGGCGCCGGAGACAACCCAGATCTGGGTTGCGCTGTCGCCGTTCTCGGTGACGTAGAGGGTGTCGTTGGCAGCATCCACACTGGCCTGCCCAAAGCTGCTGTTGGTGAGCCTTCCCGTGCCGGAGAGGCTGAAGGAGAACACCTGGGCGCTGGGCACCGTGCCGGTCTGGGAACGGATGCTGCTCACGCGGACGATGGTGCCGGTGGCCGACACGAGGTAGAGGATTCCGCGGTTCTGGTCGAAGCAGACCCCCCCCCAGGCGAGGTTGGTGACTTGGCTGAAGAGGCTGCTGCTGAGCTCGTAGGTCGGGGGGTTGGCCGGATTGGCGTAGAGCGTGTCCAGGTCGGTCCAGATGAACACCTGATTGGTCGTGCTGTCGAAGGTATAGAGCGCCGAGCCGGCGGTGCTGGTGCCGGGGTCCTTGCATCCCGCGGCCAGCAGCAGCACAGAGGCCGCAAGGCCGAGGAAGAAACGGGATGCCATGGCAACCTACCTGCTGGAGAAGAGGGCCTTGAGGTGGGTGTTCAGGGTGCGGATCATGTCCGCATCGCACCCGGCGTCCACGGCGCCGCGGCTGATGGCCAGGGCGAGCCCCTTCACGGCCTCCGGTCCGTCGCCGGAGATGATCTGCTGGGTCGCCCGCGCGTGGAGCCGGTTCACCATCTCATGCAGGCCCTCCGGGAGCACCAGCTTGGCGGCCTGGGCGATGCGCTGGGTGAAGTTCATGAGCTTGACCATGCGCTGGGGATCGTCCGGGGTCGGCGCCACCTTGGGGGGCTCCGCGGCAGGACCAGCCCCGGCTACACCCCCACCCACGGTTTCGGGGAGGGCTTCCGCGAATCCCGGGTTCGGCGGGAGGGGTGCCGGCGCCGGCGTCGGTGCGGGGGGGGCCTCCTCCCGGGTTTCAGGAACCAGGGGGTCAGGAGCCGCGGCGGGGGGCATGCCCAGCAGCGTGGACACGGGGATCAATTCCTTGACGGGCTTCGCTTCCTGGTCAGGCTCCCCTTCGTGGGAAGCCCCCGTTTCCCTGACGGGAGGTTCCGGAACCGGAGGCTCCACCTTCAGGGGCTTGCCCGATCGGAGGCCTTTCAGGACCACGTGCCCGGCCATGACCAGGCCGTAGAGGTCCTTGGCGACCGTGATGACGGGTTTCTGCAGCAGTTCGGCCAATTCCGCCACGGTGTAGTAGCCGGTGGCGAGCACCAGGACGCGCCCTTCCCGGGGATTGACCCCCTGGGGGGTCTCGCCGGGAAGCAGGGTCGAGGCCGGGTAGAGGTCCACGGAGGGCACCTTCTGGCTGATGACCCGCCACTCGTCCATCCGCCGCCCCAGTTCCATCAGGATGGAAGCAATGGGCTTGGTGATGGTGGTCGGGACCTCGGAAACCCCTTCCTCGAAGCGGTAGCTGCCTTCGATCCAGAGGGCCACTTCCATGAGCCCCTCGAAGCCTTCGCTGGCCTGGGTCACCGCGTGGACGATCCGTCCGTCCTTCAGGTAGATCCTGGCCTTGGCAGACTCCTGCTGGACATGGAAGCACCCTGATTTCCCGCCCTGGCTTACCAGCTGGATGATGTCGGGCAGCGGCGCCTCGCGCATGGAGCCTTGGATCACACCCTGAGACATGGAAGGTTCCTCTCGGGAAGAGTTCAGATGCCCAACCATACCACGGCGCCCGTCCATTCTGCGGAGTGTGCCCTTCCCCCCGGGGGTGTCCTGAGCGATGCTGGGAGTCCCATGACTGTCCGCCCCGACTCCCCTTTCGCCTCCATCGAGGAAGCCATCGACGCGATCCGCAGGGGTCGCATGGTCGTGGTCGTGGATGATGAGGACCGGGAGAACGAAGGCGACCTCACCCTGGCCGCGGAACACGTGAGTCCCGAGTCCATTGCCTTCATGGCCACCCACGGCCGGGGGCTGATCTGCGCGGCCCTGGAGGGGCCCCTGCTCGACCGGCTCCAGATCCCCCTCATGGTCCGGGACAACACCAGCCCCTTCGAGACGGCCTTCTGCGTGTCCGTCGAGGCGAGGGAGGGCACCACCACCGGGATCAGCGCCCATGACCGCTCCCGGACCATCCAGGCCCTCATCGCCCCCGAGGCCCGGCCCCAGCACTTCGTGAAGCCGGGCCACGTCTTCCCGCTCAGGGCCCGCCCCGGCGGCGTGCTCACCCGCACGGGCCAGACCGAGGCCAGCGTGGACCTGGCCCGCCTGGCGGGGCTGCACCCCAGCGGCGTCATCTGCGAGATCATGAAGGACGACGGCACCATGGCCCGCGTGCCCGACCTGGTCCCCTTCTGCCGCCAGCACGGCCTGCCCCTGGTGACCGTGGCGGACCTCGTGGCCTACCGCCTCCGTCAGGAACCCCTGGTGAAGCCTCTGGAGACCCGGACCATGGCCAGCATCTGGGGGGAGCTGAAGGTCCACCGCTTCAAGAGCCTGCTGGATGGCGGCAGCCACCTCGCCTTCGTGCTGGGGGACCTGGCGGGCGGGGAGCCGCCCCTGGTCCGGGTGCACGTGGAGACCCTCCCGGATGACCTGCACGGCTTCGAGGGCGGCCTCTTCCAGAAGGCCATGGGGTTTCTCGCCAGGGAGGGCCGCGGCGCCCTGGTCTACCTGCGCCGGCACGCCCACACCCCGGGCGTGGCCGATGAGGGGCCGGCCCAGCCCCTGGTCATGAGCGACCGTGAGTTCGGGGTGGGGGCTCAGATCCTCCGGCAGCTGGGCATCGGGAAAATGCGCCTCCTCAGCCGGCATGAAACCAAGTACATTGGCCTCCGTGGTTTTGGGCTCGACCTCTGCGCCCATGTGCCCCTGGAATCCCCCGCGGCCCCCCTCCCCACGGATCAGCCTTGATCGACGCGGCCTTCCTGACCCAGTCCCCCCTGTTCAGGAACCTGGACGAGGCGGAAAGGGTCCAGATCCTCATCATCGGGCAGGTCCGATCCGTCAAGGCCGGCGAAGTCCTCTTCCGGGAAGGGGATCCCGGGGATGGCCTGTTTGTGGTCATGAAGGGGTCCGTCAGGATCTCCAAGCAGAGCGCCAGTGGCGAAGAGGCCCTGGCCGTGCTGGAGCCCCCCGCCTTTTTCGGCGAGATGGCGCTGATCGACCTCGCCGCCCGCGCGGCGGATGCCATCGCCAACGAGGACTCCGAGCTATTCTTTATCCCGCTCCAGGAACTCCGGTCCGTGATCGACGCCTACCACAAGCTCGCGCTGAAGATCCTCTATGCCCTCTGCGAAGTCCTTGCCCAACGCCTCCGGGAAACGAACGAACGCTACATGAGTGTCTTCACCATCGCCCAGTGGGGGGGCGCCAATCCTGACGGCCCCCTGGCCATCCCATAGAACTGAAAGGAGCTTCCATGTCCGACCTCATTGCCCACATCACCGACGCCGAGTTTCCCCAGGCCATCTCCCAGGGGGTCACCCTGGTGGATTTCTGGGCCCCCTGGTGCGGCCCCTGCAAGATGATCGCTCCCGTTCTCGACGAACTGGCCTCCGAAATGAAGGGGAAGGCCAAGTTCGTGAAGATGAACGTGGACGAGAATCCCCAGGTGGCCGGCCAGTTCGGCATCATGAGCATCCCGACGCTGATCGTCTTCAAGGATGGCAAGCCCGTGAACAAGCTTGTCGGCGGCCAGCCCAAGCCCCAGCTCAAGGCCTTCGTGGAGGGGGCCTTCTAGCCCTTTGCTCTCGCCTGAATGAAAAACGCGGCCCTGGCCGCGTTTTTCATTCAGGCGCGGGCGAGGCCCGCGCGCCTGGGATCGGGCCCAGGGCTGCCCCTCATTTCCGTCGCAACACCAACCGGATCTGGTTGCCCTTGTCGTTGAAGTGGACCTCGTCCATCACCAGGAAGATCATGGGCAGGCCGCGGCCGCAGTGGGAGCCCATGTCGGAGCCCTTGGCCAGCGGCGAGGTCAGGGTGGTATCAAAGCCAGGGCCCTCGTCACTGATCTCCACTTCGAAGCGCTCGGTATCCATGGCGAGGCGGACCTCGATGAGGCGTCCCGCATAGACCGGATCCGCCATCCGCACCTCCCGCAGCTTGCTGTAGGGATCTTCCTGCACGAAGAGGTCCCCCTTGAGGGCCGATTCCAGTTCGAGATTGCCGTGTTCAAGGGCATTCACAAGGGCCTCGTGGAGGGCCATGCCGATGACGTCGAGGTTGCTCGTGGAGGCGAAGCCCATGGGCACCAGCCGGTCCGTCAGGTGGGAAACAAGGCTGGGCACGTCGAGTTCATCGGACCGGAAGAGGAAGTGCCGCCGCTCATTCACCAGGCCGCGCAGTCCGTCATCCGCCAGCCGGAGGTCCCGGTGCCGTTCCACCAGATGGAATACGCTCCGGACGAGGTCCTGGATGGCGATGGGCTTCATGTACAGGTCCGAGGCCCCCATGTGCATGGCCCGGACGGCGTAGTCCACCGAGGACTGGCCCGTCATGAGCACCACCGGGAGCCGCGGCTGCAATTCCTTCACCTGGCGGATGACATCGAAGCCGTCCAGGCCGTCCATGTTGATGTCGGTGATGACCAGGTCGAATTCAGGGGCCGAGGGATTCTGGAGCAGTTCCAGTGCCTGGATGGCCTCCGGATAGGCATGGACCTCCATCCCGTAGTGCGCCAGGGCTGAGTGCACCATGTCCAGGACCGCCGGATCGTCGTCGATCAGCAGGATTTGGGCTGCCCGTGGAATCATGGAGGCTCCGGATGGGGGATTCTAACCACTCGGGAGCAGGGGTGCGATCAGGGACCAGGTCCGGTCCAGGGCGCCGGCCAGGGCCTCCGGAAGGGCTGCGGCTCCGGCGCTCCGGAGCGGTGCCTTCACCAGCTCGGCGAGGATCCAGGCCCCGACCCCATCGGCGGGCAGGACATCGAGGCATCCCGCCGCCCGCAGGGGCTGCACCAGGTCCTCGAAATTGGCGAAGCCGGGGCCGATGGCCGTGGGGACCCCCGCCCGGACCGGTTCCAGCGGGTTGTGCCCCCCTGGGGCCGCCCAGCCCCCGGCCACCAGCCCCAGGGTGCCCTCGGCATAGGCGGCGGGAAGTTCCCCCAGGGTGTCCAGCAGCAGCACCCGGGTCCCCCGCCAGGCTGCTGCCTCGGGCCAGGGCTCGGAGGCGCGGCGGAAGGCCAGCCCCCTATCGGTGAAGCTCCGGGCCACGGCGTCGAAGCGCCTGGGCTGCCGGGGCGCGAGGATCAGCCGCAGGTCCGGCGCAGCTGCCCTGGCGGCCTGCCAGGCTTCCAGCACCAGATCCTCTTCACCCTCCACCGTATTGCCCGCCACCAGCACCGGAGCGCCGGCCCAGGCCGTCCGCAGTCCGTCCCACCCCCCGTGCAGGGGCCGGGGCGGGGGGAGGTCCGCCTTCAGGTTCCCGCCGAGCGCCACCGCCGGCGCGCCCAGGCGCCGGAAGGCGTCCAGGCTGGCCTCGTCCCTTGCGGCCACCTGCGTGAGCCTCGAGGCCGCCCGGCCCAGCCAGGGCCCGCCGCGCCGCAGGGACCGCTCGGTCAGGCGCCCGTTGACCACGAGGCTGGGAATTCCCCGGGTGTGCAGGGCCTCCAGGAGGCCCGGCCAGAGTTCCGTCTCCAGGGCGATGAAGGCCCCCGGGGGGCGCCCCAGGAAGGATTCCAGTCCCGCCGGGTCGTCCAGGGGAAAGGCGCCGCCGCTCAGGAGGCCGGTCCCGGCATCCCAGTCCGGCAGCCGGCGGCCCAGCAGGTCCAGACCCGCGGGTGTGCCGGTGCTCAGGTGGACGCGCTGCCCGGCCTGGCGCAGGCGCCCGATCAACCCCTCCGCCAGCAGCAGCTCGCCCACGCTCACCGCATGCAGCCAGACCCAGCGGCCGGCGGGAAGACCAGGTGCCTCCGCCTGGAGCCGCACCCGCCAGCCCTCCGGCAGACCCCTGGCGCAGGCCCGCGCCGTGGCTCCCGTCAGGGAGATCGCTGCCAGGTAGCTGAGGTCGAGAGCGTCCACGCCTCAACGCTCTCATAAATTCAGGTCGGTGCGGTGGATCAGGCTCAGCCCTGCGAGGAGGGCTTCCCCATCGGGCTTCGTTCCGGCGCGGGCCGGCACCAGAGCATGTACATGCTCCGGAAGGTGTCAGGATGGCCGATCTCAAAATCATGCCAGTGCTGCCAATCCGTCTGGCGCGGGTCATCGGGATGCTGCTTCAGATAGGCTTCGGTCACGGCAGGAGACACATGGAAGCCTGCGAACTCCAGTTCCAGCTTTTCCAGCATCCCGGCAAGCTGGGGGATGGAGAAATGATGGTCTTGGACGTGAAATAGCAAATCCTTGTACATGCTGAGGTTGTAATAATCCCCCAGGCTGACCAGGTGGTGAAGCGTTTCTGGATCGAGGAGCGCCGGGCTGTCCTTCCGGAATCGTTTCAGGTCGTCATACCCCTGCGCCCTGGCCACGGCCTGGGCCTTCAGAACGTGGCGACTGGCGAGGCCGCTGTAGAGGGCGATCTTCATCAGGCCTTCCGGGGCGAGCAGACCCCGCAAGGTTCGCCAGCCCTGGAACGGATCGGCCAAGTGGTGCAGCACGCCGCTGGAAACGATGTACTCGAAGCGTTCCCCACAGCCGTCCAGCTTCAGGATGTCCGCCTGGCGGAATTGGACATTCTCGATGCCCAGCTCCTGGGCCTTGCCCATGGCGTAGGCCAGGCTGTTACGGCTGAGATCGATGGCCAGGACTTCCGCCTGCGGAAAGATCGCCGCGTAGGAAAGGGCCTCGACCCCCGTGCCACACCCGGCGATGAGGATCCTGATCCTCCGGCCACCGAGATGGCCTTCGATTTCCTGGCTCCTCCTGGACTGTTGCCACTGCCTGGCCACCTCGCCAACAGAGAGCGATGTCCAGGCCGGGTAGGGAAAGGCCTCGTACATGGCCCTCACCGGGGAGGATCGGTCATCTACCTCCGTGAGGGCGAGCACCCGGGTCCTTGCCAGGCGGTCTGGGGCCTCCACCTGGGTGAGGTAGAGCTCCCGGAGGGAGGTCCGGCCCCCGAGGACGGTCGAGGGGACCCCGCAGTCAAGGAGCGGCCTGTAGCACGCAAGTACCGCGAGATCTTCATCGTCGGTTCCGAGGTTCCGCAGGTCGTCCGCTTCTTCGTCAGTCGTGTCGAGGATGTACCCGGTGTTGAACGCGTACTGGGCCAGGGCGGTTGCAAGGGTCAGCCGGTCCTCGAACAGGTCGGGATGCAGCAGGAGGTGGCGCCGCAGGTGGGTCATGAATTCTTCGAACAGGGGCACCGTGGGAACGATGTGCTTGATGCCCTCCAGGAAGCAGTCGGTCATCAGCGGTCGGAAATCCCGCAGGCCCCGTAAGAAGGTCTGGTTCGCCGGATCGAAATGCCTCAGGTCATGCAGGCCGAAGGCCCGTCGAAAGTCCGGGTGGGCCGTGACGTGGGACAGCCACAGTTTCTGCATCTGCTGGCAGTCGACCAGCCGGGCCGAGCGCAGACAGCCCAGGATGGCCCCTCCGATCAGCGGGTCGAAGGCATCGACCACGGCACGGCCCGCCAGCTTCATGAACTGTTCCTTGGCCCTCAACCGTTCGGGGGAGGCCAGGATGGCCCTTGCGTAAAGCGCAATCGCCTCCTGCCGCCGGCCCTCTCCGAGGCAGGCATCGGCTCGGGCTTCGAAGTCCTCGGTCGTCTCGTTCTCATTCCCCAAGGGGGATCCCCTTCAGCTGGTCCCGATCAGATTATCCCGGCCCCAGGCCTTCCCGCCGTACCGCAACCTTTGTTGGAGCTCCGCAGAATCGAAGGTCATGATGGAGGGATGGACGGACCCGCGCCCCTGGAGATCCTCATCGTCACCGGCCCCCTGGGGGCGGGCAAGACCACCGCCGTCAACCGCCTGCTGAAAGCCGAGGTGGAGGCGGGGCGCCGGGTGGCGGTGCTCATCAACGAGTTCGGCGCCGTCAGCGTGGACGGTGCCCTGGTGGACGCCGAGCGCCCCGAGCTGGCGGGGCTGCAGAACCTGGTGAACGGCTGTGTCTGCTGCAGCCTGCGCGATGACGTGATCGCGACCCTCGGGGCCTGGTGCGACCAGCCCGCATGCCGGCGACCGGAGCGGGTGGTGCTGGAGACCACGGGCCTGGCCGATCCCACGGACCTGCTGGACCTGGAACACGAACCTGCGCTGGAAGGGCGGCTGCGGCTGGCGGGGCTGCTCACGGTGATCTCCTGTCTGGCCCCCGTGGACCACCTGAAGACCAAACCCCTGCTCCACCGCCAGGCGGCCCTGGCCAGCCTAATTCATCTCACCAAGGCCGACCTCGACCCCTCCGCCGCGGTGGCCTGGGAGGGCGAACTGCGCAGCACCTTCCGCCAGATCCCCCAGGTGGCCACGCGCCACGGTCTGGCTCCCGCAGGCAGCCCAGATCCCTGGCTGGGCGATGTCCGGCCGCTGCCGGAGGGCTGGGCAGCCCCGGATGGCCCCAGTTTCGCCGCGGCCCGGTCCATCACCTTGCGCTGGGACCACCCCGTGGATCCCGCCGCCCTGGAGGCCCTGCTCCTGGCGCCACCCCCCGAGGGCGAGCTGCTGCGCGCCAAGGGGGTCTGCGCCTTTGCCGGCTGGGCCGCCCGCCACGACGGCAGTGACCGCTGGGCCTTCCAGCTGGCGGACGGCCGCCTCGAGATCTCGCCCCTGCCGCTGGGGTCGGACGGTACCGCCCCGGCCTGCGCTGCCGTCGTCATTGGCACGGGCCTGGGCGTCGCCCGCTGGAAGCAAGCACTGCGGGAACTCGAGCGCCCCCCCCAGGGCCAACGCCGCAAGGTCTTTCTCTAGCGCGGATCCGGTTCCGCAGGAGCCAGATCCGCGCCCCCTTGGTATCATCCCCTTTCCCCCGATTTCGGGGCGCAAGGAGCAGGTGTGGATCAAGTGCTCGACCTCATGGCCAAGGAGCTCAAGCTCCCCCGCGCTGGCGTGGCCGCCATCGTGGCATTGCTGGAGGAGGGCAACACGGTCCCCTTCATCGCCCGGTACCGCAAGGAGGCGACGGGCTCCCTCGACGAGGTGGCCATCCGGGCCGTGGAGGACCGCCACGCCTACTACAAGGACCTGCTGGACCGCCGCAGGACCGTGCTCAAGACCATCGACGAGCAGGGCAGGCTCACGCCGGAACTGAGGGCCAAGATCGAGGCCACCTGGGTGAAGGCTGAACTCGAAGATCTCTACCTGCCCTTCAAGCCCAAGAAGCGAACCAAGGCCACGGCGGCCCGGGAGCGGGGCCTGGAGCCCCTGCTGGATTCCCTGCTGGCGGACGAGAGCGGCGCCGACCCCTTCATCATCAGCGAACCCTTCATCAAGGACGAAGACGGACTCCGCTCGCCCTCCGAATGCATGGAGGGCGCGGGCCACATCCTGGCGGAACGGCTCTCCGAGGACGCCGCCATCCGCGCCTGGCTGCGCCTCGAATTCCATGATCACGGGGTCCTGAAGTCCGAGGTGCGGGAAGAGCGCAAGGCGGACCAGGCGGCCCTCCGCTTCAGGCCCTATTTCGACTTTTCCGAGCCCATCCGAAAGATCCCCAGCCACCGCCTGCTGGCCCTGCGCCGGGGCGAGAAGGAGGACATCCTCACGGTCAGGCTCCAGGTGGAACGCGAGAACCTGGTGAGCCAGCTCGTCGCCAAGGTGCCGGTGAACCCGGGCAGCGGCTACCGCCGCTTCCTCAACGAGGTGGCGGGCGACGCCTTCGACCGCCTGCTGGCCCCCGCCATCGAATCCGAGGTCCGCTACGAGGCCAAGAAGAAGGCCGACCTGGAAGCCATCAAGGTGTTCCAGACCAACCTGGACCACCTGCTGCTGGCCCCTCCAGCCGGCCAGCGCTGCACCCTGGGCGTGGACCCCGGCATCCGCACGGGCTGCAAGCTGGTGGTCATCAACCGGCTGGGCCAGCTGGTCCAGAACGACGTCATCTACCCCCTGGAACCCAAGCGGGACCTGGACGGCAGCCGGGCCATCCTCGAGCGGCTCTGCACCGCCAACCCCGTGGAGGCCATCGCCATCGGCAACGGCACCGGGGGCCGCGAAGTGGAGGCCTTCATCCGCGAGTGGCTGAGTGAAACGAACCGCACCGGGCTCATCTGCGTGAGCGTGAGCGAGGCCGGCGCCTCGGTCTACTCCGCCAGCGACATCGCCCGGGAGGAGTTCCCCGACCACGACGTCACCGTGCGGGGCGCCATCAGCATCGCCCGGCGCTTCCAGGACCCCCTGGCAGAGCTGGTGAAGGTGGACCCCAAGAGCATCGGCGTGGGGCAGTACCAGCACGACGTGAACCAGACAGCCCTGAAGAAGGGCCTGGATGACGTGGTGGAGAGCTGCGTGAACCGCGTGGGCGTGGACCTCAACAGCGCCTCCTACAAGCTGCTGGCCTACGTGGCGGGCATCGGCGAGGGGCTGGCCAAGAACATCGTGGCCCACCGCTTCGAGCACGGCGCCTTCAGGCGCCGGGAGCAGCTCCTGGACATCGGCCGCTTCGGCGCCAAGGCCTTCCAGCAGGCCGCGGGCTTCCTCCGCATCCCCGATGGCGAGGACCCCCTGGACGCCTCCGCCGTCCACCCGGAGAGCTACCCGGTGGTGCAGCGCATCTGCCAGCTCGCGGGCAAGACCGTGCCCGAGCTCATCGGCAACGAGGCGGTGCTGGACGCCCTCGATCCCAAGCTGTTCGTGGATGACCGCTTCGGCATCGAGACTGTGAAGGACATCCTGGCCGAGCTCAGGAAGCCCGGCCGCGACCCCCGGCACCAGTTCGAGATCGTCCAGTTCCGCGAGGGCGTGAACAAGCCCAGCGACCTGGAGATCGGCATGGAGCTCCAGGGCGTCGTCACGAACGTGACCGACTTCGGCGCCTTCGTGGACGTGGGGGTCCACCAGGACGGCCTCGTGCATCTCTCCGAGATCGCCCACCGCTACGTGAAGAACCCCGCCGAAGCCCTCAGCGTGGGCCAGGCCGTGAAGGTGAAGGTGCTGGCCATAGACCTGGAAGCCAAGCGCATCGCCCTCTCCATCAAGGCCCTGCTGGCCGCGCCCGAGGGCGCGGGCACGGGGCGGCCCCAGCCGAACCACCGGAGGCCGGGCCGCGAGGGGAGGCCCCCGGCGGGTCCGCGCCCGCCCAGGGCCGAAGGTCCGCGTCCGCCCCGGGTGGAGGGCTCCCGGCCGCCGAGGCCGGAAGGCGCCCGTCCCCAGGGGCCCCGGCCCCCGCGCCCTGAAGGCCCCCGGCCTCCCAGACCCGAGGGTGCCCGTCCGAACCGGCCCGAGGGCCCGAAGCCCCCGCGTCTCCAGGAGACCCGGCCGCCCAGACCCGAGCGGGAACTGCCCGAACCCGTGCCATCAGTCCCGGCCACCAGCACGTCCCTGTCGGACCTCGTGGCCAAGTTCAGCAAGGGCCACCGCTGATGCCGAGGCTCCGCACCCTGCTGGTGCCCGCGGCCCTGCTGGCCACCCTGGCCTGCCAGCCCCGGTCCGCTGCACCCGTCATCTACGGCCCCTGGGAAGAGGGACTCACCCTGGCCTACGAGGATCCCTCCCGGCCCCAGCCGCGGCGTTCGGAGGACCGACTGCAGGTCCGGGTCGCCCGCTCCGTCCTGGGTCCCGGCGCCCCCGGCCTCGTTCAGCTGGACCTGACCACGGTGCACGGCCAGTTGAGCCTCCGGGTCCAGCACAGCCGCGGGGGCCTCACGCTGGTGGGCGACGACGGCCGCCCCCTGTCCCAGCTCCTTCCCCCGGGTTTCCCGACGGCCTCCGCCTGGACGGACCGGGGCATCGAGTTTCATGTCCTCGGTCGCGCCACCTGGGAGGGTGCCGCCCTGCTGCCGGCGACGTCGGATCCGGTCGGCGTCTGGGTGGAGGCCCGCACGCCCCAGGGCCTCCGGCGCCGGACCCTCTACCTGCCCGACCTCGGTGAAGTCGAATCCCGAGAGGAACGCGGCGGCAGCTGGGTCGTCGTGAACCGCCTCGTGGCGAGGGGCTTCACGGATCTCCCCGCCTTCCATCGCCCTTAGCCCCTGCCGGAGCCGCCATGGCCGAAGAGACCCACCCCGCCGAAGAACCCGAGATCGCCCTGCCCCCGGGCTCCCAGAAAGGCATGGTGCGGGACAACCTCGAGGTGATCTGCTTCGCCATGGTGCTGATCCTCTTCTTCAAGGCCTTCGTGGGCCAGCAGTTCAAGATCCCCTCGGCTTCCATGCGAAACACGCTGATGATCGGCGACCACCTCCTGGCCAACAAGTTCATCTTCGCCCAGCCCCAGTGGTCCTGGGAGGAGGGCCTGTTCCCCATGCGCGGCGTGAAGCGCGGCGACATCATCGTCTTCCGGTGGCCCATCGACCGGGACCAGGACTACGTGAAGCGCTGCGTGGCCCTGGCGGGCGACACGGTGGAAATGCGCAACAAGCGCCTCTATGTGAACGGCAGGCAGGCGACCGGCCCCTGGGAGTACATGTTCGGGCGCAGTCCCGAAGGTCCGACACCGGGGCCCTGGCCCCTCACGCGCTACGCCGGCGAGACCGAACGGCCCCTGGGACTTTGGCGCCACACGGATCCCGAGGTGCTGGCCCTCCATGACCACAACCAGATGCAGGGCATGAACAGCCTCATCCAGGACGGGTTCAAGGACTTCCTGGGCCCCGTCACCGTGCCGCCGGGCCACATCTTCGCCATGGGTGACAACCGGGACAACAGCATGGACAGCCGCTACTGGGGCTTCCTGCCCGTGGACCACCTGCGCGGCCGCCCCTTCATCGTCTGGTGGAGCTTCCGCGAGGGCGACACGGACAACGACAACGGCCGCGTGCCCGACGGCCCCGCGGACGTGGCCGGGGACTTCATCGACACCGCCCGGCACTTCTTCACCCGCACCCGCTGGGAGCGCACCGGGACCATCCCGGAGTAGCTCCGGGAGAATGACGACAGGCGTTGAATTCAGAGAAAAACTTCTTACCACCAAGACACCAAGAAAAGCCAAAGCCACTTCCCACGCAGTTCTTGGTGGTCTTGGTGTCTTGGTGGTGTTCCTTGTTTATATTTTCCGGATCCGTATGAGGGCCCTGTCACTGCTTATGTTGGTGCTGACGGCACCCCTGTGGTCCTGGGGCGACAAGGGGCATCGCGTGGTCTCGTCCCTGGCCATCCGGTCCCTGCCTGAGGGTCCGAGGGCCTGGTTCCTGGGACGCGAGGCGGAGGTGTGCGAGCACGCCTCGGATCCCGATCACTGGAAGAAAGACCGGAAGGAAGGCCCCCGTCACTTCCTGGATATGGAGCCCTACGGTGACCCGGAGCACCTCCCCCGCACCCTGGATGAGGCCAAAGCCAAAGTCGGAGGGGACTACTACCGCATGGGCGTCGTGCCCTGGATCATCCAGGACCGCTGGCGGGACCTGGTGGAGGCCTTCCGTGGCGGAGATCCTGCCAAGGTGACCCTGGCCACGGCCATCCTCGGCCACTACATCGCCGACGCCCACGTGCCCCTGCACACCACGGTCAACCATGACGGCCAGCTCACCGACCAGCGAGGCGTCCACGGCCGCTGGGAAACGGGCCTGGTGGAACGGCACATCGTGGCCGAGGACCTGCCGATCCAGCCCGCCCAGCCCGATGAGGCCTTCCTGCAGCGCCCCTGGGACTGGCTCGTCGCCTCCCACGGGCTCGTCCCCCAGCTGCTGGCGGACGACCGCGAGGCCGATCGCACGACCCCGCAAGACAGTCATGGCAAGCAGCGCAGCCCGGCCTACTGGACGGTCTTCTGGGCCCGGCAGGGCCCCGTGGTGGAACAACAGCTTCAGCTGGCGGGAAAGCACCTGGGCGACGCCATCCTCAGTGCCTGGATCGCGGCGGGCAACCCCCCCTCAGCGGCGAGACCAGCTTCCTGAAATCGTCGCATTCGCGGCGAATTGAGCAGGGAACGGCCACAGGTTCAGCGGGACTCTTCCCATCTTTTGCGGTCCAGCCACACCTGCTCGTCCTTGCCGCGGGGGTCCTTGCCCTGCCAGCGGAGCTTGAGGGGGCCCGTGGCGTCCTTCTTGGTCACGGTGACGCCGGCCCCCTGGCCCGTGCGGAGGAGCCGCAGCAGGGCCTCCACACTGGGCACCTGGGGCAGGAAGGGCAGCGGCAGCTGGGAGAGCGAAGGGGCCCGCTGGTCGAGGTTCTGCCGGGGCACCTGCAGGCGGTAGCCGGAGGCGCGGTCGCCCTGCAGCAGCACCAGCCGCTCGCCGGGGGCGTGCAGTTCCAGGACGAGGCGGCCGCTGGCGGGCTCCATCAGCAGGCTGAGGGTGCCCACCCCTTCCCCGTCGGGACCCGCATAGCCCCAGCCGTACTGGGCCCGGATGGGCGCCGCGGGCGCCGGGGCGGGGATCGCAGGCGGAGCCTGGACAGGGATCACTGGTCGTCCTCCTCGTCATCGGTGGCGACAGGCGCCGGTACTGGCGCCGCGGAGGATTCTGCCTTCGCCGCCTGATCCTTGGCAATGCGGACCCGCAGCTCGCCCAGGCGCTTCTCCAGGGCGGGCCGCGCCGGGAAGACGAAGGCCAGGGCGCGGTCCCACTGCTCCGCAGCCTCCACCAGCTTGCCCTCCTTCACCAGGACCTCCCCCAGGTGCTGGCGGACCTCAGGATTGAAGGGACTCAGCTCCACGGCCTTGCGCAGGGTGGTCTCCGCCTCGGCCAGGCGGCCCAGCTTGAACTGGGCCCAGCCCAGGCTGTCCATGACGCTGCCGTTGTCCGGCGTGGCCTTGGCGCTGGCCTCGATGAGGGTGATGGCCTCGGCGAGGTTCTGGTCACATTCCAGCAGCAGGTAGCCCAGGTTGTTCTGCACCAGGGGATTCATCGGCTCCATCGCCTGGGCCTCCCGGAGCACCGCCAGGGACTCCACGGGGCGCTTGAGCTGGTCATAGGCCTCGCTCTGCATGAGGAGGGTGTCCACCCGGCGCACCGGCGTCAGGCTGCGCGCCCGTTCCAGCGCCGCAAGGCACTTGTCCCAGCGCTGGAATTCCTGCCACAGGGTGGCCATGCCCTCGAGGTGGAGCTGTTCCAGCGCGGCACGGGCCTCCTTCCGGGAGAAGAAGGCGTAGTCGAGGTATTTCTGGGGGAGCGCGGCGGCCTGCTGGAAGAAGGGGAGCTTGGGATAGAGGCCGATCCCCTGTCTGAGGGCCTCCAGGGCGCTCCTCCAGTCATTGAGGCTGATGAAGGCCTGGGTCTTGAAGACCTGGGCTTCCCCGTCGGTGCGGGAATGGGGGGGGCGCTCCTTCATGAAGGCCAGCAGAGCCTTGCCCTTGCCCTGGAGCAGCAGGGCCTCCGCGTACAGCATCGGCACGCCGTCGGCAATCCACTGGGGCTCGAGGGCCTGCCCCACGATGGGCCGGAGCCGCCCTTCCGCCTCTTCGAAGCGCCCCAGGTTCATGAGGGCGCGGGCCGTCTGGAACGTCAGGGTGGGGCTCGGTTTCAGGGCCTCGGCCTTGGCCAGCGACTCCAGGGCTTCGGACCAGCGCCCGGTCTGCAGGCGGACCAGGGAGATGTTCTCCCAGAAGCCGGGTTCCTGGGGCACGTGGCTGGCCAGCAGGAGGTAGCTCTCCTCCGCATGGGCCAGGTAGCCGGCCTGGATCTGCTCCCGGGCCAGTTCTTCCAGCATCCTCAGGTGCCGTTCCTCGGGATTCCGGGCGTTCAGGGCCAGCAGGGCCTCGCGCTTGCCTTCATAGTCCTGGATGGCCCGGGCATGGATGAGCGCCCGTTCCCAGGCCGGGGCGAAGCTCGGCCGCAGCCGGCCCAGCCGGACCCAGGCCCGCAGGGCTCCCGCATTGTCCTTCAGCTGCTCGGAGACCTCGCCCAGGCGGGCCCAGAGTTCCGGATCCTGGGGCAGGCGGCGCGCGGCCGTCCGCAGCTCCTTGGCGGCTTCCGGCAGCAGGCCTGCTTCTTTCCGGGACCGCTCGTACTGGAGGAGGGCGAGGTGGGCCTGGGCCTCGGCACTCTGCGGGGCCAGGGCCACGGCCAGCCGGGCGGGGGCCACGGCGCCATCTGGATCCTGCGCCTCCTGGAGGGACTCCGACAACCGCAGGTTCGCTTCGGCGCTGCCGGGAACCAGTTCCAGCACCCGCCGGTAGATGGCCGCGGCGGCCGCCGGGTCCGTGCCCCCGCCCCTCAGCTGCAGGGCGCGAGCCTCGAGCATGAGGGCCCGGGCGTCCTCCGCGGAGGCAGGCAGGGCCATGAGGAGGAGCACGGGCATCGAAAAACGGAGGTCAAGCACGGAGGCTCTCCAGGTGGAGCAGGGTCAGGAGCCGGGCATGGGGTGATTCCCAGGCCTGCGGGGGCAGCGCCCGCTGCACGGCGGCTTCGTTCGGTCGTGGCAGGATGCAGTGGATGACGGTGGCGGGAGCCTCTTCGCCGTGGCCGGCGGCCTGCACGGCCTTCTTGTCCCGGGCGAGCAGCGGCAGGCAGTCCTGCCAGGGTGCCACCAGCGAGGCCAGGGGCTTCAGCCGCCGGGCCAGCGGACCGAGGAGGGTGGCCGGGAAGGGCTTCAGCCCCTGTTCCTCGGCCAGGAGGCAGGCCCCGAGCAGGCCCAGACCCACGGCCTCGCCGTGGAGAAGCTGGTAGCCGGAGGCGGCCTCCAGGGCGTGGCCCAGCGTGTGGCCCAGGTTGAGCAGGCGTCTCTCCCCGGATTCCCGCGGGTCCCGGTGCACCACGCCGGCCTTGAAGGCGAGGGCCCGCTCCACCCAGGCGACCTTCACGGGGCCCTCCTGCAGCATGTCCAAGGCCCAGGTCATCTCGCCCTGGATCAGGGCCGTCTTCACCAGTTCCCAGCGGCCGTTCTGGAGGTGCCGTTCCGGCAGCCCCGTCAGGAAGTCCGTACAGGCCACCAGGCGGCGGGGGGGGTGGAAGGCGCCCACCAGGTTCTTGCCCGCCGCGAGATCGGCCCCGGTCTTGCCTCCGAGCGCGGCGTCCGCCATGGCCAGCAGGGTGGTGGGCCAGACCTGCCAGGCCACCCCGCGCAGGTAGAGGGAGGCCGCGAGCCCCGTGAGGTCCGTCAGCACACCGCCGCCCAGGGCCACCACCGTGGCGTCCCGGTGGAGCGGCACCCGGGCCCAGTGCTCCAGCCAGGGGATCACCGTCCGCAGCCGCTTCTCCTCCTCCGGAACCGCCACCCACAGGGCATGCTGCGGCTCCGGCAGGCCGGCCCCGGTCCAGGCCTCGTGGAGGCGCTGGTCGCCCACCAGGGTCCAGGGTCCCTCCGGCAGCAGATCCCCGTCGGGCTTCTCGAGGAGGAAGACCTCCGAAGCGAATCCAGAGGGCGTCGCCAGCCTCATGGGCGGCCCTTCGACTCCGGGGTGGGCCCCGGGGCGCTGGCCACCGGGTCGGCGGCGAAGCGGATGTGGTGTCGGGAACCCATGACGTCTCCAGGGGATCCCCAGTGTACATGAGGCCGCCGGACAACTCCCGGAGGTGTTCTGGCCTGAGGCTCGGATTCCCCGGCCGCTGTGGGACAATGGGCCCATGTCCGAACAGGGAGCCTTCTTCCAATCCGACCAGGCGGAGTTGAGTCCTGTGCGCCACGCCCTGCTCTGGCGGCTGGCCGGCTACCTCCGCCCCTACTGGATCGGGCTGGTGGTGCTGTTCGCCCTCATGGCCCTCGGCGCGGCCCTCGAGGTGATGCCGTCCGAACTGACCCTGCGGCTCATCAACCGCTTCATGGCCCAGGGCAGCCTCGGGGGCGCCGCGCCGCTCCTGGCGGGGTTCATCGGCGTCCTCGTGGCGGGCTTCTTCGTGAGCTTCGCCCGCTACTTCCTGCTGGCCAAGGTGGGCCAGAAGGCCATGCTGGACCTCCGGATCGAGCTCTTCGCCCACCTCATGGGCCGCAGCACGGACTTCTTCCACCGCAACCCCGTGGGCCGCCTCATGACCCGCGTGACCGGCGACGTGCAGAACCTCAACGAGATGTTCGCCTCGGGCTTCGTGGCCATCGTGGGGGACGCCTTCTCCCTGCTGGCCATCATGATCTGGATGTTCTGGACCCACGCGGGCATGGCCCTGGTCGCCGTGGGCATCCTGCCCTTCCTCCTGGTGGCCACGGAAGTGTTCCGCCGCCGCGCTGGCGAGGCCTTCCGGGAGACCCAGCGCCGCTACGCCGCCATCAACGCCTTCCTCCAGGAGCAGATCTCCGGCATGGGCCTGATCCAGGTCAACGGCCAGGAAGCGCACAGTCTGGGGCAGTTCCGGACCCTCAACGAGGACTACTTCCAGGCCTTCCTGCGGACCATCTTCGCGTACGCCGTGTTCTTCCCCGTGGTCGAGTTCATCACCTCGGCCACCACCGCCGCCCTGATCTTCTATGCGGGGATCAAGCTCCAGGCCGGGGCCATCACCTGGGGCCTGCTGCTGGCCTTCGTCCAGCAGTCCAGCCGCTTCTTCCGGCCCATCCGGGAACTGGCCGAGCGCTACAACGTGATGCAGACGGCCCTGGCCTCCAGCGAGCGCATCTTCCGCCTGCTGGACGACCGCAACGAAATCCCCGAATCCCCAATGGCGAAGCCCGCCACCTTCGCCCGGGAGGTCCGCTTCGAAGACGTCACCTTCGCCTACGAGGCGGGCGGACGGCAGGTGGTGCGCGGGCTCAGCGGCGTCATCCCCCGGGGACACCGGGTGGCTGTCGTGGGCCACACCGGGGCCGGCAAAAGCACCCTGATCAACCTGCTCATGCGCTTCTATGACGTGCACGGGGGCCGGATCACCGTGGACGGCGTGGATGTGAGGGACCTCCAGATCCGCGGCCTGCGGGACCTCTTCGGGCTGGTGCTCCAGGACGTGTTCGTCTTCTCCGGCAGCCTGCGCGACAACATCGTCCTGGACCGGCCCATGGACGAGGCCCGGCTGGCCTCGGTGCTGGAGCAGAGCCAGCTGAAGGACCTGGTGGGGCGCCTGCCCCTGGGCCTGGACACCCAGGTGGGCGAGCGGGGCCAGAGGCTCAGCGCCGGCGAGCGGCAGCTGCTGGCCTTCGCCCGCATGCTCTACCTGGAGCCCGCCGTGCTGCTGCTGGACGAGGCCACGGCCAACATCGACTCCGAGACCGAGGCCAAGATCCAGTCCGTCATCGAGCGCGTGAGCCACCGCCTCACGACCTTCACCATCGCCCACCGCCTGTCCACCATCCGCGAGGCCGACGAGATCTGGGTCCTGGACCAGGGGGCCCTCGTCGAACGGGGCACCCACGATGGACTCATCGCCCAGGACGGCGTCTACGCCAGGCTGGTGCGCCTGCAGTTCGCGGACGGTGAGGCGGCCTAGGCTCTAGACTGGAGCCATGCTCCAGCTGCCTCCCCTCTATCCCATCACCGATGCCACGCGACCCGAGTCCCTCTCCGCCCAGATCCGGCGGCTGGGCGAGGCCGGGTTCCCCCTGGTCCAGTTCCGGGGCAAGCCCCTGGATCCGGCGACCCAGTACGAGGAACTCCACAAGGCCCTGCAGGAGGCCGCCGCCAACGGCGGCTGGCCCTTGATCTGCGTGAACGACCGGGCGGATCTGGCGATGCTCGCGGCCCGGGAGGGCCTGGCCCCCTGGGGGCTGCACCTGGGTCAGGAGGACCTGCCCGCCACCGAGGCGCGGAAACTGCCGGGCTTGTCGGCCACGCACCTTGGCGCCTCCACCCACGGGGCTTCCGAATGGGACTCAGTGGACGCCGCCTGCGACCACGCGGGCATCGGCCCCTTCCGCACCACGGCCACCAAAGCCGACCATGCGGAACCCATCGGGCTGGAGGGCCTGCGCGCCGGCTGCGCGGCCCTGCGGGCACGGGGCCTGGCCCCCGTCGCCATCGGGGGCCTCACCCTGGCCGATGCCGCCGCCTGCTTCGAAGCCGGGGCCGAATCCCTGGCCATGGTGGGAGAGATCCACCGTGCCACGGATCCCTCTGCCCTCGGGTGGGAAGCCCAGCGGCAGCGCTGGCGCGTCCGCCCGCCCTTCCGGCGGGGCCAGGGCCTGGCGCTGGTCGGCGGCAGCGGCGCGGGGAAGACCACTGTCGGGCGGCAGCTCGCCTACCACCTGGCCCTGCCCTTCCACGACCTGGACGCGGCCATCGAGGATCAGGAGGGGCGAAGGGTGGCCGAGATCTTCGCGGCGAAGGGGGAGGGCGCCTTCCGGCAGCTCGAGGCGGAAGTGCTGCCCCGCCTCCTGGCGGGACCCGCGGTGGTGGCCCTGGGGGGCGGAGCCTGGGAGGACCCGGGAAACCGCCGTGCCGTGGTCTCCTCGGACTTCGCGCCGCTCTGGCTGGCGGCCCCGCCCGCCCGGGCCTGGGAACGGGCGGGGCGGGATCCCCATCGGCCCCTGGCCCAGGACCGGGCGGCCTTCATGCGCCGCTGGGCGGCGCGCGTGCCCGCCTGGTCCCTCGCGCCCCTGGTCCTCCCATTTGGTCACAGTTCCGGAGAGCTGGCCCTGGCCTTGTTAGGGGCCATTTCAGAGTAACCAGCGCTTTTCTGGTTGCTCTGTTAGGGCCCCTTATGCCGATCTCGTTGTCCGGAAGACTAGGTACGAACAGAACGAAGGCCTAGACTGAAGGCCCACCCCCCGGATATCCCACGTGGACCTGATCCTTTCCGATCTGCACTCGAATCTGCATGCCCTCCGGGCCGTGCTGAGGTTCTCGCGGCGGCGGGCGATCCAACGCTTTGTCATCCTGGGTGATCTCGTCGGCTACGGCGCCAATCCCAACCAGCTGCTGGACCGGATCCGCGAGCTGCGGCCCCGGTTCATGGTCCGCGGCAACCACGACAAGGTCTGCGCCGGCCTGGAGCCCGACAGCACGTTCAGCCTCCCGGCCCACCAGGCGGCGGACTGGACCCGGGAGAAGCTTCGCCAGGACAACTGGCGCTTCCTGGTGGACCTGCCCGTGGGACCCCTCTGGGTGGGCGACGACTACCAGATCGCCCACGGGTCCCCCGTGGACGAGGATGCCTACCTGCTTCACATGCGCGAGATCAGCCTGGCCTTCGACGCCTTTGAAGGGCAGCTCTGCTTCTTCGGCCACACCCACCTGCCCGGATGTTTCGAGCTGAACGAACCCCTGGGCCAGCTGAACTGGATCTGCCTCCAACCCGGAGAGTGGTTCCAGCTCCAGCCCCAGTGCCGGTACCTCGTGAACCCTGGTTCCGTGGGCCAGCCCCGGGACCGGGATCCGCGCGTCTCGTTCATGACCTTCGACCCCAAGCACCGCCGCCTGCGCCTGCACCGCCTCGAGTACGATGTGAAGGGCGCGGCACGAGCCATCCTCGCCGCAGGCCTGCACCCCAACCTGGCAGACCGCCTGGGCCAAGGCATTTGAAAGGCAGACCCCATGGGCCACGCATCCCTCCTGACCGCCCCCGTACTGGAACAGTTCCTCCTCCAGGCCCGCCTCACCAAGGCGGTGGCCAGCCTCAGGCTCCAGGGAGCCGGCTCCCGGCTGCTCGGGGACCTGCGGATCCAGGCTTTCCGGCCGGGTTCGTCCCTGGAACTGTCCGGCCTCAATGCCCGGGATCTGGTGCCCTCCGAGGGCATGCCGGTGACCCTGACCGTCCTCCTCGGGGAGGAGGTGCTGACCCTCGAATCCCTGCTCCTCCCACCCATCCAAGACAAGGCGGGGAACACGGTGCTGCGCCTCGACTGGCCGCACGAATCGGCCCGCCTCCACCACCGGCGGGATGTCCGCGTGGCCGCGCCCGACCAGTCGCCCCTGAACGTGCGCGTGACCCTGGAGTCCCGGCAGTTCGACGCCCTCCTGATGAACCTCACGGAGACGGGCCTCGGACTGGCCCTGAAAGAATCCCTGATGGTGGATCTGCATGCCTCGGTGGGGATCGACGCGGAACTGCCCGATGGCACCCTGCTGCGGTGCCCCGCCGAGATCCGCCATCTCACCTACCTTGAGGGCCAGGAGTTCCCCACGCGCCTGGGCCTGGTGCTCACCCCGGGGCCCGACACCGACCTCGAATCCGTCCACCGCTTCATCCAGGTGCGGCGGACGGACCGCTCCCAGAGCTTCCGGAAGCCGTAGCCAGCCGCAGGGTCACACCTTCCGGAGGCTCACCGCCATGCCGCCGGCCCCCAGGAGCAGCATGATCACGGCCTGGACCAAGGTCTTGTAGGAGATCTCCGCACCGCCGAAGAGCGAAGCACGGAGGAACAGCAGACCCGCCACGAGCAGCAGGCCGTAGATGACGAGCATCACCCGGCGCGCCTTCTCGTTGGTCTCTGGCGTGTCCGCCGCGAAGATCCGGTCGTAGATGACGAGGCCGATGGCCGCCACGACGTTCAGGGCCACGAAGATGAGCCAGAAGGAGCGCGCCGCGGCGGCCGCCCCGGGCTGGCCGACGAGGGGCTTGAGCATGGATCCATAGAGCATGCCGCCCAGGCTCGAGCCGATGAGGCTCCCGATCACGCCGTAGAGGAAGGCGTAGCCCATGTAGACCGCCTTCTTGTCCGCCGGCGCCACCAGACCCACGTAGCTGTAGTACTTCGGGTGGGCGGTCATCTCCCCGATGGAGAAGACGGACATGCCGAGGATGAAGACCCAGATGTTGGTGGAGGCTGCCAGGCACAGGAACCCGAGGGTCCCGATGACGATGCCCGTCACCATGGTCGGCAGGGGGCGGATGTTCTTCACGAGGCGGCTCACGAGGACCTGGAGCAGGATGATGGTCCCGCCGTTGATCACCGTGACGTGTTCGGCGTCGAACTTCAGCGGCACGCCGAAGGAGGCGAAGAACCGGTCCACGGGCGTGGCGTCCAGGAAGTCCCGGAGGTACCAGAGCACCGAGCCGAAGGTCTGGAAGTAGAGCACCCAGAACCCTGAGTAGATCACGATCATCAGCATGAACCGCGCGTCGCCCAGCACCATGGCCGCGCTGCGGGCATCCTCGCGGAGGCTCCGGGTGTTCACGGGCCGGGGCGGGTCCACGAAGAGGAACACCGTGGGCAGCAGCATGGCCGCGCAGTAGATCCCCGAGGCGATGAACACGTAGCGCCAGGAGAAGCCCTTCAGCACGCTGACGGCGAGGGGCGCCAGGAAGGCGCCGATGTTGATCATCCAGTAGTAGATGCCGAAGCCGAAGCCGGAGTTCTCCTCGGTGGTCGTGCGCGCCAGGGTGCCCGAGATGATCGGCTTGAACAGCCCGGCCCCGGTGGCCATGAGCAGCAGCGACGCGAACACGGCCCCGTACAGTGTGACGCTGCCGGCGATGAAATACCCGGCCGACAGGATGGAGAAGGAGAACAGCAGCATCCGCCGGTAGCCGTAGCGGTCCGCCAGGGCCCCGCCCGCGATGGGGACGATGTAGGTGAACGCGTAGATCAGGCTCTGGAGGAACCCCACGGACTGTTCGGTGAAGCCCAGGCCCCCTTCCGAGATCCTGTTGGAGAGGTAGACGGCAAGCACCGAGTTGAGGCCGTAGTAGGCGGCCCGCTCGAAGAGCTCCATGACGTTGGCCAGCCAGAAGACCGGCGGGAAGGAGCGGAGGATGCCGGCGGGGCGCTGGGTGGGCATCCCGGGATTATACGGGAGGGCCCGGCCTTTCCCCCTGGGGAGATGGCGCCGGGCCCGGGCTCAGTTCCAGGGCCTCCTCCTCGGTGTAGAGCCGCGACCGGGTGAGGAAGCGGAGCCCCTCCGGGCCTTCCAGCGAGAACATCCCGCCCCGGCCGGGCACCACGTCGATGGTGAGCTGGGTGTGCTCCCAGTAGGCGAACTGGGCCCGGCTCATGTAGAACGGACAGCCCCCGATCTCGCCGAGATGAACATCGGAATCACCCACCAGGAACTCGCCGCGCGGGTAGCACATGGGGGAACTGCCATCGCAGCAGCCCCCGGACTGGTGGAACATCAGCGGGCCATGCTTGGCCTTTAGGGTGTCGATCAGGCGCAGGGCCGCCTCGGTGGCAAGGACGCGTTGGACCATGTCTGCCCTCTTGAAAAAGCAAAAGATGGAACCACAGATTCCACAGATGATCACCAACCCGACCTGCCGCTTTTTTTCTGTGTGAATCTGTGAAATCTGTGGACCGAAAGCCTTTCCTTCAACTTCTGCGCAACCTTGTGATCTCAGAAGAAGCCGAGCGCCTTGGGGCTGTAGCTCACCAGCAGGTTCTTGGTCTGCTGGTAGTGGTCGAGCATCATCTTGTGGGTCTCGCGACCGATGCCGGACTGCTTGTAGCCGCCGAAGGCCGCATGGGCCGGGTAGGCGTGGTAGCAGTTGGTCCAGACCCGACCCGCCTTGATGGCCCGGCCCATGCGGTAGGCTACGCTGCCGTCGCGGCTCCAGACGCCAGCGCCCAGGCCATAGAGCGTGTCGTTGGCGATGGCCAGAGCCTCCGCCTCGTCCTTGAAGGTGGTCACCGCGAGCACGGGACCGAAGATCTCCTCCTGGAAGATGCGCATCTTGTTGTGGCCCTTGAAGACCGTGGGCTGGACGTAGTAGCCGCCGGCGAGGTCGCCGCCCAGTTGCGCGCGGGCGCCCCCGATGAGGCACTGGGCCCCTTCCTGCCTGCCGATGTCCAGGTAGGAGAGGATCTTTTCGATCTGCTCCTGGGAGGCCTGGGCCCCGAGCATGGTCGTCGTGTCGAGCGGATTGCCCTGCTTGATGGCGCCCACCCGCTTCAGGGCCCGCTCCATGAACCGGTCATAGATGGATTCCTGGATCAGGGCCCGGCTGGGGCAGGTGCAGACCTCGCCCTGGTTGAAGGCGAAGAGCACGAAGCCCTCGATGGCCTTGTCGAGGAAGTCGTCATCGGCGGCGGCCACATCGGCAAAGAAGACGTTGGGGGACTTGCCGCCTAGTTCCAGCGTCACGGGAATGATGTTCTGGCTGGCGTACTGCATGATCAGGCGGCCGGTGGTGGTCTCGCCCGTGAAGGCGATCTTGGCGATACGCTTGTTCGAGGCCAGGGGCTTGCCGGCCTCCAGGCCGAAGCCGTTCACGATGTTCAGCACTCCCGGGGGCAGCAGGTCGGCGATGAGCTCCATCAGCACCAGGATGCTGGTGGGCGTCTGCTCGGCGGGCTTCAGCACCACGCAGTTCCCGGCGGCAAGGGCCGGAGCCACCTTCCAGGTCGCCATCAGGATGGGGAAGTTCCAGGGGATGATCTGACCCACGACGCCCAGGGGTTCATGGAAATGGTAGGCCACCGTCGTCTCGTCGATCTCCCCGAGGCTGCCCTCCTGGGCGCGGATGCAGCCGGCGAAATAGCGGAAGTGGTCCGCGGCCAGGGGGAGGTCCGCGGCCAGGGTCTCGCGAATGGGCTTGCCGTTGTCCACGGTTTCGGCGTAGGCCAGGATCTCGAGGTTGGCCTCGATGCGGTCCGCGATCTTGTTGAGGAGGCCGGCCCGCTCCGTGACGGAGGTGCGGCCCCAGGCAGGCGCGGCCGCATGGGCGGCGTCCAGGGCGAGCTCGATGTCCTCGGCGCCCGAGCGGGCCACCTGGCAGTAGGGCCTGCCCGTGATGGGGCTGACGTTGTCGAAGTACTCGCCCTTGACCGGCGGCGTCCACCTGCCGCCGATGAAGTTGTCGTACTTGGCCTTGAACTGGACTTTGGCGCCCGCGGCGCCCGGGGCTGCGTAGATCATGCGTACCTCCTTGGGGAAATGAAGGTGGGTCCTGACAGGTGTGCCGAGGGGAGGTTCACAGCGTCTGAATACCTGAAATCCATGAAGGGCAACAGACAATATGCTGCTTTTCAGCCGTAGATCCATGGAAAATTCCTGGTGCCCTGGAGATCCCTCCGCGAGGGGCGGGCCGGGCTGCCTTGTGGCGGGACCCGATCGCGGTTGGAATGGAACCTTCGAGGGCATCGCATGACATCCATCTCCCTGCGCGTGGACGTTGACACCCTGGAAGGCTCGATCAGGGGCATTCCGACCCTGCTCCGCCTCCTGGACAAGCACCAGATGCGGGCCAGCTTCTACTTCAGCCTCGGCCCCGACAACAGCGGCAAGGCCATCCGCCGCATCTTCCGCAAGGGCTTCCTGGCCAAGATGCGGCGCACCAACGCCACCAAACTCTACGGATTCAAGACCATGATGTACGGCGTGCTGCTGCCGGCGCCGATCATCTGGAAGCGGGCCGCCGCGCAGATGCAGGCCGCGAAGGCCGCCGGTCATGAGGTGGGCATCCATGCCTGGGACCACGTGCAGTACCACGACCTGCTGGACCGGAAGTCCAGGCGCTGGCTCTCGGATTGGTTCTCGAATGCCCACGCGGCCTTCGGCGCCGTGTTCGGCGAGAAGCCCCTGGGTGCCGTGAGCCCCGCCTGGCGCTGCAACGACACCACCCTGGAGCTGCAGGAGGCCTACGGACTCGCCTACGCCGGGGACTGCCGGGGCTTCGAGCCCTTCTATCCCGTGGTGAAGGGGCGGACGCTCAGCACCCTTCAAATTCCCACCACGCTGCCCACACTGGACGAGCTGCTGGGCCTGGATGGCCGCACGCCGGGCCAGGTGAACCGGGAGCTCTGGGGCCTGGTCCGCGAGGACGCCCTGAACGTCTATGCCCTGCACACGGAGGTGGAAGGCGGGGCCCTCTTCGAGACCTTCGACGCCTTCCTGGGGGGCCTTGTGGAGCGCGGCATCGGGGCCCGCACCCATGCCGACTGGCTGCCGGGGCTGAAAGCGGCGAATCCCCCTGCCAAGGCCGTCACTCGACGCGACATTCCCGGGCGGGCGGGCTGGGTGAGCTGGGAAGGCTGAGCGGCTCTTCCCTCGCGAGACGATGGATCCTGGTTTACCCTTCGGAGGCAGCCTCCGAGGATCCCATGCGACGCCTGACCCCCTTCCTGTTCTGCACCCTGGCCCTGGGGCCCCTCGCCGCTCAGGGGGCCCCCGGGGAGGCCCTCCTCAAGGGTGTGGAGAACCGCATCGACGGCCTTCAATGGAAGCTGGATGCGGTGCGGAAGGCCACCGACGACCAGCTCTGGTTCCAGCGCCTTTCTGATATAGCCCTGGTGGACAAGGTGACCTACACGGGCCCGCCTAATCCGAAGGGCCAGGAGACCTATGGCATCAGGAACGAGCGCCATCCGCTGAAGATCCAGCAGTATGTGTTCGTCCCACGCAAGGCCGAGCCGGGCCGGAAGCTGCCCCTGATCGTACTGCCCCACGGCGGTGTCCACGGGGACTTCGGCACCTACCACGTCCACATCGTCCGGGAGATGGTGGAGCGCGGCTACATCGTGGTGGCCCCGGAATACCGTGGGTCCACGGGCTATGGCAAGGACCTCTACGAGGCCATCGACTACGGCGGATTGGAGGTGGACGACGTGGTGGCCGGCCGCGACTGGGCCGTGGAGCACCTGCCCGTGGACCCGAAGCGCTGCGCCATGGTGGGCTGGAGCCACGGGGGCCTCATCGCCCTCATGGCGGTCTTCGACCATCCGGGGAAGTTCGCCGCCTGTTACGCCGGGGTGCCCGTCTCCGACCTCCTGGCCCGGGTGGGCTACGCCGGAGAGGAATACCGGGACGATGCGGTCGTCCGGACGATGTTCGGGGGCAAGACGCCCAGCGAGGATGTGGACCTCGTGCGGCGCCGCAGCCCCGTGTGGAACGTGCAGAAGCTCCACACTCCCCTGCTGGTGCACACCACCACCAATGACCGCGACGTGAATGTCGTCGAAGTGGAGGAACTCATCACCGCCCTGAAGGCCGCCGCCAAGCCATTCGAGTACAGGATCTACCAGGACGCCCCCGGCGGCCACAGCTTCAACCGCATCGACACCGCCCTGGCCCAGGACTCCCGCAAGGAGATCTACGCCTTTCTGGAGAGACATCTGAGGTAGTTACAGACGAAAATCGTGGCCCGAATGGGCCACGATTTCCGCAGGCAAACAACAGATCATGCGTGTTGTTTTAGTTTGTCCTTGCCGCCGAACCACTGGTCCCAGTACACCACCACGGGGCTGGCGATGTAGATGGACGAGTAGGTGCCGGTGATGACACCGATGACCAGGGGGAAGGCCAGGTCATGGAGGGCCGGGCCGCCGAAGAGCCACAGGCAGACGCTGACGAACAGCACAGACATCGAGGTGAGGATGGTCCGGCCCAGGGTCTGGTTGATGGAGTCGTTCACCAGCCTGGAGATGGATACGCGCCGGTATTCGGGCCGGTGGCTGTTCTCCCGGATCCGGTCGAAGACCACGATGGTGTCGGCCATGGAGTAGCCCATCAGGGTGAGGAAGCTGGCCACCACCGGCACGTTGAACTCGTAGCCGAAGGCCGCGAAGAGGCCCAGGGCCATGAGGATGTCGTGGATCAGGGCCACGATGCCGCCCACGGCGAAACTCGCGGTGAAGCGGAAGATGACGTAGACCAGGATGGCCACCATGGCGAGGGCCACGGCGGTGAGGGTCTTGCTGGTCCACTCGCCGGAGATGCTGGGCGAGAAGCTCTCGTCCTTGAGGATGCCCACGGCGCCCAGCCGGTAGCTCTTCTGGACCGTGTCCCTGACCGCCTGGGGCAGGTCCTTCGGCAGCTCGCCAAAGGACTGGTAGAGACCCGAGGACAGGCGGTCCCGGCTGGAGATGATCTTCTCGGCCAGGGGCCCGTAGGTTCCCGTGAGGACGGTCTCGTCGAGGGTGGCGTGGAGCGGGTTGGCCCTGGCGAGGGTATCGGCCAAGGTCTTGGAGCCCTCCAGGTTGAGGACCGGCATGGTGCTGCCGGCGGCCTCTGGGTCCATCTGCTTGAAGATGCCGCGCAGCGCATTGGCCTGGATGGTGCTGTCCTTCTGGTCGCTGTCCTTGCGGGCCTTCACCTTCACGGAGAAGTCCCGGATGGACTTGTCGGCGTTCTCATAGGCCACCACGGTGGCGTCGGGGTAGCCATTCCTGGCCAGGGTGGCCCGGATGGTCTCCGGCTCCATGGCTCCGCGGAACCGCACGGTCATGTCGTTCCCGCCCACGAACTGCATGCCCAGCTGGATGCGCTTGTTGTGGGTGAGATTCCAGGGCTGCACGAAGAGGAAAGAGAGCACGATGATGCCCCAGCTGATGGCCAGGGCCGTGCCCTTGTACTTCATGAAGTCGTAGGAGGCACCCTTGAAGAAGGTGTGGATGCCCACGGACAGGGTCTTGGTGCCGGGATGCCGCTCGAGCACCCAGTCGTAGATGAAGCGGCTGATGTAGATGCTGGTGAACAGCGAGGCCACCACGCCCACGGTGAGGGTGACCGCGAAGCCCTTCACGGGGCCTGTGCCGAAGATGAAGAGCAGCAGGGCCGCGAAGAGCTGGGTGACGTGGCTGTCGACGATGGTCCAGAACACGCGGTTGAAGCCCGCGTCGATGGCGCCGGGCACGCTCTTGCCGAGGCCCAGTTCCTCCTTGATGCGCTCGAAGATGAGGATGTTGGCGTCCACCGCCATGCCCAGCGTCAGCACGAAGCCCGCGATGCCCGGCAGGGTCAGGGTGGCCCGGAAGGAGCCCAGCAGGCCCATCATGACGATCACGTTCACCGTGAGGGCGATGATGGCGTTGGCCCCGGACCAGCGGTAGAAGAACACCATGAAGCCGATGATGGTGATGAAGCCCACCAGCGCCGACCGGACGCCCGCGTGGATGGAGTCGCGGCCCAGGCCGGGGCCCACCACGCGCTCTTCCAGGAACTTCATGGGGGCCCGGAGGGCGCCGCTGCGGAGCTGACTGGCGAGATCGTCCGCCTCCTGGGCGGAGAAGTTGCCGCTGATGCGCACGGCACCGCCGATGATCTTCTCCTTGGCGCTCAGTTCCGTGATGATCTTGCGGTCCAGCACGATGGCAATGAGCCGGTTCTCATCGGAGGCGATGCCGGTCAGCCTGGCGAAATCATCATCCCCCTTCTTGTTGAGGGTGAAGTTGACCTCGTTGGCCTCGGTCTGGGAATTGGTGGCGCGGTGGGAATCGATGATGTCGGCGCCGTCCACGGCCACGCGGCTTTCCAGGAGGACCCACTTGCTGATCTTCTCCTCGCCGGCCTTGGCCTTCACCACGGGCTGTCCGGCCCGGCGGGCCACCCGCTCGCTCTCGATCTCGGGCAGCAGCTCGAACTCCGGAGGGATCGCGCCCTTGAAGGAGGCCAGGGCCTCTTCCTTGGAGTTGAAGTAGATTTGGGGGGCCTTGGCCAGCAGGCGCTGCTCGAGGTGGCCGGGCGTGGACAAGAGCGTCTTGATGCGCTCGCGGTCCCCCTCCTCGATGCCGGGGATCTCCACCACGATGCGGCTGCCGTCGGCGCCGCTGGCGGTGATCTCGGGTTCCAGCACGTTGGCGGGGTCGATGTCGCGGATGCGCTTCTCGATGACCTCGAGGGCGCGCTTGTTGGCGTCATCCCTCAGCTGCTTCTGGTAGTCGGCCTTCTGGGTGAGCCGGAAGGTGTCACCCTCGGCGGCCACGAGGTAGCCGGGGAAGAAGTCCTTGGCGACCTTCTCCACCGTGGCCTTCTGGTCGGCGCCGACGCCATCCACACGCAATGCCTCGCCGTCCACGCGCACCAGCGCGCCGGACAGGCCCTTCTCGCGGAGGCGGGAGACCAGGCGGTCCTTGCTGTCGCGCAGGTCGGCGGCGAGGGCCTCCTGGCCCTGGACCTCCAGCTCGAAGTGGACGCCGCCACGGAGGTCCAGGCCCAGCTTGACCTTGGAAAGGGGCAGGAAGAAGTATCCGCAGCCGAACAGCACGGCCAGGACGATGGCAAGGCGCCAGAGGCTCCGTTTGGTCACGGGGCGCTCCTTACAGGAAGCGGGTCGGCCCAACAGCGTGCATCGGTACCGGCCCGGAAGGTCAGGAAGATCAGTTCTGCTTGGGTTCCGCTTCGGAGGCCAGGGTGGCCACGGCCGTACGGCGCGCCTTCACCACCGAGTTGCCGAGCTTGATCCAGAGGTCCTTGTCCTCGACCCGGTCGATGATGGCGTAGAGGCCGGAGCTGAGCACCACCTCGTCGCCGGCCTTCAGCTTGGACAGGCGGGCTTCCATCTCCTTCCGGGCCTTGCTTTGGGGCCTGATGAGCAGGAAGTAGAACATCAGGGCCATGCCGCCGATGAACACGAACTGGGTCCAGCCGGGAGGGCCGGAAGCGGGGGTCTGTTGGATCAGGGCGAACATCATTCAGGGCTCCTCGGTCAACCAACCGGCGCGAGCGGACTGGGCGAAGGCCGGAAACCGGTTCTCCAGCAGGGCCTGCCGCGCGGCGCGGGTGAGTCCCACAGTGTAGCTCAGGTTGTGGATCGTGTTCAGCGTGAACCCCAGCAGCTCCCCGCACCGGAACAAATGGTGCAGGTAGGCCCTGGAAAAGGTGCGGCAGGTGTAGCACCCACAGTCCGGGTCCAGGGGCAGGTCTGTCTCCCGGTGCCTGGCATTCTTGAGGTTGAGCCGGCCCCGGCTGGTGAGGATGCGGCCGTGGCGGGCCTCCCGGCTGGGCAGGACGCAGTCGAAGAGGTCCACGCCGTTCTCGATGCCGAAGAGCAGGTCCTCCGGCGTCCCCACTCCCATCAAGTAGCGGGGCCGGTCCTCGGGCAGCTCCTTCACGAACTCGGCCAGGACGGCGTTCATGTCCTCCTTGGGCTCGCCCACGCTGAGTCCCCCCACGGCGAAGCCCTGGAAGGGGGTGTTCGCGTCGAGGTCCAGGGCCTCCGCCAGGTGCCGGCGCCTCAGTTCCAGGCTGGTGCCGCCCTGGTTGATGGCGAAGAGCCCCTGGTGGGACTGCAGGGGCACCGCCCGGCTCCGGGCCAGCCACCGGGTGGTACGGGCCATGCTGAGTTCCAGCTTCCCCCGTTCCAGGCGTCCGGGGGGGCACTCGTCCAGGGCCATGCAGATGTCAGAACCCAGGTTGCGCTGGATCTCCAGGCTGCGCTCCGGGGAGAGGAACTGGGGGCTGCCGTCGATGTGGCTCTGGAAGGTGACCCCGTCCTCGGTCATCTTCCGCAGGGAGGCCAGGGAAAAGACCTGGAAGCCCCCGGAATCCGTGAGGATGGGTCCGGCCCAGCCCATGAAGCGGTGCAGGCCGCCCAGCTTGGCCACCAGCCCGTCGCCGGGTCGCAGGCCCAGATGGTAGGTATTGCCCAGGATCACCTGGGGTCCGATCTGCTCCAGCTGGACCGGCGTGATGCCCTTGACGGTCCCCTGGGTGCCCACGGGCATGAAGGCGGGGGTCAGCACCTCGCCGTGGCCCGTCAGGAAGCTGCCGGCCCGCGCGGGGGCGAGGCCGTTCGCTGATTTTTGACAGAATGCAAAATTCTGGCTTGTGACCTGCGGCATCATGGGGACTCGGGGAATTTGACAGCAGTTAACAGTTACATCCTCACCCAGGCATTAAGGACGCTGAGGTGATCCTGGGGAATTGGAAGGACTGTGCATTCAGGCGGGGTGGCGCTTCTTTTCAATGCTTGACCAACCCTCGCCCCTTTGCCATCTTAGCCGCTGGGCTTGCCCCAGTTCTTGAACCCCGCACTTGGAGGCCAAACCGCTGTTCACAACGGTTTGGCTCGCTGTTTTTTCCTCCTGAAATCTCAAGGGAGCCGCATGAGCAAAGAACCCCAGAAACCCGTGCCCGCCAAACCCCCTGCGCCTGTGGAGTCACTGGAGGATGCGGTCTACCGATCCTCCCTCTCCGCCGGGAATGACGCCATCAAGCGGGGCAACCCCAAGGTGACGATCCCGACCACGGTTCTCATGTACGGCCTCTGCGCGTTCGTGGCCGTCCAGTTGGCCAAGCATACCGAGGCCGGCAAGAAGGTGATCAAGTCGGTGGGCATCGACCTCGCGGAGAAGGCGGACGATGCGCCACCGCCGCCCCCGCCACCGCCCCCGCCACCACCGCCGCCGCCACCCCCGCCGATGGCCATCTCCGCCTCGAAGGCGGACACGACCCCCATCGATCCCCGGCAGGAAGTGGTGCCCGAGCAGGCTCCGAAGGAGCTCCCGAAGCAGGACCATTCCCTCGGCGGCGTCCCCGGCGGCGTTCCCGGCGGCGTCCCCGGTGGCGTCATCGGTGGCGTCGTGGGCGGTGTGATCGGCGGCGGCCAGGGCAAGGTGGTGGACTTCGACTTCAGCCAGATCAAGATCAAGTACCAGCCCCCGGCCCCGCCCTATCCCCCGCTCGCCAAGATCGCCAAGATCCAGGGCACAGTGGTCGTCGAGATTGTCGTGGGTCCCGATGGCATCCCCACCTCGGCCGTGGCCAAGGACGGCCCGCCCCAGTTGCGGGCCACGGCCGAAGACTATGCGATGCGGTGGAAATTCGAGCCTGCCTTGCTGAACGGGCAGCCCCAGTACGCCCGTTTCAAGCTCACCATGCCCTTCCGCCTAAGGTAGCCCCCACCCTTCCTCCGTCATCCACCTTTTCTCCATAAGGAAATCCCATGAACCTGCTTGCCTCCCCCCTGATGCTCGCCCTCGCCGAGGGCGGAACCGACAGCTTCTCGCCCGTCGAGCTCTTCAAGGCGGCCTCCATCGCCAACAAGGGGATCATCATCGTTCTCATCGTCCTCTTCTGCTACCAGATCTACGTGGCCGTGGAGCGCTTCGTCACCTACGCCCAGAGCAGCCAGGCTTCCGACAAGTTCCTCAAGCTCTTCATGGACACCCTCCGGCGCGGGGACTTCGAGGCCGCCAAGCGGGCCGCCACCACCCACAACAAGAGCCACATCGCCCTCGTGCTCAAGCATGGCCTGGACATCTTCCAGTACGAAAAGCAGCTGAAGACCACCAACCCCAACCATGACGCCATCCAGCCCGTGGAGCGCGCCATCCAGCGCGGCACCGCCGAGGTGGTCGAGCTCCTCAAGAAGGGCATGAGCGGCCTGGGCACCATCGGCGCCCTGGCCCCCTTCATCGGCCTGCTCGGCACCGTGATCGGCATCATCAAGGTGTTCTCTGACCTGAAGAGCAAGGGCGCCGGCGACATCAACGCCCTGGCCGGCTCCATCGGTGAGGCTCTTGCCACCACCGCCCTCGGCCTCTTCGTGGCCATCCCGGCCGTGTGGATCTACAACCTGCTGACCAACAAGCAGGACGTGGTCGTCACCAACATCAACAACGCGGCCTCGCAGATGATCGACGAGTTCATCCGCCGCGAGAGCCAGAGCTAGGCAGGCACCCACCCGCCCGGGGGCGCGAGCCTCCGGATCATTCAGAGGAGAACACCATGGATGCAGGTGGAGGCAAGAAGGGTGGCGTCAAGGCTGACATCAACGTCACCCCCCTTGTGGACATCGTGCTGGTGCTGCTGATCATCTTCATCGTGATCACGCCCGCCGTGAACAGCAGCGTGAAGCTGCCGCTCGCCAAGCACAGCCCCAAGGCCGAGAAGAACAAGGATGAGAAGTACCTCACCCTGCTCTTCCAGTCCAAGCGCAACGACAAGTACGAGGTGATCGGCCCCGGCCCCATCCTCATCGACGACAAGGACGCGAAGGACCTGACCTTCTTCATCAACAACGAGGGTCAGCGCCAGCAGCTGGAGGACTTCATCAACCGGAATGTCTCCATGCTGAGCCAGAAGGTGGTGTTCGTGAAGGCGGACGCCGACCTCCCCTTCAAGTACATCAATGAGCTGTTCCAGGTCTGCCGGAAGGGTGGCGCCGACGAGGCGTCCATCGTCACCAGCGAGGAAAAGGACAAGTCTGAGGGGGCCAAGTAATGGATGCCGGGAGCCCCAAGAGCAAACAGAAATCCGATATCAATGTCACCCCGCTGATCGACATCGTGCTGGTGCTGCTCATTGTCTTCATCGTCATGGTGCCCGGCCTGGACAAGGCCACCAAGGTGGTGGTGCCCCAGGTCCAGGTGCTCGCCAAGCCGCCCGCACCCGATCCCAACAACATCCTGATCCAGATCGACCAGGACGGGAGCATGACCCTGCAGCAGGACAAGATCGACGCCCAGGGACTGAAGGACAAGCTGCCCGAGGCGGTCATGCTGCAGCCGCTCAACTACCGGAAGGTCTTCCTCAAGGTGGACGAGGACGTGAAGTTTCAGGCCATGGTGGATGTGCTCGACGCCATCCGCGTCGCCTCGAATGCCGCCAAGAAGAAGTCCCTCGAACTGCCCGACAAGTTCCTGGGCCAGGATGGCGGCGACGTGAAAGTGGCCGTTTCCCTTCGGAAGCGCCTGGTGGCTGCCCCCGTCAGCTAGGACCGTCCACCCCGCATGAAAGAGGGCCCCGACCGGGGCCCTCTTTCATGCCCGCGACAGGGACTTGGCCCTCCGGTGCCCCCACACCGTCCCGTAGACCACGCCCGCCACTGTGACGAGGACGCCCGCCAGGCCAGAAAGCGTGGCCCGCTCCTTCAGCAGCGGTACGGCCAGCAGGTACTGGACGATGGGCAGCAGCTGGAGCCAGATGGCCGCCTCGGGTACCGACAGGGCGCCGTAGGCGTCTGACATGAGGATCTGTCCGCCGTAGGCCAGGAGGCTCATGAGGATGGCCAGCCCCCAGGGGCCCACCCCCCCCGGCCAGGGGGAAAGGGCGAAGGGGATCACCACGGGAAGCCCGACGATGCAGAAGAAGAAGAAGATCGTGGCAGCATTGTCCGTGTGCCGAACGGCACTGATGGCGTTGGCGCTGGCTGCGGCGAAGACCGCTGCCGCCAGCGCCGCCATTTCGCCCCCGCCGAAGCCGAAGCCCAGGCGGCCCTGGCTGAGGACCAGCGCCACCCCCAGGGAGGCCGCCAGGAGGGCCAGCCACAGGTGGATGGCGGGCCGCTCCTTGAAGATCACCAGGGACATGACGATGGCGATCACCGGGTACATGTTGTAGAGGATGCCCGCCTCCCCCGCCGGGATGTGGGCCAGGGCGTAGAAGTAGAGCACCACCACCGCGCCGCCCGACAGGCCGCGCATCACCAGCAGGCGGTGGTTGCTGGGCCGGTAGAGGCCCGGAATCAGCCCGAAGGCCGCCAGGCTGACCAGGGCGCCCACCGCAAAGCGGAGCACCGCCAGATGGCCCGCCGTAAACCCCATGCCGGGCAGCGTGAGCCTGCGGGCCAGGATGGCCATGAGCCCGAAGCAGAGCGCCGAGCCCGCCAATTCCAGGCGGGCCACCGCGCGGCGACGGGACTGGGCGGCAGTGACGGCAGGCATGTCCTCCATCCTGCCTGGAATCCCCCTCGGGGCGGGCGGCGGGTTTAAGAGTGCCTAACAAAACCCCGACGAGGCCGCGATGAAGCCAGACAGGATGCACCGCAGATATCAGTTTGTCTCGCGTTTCGCCGCAGGCGATACCGAGAAGGAAGGGCCCGCAGGGCAACGTGGTTCGTTGTTCAAGGGATCTGACACCACGGAGCGCCTGTCTGGCTTCATCCCTCCGGGCGAGGGCCGGCGAGGAGGCTCCACCTCCGCGAACGCCAGTGAGTGGGAGGGCCCTGCGTGGCAGGGCCCGTCAGGCGGAGGGCAATGCAGCGCCACCTCCAGCTATCGCGGCGCGGTGCGCCGCTTCTGCTCGCCTCCGGCTCGCAGAGCCGGGGCCTCCGTCGCGCGTAGTGCCCCCTACGCTTTGACTCGCGTTCCTCGCCTTGCTCGCCCGGCGACCCTCGCGCGGCCCCGTGGGGGTATTGTTAGGCACTCTAAATGGATCAGGCAGGCCAGCTCAGAACATCCCTGCAGAACCAGCCCATGGATCTCCCGATTCACATGGGATATACGGGTAGGGTGAAATTACCGAGGAAAACACCAGGTATTATCTACCCGAGTTCCAGTCGGCATCCTGCACCATCCCGTCGCCATGCTCATGAGGTCTGCCATGTCCGTGCCCTGCGAGGACCCATGAAAACGCTCCGCTGCCTGGTCCTGCCTTGGGTCCTTTTCGGAGTGGGCTGTGGCCCCGTCCTCACGAAACCCCAGGTGACCGCCGTCTCGGATTTTGAAACCGCCACGAAGAAGTACTCGACGCTCCCCGGTTCCGTGCTCCGGGCCTATGAAGCGGTCCACTCGGCCGACACACTGTTCACGGCCGCGTCCGCCGAGGGGAAAGACGCGAAGCTGAGCCTCGCGGTCGTGCGGAGGAGCCTCGAAACCGGCGATGAGCTGCGCAGACAGGCCACGCAACTGGACAGGGCCGTGGGCGTGCTCACGACCTATTCCGAGGCCCTGGCCCAGCTGGTGTCCGATGATCAGCTGAAGGCCCTGGACACCCATGCCGAGGACCTGGGGAAGGCGCTGGATGGAAGCATCGCCGAATACAACAAGCTGCCCCACAGCACCGGAAACCTGGACCCGTTCGGGGCTGCGGCAGCCGCCGCGGTGCGGGGGATCGGCGGCATCCTGGTCCGGGCAAAGCAGGCCAAGTACCTGCGGCGATTCGTCGAGGACGCGGATCCCATGGTCCAGAAGCTGGCGGAGGAACTGGCCGGGCTGATGAATGAGCTGGGAGGCGAGGGGCCGGAGGGCGTCTGCTTCTCGGCGGAGCGGGCGGAACTCGAAGCCAATTTCCTTTCGTATTTCTCCCTCCGGCCGGGATTCATGAACCACGGCGACGTGGAGGCCTTCGCCGGATGGATGGCCAGGGCCGGGGCCGGAAGGGAGCTTGCCAAATCGGTGGAGGCTTCGACCACCCGGCTCGGGAAGGCCCACAAGGCCCTGGTCGCGGCCGTCCAACCCGGCAACTCGCCGGAGGGACAGCTGGCTGAGCTGCGCAGCCTGTCTGAGCAGGTCAAGGCGGCCCAGGCCCTCCAAAAGAAAGTGGGCTCCGATTAGCGGACTGCTCCGGACCTGAACCACAACCCGACGGGAGACCCCCACCATGGCGAACACCGAACGCCTTGCCGCTCTTCAAAAGGTGAGGATCGCCCGGAATGCCGTCCAGGCGGCCCGGGCCAGGACAGGGCTCACAGACGAGGAGCAGACGGCCCTCACCAAACTCTTTTTCGACCTCGATGACCTCGAGGACTCGCTGATCCTCGAGGAGATCAGCGAACAGGTCACGGCCCTGAAGGCCGACGCGAAGGATCTGACCGAGGTGGCTGGCCGGATCAAGGCCATCGATGGGGCCCTGGCCAAGGAAGCCGCCCTCGTGGAGGATGCGGCCAAGGCCATCAATGGCCTCGTGCAGGTGGTGACAGCCGCGGCCTCCGCCGGGCTCATCTAGGGGTTGTAGGCACCCTGCGGGAGGTTCAGGCCCGCGGTGTGAAAGGCGGACCGCAGGGCCCCGCCCCGGAAGGCGCCCCGGTCCGCGGCCTGCAGGTGGTCCAGCAGGTGGGACAGGTTGGCGCCGCTGGGCACGGCGGGCACGCCGAGGTCTGCGGCCAGCTGGGGCAAGGTGAGGTCATCGAGGAAGGTGCCCTCCTCCCGGACCACGAACCCCCGCAGCGTGTACTGGTCCGTGGGGCCCGTGTGGGTCCGCAGGCTGGACGAGGGCACGACCACGGCGTCCACCCAGTCCGCGCGTCCGCCCTTGGCCTCCCGGTCCGCATGGGCCGCGTACTTCAGGTCCTCGCCACAGAGCAGGCCCGCCACCGTCACCGTCTCCCCGAAGCTGAAATTCTTCGCGGGAACCACCCGCAGGTGGCTGCCCACGGTGCGGTTCAGCTCCGCGGCCACCCGGGAGAGCGCAGGCGCGAAGCTGGCCCCCGTCAGCAGGAGCACCCGCCGGCCGGCAAACCCCTTCGCCTTCGGACTCTTGATGAAGCGGCGGCTGTGCTCCAGGAAGCGCCGCACCAGGCCCACACCGTTCTCCAGCTGAGCCCAGGAGCCTGAATAGAAGCCGCGGCCAGGCACCTCGAGCCCGGCCCGGGTGAACCACTCGTCCGCCAGCAGCAGCCAGGGTTCGCCCCCATTATCCTTGGTGTATTTCCGCACTTCCGGCGTCCAGCGGGAGACCCAGTCCCGGGCGAAGGCCGGGTCCACGTCCTGCACGTCGGGCAGGCCCTCGCGATGGGCGGTGAGGCCCACGGGGACGCAAGAGAGGCTCAGCACGCTGCCCCGCCCCTCCCGGCGACGGGCCCAGAGGTCGTCCAGGGTGCGTTGCCAGATGGCGCCGTCATTGAGTCCCGGCGCCACCACCGCCTGGGTGTGGACATCGATGCCGCCCGCCAGCAGGCGGTCGAGCTTGCGGAGGATGTCGCCCTCGCGGGGATTACCCACCACCCGGATGCGGGCCACCGGGTCCGTGGCGTGGACCGACACATGGATGGGGCTCAGCCGCTCCCGCACGATGCGGTCCAGCTCCGCATCATCGCTGCTGGAGAGGGTCGTGAAGTGGCCGTAGAGGAAGGACAGGCGCACATCCTCGTCCTTCAGGTAGAGCGACTTCCGGAAGCCCTTGGGCATCTGGTGCACGAAGCAGAACACGCAGTTCTGCTTGCAGACCTTCACCTCGTCCTGGGCCAGATCCACCCCGATGCCTTCGCCGCCATTCTCCAGGTCGGCCTCGAAGGTGCTGCCGTCGGGACGCCGCACCCGCAGCAGCGCCTGGTCCTCCCGGGTGATGAGGAACTGGTAGTTGAGTTGGTCCAGCACCGCCTCGCCGTGGATCTCCAGCAGCGTGTCGCCAGGACGGATGCCGGCCTCCTCGGCCAGGCTGCCGGGCTCCACGGTGATCACTTGTACGCCCTTCTGTGCCAATGGGCCGCTCCATGCTCCGGACTCCCTGACGGGAATCCGGAGAGAGATTGTCTCATTGCGCAGGAAGAATGGCTTTTCCTATCTCCGACCCGCCCGGGCCGGAGCCCAGACGAGCCGGATGTCCTTGCCCATCGATCAGGCCGGCGCCTTGGTCGCCTTCCGCGCCTCGACCACCTTGTCGGCGTCGCGGCCCACGAGTTCCTGCAGGTGGTGGAAGGCCCAGGTGAAGGAACCGACGCCCATGGTGAGGCTGCGGAGTTCCACCACCACGTCGCCCATCTCGGCCTGGGGAATGTAGGCCGACACGAGGTCCCAGCCGGTCCAGCCGGGCCGGGCGTCGAAGCCGAGGACTTGGCCCCCACGCCTTCCAGTCACCAGGCGCTGGGCCTTGGGCGTGAACTCGCTGGGCACGGCGATGTGAACCTCGCAGATGGGCTCCAGCAGCACCGGATGGCAGACGGCCCCGGCCTCGGTCATGCCGATGCGGGCGGCGGTCTTGAAGGCCATGTCGGAGCTGTCCACGGTGTGGTAGCTGCCGTCCACCAGGGCCACATAGATGTCCACCACGGGGAAACCCAGGGGGCCCCGCTTCATCCAGTCCACGATGCCATGCTCGACCGCACCGAAGAAGTTCTTGGGCACCACCCCGCCCACGATCTTCTCTTCGAACTCGAAGCCCTCGCCGCGCTGCCTGGGCTTGACCTCCAGCCAGACGTCGCCGAACTGGCCATGGCCGCCCGTCTGGTGCTTGTGCCGGCCATGGACCTTGGCGGCCTTGGTGAAGGTCTCCCGGTAGGGGACCATGGGCGGGTGGTGCAGGACGTCCAGTCCGAAGCGGCTCTTGAGGCGGTCCAGGGCGCACTTGAGGTGCACCTCGCCCTGGCCCCAGAGGATGCGCTCCTGGGTCTCGGCGTTCTGTTCCACCTTCAGGGAGGCGTCCTCCTCGCAGAGCCGCTGCAGCGCCAGGGACAGCTTCACATCGTCGCCGCTCTTGGTGGTGTGCAGGCTGAGGGCCAGCATGGGCTGCATGGGCTCGGGCCAGGCCAGCTCAAGCCTAGCGGTGGGGGTCAGGCCCTCGCTGGTGTGCACCTCGTCCATGCGGCCCAGGGCCACGACCTCGCCGACCGTAGCCTTCTGCTGCTTGATCTGCTGGGCGCCAAAGAGCTTGTTGATCCCGCTGACGCGGTTGCCGGCCAGGGAGGTGCCGTCCACCACCTCGCCGCGCCACACGCGGGAGATGCTCAGCTTGCCCACGTGCTGGGCGTGGACGGTCTTGAAGACCTGCACCAGGGTGTCCTTGCCCTCGGGAATGCCCAGGCGGGTGGCGGTCGTCTCCACGCGGGGCGCCTCGTCGCAGAGGGCCTGGAAGAGGCGGCGCACACCCGAGTCCCTCTCGGCGGAGCCGAAGAAGACGGGCACCAGCAGGTCATCCCGCACATCCTTGGCCAGGTCCTCCGAAACCTCCTCCTGGGGGGGTACCAGGTCGCTGAGCAGCTCTTCCATGAGGTGGTCATCGTAGTCCGCGAGCTTTTCCAGCAGGAGCTGGCGGGCCTCCCTTTCCTCGGGCACCACCGAGTCGGGCAGCTGCACCAGGTCCGCATCCTTGTCCGCTTCGTACTTGAAGGCGTGCTCGCTGATGAGGTCCACGTAGCCGGTGATCTGGTCCCCCTCCCGGAGGGGGACCTCCACGAGCACCAGGGGCCGCTCGGACACCAGCTGCAGGGCGTTAAGCACGTCCTTCAGCTTGCCCGCGCTGCCGGGCGCCTCCATCTTGTTGATGAACAGGACATGGGGGATCTTGTGGTCGTCGAGGAACTTCAGGGCCGGAGCGGCCATCAGGGCCCGGGCCGGGTCGGGATCGCAGACCACCACGGCAATGTCCGCGGCCATGACCGCGTGGACGGCCTCCTGGCGGAACTCCACGGAACCCGGGCAGTCGATGAGGGTCCAGCCCTCGCCCTGGTAGCTGCAGGCGGCGAGGCTGGCCTCCACGCTCATCTGCCGGGCCTTGGCCTCCAGGGAAGCGTCGCCGACGGTGTTCCCCTCCTTGACGGAGCCCTTGCGCGGCAGGGCCCCTGCCACGAAGAGAAGACTCTCCATCAAGGAGGTCTTTCCGGAGAGGTAGGGTCCGACGATGACCGCTACGCGTGGAGTTGACTGGGAATTCCCGCTCACAGTGCCTCCTGAATGTGTGTGATGGATGTCGATCGACCCAAGTGTTCCGAGCTTGTTACACCCTGGCAACACCGAAAAAAAGCCGCCCGGGGAAAGGCGGCTTAAGTCACAAAATGGCGGAGCTTCTAGTTTCTCAGCGGCTTCCCGGAGTTGAGGATCGACTCCATGCGGGCCTGGGTCTTCTCGAAGCTGCACAGGCGGGCGAAGGCCTGGCGCTCCAGCTCGAGAATCCGCTCCTCGCTGACCTCCTGCACGAGGCTCACGTCGCCGCCGCAGAGGATGTTCGCCAGCTCGCCCATGATGATGGCGTCGTGTTCGCTGGCCAGGCCCTGCAGCTGGAAGTCGCGCACGGCCATCTTGAGGGCCTCGCTGCCGCCCCGCCCCGGCAGGCGCAGGGTGCGCTCCTTCACGGGCTGGAAGTCCGCGGCCATCCTCAGCACTTCCTGCTTGGCCTCGTGCAGCAGGAAGGCCTTGTTCATCACCCGGCGGTCCGTGCGACGCAGGTAGCCGTTCCGTTGGGCCTCGTCGAAGCTGGTGTGCACAGTGGCGGTGCCGATGCCCTGGAAGCTGGCCTTCACCTTGGGCATGGGCCCCAGCTCGCCCTTGGCGGTCAGGGCGTCCTCCATGCGGAGCAGCATCTGGAGGCACCCCCCGCCCGCGGGGATGACACCCACGCCCACCTCCACCAGGCCGATGTAGAGTTCCGCGTGACCCACCACCCGCTGGCAGGCCATGGAAAGTTCGCAGCCGCCGCCCAGGGCCAGGTTGAAGGGGGCCGCCACCGTGGGGAACGGCGCGTAGGTGAGCATGCGGGCGGCGTACTGGAGGCGCCGGGCGACCTCCTCGATCAGGTCGAATTGTTTGTCCTTGGCTGCGTTCAGGACCATCACGAGGTTCGCCCCGGCGCTGAAGTGCTGGCCCTGGTTGCCAAGCACCAGACCCTTGAAGCGGCCTGGGACGTGCTTCCGGACCGTCTCTTCCATCAGGCCGATGATGCCGTCGTCCAGGGCGTTCATCTTGGAGCGGAAGGCGAGGCAGGCCACGTCGTCGCCCAGGTCGAGGAGCTGGCAGCTGCCATTCTCGGCCACCACCTTGCCCCGGCCCTCCTCGCGCCTGAGGATGATCACCCGCTTGTCTTCGAGGATCGGATCATAGGCCAGCGTCTTGGGGTTCAGCTGGGCCACGGGGACCCCGTGCTCCCAGCGGTAGAAGCCGGTGAGGCCCTTGGCCAGCATCTGCTCCACCAGTGGCGCGATGGGCCGTTCCTCGAAGCGCATGCGGGCCGCCACCCGTTCGACCCCCAGGGTGTCCCAGAGCTCGAAGGGCCCCAGCTCGAAGGCAAAGCCGTTCTTGATGGCGCGGTCCACGTTCAGCGGTCCGTCCGTCACCTCGCCCAGGCGGTTCACGGCGTAGGTGAGGTTGGGGGCGATGCAGCGCCAGGCCAGGCGGCCGGCTTCAGAGTCGCTGGTGAGCAGGGTCCGCACCTTCTCGGCGGGATCGTCGATGCCCTTCAGGTCCTTCAGGATGGGCCAGTCCTTTCGCACCTGGGGGACGTACTCGCGGGTGGCGGGATCGATGGCCAGGAAGGTCTTCCGGCCCTTCTCGTCCTTGGGGCCCTTCTTGAAGAAGCCCTGCTTCACCTTGTTGCCGAAGAGCTTCTGGTCGAGCATCCACTGGAGGAACTCCGGGAACTTGAAGGTGTCCCGCACCTCATCGTTCGGGCAGAGGTCGTAGACGTTCTTGGCCGTGGCCGCGAGGATGTCCACACCTGCCAGGTCCGCGGTGCGGAAGGCCGCGCTCTTGGCCCGGGCGGCGGCGTCGCCCAGCACCAGGTCCAGCACCTCGAAGGGGATCTTTTCCGCCAGGGCCAGGTGGAGGGTGGCCATGATGCCGTGGATGCCGATGCGGTTGCCGATGAAGGTGGGGCTGTCGTAGGCGGGCACCACTTCCTTGCCGAGACCTTCCTCCAGCCAGGTGCGGAAGGCCTGCGCCTCCACCTCGCCCACCTCGGACCCCTTCACGAACTCCAGCAGGCGGAGGTAGCGGACGGGGTTGAAGAAGTGGGTGATGACGAAGTGCTGCCGGAAGGCGTCGCTGCGACCCTCCACCAGCAGCTTCAACGGGATGCCCGAGGTGTTCGAGCTGATCCAGGCCCCGACCTTGAGGTGCGGCTCGAGCCGCCCGTACAGCTCGCGCTTGATGGCCAGGTCCTCCTTCACCACCTCCACCACCCAGTCGCAGTCCGCCAGGCGATCCAGGTGGTCCCGCAGGTTGCCGGGCCGGATCTTCTTCAGGAAGGAAGGGTGCATCGCCAGGGCCGGTTTGGATTTCGCGAGGGCCGCCAGGGCCCCCTCCGCCAGCTTGTCCGGGGCCGCATCGTCGATGACGATGTCCAGCAGCTCCACCGAGCAGCCCGCCGACGCCACGTGGGCCGCGATGCCCGAACCCATCACACCCGAACCCAGTACGCCGATCTTCTTGATGATCATAAAAAACTCCTATTAATCCACAGATTCCACAGATTTCACAGATTCAGGTCGGTGCTCATAGTTGGAGACGCCCACCATTCGCTTGGATTCGAGGGATCGTGCTCCGAAGTTGACCAGAAGGCCCACAGGCATTCCTGTCACTTTCAGATAATTCATCAACTGGGCATCTTCGATGGGGCCCATTCGTGCCAGGGCCGTTAACTCGACAATCACGCGGTCGAAACAGATGAAGTCTGCACGATAGGCCGTGTTCAGTTTCTGGCCCTTGTACTCGATTTCTAGGGCCACTTCCCGGCGAAATGGGATGTTCCGATGCTGCAGTTCAAGGGCCAGTGCTTCCTGGTATGCAGATTCGGCAAACCCACATCCAAGCACTCGGTGGACCTCCATGGCCGCACCGATGATGGCGTAGGTATCCGGGTCCTTGGGCTCCACGATTGCCTCAGTTGAATCTGTGTGAATCTGTGAAATCTGTGGATTAGATTTTTTCGAGGATGGAGGCGATGCCCTGGCCGCCGCCGATGCACATGGTGGCGATGCCGTACTTGCCGCCATCGGTCTCCAGGCGGTTGAGCAGGGTGGTGAGGATGCGGGCGCCGCTGGCGCCCAGGGGGTGGCCGATGGCGATGGCGCCGCCCCAGGCGTTCACCTTGGCGGGGTCGTAACCGCCCTCGCGGATCACGGCCAGGCTCTGGGCCGCGAAGGCCTCGTTCAGCTCCATCGCATCGATCTGGTCCAGCTTCAGGCCGAAGCGATCCAGCACCTTCTTGACCGCCGGCACGGGGCCGATGCCCATGCGCTCCGGCTCCACGCCGGCCACGGCACCACCGATGATGCGGGCCCGGGCCTTCAGGCCCAGGGACTTCGCCAGGCCCTCTTCCATCACGAGCAGGAAGGCGGCCCCGTCGGTGATGGGGGAGCTGTTGCCGGCGGTCACCAGGCCCTCCGCCAGGAAGGCGGGCTTCAGCTCGCCCAGCTTCTCGAGCGAGGTGTCGGCGCGGACACACTCGTCCTGCTGCAGGGTGACCGGCCTGCCGTCGAGACCCTTGGCCTCGAAGCGCACGACCTCCTTCTCGAACTTTCCGGCCTTCCAGGCGGCGGCGGCCTTCTGGTGGCTCTGATAGGCGAACTCGTCGCACTCGCGGCGGGTGAGCTTGTATTCCTTGGCCAGGTTCTCGGCGGTGACGCCCATGTTGCAGTAGGCCTGCGGGTAGTTCTGGGTGAGGTAGGGGTCCAGGCTGACGTTGAAGCCCATCATGGGCACCTTGGACATGCTCTCCACGCCGCCCGCGAGGAACAGGTCGCCCTGGTTCGCCATGATGGCCCGGGCCGCCATGAGCATGGTCTCCTGGCTGCTGCCGCAGAAACGGTTGATGGTGGCGGCCCCGGCGGTGATGGGCAGTCCCGCCCGGAAGCTGATGAGGCGGGCCAGGTTCATGCCCTGTTCGCCCTCGGGCATGGCGCAGCCTACCAGCACGTCCTCCAGGCCCGACCAGTCCTTCAGCAGGGGCTTGATGGCCTCGAGCACCACGGAGCCCAGCTGCTCGGGGCGGGTGGCGGCGTAGCTGCCCTTGACGCCCCGGCCGACGGGGGTGCGCTTGGCTTCGACGATGACGGCGGTCCGCATAGATCCTCCAATGGCATGCAACCTGGGTTCTGGGATTCCCCGGAGCCTAGCATCCGCCGTCACGGGCGTAAGCACTTACCGTGGGTCAACGGCGGCGTGACGGGGCCTGGTGATTCCAGTCAAGATGAAACCATTCCCCGGACCCGCCATGGCCTCCCCTTCCGCCCACGCTCTGGAACCGCTGCTCGCCGAATGCCGCAAGGTGATCGTGGGCCAGACCCAGCTGCTGAACCGACTCCTGGTGGCCCTCCTCTGCCGCGGCCACGTGCTGCTGGAGGGCCTGCCGGGCCTGGCGAAGACGCGCACCATCAAGACCCTGGCCGCGGCCAGCCACACCAGTTTCCGCCGCATCCAGTTCACCCCGGACCTGCTGCCCAGCGACGTGGTGGGCACCCTCATCTTCGATCCCAGGCAGCTCACCTTCACGCCCAAGCGCGGCCCCATCTTCGCCAACCTCCTGCTGGCCGACGAGATCAACCGCGCCCCCTCCAAGGTCCAGGCGGCCCTGCTGGAGGCCATGGAGGAGCGCCAGGTCACCCTGGGCGAGGACAGCTTCCCCCTGCCGGATCCCTTCCTGGTGCTGGCCACCCAGAACCCCCTGGAGCAGGAGGGCACCTTCCCCCTGCCCGAGGCGCAGATGGACCGCTTCCTCTTCAAGCTCCGGGTGGACTACCCCAAGCAGGACGAGGAAGTGGAGGTGCTGCGCCGCGCCCACTTGAATGGCGACCAGGTGCACCCGGTGGTGGACGGCCCGAGCCTGCTGGCGGCGGGCCGCGAGGCCGAGCAGGTGCGCCTGGATGAGGCCATCCGCAGCTACATCGTGCAGCTGGTGCAGGCCACCAGGCCCGGCCACGGCCGGGCCTGGAAGGGCAAGGAGCTGCTCCGCTGCGGCGCCAGCCCCCGGGCCTCCCTGGCGCTCCAGTCCTCGTCCCGCGCCCTGGCCCACCTCCAGGGCCGCGACCACGTGCTGCCCCAGGACGTGGTGGACCTGGCCCCGGACGTGCTGCGCCACCGCCTGCTGCTCACCTTCGAGAGCGAGGCCGACGGAGCCACCACGGACCTGGCCATCACCCAGCTGCTGCAGGCGGTGCCGAGACCCTGAACCCGCCTGGCCGTGCCAGGTCCTGCCCTGAGGAGCACCATGCCCGCCAAGAAATCCACCAAGACAGAACCCCAGCGCCCGCGCATCACCGGCATCATCCTGCACGTGCTCATGCCCGACGGCACCACAAGGGTCCACACCCTCGACCCGAAGAACTGTGATGCCCTCGTCTGGAGTGACCGGGCCATCGATGTCCTGGGGAAGTTCTACGAGAAGGGCGGCCCCGCCGAGGGCAAGGTCATGAGCCGGGAGGAATTCCTCCATCACTTCCCGAACGGCGGCCCGATCATCGGCGAGAAGCCCCATCTCGTCCTCACCCCCGAAGTGGTGAATAGGATCTGGCACCACCCCAAGGAGGACGGACACAAGCCGGCCTTCCTGTGCAAGGCGCCGCCGAACCCTGTCAACGGCTAGTAGCCCCGCCACCGCGGATTCAGGGCCCTGCACCGCGCCCTGGCCTGGCCCGCAGCGACCAGGTCGCCGCAGGCCGCCTTGAAGCCTGCCAGGGTCATCCAGAACCCTGGGTCCACAGGCTTGCGGCGGAGCAGGGAGCTGGCAATGGCTTCCCCCGCCTCGCGGAGCCGAAGGGACTGGGCCGGAGGTCCCGAGCGCAGCAGGAGGGCCAGATAGCGGAGCCGGATCGCGCCAAATTCCACGGGGTATTCCGTACTTCGGCCATCAGAGAATGGCAGCCGACCCGCCTCCTTCAGGTAGGCTCCGGGATCCTGGCCCTGCGTGGAAGCCTGCGAGGCCGCGGAAACCAGGACATCCATGAAGTAGGGGGCCAAGGTCGCCAGTGGCGCCTGGGCATCCCGGGCCCGCTGGAAGGCCCCCCGGGCCCGCTCCACGATGACCGCAGGATCCTTCCCGGCCTGGACCATCGCCCGGGCCAGGACGTCCAGGGCGATGAGGATGCCCCGGTGGAATCCCGCATGACCCGGTTGGGTCCTCAGCCCCGCTTCGTAGGCATGCACCGCCTCCTCCGCATCGGCCGAGGGATCCCCGCCGGAGGCCAGCTCGGCCTTGGCCATGGCCTGCGCCAGACCCCCCAGGTTGGACTGGTAGTAGGCTTCCTCGGGATGGCTTGCGGCCAGCGCACGCGCCTCCCGGAGGTAGGGCTCGGCCGCGGCGCGGTCGTAGGTCCCCCGCATCCGGGCCGCGTCGATCCAGGGGAGCAGGGCGGAGTTGCGGATGTTGAGGAGGACCACGTGCCCCGGGTCGAGGCGGAGGCCCTGGTCGGCCATGGCCAGGGCCTCCTGCAGCCGTGGGGCGGGGTCCTTTCCCTGGTCCAATAACTGGAAGCCCTCGGTGCGCAGGACCGAGGCCTGGGCCACCCAGGCCTCGACCTCGTTGGGGTCCCGGTGCAGCGCCTCGGAAGCGTCCGCCTTGGCCCGGGTGGCCCAGTCCGCTGGATCCATCTCCCGGTACGCGAGGAAGCGCGCCATCTCTCCGCGGGCCCGGGCGCGCCAGGCCAGGGGCAACGCCGCGGCGGGCTCCAGGGTGGCCCAGCGGTCAGCCACGGCCACCTGGGCCATCACCGGCGCCCTGGGATCGGAGCCGGACTGCCAACCCAGGGCGATGGTCTCCTGCCAGCGCCGCATGTCGAGCCTGAGGAGGTCCACGTCGCAGGGCGCGCGCGCCTCGGCCTCGGCCAGCAGGCTTCCGGCTGTCCGGATGGCGGGCTCCGCTTCCTCGGCACTGGAGGCCGCATGGGCCTGGGCCAGCCAGGCCTCGGCCTCCAGGCGCAGGGACTCGTAGAACCAGGGCGCCTGGGCCTGGGCCTCCCGCGCCAGCCGCACGGCCTCCCGGGGCTGCCCCTCCATCAGCAAGAGCAGCCCCGTGCGGAAGGCCGGGGGCTCGAGGCTGGCGCCGGCCCCCCGCCGAAGCCAGTCGGCCGCGGGCAGCTGGAGGGTGCGCTTCAGTTCCTCCAGCCGCCGCTGCCGGAGGTCCGCGTCGGGCAGGGCATAGGCCTTCCCGAGTTCCGCCTGGTAGATCGCCGCCAGGGCCCGGCCCAGGGCGTGGGCGGCCTCCGGCGTGTGGAACCCCATGGCCCAGGCCTGCTCCAGCCGCTCCCGGGCTCCACCGGGGTCGTCCAGGGCCAGGCGCGCGCGGCCCAGGGCATAGGCGCCCGGGGCCTCGGCCAGGGGCCCGGCCGCCTGCGCCTCCAGGGCGAGCGCCGCCACCCGGGAGCGCAGGTCCGCCTGATCCCGCGTCAGGTCCCGGGCGGGCTGCAGGCGGAGATAGCGCGCCAGGGCCTCGATGCGTTCGGCGGCCTGGACGAAGCGCTGGGCATGGGCGGCCTGGACCCGGGCCCGCAGCCGCTCCCGCAGAGCGATTCCGCCGAAGAGGACGATGGTGAGCAGTACGGCCGCCGAGGCGGCCACCAGGGCCTTCCGCCTGCGGGCCCAGCGCAGGATCCGCTCGGCGGGAGTGGCCGGACGGGCCTGGATGGGTTCGCCCTCGAGGATGCTCTGCAGGTCCTCCCCGAGGGCCCGGGCCGTGGCGTACCGGCGCCGAGGGTCCTTCTGGAGGCAGGTGAGCACCACGGTCTCCAGATCGACGGGGAGGGTGGGCAGGAGACGCCGGAGCGGGACCGGGTCGTCCTTCACGATGTGCGACATGCACTCCAGGCCCTCGCCGGCAAAGGGAGGCTCCCCGGTCAGCAGCGCGTGGAGGGTCGCCCCCAGCGCATAGACATCCGAGCGCCGGTCCACCTGGGCCGTGAGGCCGCGTACCTGCTCCGGGGACATGTAGCTCAGGGTCCCCATCACCCGGCCCGTCTCGGTGAGCCCCCTGCCGTCTCCGACTCCGCGGGCCAGGCCGAAATCGAGCACACAGGCATGGGTGGAACCGTCCTCGGCGCGGTGGACCATCAGGTTGGCCGGCTTCAGGTCCCGATGGACCAGACCCACCCGGTGGGCCGCATGGACGCCTTCGCAGACCTCGGCCATGTGGCGGAGCAGGGCCTCCAGCGGCAGGTCCGGCGCGGCCTGCTGCAGGGTCTCGCCGCGGAGGAGTTGCATGGCGATGTAGGGCTGGCCGCGCCACTCGCCGACCTCGTAGACCCGGCACACGTTGGGGTGATCCACCCGGGCCTGGAGCTGAGCCTCCTGGATGAACCGCTGGAGGAGGTCGTGGTCGTCGCGCCGCAGCAGTTTCAGGGCCACCGCCCGGTGGAGGCGCGGATCCACGGCCCGGAAGATCCGTCCCATGCCCCCTTCGCCCAGCAGTTCCAGGGCCTCGAAGCGGCCCCACTGGGCGAGCCGCTGGGCCTGGAAGATGCTGCCCTGCCGGAGTCCCCTGGCCGGGTGGCTGCCACCCGAGGAGCCCACCGATTCGCCCTCCGGGGGCGATCCGGGCCCCTCGGTGCTCAGGCCGGCCGTGATCTCCATGGACCAGTGGTTGGCCTCGTCGGTCTCCATGTCGGCCAGGTCCAGGACCAGCCTCCGCCAGGCGGCCTCCGACAGCTGCCCGGAGGCGACCAGCTCCGCGAGGTCGGCGCCCCGGGCGAGCCCGGGCTCAAGCAGCCCCCGGGCCACGGCCAGGGCCAGCACCCGCTCCTCAGCCGTCGCCATGCCGGTCCCGCTCCATGGAAGTGACCTTTATGTGAATTCCCCATGGTGACGCCATCGGCCGATCCGGTGAAGGTAACCTTGGTTGACCGGGACCGGACCGTGGCTCAGACTGAGCACGGCCCTGGCGCTGGAAAGGAGGTTCGATGGGACGACACGCTGACCTCTCTGAACCTCCGTCGAGTCGCGCCGCCTGTTGAGGCGGCACCTTCCCGCTCCCCCGAATCCGCACCTTGAACTGGATGTGGGCCCGCTTCCGCGAGCCGCCTCCGCTCCTCCGGACTGCGGGCCTGATTTCAAATATGAAGGCGGCCGCGCAAGGGGCGCTGCCCAACCGAGGCAAGGAGAACGACGATGGCGATAGCGGCACTATCGGCGAGGAATTCGACGCAGCACCGCGCCGGGCGCCGCCCCTTGCCCTCTGGGACGTGGCCAGCCGCGCCCCTGGCTGAAATCAGGCCCGAATCATGATGAACCAGTTCTTCAATACCATGTGGGGGCAGGCCAACGCCCTGTTCGCGCCCCTCCGACGGCGGCGCTGGGTGGACCTCCTGCTCGTGGCCTCGGCCTTCGGCATGCTGTACGGGCTCATCCTCCTGGGCCGCCAGTGGACGGATATCCAGCGGCCCGTGCTGGAGATTGACCTGTCTCCCTGGGCCCTGCCCAAGTACACCTTCTTTTCCATGATGAGGGGGCTGACGGCCTACGTGCTCTCCTTCGTCTTCACCCTGGTCTACGCCTACTGGGCCGCCAAGGACACCCGCTCAGAACGGCTGCTGGTGCCCCTGCTCGACATCCTCCAGAGCATCCCGGTGATGACCTTCATCGTTCCGCTCATCCTTGCCCTGGTGGCCATCTTCCCGCACAGCAACGTCGGGCTTGAACTCACGGCCATCATCGCCATCTTCACGGGCCAGGCCTGGAACATGACCTTCAGCCTCTACCATTCCCTGAAGAGCGTGCCCGCCGAGTTGCAGGAGGCCGGCACGGTGTACCGTTTCAACTGGTGGCAACGCTTCAAGTGGATCGAGCTCCCCTTCGCCACCACGGGCCTGGCCTGGAACAGCATGATGAGCATGGCCGGCGGCTGGTTCTTCCTCATGCTGGTGGAGGCCTTCAAGCTGGGCGACAAGGACATGCGGGTGCCCGGTCTCGGATCCTACATGAGCGTGGCGGTGGAACGGGGCGACGCCCGGGCCCAGCTCTGGGCCGTGGCGGCGATGATCCTCATGATCGTGCTGCTGGACCAGGTGCTGTGGCGGCCCATTGTGGTCTGGGCCCAGCGCTTCCGCATCGAGGACACGGTCCAGGTGGCGGATTCCCAGAGCTGGTTCCTCAACCTCATCCGCGGCTCACGGCTCATCCGGCGGTGGGACCGCTGGCGGGCCAGGCGGCGCCGGAAGCAGCAGCACCGCCACCCGGTCCCGAAGCAGCTGCTGGTGGAGGGCGGGGTCGACCGGGCGGCCCATGCGGCCCCCTGGCTGTCCCTGGGCGCCCTCGTGGTCCTGTCAGGCTTCCTCTTCCTGGGCGGATTCGGCATCGTCCACCTCCTGCACCAGCTCCCCGCAAGCGCCTGGTGGACCCTCCTCAAGGCCGCCGGACTGACCTTCGCGCGGGTCATGGCCTCCATCCTCATCGGACTCTGCTGGACCCTGCCCGCGGGTCTCGCCATCGGCCTCTCCCAGCGCCTGTCGCGGATCTTCCAGCCCATCGTCCAGGTGGCGGCCTCGTTCCCGGCACCCATGTTGTTTCCCGTGGTGGTGGCGGTCCTCGCCTCGCTCAGGATCGGCCTCGGTTGGGGCAGCATCGTCCTCATGCTGCTGGGCACCCAGTGGTACATCCTCTTCAACGTCATCGCCGGGGCCAGCGCCATCCCCAGCGACCTGCGGGAGGTGGGAACGGCCTTCGGCTTCAGCCGCTGGCAGCGCTTCCGCAACCTCTACCTGCCCGCCATCTTCCCCTACCTGGTGACGGGCTGCCTCACGGCGGCCGGGGGCGCCTGGAACGCCAGCATCGTGTCCGAGTACTACAACATCAGCGGACCCACCTTGCAGACCTTCGGCCTCGGCGCCATCGTGAGCCAGGCGGGTGAATCGAGGAACTTCCCGCTCCTGGCGGCCTCCACCCTCGTGCTCGCCGCCACCGTGGTGCTGTTCAACCGCCTGGTCTGGAAGCCCCTCTACAAGATCGCCGAAACCAATTATTCCCTGTCGAAGTGAGGCAGTCATGATGCACGCCATGAACGGCAATCACGATCCCGAAGCAGGAGCGGAGGGCCATGGCATGGCCAAAGGCCATGGCCGGCCGAAGGTTGTGGCCCATGAAGGGCCGCATGAAGTCATCTGCGAGCTGAAGGGCATCCAGAAGTCCTTCGAGCGGGAGACCGGCCACCCCCTGCGGGTGCTGGAGGACATCAACCTGGATGTCCGCGCCAACGAGGTGGTCTGCCTCATCGGCCCCTCCGGTTGCGGAAAGTCCACCATCCTGCGCATCCTCGCCGGCCTCATCAAGCCCACCAAGGGCCGGACCTTCTACCACGGCGAGGAGATGGACGGACTCAACCCGGGCGTGGCCATCGTCTTCCAGAACTTCGCCCTCTACCCGTGGATGACGGTGGAGGCCAACGTGAAGACGGTGCTCCAGGCCCAGGGGCTGGACGAGGAGACCATCAAGGCCAAGGCCCACCGGGCCATCAGTCTGGTGGGTCTGGAGGGCTTCGAGGAGGCCTACCCCCGGGAGCTCTCCGGCGGCATGAAGCAGCGGGTGGGCATGGCCCGGGCCCTCAGTGTGGATCCCGAGATCCTCTTCATGGACGAGCCCTTCAGCCACGTGGACGCCCTCACGGCGGAGGGCCTCCGGGCCGAGATCCTGGACATCTGGGATGACGCCGAGCGCAACCCGTCCTCGATCCTGATGGTGAGCCACGACATCAAGGAGGTGGCCTACATGGCGGACCGCATCGTGGTGCTGTCGGCCAACCCCGGCCGCCTGCGCACCATCGTGGAGAACCCTCTGCCCCGGCCCCGGGACATGCGCAGCCCCGAATTCCTCCGCCTGGTGGACCAGCTCCACGACATCATCACCAGCACGGAGCTGCCCGACATCGAGAAGACCGCGCCCGAGCCCAGCCTCCTCGCGAGCCTCGTGGAACCGCTGCCGCCGGCGCCCTCCTCGGACATCCTGGGCCTGCTGGAATACCTGGAGACCCAAGGCGGCACCGCGGACCTCTTCCAGGTGGCCGCCGCCACCCATGTGACCTTCGAGAAGATCCTGGCCTCCGTGAAGGGCGCCGAGATGCTCGACTTCGTGGACACCCCCAAGCGGCAGGTGGTGCTCACGGCCCTGGGCCAGCGCTTCGTACGGGCGAACATGGACGACCGCAAGGACATCTGGAAGGCCCAGCTGCTCGACCTCCGTCTCTTCCGGATGGTCATGGAACTCATCGACCTCCACCACGGCGAACTCAGGGAAGACGAACTGCGCTCAGAACTCCAGCAGCGCCTGCCCATGGAGAACTCCGAGCAGACCTTCGACACCCTCGTGACGTGGGGCCGCTTCGGCGAGCTCTTCGCCTACCGCGAGGACAGGGAGATGATCACGCCGGAGTAGAGGCCTGAGGCTGGGTGGGTTTGCTTAGTGGTGGAAGGCCTTGATGAACCTGAATGCCAGCAGCAGCATGAGGAAGATCAGGTAGAAGCGCAGGAAGTAGAGCGCGAAGCGGGTGCTGCGGGTGAGCTTGACCCTCGGCATGGTGATCTCCTAGGCCTTGGGCCGTGGGGCGGCGCCCCGCATGATGTCGTTGTAACGGATGACGCCCAGGATGTGATCCTCGGGATCCACCACGGGGACCATCCGGAAGTGGTACTTGCCGAAGAGGGCCTCGAGGTCCTCGCGGATGTCATCCGCCTCGGCGGCCACGGCCGGAGAGGCCATCAGGTCCTCCATGGTGGCGGAGTCCTCGGAGACCAGGAGAAGTCGGGCGTCCACGGCCCCCTGCAGGCGCCCTTCCGGGCCCTCGGCATAGAGGTAGGAGATGCCGCTGTAGCCGAGGCCGGAGGCGCGCACCTTGGCCCGGGCCTGGGCCACGGTCAGGTCCAGGGGGACCGTGAGGTACTCCGAGGACATGAAGTCGTGGGCGGTGGCCTCGCGTTCCGAGAGCAGGGCGCGCACGCGCCGCTGGCGCTCGTCGGGGAGCAGGCCGAGCATCTCCTCCGCGTCCTCGTGGGGCAGGACGCCGAGCAAGTCCACCAGCTGGGGCGTGGACAGCCGGGCCAGGATGTTCTGGGCCCGCTCCTGGCGGAGGCCGGCGATGATCTGGCGCTGGGCCCGGGGCTCAGCCTCGGTCAGGGTCTCGGCGGCCTTGTTGGTCTCCAGGGCCGAGAAGAGGGCCTCCTGCTCCTGGCCCGTCAGCTCCTCGAGGGCATCGGCGAGGTCCTCCTTCGGCAGGTCATGCAGCTGCTCCTTCGTGACGGACAGCTGCAGCCGGTCCGAGGCGATGGCGTCCTCCAGGGAAAGCGGCTGGACGAACTTCCAGGGGATCAGATCCTCCCGGATGAGGCTGGTGAGCCGCTGGAGGCCCCACTTGCGGAGGAAGCCGTTGAAGGAGGCGTCCACCGCCGCCAGGTAGAAGCCGCTGTCGTCGGCCCGGAGCAGCACGTCGTTCACCACTTCGGTCTTGCGGTCATCGATGTCCAGGATGGTGCGGCCCATCAGGTGCTTGTCGGCCAGGATCCAGCCGGCCTGGTCCTGGAAGGGTGGGTACTGGTCACCGAAATCCGGGGCTCGCACGATGATGGCCTGGTCCGACACGTCCACCACCTTGTCCCAGGGCACGAACTCGCTGGGCACGCCCCAGCCGTGGTCGATGTAGACGCCCACGGCCCGGGGAAAGGGCTCCGCCAGGGCGAAGACGATGTCCGAGGCCGGTCCCAGCTTGCGCCCGTCCCCTGCGAGGCGGACCGGCTTGCGGAAGACCCGCGAGAAGTAGACACCGCGCGGACCCTGGAGCGAATCGTGGGCTGGATGGACCTGGTTCATGCGGACCTCCCGAACAGGCCCTCGAGGAAGCCCGGAAAGAGCGTTGAGACGGCAAAGAGGGTGGACATGATGGACACGAAGATCACGATGGACCAGTTGGCGATGTTCTCCCAGCGGCTGTTCACGTGCTTGCCCATGAACTGTTCGTCGTTGAGGATGAGGATGAGGAAGATCAGGGCCGAGGGCAGAAGGGTCACGGCCACCACCTGCACGAACATGGTGATGATCTGCTGCGTGGCATCGGAGGAGATCATGGCCACGAAGCCTGAGCTGAGCAGCATCAGCAGGTAGACCACGTAGAACCAGGGGGCATCCTTCACGCTCTTGTTGAGGCTGTGGGCCCAGCCGAAGACCTCGCCCACGGCCCAACTCGAGGACAGGGAGATGCAGAGCGCCCCCAGGAAGCCCGCATCGAAGAGGCCGATGGCGAAGAGCTTCCGGGCGGTCTCGCCGTGGGGGATCAGGGGCGTGAGGGCCGCGGCGGCCTCGTTCACCTTCTCCATGATGATGGGCGGACTGTGGTGATGGAGCGCAGCGGCGGTGGTGATGATGATGAAGACCGCCACGATGCAGGTCAGCAGCGAGCCCACGAAGGTCTCCAGCTTCCCGAACTTGATGTCGTGGATGTCCAGGCCCTTGTCCACCACGGCGCTCTGCTGGAAGAAGATCATCCAGGGGGCGATGGTGGTGCCGATGTTGGCCAGCAGCACGAAGAGGATGTCTCCCGAAAGGCCGCTCCCCCCCAGGTTCGGCACGAGCAGGCCCCGGCCCGCCAGGCCCCAGGAGGGCGCGCTGGGCGCCTTCATGGCCCAGAAGGCCGCCGGGATGTAGACGAGGTTGAAGGCGCAGAAGAAGAGCGTCATCTTCTCGAAGGTCCAGTACTTCCCCGTGAGCACCACGAGGAAGAGGATCAGGGTGACCCCCAGGAAGGTCCAGATGGGCGGGATCCCGAACATCTGGCCGGCGATGATCATCCCGATGTACTCGGTGATGAGGGTGAGCCAGTTCACGATGGCCAGGTCCGCCAGGGAGAACCAGCCCCAGAAGGGACCGAAGCCCTCGAAGATGGCCTCGGCGTGGCCCCGCTTCGTGACGGCCCCGAGCCGCACCGTCATCTCCTGCACGTAGTAGGCCATGGGCACGAGGATGATGAAGATCCAGAGGAGGCTGAAGCCGTACTTCGATCCGGTGAAGGCGTAGGTGGCGATGCCGCCGGCATCGTTGTCCGCGATCATGACGATGATGCCGGGCCCTAGCACGGCGAAGAAGATCATCAGCTGGCGCCGGAAGCGTTCCAGCTGGTGAATGGATTTGCTGACCAGGTACACGGGAACCTCGGACGGGTTGCTGGGAGGACGAAGGTCCGGAGCCAGGCTCCGGAAGGGGGGTTCAGCGACCGGTTCCGGGCCGCGACGGAGGGTCGTTGGGAGCGGTCCGCTTGCCCATCGCTGCCTCCTTCAACAAAGTCCGGTCCCAGAATGCCCGGGACCTGGAGCCTGGATCAATGCGATCGCGCAGGGTCATGGCAAGGGTCAGAACTGGGCGTGGAGCCGCAGGGCGTAGATCTCCACGGGCCCCCGGTCGCGGTTGTAGCCGGGATTCCAGATCCGCTGGGCGTCCAGGGTGGCGGTGAAGAAGCGCCCGAGGGACAGGGCGTAGTAGGCCTCGAAGAGGCGCTCCTGGTCATAGTTCAGGCGCCCGTCCCCGAGCATGAAGCCCAGCCCCCCCGCGGCCAGGTAGGCCCGGTGGTCCGACGAAAGGCCGTTGACGGCCAGGGCCGCCCCCAGCCGGTCCTGGGACCGGGACCAGCCGGCTCCGGCCAGGGAAAGGCCCAGGGCCAGGGTGCGGTCCACTTCAGTGAAGGCCCAGGTCTCGGTGCGGCCGTCATTCCAGCCTGCCCGGAGGAAGGTTCCGAGATCCTCGGTCAGGGCCTGGTCGGCGCTGAGCCCCCAGCCGTACTTGAGGCGCCCGGGCTGCCGGGTGGACACCACCTCTGGCGAGAGGGGAGCCTGCTGGAGCGCCTCCAGGTAGTCGCCCATATCCGCGTGGTTGGCGTAGCCCAGGATCCGGACATGGCCCGCCCGGCCGCCGAGTTCGTGGTCGTGTTCCACCTCGACCACGTCCCCGTGGGCGCGCTCCACCCGGTGGTCGAAGTAGGGTCCGTTGGCGGCCGTGGGTTCCAGGAAGCTGCCGGCGCGCAGGGCCCAGGCATCCCAGTAGAACTCGAGGGCCAGACCCCAGCTGTAGCCCTTGGTGTCCGCCGGGTAGTCCCAGGAGGAGGTGTCCACCAGGGACAGGCTCAGGAACTGGGTGCGCGGATCGTGGGAGTAGGCGCTGGCGTCGAAGATGTCGCCCATGGCCAGCTTGCCGGCGGTGAAGGTCAGCCGCCGGCGGCTGCGGGTGCCGCCAAGCTGGTTCTGGTCGGCCAGGACCGGCTCCGGGCTCCCGCCCAGGTCCAGGGTCTGTCTCAGGAACAGCCGCGCCAGGGCCACCTTCAGCTCCGGGCTGGCCACCCTGGAAATCTCTCCGTTCGGGGCGGCCCCGAGCCCGGCTACGTGGCTCAGGCCCTGTCCGGCGGTCAGCTCTGGATTCGCGTAGACCTCGGCGCCCCCCCAGGGGCGGCACCCCAGGAACAACGTGGAGGTGAAGGAGTTCCGGATTTCCTTGCGGGATTCGAAGCTGTTGTCGCCCGCATAGGGAGAAGGAAAGGCGCCGTTCCCCTGGGTGACCGTGGTCATCTGGCCGTGGAGGCTCCAGGCCTCAGGTGCGGGGTCACTGGTCTGGCCCCGGAGTGCACTGGAGATGGCCAGGAGGGCCGCGGAGGCCCATAGAGTTCGGAACAGGGCCCGATGGATGCGCATGGGAACACCGTGACAGGAGGGGAAGACCGGAAGGTGACGGGGCTGTAACAGCCCCTGGAACCGCATACGAAGGAGGCGGGGGGCCGCCCACTGGACGCTGCGCCTCGCCCATGGACCCTCAGGGTCAGCCGGCGAAGCCCTAGACCAGGTGGGCGTCGCTCGACGGAGGTTCAGCGATCATGGACATCGTCTTCATCGCAACCCCCTTTCCGGCAACCCTATGATCCTACCCACGGGGGCCGGGGCTGTCCAGGCTGGATGAGCGCCACCGGCCCAGTCGCCTCCGCCCCGATCGGGCTGCCCTGGGACCCATCGGCTCGAGTTCACCCCTCCAGGGCCTCGACCACCTTGGCCGCCAGGGTCGGGGCATCCACGGGTTTCAGCAGGAATCCGGAGATCCCCATGTGCTGCATGCGCTGCAGGATCAGGTCATCCCGGTGGGCCGAAACCACCAGGATGGGCAGGTCCCGCAGCGCGGCATCCTCGCGGCAGGCCCGGACGAGGCTCTCTCCGGGGCAGTCCGGCATGAGGAGGTCGGCCAGGAGCAGGTCCACGGGCGCCTCCCGGAGCACCTTCAGCACCGCGAACAGGGAGATCGGGTCGATCTCTACCGTCTCATGGCCCTGGGCCCGCAGGGCCCCGGCAGTGAGGGCCCGGACCAGACGGCTGTCGTCCACGATGGCGATGCGGGGCATGCCTTCCCCTCCGCCTCCATCGTCCACCAGAACCAGGAGCTCAACAATGGAATGTGCTCCAGCCGGCCCTAGTTCGCCCAGCGGGAGACCTGCTCCCAGACGTCATCATCGCTGGCCGGGCCG
>Ga0214177_1000019_pt1 | contig 61958 bp, 68 predicted proteins | sample TroBogEpilimnion_43_FD_153015 | JGI IMG/M metagenome (GOLD analysis project Ga0214177, IMG submission 153015) | Freshwater microbial communities from Trout Bog Lake, WI - 27AUG2007 epilimnion | ecosystem: Environmental > Aquatic > Freshwater > Lake > Epilimnion/Euphotic zone | place: Trout Bog...
TTTAAGTACGATGAAGACCAAGAAAGAGATTACCACGGTCGCTTTGCAGAAGACACTGCTTTTCCTGTAGCAGGTATGAAACTAGGAGGAGAGTTTCAATCTGGAGATGTTATTACTTGGGGAAGACATGGAGACGTAACAATTGTTTCAATTAAACCAGAAGACAAACCTGGCTCTTCATACCACACAATTCTTGGAATAAAAGAAGATGGAAGCAAAGTTAAGTTTAATGTCAGCGGTAACAAGCACTACCCGGTTAAAGATTTAACAACTAATTCAAAGCCACAAACTGCAGTTTCTCCTCCAGAAATAAATAAACCTGAAACTGGAGAACGACTTAATTATGGAGATATTTCTCCTGAACTTGGAAAAATTATTGCAGATGCTGGAATCCAAACAGCGACGGATAAACAATGGAACGATTTCCAAACTGCTGTTAGAAATGGAACGCCAGTTGACCCAGCAACTTGGGATGCAGTTGGAAGAGAAATTAGTGGAATAAACAAAATTGGAACAACATTTAAAGTCGAACATGACTACGAAAAAGAAGAAGTACCAAGTCACTATGATGAAAATAAAAGATATGTATCTTCATACTCAATTCTTACTGGCGAAACTTTAACAGTAACCCAAACACCTAAAGAAGAGCAAGAACAAGCGCAACGTAGCGGGTGGAGGCAAGATAATGGATTTACTTCATTGCTTTCTATTGGGCGAAGTACGATAGAACGTAACACTGATGTTGATGGAAAAGATAAAGGTTATTTTTATGCTCGAGGAGAATCTAAACTTAACCCTGAGCAAATCTCTGCTCTGACTAAACTTGTTGGTCGAGTTGATGCCGTAAGTACTTATGTAAACTTTGGGACAATGAAAGCAAGTGATTTTCCAAGTGGTCAAATGCCGTACACAAGTTTATTTGTGAGTTCTGCAAATCCGCAATCAGAAGCAGCTCAAGAGTACATAAAGTATGGTGAAGATTTATCTAACGATAGACTTGGTGAAACTAGAAACCAGATTGCTGAAGTTGGATACAACAGACTTATTGCTGAGCTAACTTTTGAGCAAATGCAAGAAATAAGAGAGTCATACGCAAAAGAACTTCAAGGTAGAGTTCCAGTCGTTAAAGTTGACTCAAGTGTTGTTGAAAAAATTCTAAAAGGAGCTTCTTTAGGAAACTTATTTACTGAAAACAAAACTGGAGCAGGCGCAGGAGCTGGAGAAAGATATAGAACTATTCGTAGACTTGAAGAAGCAGATTCAATGGGTTATAAACTTGATACCAGTGGAGAAAATAGGCCAGTCTATGGACTAATGGAAACAAAAGATTCTGTATCTTCTCATGTTGGGACTTCTGACGCTGAAATTGATTTAGCACTTGGGCGAGCAGTTGGGCTAAACGCATATATAAGAGAAGTTGATGAAAATGGAAAATTCTCTGAGTATAGAACAGCAACATCTTTACAAGATGCAATTGACGCAAACATACGTTCTGATAATGAACAAGCGCAAAAAATTCTAGATGATAGAGCATCTGGTGGAGACAAATTGGCTGCGTATCCAGAAATGTACTCGGATGAACGCTTAAAGAGTTTTCAAGAGCACACAGTTCTAAATGAAAGACTTGCGCAAATACAAGACATAAAAAACAATCCTCAAAATTATGTTGCTGTTGCTGGAAAAGACTTAAACTGGGACTACAATAGATGGTTTGATACATACGAAATTAGAAGCAAGCAGGCAATACAAGATGAAATACAATCAACAAGACAAAAAGTTGAAGATAAACAATATAGCCGAAGTGCTCACGACAAAAAAGACATATCTAGTTCAATAGGTGCTCTTAAAAGCTATAAAATGTACGAACTTGCTTTACCAGATGGCAGTCTAAATAAAGATACTATTGCGTGGCAAAATACTCAAGCAAATGATGATTTATCTCACTTCGGTGATTCAACAATTGTTCTAAAAGATTCCGTACTTGCAAATTCAACAGTTACTCCTGGAGATTCACTTGACTACGCTCAAGTAACTGCAATCCCTTACGAGTTAGCAGTAAGCGCAGACCCAAGCGCTCCAGTTCCAATGCATGAAAGAATGGATGTCGGTGCAACTGGACCAGAAGACAAGATTCCGGGACTTAATGGCGAGCAACCGCACATAGGAGAGTATTACGAAGTTCAAATTGGTGGAACGCATCCAACTGCATCAGACATTGAAAAAATTATTTTTACTAATGGAAGACCTTCAGACTCAGCAGTAAAAAAACTTGAATCACTTGGCATTTATTATGAAATTGCTTATCCAAACTTTGACTCAAAAAACTTTACAAAAATTGATTCAAGTTTAATCCCAGAAAAACCAAAACGATAATCATGTCAAGTGTAAACAAGAAATGATAGGATAAACACATGCCGAAAAAATATATTGCTATTGCGCAACAAGGAGAACGCTACATTGTAGCGGGTAAAAACGGCGACAAAGGTTACATTTACGACAATTCTTTAGATTCAATTTCAAATGAAATAAGTGTCCACGCTATACTTGGTAGAGGATATTGGAGTTTCATTGATGACCCAAGTAAAGATGTGCAGCAAAAAATAGATGAATTCTTTAACTCTGACAATTTAGAATAGTAGGTTTTTGAACCAAAAGTACTTACTATTATTCAAGTTTGAAGAAGACCAAGAGCGAGACTATCACGGACGATTTGCTGAAGAGAGTTCTGCTCCAATTGCTGGAATGAAACTTGGTGGTGAAGTACAAGCTGGCGACAAAATTACATGGGGTCGCCACGGAGATGTAACTGTTATTTCAATTAAACCTGAAGATAAGCCAGGTTCTTCATATCATAATGTTGTTGGAGTAAAAGACGATGGCACTCGAGTCAAATTCAACATTAGCGGCAACAAGCACTACCCATTAGTAAACGCGTCTGAAACTCGTGCTTCTGCCACTCAAACTGTCACTCCTCCAGTTGCTGTCGGGTCAAAGCCAGAAACTAATGCGGCGTTTGAAAAAGAAATTAAACAACTTACAAAAGAATACGACAAAATTGCTGAGCAATTACGAACTTCAGGCTCGTTTAGCACTCTTCAAGAACGTAGAGATGCTGCAGATAAAGCTCTTGAAATTACTCGTTTAATTGGAGCAAAAGTTACAAATGAAATTGAAAGACAATTTGAAGAATCTCGTGTAAAAGCAGGCTTACTTGAAAGGCCAGACCAGAAAAAAGTTGATGAACTTCAAGAACGCTACTATAAATATGTTCAACAAGGCAAAAGATTAGGTAATGCAATAGAAAAGATAGAGACGCAAGTTAAGCAAGAGTATAGAGAAAACATGGTAAAGATTACAAATAAAGTGTTGTTTGATGCTCTTATTAAAGCTGGAATACCAGCAGAAAACTTACAACCTTACTCTAGAATGCTTGAGTCTCCAATTATTACTGGAAGTTCATATAATTCTCCACTAATAAAAGATGCAGGAGACATTGTTGTTCGAACTCTGCCTAATTATGCTACTGGCGTAACAACTCATGAAGAAGTTGGACGAGTATCTATGGCTAAACTTTATGCAGATAATGAAGAAGCTTTTCGTAATGCTGGCATTACTCTTGTGACTGCCAGCATGACAGATTACGCAAATACCAAAGAAGAACGGTACAAAACATTTTCTATAGTTCCACAATTTGATGTTATTCAAGCGCTAAGAAACCAAGAATTTGAACTTTTAACAGTGCCTAAAGAGGCAGTTTCTCAAACACTTATTGATAAGTTTGATAAGACTTACGGAGCGTATAGAGAATATCAAAAAGAAAGAATAAGTGCAATAACTAATTTTAAAGAAGAAGCAAGTGTTCTTGAAAAACAAAATGCGCCTCTAATTTCTTTATACGCAGAAACACAATGGAAAGTTCTCGGAAGTCTTCGCCAACTAGGAGGGTCTGGAGACATTCAAGCAAAACTTACAGGAAATGCAATTTTAGGAAAGCAATTATTTGATTCAATTTCGCAATACATTCCAAAAGACTGGATTGATAAAGGAAATAGTACACTTCCACAACTTGAAGTTGTTACTAAAGACACAATTATTGGAAGGTCATTTTTTCGTTCTAGTGAGCAAAAAATAAGATTGTTACTTGGTGGCTCTAATCTTAACTACCAAGTTTCTACAACTCTTCATGAATATATGCATTACATTGAGCATTCAATTAGAGATGTAAATGATGTTCAAAAAGCATTTTGGAGAGATAGGTGCCCAAAACAAAGAATAAATGCTAACGTTGGAGGAAATAAAGGAGACCCAGACAATTTTAGAATTGCGTACACTGGAACATGGTATGGCGCGACTGGCAACGAAATATTGTCTACTGGTATGGAAGGATTGTTAAAAAGTCCAATTGACTTTGGAGAGATACGTCCAACAAAAGCCGTTGGTTCAAAGTCTGTAGGTGGAAGTTATATGTATGGAGATAGAGACTTCCAAAACTTTATCTATGGACTAATTATAGCAGCAGGTAAAAAATAATGGATGGAATTCGTTGGAATGCAAGAGCAACATTTGATGATAGAGAACCTATTGACGCATCTCTTTCAATGGATGGGGAATTTACTTGTAGCGATGAAGATGTTGAAATTGAAGTAAGTTGCATGGCATTCGCTGGTTCTACTACGTTTCCTATTGGCCAATTAGTGGGCATTCCTACTCTGGTGGTAAAAGAATCTAATCCTGCATCAATGGCAGCAGCATTCTATAGAATAGTGCTTTCTCTTTATGAAAATCCTTCGTTTCAATTCTCAAATTCAACCTTTCTTTTACCTGGATACAACGTTGACATCTCTAACGACGGTGATTGCGATGGTTGGTACGAAGAAATCAAAATAGGTCCAATTGTTCAAAACAAGTTTATACTTATTGATGGAAAATTAGAAAAACAAGAACGTGCAAACTTTGATGTATAAAAGTAGTATTATTATGAACATGAGTCTTGGACACTAGTCTATGACTCTATTTACTCTAGACAATATGGAGATTTCTGGCTCACATTAATGATGAGGTAATAGTTGAAACCGGTGGAGACGTTACAATTGGTATTCCTATTCTCAAAATGGAAGAACAGTCAGACGGTAGCGTAATCGTCTCTGGTCTTTGCACAAGCGATACAGTCGACCTTGATGACCAAATCATCGACCTAGACTTTTCTCGCAAAGGTCTTACAGCATGGGCAGCAACATTCGGAAACATTCGCCAAATGCACTCAACAAACATGCCACCTGCTGGTAAGGCTATTGAAATCGACACATCACGCCCAGACGGAGTGTACCTGACTGCTCGAATTGTAGAGCCAGGCGCAGTTAAACTCGTTAAAGAAGGCGTGTACAGTGCATTTAGCGTTGGCATCTCTAAACCACGAATTATTCGTGACAAAGTTGCTAAGCAAGGACGCGTAACGGATGGTGTTTTTTCGGAAGTCTCAATTGTAGACTTTCCGGCTTTGCCTACGGCAAGGTTTAACATTGTTAAGCGTTCTAAGACGGAAATTAAAAAACTAGAGAAAACTTTGACGCCTATCGGCACAATTATGAAGCGTCAAACTGATGAGAAAGAACAATCTTCCATGAATGAAGAAAACATTGTAAAAGCTGAAGACGCTGCTTGCGCTACATGTCAAGGCACTGGAAAAATCAAAGAAGGTAACGTTGATTGCCCAGATTGCGCTACAAAAGTAGAAAACGCAGAAGTCGTTAAAGGTTCAACTGAATGCGAAGCATGCAAGGGCACAGGAAGCGTTGATGACGCTGAATGTAAAAAGTGCATGGGTAAAGGCATGATGGAGTCAGAAATTGAAAAAGGCAATTCTGATGATGAAGAAAAAGATGATGAAGATGATGATAAAGAAGATGACTTGGACCAAGGCGGAGACAATGAAGACGAAGGAGATGCTCAAAAAATGATTGAAGGCATTTCTTACGCTCTTCGTCGTGCTCATGATGCAACTTGTGACGCCTACTCTCCAACTGTCATCGCATCTGCTCACCCATCTATTGAAAAGAATGGTTACAAAGCAGTTCTTGAACCAGAAGTTATTCGTACACTTCTAAGTTCAATTGCAGAAACTGGTGAGCCAAGTCAAATTGCTGCTCTTGCAAGTGCCGTTGGCGCTGCAACCACTCTTTCTACAATGAAAGCCGCAGACATTGAAGCCGCGCGAGTTGCTATTAGTAAGGCATTCTCAGATGAGTACCCAGACGCGCACCCAACTCCAGGAAGCATTACTCCTGGACAATTCAAGCGTCCTTACCTTACAACTGGTCGTACACCATCAACTTCTACTGGAGCAAACCCACGCATTCCAGTGTCTAATGTGACAGTTGATGGAGACGACTTTACTCGTGGACCTCTTACTGACGGCCAAGAAAGTCCATCTCCTGAAAACAGCGGAAGCCACACACCTTCAAACGCAACTGCAGCAGACCAAATTGCTGCTGCAACTGCTGATGTAGCTATGAATGCACTATCCGCACTTCACGACCACATTGCTGCTGCTTACCCAACAATCTGCACACTAGACCAAGGTGCTGGAATGTCGTTTGCAGGAGTTCAATCGCTAAGTACTGACGGAGGAATTCGCAGCATTGCTGCTGGAGCAACTCCTGACCTTACAAAGGCAGAACGTAAAGCACTTAAGCAAGCCAAGGCTCTTAAGAAAGCTCGTAAGCTTCTCAAGAAGAACGGCGAACTCCCAGAAGAGACTGACACGCCAGAAGAAGCTAGCACAATCGTCAAGGCAGTTACAACAACTGACGGCGATGTATTGTTTGACACTGACAAGCTCAGTGAAATTGTAAAGACATTGATTGAACAACAGACACAAGAGAAGTTTGCTGAAATGAACCAAACTCTCAGTGCAATGCAATCAGAAGTCAAAAAGTTTAGTAGCGAACCAGACCCAGCCAAGGCCCCTGTTAGGGGTACGGTAGCGGTAGAGCGAGCTATTGAAAAGGCAGCAACTGAAGCCGATGTGCTTCGTCGTACTGCCGAGGACGGTCTCAAAGAGCAAGTAGCTTATCTAAGCGAAATGACGAAGTCTGGTAACCCAGAACTTCGCATGCGTGCAGAGAGTCAACTGCGAACACTGCTCGAAAAAGTCTCATTCGAGACTGAGTAGTTTAATCCACTATTAGAAACTTTGGAGGTTTCTGGCTAATTTAACTGACACTGCTGTCGACGCAACTCGTTATTCGGGTGCATCTGACATGATTTCGGGTCGTATGCCTAACCTGGTCAAGGGTGCTGGATTCGCTAAGATTGGTGGCAACCAGCCACTGACCGACGATGGCGAAATCTTTAAGCGTTCATTTGAAGCAGAACGTGCTCTTCGCACATCTGTTAAGAATTCCGTTTCAAACCCTGACTCAGTTCGTAAGAGCATCAACCCAGCATTCACCTCACAGTTTGGTCTTTTCCTTACTGAAGGTAACAACCCAGGATACGGACAACTCGTTAATGAGTTGAACGGCGTTCTTTCTGCCGAGCTTGGCAAGAACATTACGCTTTCGTCTCCTCTTAGCTCCGGCTTCGTACCGTTTGACCTTGTTGCTCCTTCGCGACTCATCTACCCGGTGTACTCGCCTCTCCGCAACAAAGTCCCACGCGTCGCAGGTCAGGGTACCTCACACCGTGCTAAGCTCGTAACCGGAATTTCTGGTTCTGAGACTGGCGTTCCTAACCAGCGTATTTCCATCTCGGAAATTCCATCTGGTCAGTCAATCGGTGGGAACTGGCCGCTAAACTTGCCTGCCTCTGGCGCGCAAAATGCGACCGACATGAACATTCCTTACAAGTTCTTCGGTTTGAGCGAATCGCTATCATGGCTTGCTCAATTTGCCGGTCAGGGCTTTGAGGACATTTCTGCTCTTGCCAACTTGGTATTGCTGCAGGAATTCATGCTTGGTGAAGAGTACACACTCCTTTCAGGAACAAGTGCTGCTCTAGCCGCCCCAGCAAACCCAACACTAACATTGCGTGCACCTACTTCAGCAGAGACAGCACTTAGCGCTACTACAAACAACATTTATGTTGTAGTAACTGCAAAGAACTACTTTGGTGAAACAACAATTAACAGCGGGACAGCCGCTTACGTTGCTGCTGCTGCTAATAAGGTGATTGACGTTAAGATTGCTCCAGTAAACGGTGCTTACCAGTACAACATTTATGTTGCTAATGCTGCATCTGCTCCTGGAAGTCTTGCCGGCTACTACCTCATGGCTGCTAATGTTGGTGCAACCACATTTACACTACAAGGAACTGTACCTGGTTCTGGAACAAACCCACCTGCATCTGACACGGGTACATACTCGTCGAATGACTACGAAGGCTGGCTGTCAATTCTTGACGGACACGCTGGTGGAGCTGCTGGTGGTGCTGGAGTTTATCCTGCTGGATTTACTGGTTCATACATCAACAAGTCAGTCAACAGTACTCTGACACACAATGTTCTTTTCACTGCTCTTGAAGCAATGTGGAACGGTGGTTCAGCAGCAACTGGTAACGCATCGCAAACTGGTGGATTCCGTGCCGACCCTGCAGAATTGGTTGCAGAAGGTTCAGACATCGCTCGTCTTGCTGATGAAATCATTGCTTCAGGAGCAAACACAAACTACCGTTTGTTCCTATCAAGCGATGATGTAGGTGGAGTACGCACAGGTGCTGCGGTTTCTGAAGTTCAGAACCCTATCACCCGTAGCATTCTCCGCTGCGTTGTTCACCCTTGGCTGACTCAAGGTACTGCATTCCTTAACTCATACACACTCCCAATGTCTTGGAGCAACGTCTCCAACGTTTGGGAAAACGTTATGGTTCAGGACTACCTGTCAATCAACTGGCCAGTAATTGACGCTTCGTTCCGTTACAGTATTTACATGTACGGTGCACTCGTTAACTACGCGCCACAATACAATGGTGTTATCCAGGGTCTACAGCAGTCAACTGCTGCACTCGGTGGTACAAACGCCTAGTATTATTTTTACAAAGAATTCGGCGGTGGTGCAAACCACCGCCGTTTTCTTTTGTATAATTAAGTCATCAAAACAATTAAGTAGGAAACACTAATGACATCTATTTCAGTTCCACCAGGTTGCACGGGAATCGAACTTCCAAATGGAAAAAAGATTGACGCTAATCGCCAAGGTAAAGTCACAATTGATGAGCCAAGAGACGTGCGTCAAGCAATGAAATCTGGAGTAGCACAAACTGGTGTTATTACAAGGACGGCTTTAGGCTTCGGGCATGTAAAGGGCGGAGGTGCTGAATGCACTGGTTGTTTCTTTACTGGTTGGAAGTGGCAAGACACATGCCCTAAATGCGGCAGTGAAATGAAGATTCAGGAGACAACATGACAGTCTACGGACAAAGTGACATTGACATAGTAACAATTTCTGGTGCTGGGCATTCACATGTACGCACAAAAAATGAAACATACATTAGCGTTAGTTGCGTTGTATGCGAGCCAGAACTTATCAAAATGGGTTGGGTAAATAATATTCGCAATGTTCCATTGACATATGACGAGCAACAAGATGCCGAACTTGCTGGAAAAGACATTGCTCGTTTTGAGCAACTAAAGGTTGCGGAATCTGCTCGTGAAGCAGCCGCAGCAGTCCGCGGTGGAGCAAAGACAACAGCTCGTCGTGGGTCAGCCAGCTAGAAAATGCGTTCGCTGCTCTAAACCGGGCAGATTTGTAGTAAGTTGGTGCGACGATTGTCGAGGTGCTGTTTGTGAAAAGCATGTTCGATGGTCTCATGCTATTGAAAATTGGTTGTGCACAAGATGTAAGAAGAATGAAGACGCACGACTAACACAACAAACTAGCGCGGAGTAGAAGTGGCAACGCCATACATAACACCAACAATCCTTAAGAACGCTCCTACTGGAATTTCATGGGAAACTATTCCAGATTTTGACTCTGACCCAGACGCGCAACTTGCTGAACAAACAAATATTTGTTGGAGAGCAACCCACTGGATTGATGCCTATTGTAACCAACCACTTCGTGCTACGGTGGACGTAGAAGAATTTCTAGGCCCTAACTGGAGGTTCACAACTGCTAACAATGGACTTACTCGAGTTGTTACATCACGATGGCCAGTCACAGAAGTTTTAGGAGCTCAGTATACTTCTTCACTTACTGCTGGACCTACTTGGACTCAAATTCCAGTTAATGCTTTATACGTTGAAAATGCTTTAACAATTTCAAGTGGCATTTCAATTGAGTCTGCTGCCGGTCCTTCTGCAATTATGATTACTCCAGGCTATGTATCTTGGTGGGGAGGTCGCCAAGCATTTAGACTTCAACTTACGTATACAAATGGTTGGGCGCATGCTGGAATTGTCCAACCTGCTGCAATTGGAGACACAACAGTAACTGTTGATGACTGCACTGGAATGGTCAATGGCTCTGTTGGTAGAGGAATGTGGATTTACGACGGTGCCGAAACTGAGTATGTGCAAATTGCGTCTACAAGTGTTTCAAGTGGTCCTGGAGTTGCAACACTTACTTCACCTCTTATGTACTCTCACAATGGAAATTCGCAGTCTCAAATTATTATTTCTTCTCTTCCAGAAGATGTCCAGCAAGCAGCTATTCTTCATGCAACTTACCAAGCTTTAGCTCGTGGTTCTACTGCTACAACAGTACAAAACATGCCTGGAAGTGTTGTAAATCAAGGAGCTTCTATTAGCGTTGTTATGGGAGATGTAAAAGATATTCTTAAGCCATATAGAAGAGTTATTTAATGGGTGTAAATGTAATCCAAACAAAAGCAAAAGAAATAACAAATGGCATTTCTTCTCCCTTATATAGAAGAGACTTGGTTGCGTACATTACTCCTCCAAATCCAGGAAAACTTCCTGGGCCTGCTGCTTATGTGTGGGTCACAAGTGGAACTAATAAACGTCAAACTGCTAAACGTGGTACTGGATTTAGAAACACTTCATGGATAGTAAGTGTTTGGCTTATGAGTCCAGATAATGCAAACAACCCAAATGCTGACTCCGCATTTGCAAGTTTAATTGATGCTGTGGTTAACGCATGGGTTACTACTCCTATGCCAATTACTGTCACAGATGCATTTACTGGGGAACAATCTCAACTTGTTGCAATTGGTGAGCAATTTACTATTCAACAATCGCCTGCACATGTTCTTGCAGACCAAAGATTGTATTTATACGAAGCTCTTCTTGAATTCACAATTGAAGAAATGTCAATACCGTAATGAGACGTTCTTTTATTACAAAAGTTAGAGGTCTAGAAAAACTTGAGTTTGACTGGGTGGCCACTCAAAGAAGAGCAATGGCAACAATCATTCCAATTGTTCTTATGGAACTTAAAAAAGATGCTCCAGTTAGTAATGTAAAACCAGATGCTGGAAGGTTTAGAGCTTCAATAGGATACAGAATTGAACCTTTAACTGGTGCAGTAAAAGTAAAGTTTGTTTCTACAGCGCCATATGCTAAGTATGTGCTTGAACCTACAACTGGCGGTACAGTTATCACTCCGCAAAAAACTCTTGCATTGCGATTTAGGAACGGCTTTGGAGACTATGTTTTTGCTTCTTCTGTTGTTCGTGGAGACACAAAAGGTAATGATTTCAATAAAAAAGTTGCAATAAAAATACGACCATTAGTCTTAGAAGCATTTGGTAAGTCTATGACTATAGTTTCAACTTCTGATTAGGATAATATCTACTCTATGGCTCAACTTAAATACATTGGACTTATTGAAAAGACTTTGATTGACGTAGCTCCTCTTGTCACAGGCACAATTATTGATGTCACCGATGAGTTTGCAAAACGTCTTCTCACTGCATTTCCTGACCAATATGAGAGCGTAAGCGGTCAGCAAGCTAAAGAAGCTCCAAAAGCTTCAAAAGCGCCGACCGCTAAAGTCGAGGACTCACCAACAACGACGCCAAATGAAGAAGTCAAAACAGACTCTTCTGATGCACCAACTAACTAATTAAGAGAGGTTTTTGACCACACCGATTGTAGAAAAGTACGGTTCCCTATCCGCCGTAGGAATTGCTAAAGAGACCACATTCGGTACTCCGGTAACTCCTACATCATTTGTCCCATTCACAGATGTAACACTTGAGTCTGACCCAGGTCTATTCTTCCCTCAAGTTGTTATGGGTATTCGAGATGTAAATGTTTTTGCATTGTATGGAGAATACAAGCATGCTGGAGACGTTAGCGCTCCTTTCTTTCCAACAAATGGTTTAGAGCTATTTGTTGCTGCAATTGGTAGTGACACTGTTACAAGTGCAGGTGGTGGAAAGTATCTTCACACTATTGCTGCTGCAAATTCTTTGAATTCAATGACTGTTGAAAAGAACATTGGTGGGTACCAGTCATTGCAATTTGCTGGTTCTAAAGTTGGAAAATACAACGTTAAAGCTTCTGCTGGAGACAATGCTGTTGAATTCACAGCATCTCTTGTTTCTAAAAGTGCAACAGTACTTGACACGCCAAGTAGCCCAATTTCTGTAGTTAATGAATCTCCTTTTGTATTTGCTGAAGCAGAACTTTCTGTTTTTGGAAACACTAATTTGATTCAAGTTACAAGTGTAAGCATTGATATTGAAAACGGTCTAAAACCTACATATACATTTAATGGTTCACACGATTTGCAATTTTTAACTCCTTTAACTCGTAAAGTTACTGGTCAAATTCAAGTTGTATTTGATAGTTTGGATGACACTGACTGGGGTTACTACACTAAGTTAATGAATGGAACTCAAGGTTCACTTAATGTTTCATTTACTCACCCAAGCGGCCAAGCAATGACTATTACATTGCCACAAATTAACCTTTCAAAGTATGCAGATGACATCAAAATGGATAACGTTGTTATGTCTACTCTTGACTTTGAAGCATCATACGACTTGGCAACTGCTACTGCTAGTATTGGTGCAACAGTTACTAATCTCGTTTCAACAGCATACTAGGACACAACCGACAACAAGATAGAGGAAGATTTATATGGCAGGATTTTTATCACTGTTCAACGAACCTGAGCGAATAATTGTCGCAAAAGGATTTTGGATTGACATAAAAACATCACTTACGGCAGAGGACTATGAAGCAGCTCAAAGAGCACTTCTTGGTAAAATGTCAATGAGTGGCAATAATCTTACAGCAGAACCAGACACTATTGCGTATCAAAACGAACTAGTTTACCGTGCAATTGTTGATTGGAATCTTACTGATGAAGAAGGAAATGACTTACCACTTACACCAGCCAAATTAAAGCACAATTCAATTAGTCGCCTTCCACAGGCAGTTTTTATTGACATCTATGAAAGAATTAACGAAGCTTCTAAGCCTCGTTCTGGAGAAGATGAGATTCAATTTCGTGACGGCGGTGAGAGCCGCGATAATGGGAATGAAAGTCTCGGCGGAGCATCCGTCTCTACAGAAGTTTCTAATTGAAAATGCGCTCTATGAGCGCGTAGGTCTTAACTTTGAAACATTAAAGCTAAGACCGCTTAAAGAAGTTCAAGACTATATTACAATTATAAATGTGATTGCCAATGAAGAAAATAGGCAGCGCGCCAAGCAGGACGCTGAACTTAACAAAGGCAAGCAAAGGTACTAAGAGTGGCATTAACTAAAGACCTCACACTTCTTCTTGGTATTGAAGCAACTCAAAACATTGTAGAGCAGTTCGGTCTTGCAAACGAGCAAATACAAAAACTTCGTAATTATTTTGGTCTTGCCGGAGATGCGGCGGAACAATCCGGAACAATTATGACGACGGCGCTTAATGATGTTGAAATAGCTGGAGGACTTGCAAATGTACAACAACAAGAACTTATTACTGCTCAAGAACGTCTTAATACAGTAACTGCAGAGTTCAAAACAATTTCAGAGCAAGCATCACAAGGCGACATAGCAGCTAAAGAAGCGCAAATTGCTGTGTCTAAAGAGTACATGGCTACTCTTCAAATGGTTAACAAAGCAGAACTTGATGCCGCTGCTGCCACAAAAGTCCACACCGATGCATTAAACTTACAAGCGCAAGCAGAAGGCGTAGGTGGAGGAACATCAACTGTAGATAAATTAAACTCAATTGGTCCAAAAGCAGCAATTGTTACTGCTGCAATTATTGGTATTGGTTATGAATCAGCAAAAGCAGCGGCAGAATACCAACAATCTGTAATTAAAATTGCTAATAGTGCTAATCTTCCAATGGAAGCGGCAGACAAAATAGGTCAATCTTTCTTGAACATGTCAGAAAGTTCTATTTTTAGTGCTCAAACAATTGCAAGTTCTTACGGTTCCGTTGCTGGTCAATTAAGTACACTTACAAAACACACACTAACTGCTAAAGACGCCGTAGATTTTATGAAAGTTGCTGCTGAAGGCGCAGCAGCATCTGGGCAGCCTCTTGCAACGGTCACAACTAACCTTGCAAAAATTATGCAACAGTATCAATTAAATGTGAAAGATGCTGCCACTGCTGAAAGCGAACTTTATAACGTAGGCCGTCTTACTGGTCAAGGAATGTCTGCGGTCACACAACAGATAACTCGTATGAAGGGTCAATTAGGAATTCTTGCTCCAAGCATTAAAGATACAACTTCTTTGATGCTAGACATGACTGAGCATGGAATGAACCCAAAGAGGTCATCGCAAGCTCTTAATAGTATGCTTAACACATTGCTAAAAACAGGTAGAGCGACGGTGCCAACAGTAGGAGAAATCAATAACGCTATTAAGTCACTTCCATCTTCATTACAAGCAATGGCTACTGCATATACTCACGGTAGTATGAGTGCAGCAGCATTTGATGCGCAAATAAAATCATATTCTAAGACCAGTCCTGCATACGCAGGATACTTAAAGTCAATTAAAACACTTATTACTCAAAGTGGTGAGTCCGTAAAAACACTTAATGCATTAAAACTCACTCCTGTACAAAATGAATTAGCGCAATTAAATGTAAAACTGTTTGACTCAAGTGGAAAGTTTGTCGGCATTAAAGGAGTTATTGAACAAGTAGGGCCAAAACTTGCTGCAATGAAAAACCAGTCTGACCAACTTCGTATTGCAACAATTCTTTTCGGTACTCAAGCAAAAGCTCTTCTTCCAACAATTCTTGCTGGAGGCGCCGGGTACGACAAAGCAGCTAAATCAATTGAAAATCAAAAAGCAATTCAAGAAGCTGCTAGAAAAGCTAATAGTACTTACGAAGCTTCAATGACAAAAATGCATAATGCAATTACTGCGGTGCGCATTGAACTTGGAAATGCGTTTCTTCCAATTATGGAAAAAATTGTTGGAAGCATTGCCGCTGTCTTAAAGCCAGTTGCTGATTTTGTTGGGAAAAACAAAGATTTAGTAAAAGTTGTTATGGAAGTTGTTGGAGGTATTGGTCTTTTTGTAACTATAATGTGGGCTGGCAATAAAGTAGTAGGAGCAACAACAACTGCATTTAAGAATTTAGGAGATGGCTTTAAAGCAGTTTCTGACGGAGTCAGAAAAGTTATTGGAAAAATAACTGAGCAGATTTCAATGAATGAAGCTCTTGTTGTTTCTAACGGAGAAGTAGAGGTTGCACAAGATACTATGGCGGCAAACACTGCTATTGTAGATACTGCGCTTGGAGGAGAAACAATTGCTGCTGGAGCAGCAGAAACTGCAAATGTAGGACTTGCCGCATCTATTTGGGCTGTTACTTGGCCAATTCTTGCAGTGATTGCCGTTATAGCACTCGTAGTACTTGCAGTGTACGAATTAGTAAAACACTGGACAACTGTTTGGGGAGTAATTAAAACAGTTGCAAAAGACGTTGCAGATTTCTTTGTAAAAATATGGGATGATGCATGGAAGCTTCTTAAGCCTATTTTTGATTTAATTGTTGCAGTTGTGAAAATTGCAATGGTTGCACTTGGAATTCTTTTATTACCACTTATTGCTACAATTGCACTTATTGTTGCAGGAATTACACTTCTTTGGGAAGTATGGAAAAAGATTTGGGAAGCCATCGGTCCTTCTGTTGAAAAAGCAGTTGGGACGGTGCTTAGCGCACTTGGTAAAATTCTTAGTTTCTTTGGCTCGCTTGGTTCAAAAATTCTTAGCTTTCTAGGCGGAGTATTAAGCGACATGGTTTCTTTTGGAACTAACATTATTGAAAGTATTGCAAAAGGAATAACAAATGCAGCATCAAAAGTTTGGGATGCATTTAAGACAGTCTTAAATAAAATACCTGGATTAAATACGGTTGTCAATTTTGTAGGAAAACTATGGCCTTTCCACACAGGTGGAGTTGTGCAAGGGTACCCTGGACAAGAAGTGCCAGCGCTTCTTCAAGCTGGAGAAACTGTTCTTACTCCAAACCAAATGAAAAATCTTACAAATAAAAAAGTAGTTTCTCCAGTATATTCAAGCACTGGCGGTTCAAAAGGCGGAACAACTATTGTAAATGTCAATGTAAGTGGAGCAGTGTACGGTTCTCTTAACGACTTCTCAAATGCTCTTGGTAAGCACCTTAATTCTACGGTACTTCCACAGGCTGGTGTAGTTCTTACACACTAATGACTGCCACTCTTGCTCCGCAGCTTTCGTGTTTTATCACACCTCCTAACAGCGCAACAGTTGATTATGGACACTATCTTGCATATCAAGGTGGAAAAAATGGCATATCAGTATCACAAAACTTTGGTCGTCAAGGCGACACGGCTACAATTTCTATTGTTGATGCAAACTATTCAACCGGAGTTCCACCAAACTTAAAAGTTTCTCCAAGTTTTGTTTTTCCATCGTTTTCAGTAGTAAAACTTTTTGACCAAACTGCGTACAATTATTATCTTGGTCAAGGAGCACTTCCTCAAGATGCTGATGATAATGCTACTCTTTTTTATGGATATGTTCAGACGCAAACACTTTACATAAACTCTCCTACAGAAGCAGAATGGACTTTAAGTTGTGTAGACTTTAGTGGATATGCTAATGCTGCAATTGTTCAAGGAACATTTGAAGGTATTTCAATGGGAAATGCAGTTGTTGATTTAGTTAAAAAAGCAAATTGTGGAATTAACGCATCTCTTGTTAGCGATGGAGGATTTGTTGAACCTGGACCTATTCTTCCACGTACTGTTATTCATTATCAAAACTTGACTTCTGCTCTTCAAAAAGTATCAAAAATGGCTTCTTCTCAAAGTGCTTACGGTTGGTATGTAGATAGTCAATTAAATCTTCATTATTACGACCAGCAACAAGCATATGATTCTGGAGTTGTTGTCACAGACAAGCCTACTGTTGAAGGATATCTTTCTTATTACGAATGTCACATAGACCAAGGAGCAGGACTTCAATACGAATTTGACGGTAGTTCTCTCTACAATCGAGCACTTGTTGTTGGCGGTTCAATTACTCACTCAACAACTTTAAAGAAACCGCCTACTAATTCTTATGTTGGAGACGGTCAAACTTCAAATTGGCGTCTTTCTTATGTTCCAGATACTTCAGCAAGAGCAGTCACAACTCAAACTCTAAAAAAGACAGTTCTTCCAGCAATCACTGTTAATGGCGTGCAACAAAGTATATCTATTTTTGATGGAATAACTCCAGTCACAGATAAATGGACAATTGCTCAAAATAACGATGGAACTTGGTCTTTAAAAGTTACGCCTAATTATGGCACAATTCCAACCACTGGTTCTGTGATTCATTTGTGGTATAGATATCGTTCAACTATTACCGCACAAGCAGATTTAAAGCAGTCCCAGAATGCAATTGGAGGGCTCAATAAAGGCATATTTGCAATTGTTGTCAACCAGCAATCAATTAGTACTACTGCTGGAGCATATCAAAGAGCAACAAGAGAACTTGCAGAATACGGTCACCCGCAAGAAAAAATTGTTTTTACAACAAATGAAGAATGGATTGGACTTTGGAGAGCAGGTCAACTATTTATATTAGATAGCAGTCTTCTTCTTGACTCGCAAAGAAACTTTGCTCCAGGTTTATACGCTCAATACATGATTACTCAACAAACAATAAATGTTACTCAAGGTGGGTACAGAAAATGCTCTGTGACAGGGATTAGAGTGCTGCACTAATGGCTATAATTTCAATAAATGCTTCTTTGTCACTTTCATTTTCAACATCTGGTTTTACAGCATTGCAACCAAACTCTCCAGTTCAGTACTACACTCCAGCAACTGGCCAAAGAGCGTACACAATTGCTGATGCAATTGGCGCACTTAATGACCAAATAAACTCAAATACAGACCCTACAGTTGCTGCAGACTCTCCTGATGTGCTGTATACTTTTCAAACATCTTCAGACGGTATGATTATGATGGATAATATTGTTATTACTGCTAGAACTAATTTAGCTACTTATAATGATGGAACTACTTACATACAAGGTGCATGGCAATGAACGCAGGACTAAACTTCCACGGAAAACTTAAAGTAGAGACATTTGATGGCAAGATACGAACTGGTATGTGGGAGGAAGACAATACTATTTGTACTGCTGGACTTTCTGACGTTGCTGCTGCAATAGCATATCTTGGAGTGCAAGATATTGCCGCAGACATTGGAACTTCTCCTTACATAATTACTCCAATTTACGGTGCAATTGGCATTGGAGATGTGTACACAATTCCACCAGCCATTTCAGACACGCAACTTAAACAAGAACTTAGTCGTACTACTGCATCTGCTTCTGGATACATTTCAGCAGTAGGTTCAAATCCAGGACAAGCTGTATGGCAATTTCAATTTCCAATAAATAATTCAAATACTGACTATGTTTTAACTGAAGCTGGAGTTTTTGTTCTTGCTGGAAACCAAGCAAACTCAGGAGATATGCTAGACCATGCAGCATTTAATCCTACAGTTACTTGGCCAGTCGGACAAAGTTTAGTTCTTTCTCTTCAACTTTCTCTTTACGCGGTGGCTTGGTAATGACTACTCCTTCATGGTCTTCAGCAACTGCTGGCCAAGCTACTCTTTCTGGACAAGTTAATCAATTTCTTTCGGTTCACAATGCAACATTTACGTACGCCGGCTCTCTTATCAATACTGTTACGGCTGCCAGTCAAACAGATTCTTTAGGAACAAATGGACAACTTTCCTATAGATTTGAGACTTCAAATGTTGGAAGTTCACTTAATCTAGGATGGATTGCAGTTGCACTTGGAACAACAAATGCCGGATGTGACGTTTACGTAACTCTTCAAGGAGATACTGGAGGAGGACCTGACGGTGTAGTGTATGCTTCTTGTTACATTCCAGCAGAATGGCTACCAAGTGGCGGGCAAAATACAATCCCAACTACTGGATTCCCATTAAACTATTCAATGTCTTCGTACACGTATTACAACATTGTTTTTACTCCAGTTTCAACTGCTCCTTGCATTGTTCCAAGCATTAATGACGTAGTTCTTACTCATTCAACCGATTCTACTGGAGCATATACGTACAACGGTACTGGTTGGACATCTCACAGTTACGGCTACGCAATTCGTATGTATTCAACTCTTCAAACTGCAATTGCAAGTACTTCAAATCTTACAAATGTTTATGAAGGTAACGGCGCTCTACATAAAAGATACCAATACAATGGAAATAATTTAATTAGCTCAGTGCAAGAATGGGCAGCAAAATATCCTTCTGCTCCTTTCAATCTTCTTTGCAGAGATGATGCAAGTTTTGAAAGTAGCATTGGAACGTTTACTGCAACTGGAGGAAGTGTAGCCACTTCAACAACACTTGCGTACAATGGAACGCATTCTGCTAAACTAACTATTTCTGGAACTCCTTCTTCTGCAAAAATTAGCACCGCGCTTACTAACACATCAACTGGAATTCAATACATTCCAGTAACATCAGGTTCACACTATTCTGCTGTTGCGTATGTTGCACCAGCAAGTACTTTAAGAAACATTAGAGTTGACATTGAATGGTACACAGGAGCGCAAGTTCTTATTACAACTTCTCAAGGAACTCTTACCGCTGAGACTTCTGCAAATACATTTACTCCAACTTACAATGCCAATGCTCTTGCGCCAGCAAATGCTGTTCTCGCAAAAATTATTGTTAATGTGCTTCCAGCAACTGGTAATCTTGCAAATGGAGAAATACATTACATTGATGCAATTGGGATGTTTGCAAACTCTAATACTGTATGGTCTTATCCAGGTGCTGGTATTTCTTCAACAATTTCACTTTCTTATAATGCGGCAAATGCCCCGATTTCTGCGTCATAATGCCTACATTAAATACTTGGCATTCAGTACCGCAAACTAACGGTATAAGTTCTACAGACATAAATCAAGAACTTTCTGTTCACACATTAGTTTCTTCTTATTCTGACGGCACAATACCAAGATTCACTACTTCAACATCTGGAGTAACAATGGGATTTGGTGGGCCATTTGCAAATACTTCTTTTTCAGGATGGGCTCAAATAGATGGAATAACAAACTTTTCTATTGCGCAATCTCTTGATGGAATCAACGTATTTAGTGGTTCTCGTCTTAGAATTCCAATTTCATATTTACAACTTGCTACAAATAGCAATGCAACTATGAATAACTATTCTTCATCTTGTGATGTCACCGTATCTCTTCAAGGTTCTACTTCATCTGGTGGTCATTATTATCCTGACGGTGTAAGTTCTTATTCTTTGACAATTCCAAAAGAAATACTTAATGCACTTCCATCTTCAAACTGGACTGATGGAAATGAGTATCTTCCAGGGCCGTTTTATTCAATGAATAGTTCGATGATTCCTTCTGCGTCACTTACAACTACAACTTTTCATAGCGTTACTATTACTTCTTCAACAATAACTTCATTTACTTCTAATGATGGAATTATTAGCGTTGTTGACATTGCTAACTTTTCTACACTCGGTGGAAATGCAATCTTATTTGATGGTTCTAATTCAACTACTATTTCATACACAAGTGTTGATGCAGTAAACAATTATCTTTTAGGATGTCAATTTGTATTTGGAAACACTGGAGTCTATCCGGTTGGTTCTTTTATTTCTTTAACAACTTCAACTGACGCGCAATTTGTAAATGCATCCACTTATGTTGTAGTTACTAACATCACATCTTCAAATTCAACTGCTGCAATAAATGCAGCATCTACTTCAAATACTGGAGTAGTTACAACAAATGATGTTTATTTTGCAGAGTATCTTACTGGAGAAGTCGGGCTTTGGTCAAAAGGCGCTCCTCTTCCAGAATACAAAGTTGCTATTACATTTGCTCCTTCTTGTTCTGTTTTATATGCAATAGGACCATCTGGAACTCTTTATTCTGCTTCTTTTCCTCAAGACGGTACTATGGGAACATGGCAATCACTTCAACTTACATACAATAATAGCGGGACAATTCAAGGATTTTCTTTTCCTGCATTTAACCTTCTTTCAACAGATGTCACTCCTTCTCTAAGTGTAGTAACTATTGACTCAATTGATTATTTGTTTATTTTTGGCGGTGTTTCTAATGGGCAAGAAATATATAACGGATACTATGCAATACTAGATTCGTCCGGTGTTCTTTCTTCTTTAAGTCCAACACCACAACTTCCATGCGACACGGGCCAAGGAAGACCATTTCAACGTTCAAGTCTTTGTAGTTTTAGTGTTGGAAATCTTGTGTATGTAAGAGACACAACTGACATGGGATTTCTTACTCTTTATTGCATGGCAACATGGATTGATGGTAATAGCGTTTTTCAAGTTGGGTCTTGGCAAAATGTTATAGCGCAGTACTACAACCCGTTGTTTAGCGATGCAGATGTAGAAGGATTTGTTGACGAATATCAACTAATTCTTGGAGTGCAAGGCAATAACATAATTACAAATACTTCAGTCATTGGTCTTAGTAAAGATGGTGCATGCACAAGTGATAACATAATGTCACTTGCCACTTTTTACGGTGGAGTTTCTGCTTACGATGCATTAACAAATGCTGTAGTTTTTCTTAATGATGATGGAACGCTATCACTTCTTTCAAGTTATGGATTTGCATCATTTATTTATCCTTCAACATGGATTGACATTCCTCTTCCTTCAAATGTAACTGGAAAATTCTTAGTATTAACTGAATCTGGCGGTACAAGAACTAATTTTGGAGTTAACATTGCTCTTCAAGATACTCGTGTTTATGTTCCAGATTCAGATGAATCTCCTTCTTTAACGTACACGTTCCCACCGTATGTTGTGCAAACAGTTAATGGCTGGTCTTCTAACACAAATAACCAAATGCTTTCATTAGTTCTTTTTTCTGCTACAAATTCGCCATTCCCAAACTTTATGGGATTTGTTGAAGATAACATTGCAAGATGGTCTACAGTAAAGTATACAAATCCATGCGGAGCAATTCAATACATTGCTGATGTAACATATGACCCAACTGGAAAAAACACAACATCATCTTTAACTTCTCATTTTTATGACGGTATTGCTGGATTAAACAACCAGCCAATGATGATACTTACTTCAACAATGGAACTTTCATAATGGATGTAAGAACTCTTTATCTACTTACAAAAAACGTACCTGTTAACCAGCCAGTAGCTCGAGTGCATACAACAAGTGCTCAACTAATTTCAACTACTCTTTCTCCTACTTGGAATGCCACGGATTTTGCAACAAACGGAATGATTGCTGCAACATCTGGGATTACCGTGCCTTTTCAAGGTTACTATCTTGTGCAAGCATTAGCAACATTTAGTTCGAGTTCTAGCTCTACTTATTCTGGGCCTGCTTCAGGTTCGTTTGGTAGAATAGACTTAATTGTGAATGGAATAAACTATAGTCAAGGAACGGCAATTGCTCAATCAGCATCTAATTCTTTATACACAAGTGCAGCAGCAGATTTAGTGTACGTCCCACAAGGAGGAGTTGTTAAAGCTTTAGTTACTGCTTCATCTGGCGGTTCTATTTATTTATGGACTGCTGGAGTTTCAGACACGGCTTCTTCTTACTTATCTTTAACGTACGTTTGCTCGTAGAAAATATTTATGGACGCTGAACTTTCTTATCTTTTATTTAATCAAGAAAATCTTAGAATACCTGCAGGCCGTATTGCTCTTTATGGTTCTCAACTCATCACAAATAGTGCAACTAATATCGGCGTGTTTTCAATTTCTGCGCTTGAAAATGCTTCAACTGTAACTCTTACAACTCAGTCTTCTCACGGACTTGTTCCCGGAGAAGTTGTCACTATTGCAAATAACTTAACAAACTCTTCAATTGCAACTATTATTGGAGATGGTACAACAGCAATTGTCACTACAACTACGCCTCATGTTCTACAAGACAATGCAGCAGTTACAATTGCAAATAATACAGTTAATCTTTCAGGTGCTTCAATTGTTGGAGATGGCTCAACAGCCACTGTCACCACAACTACAAATCATGGATTTGTAACTGGTAACACCGCAAGCATTTCTTATAATCTTCCTGCTATTTCTTCTGGTATTGTTGACATTAGTGGAGACGGAAGCGCAGTCACAGTCAATACTTCTTCACCGCACACATTAACTGTTGGAGAAAATGTTACCGTGTATGTTCCTTCTGGCTCAGGTTCAATTTCTTCAATTACTCCAAACACTCCGTCATCTGGCAATGCTTTAGTTGTTACTTCAAACGCACCAACAACAGCAGTCACAGTGACAATTGCAGGAGGGTCCGCTGGATACAGCATTATTTATCAAGGAACTGTGCCAGGAATTACTACTTCTGGAAACACAGGAACTACTACTGCAACTGTTGTTGTAGATGCAGCAACTCTTCCGTATGGCGCATCAACTGGAAATACAGTTAACATTTCTGGTGTCTCAACATCAGGTAATCTTTCAGAAATTGTTGGAAGTCCTGTTACAGGTTTTACTGTATGGTACTACACACAACATGACCATGGTTTAGTTCCAGGCAGTAGTTTTACTGTTAATGGTCTCACCGGTACAAATTCTAAATACAACGGAACATGGACTGTTGATTCATGTCCGTCTTCAACAATTGTTCAAGTTCGTACTGCATTCAGTTCTTTTGATGCTTTTTTAACATCGGCAACTTGGAGTGGAAACTCTGGATTTAATGGAAATCAAATTGTCACAAGTACAGGCACAGTAGTAATTGGAAGTAAAACATATCCAACATTTAGTTTTTCCACAACTTGTTATTTTAGAACTACTAATCATTCCACTATGTCTATTGGATACGTTGGAACTCAAGCTTCTCCTTACGGCGGAACATACACAATAACTCCTATTTCATCAACTTCATTTTCTATTCCTTCAACTCAAACGCAAATTGCTTACGGTGGGACATGGTCTTACGGAACTGGATTTAGTGGCACATACGCAATTACAACTGTGCCAACAAGTCTTTCACTTACGTATGCTAGCACTATTGCAAGTTCCGCATCTGGAGGAAATGTTTCTGGAGTATCAGGATTCACAGTAACTGGAGCAAACATTACAGTAAATGATTCTTTAAACTTCACGTATGATTCTTCAATCGATACAAGCCAAACACCAGTTGTAGGATTTAATGTTACTGGACTATCTGGATTTAATGGGTTGCAAACTGGAATTTCATACATTGATGGCTATAATTTTTCTTACTTAAACTCTGCAAATGCAACTATTGCAGGCGGAAACATTAGTTCTCTTTCTGGATTTAACAACTCTCCAGTAACAGTTCTTTCTGTGCCAAGTCCTGCTACTTTTACTTACGAAAATCAACTTGCTGGGACTTCACTTCCTTATGTGTTTGGAAACACATTTAGTACTGGCACAGTTACAACATATGATACTGCGTATACAGGAGTCACACAAACAGAAATAACTTGGAGCCAACCAGCAGTTTTTTGTGTAAATGGAATGATTGCAAGTGGTGACGGATTTACAGTGCCTAAAACTGGTTGGTACAAAGTTATTGGAAGAGCAGAATTAAGTTCTACAAGTTCAATTTCTTACGGAAACTTAACTTCAGGTTCTTATGCTTATATGGATATTTATGCTAATGATACTTTGATTGCAAGAAGTAACCAAATTAACCAGCAAACTACAGCATTGGAATACGGAGTTCTTGTTTCTGACCTTGTGTACCTTACGCAAAATGAATCAGTGACGGCTGTAATTACTGCTTACGCAACAACAAATAGTGGTCAAGTTTATGCTTGGGGAAACGGAACCACTGGGCTCCCTAATTTGACTTATTTATCAATTGTGTATGTGAGTCCTTAGGAGATTATGGAAGCAGAACTCTACTATCTTTCTAGTACAATAAAACCAAAAGCAGGGCAACCACTTGCTCGTGTTTCTTACGTTTATGCAACAACTATTTCTGGAACGACGGTGGTTCCTTGGAATGTAACAACTGAAGTTGCAAATGGAGCAACCGCATCTGCATCAGGAATTGTCGTGCCAACTTCTGGTTATTATCAAGTGTCTGGCGCAATAACTTTTGGCGCAACTGGAACTGCTCCGTATGTAAGTCCATCGGCAGGCACATACGGACAAGCAGTTATTACACTTGGTGGAACAATAAAAGCTAAAGGAACAACAGTTCAAACAATTGCAACAGTAAATGGATACACAAGTGTAGTTTCTGACATTGTGCATCTTTCTGCTAACAGTACTCCGGTCACGCTTTCTGCAATTGCATCAAATGGTCTTTACATTTATGGAATTCAAGATTCACTTGCCACAACTGGAACTTTTCTTACGTATATGTCAGTAGTATTAGTGAGTGCGCAATAAAGGTAAGTTATGAGTAACATTCCACAAACAAATACAAAAGGACTTTACTTAACGTCAACCGGTAAAGGTTCAGATGCAGTGTGGACGCCGGTTTCTTCTGTTGGAGGAGGAGGAAGTTCAGGCATTACAGCACTTACTGGAGATGTTACTGCAACTGGCAGTGGCGCAGTTTCTGCTCACGTTGTAAAAATTAACGGTTCTCCACTCGGAACTACTACAGGAGCAACTGTAGGTTATGTTCTTGCATGGGATGGAACTGCATGGTCTCCTTCTTCTGGAGGAACTGGAAACGCAACACAAATTCAAGGTAAAGCAGTCTCAGCAACGGCGCCTACTGATGCTCAAATTCTTATTTATAACAACTCAACTTCAACATGGACTCCGCAATCTCTTTTATTTGATGTCACAACAACTAACACAGGAGTAACTACTGTAAATGCACTTCAAGGATACCCATTAAATGTTACTGGGTATTCTGCTCCTTCAAATGGAAGTCTTCTTGGGTACAGCACTACAAGTTTTACATGGTCTCCTTTTGCAGCACCAACTGCCGCTGGACAAATGCTTTATTGGAATAGTGCCAGTTGGATTCAAACAGCAACACCTGGAACCGGACAAGTACTAGTTTGGAATGGCAGTTCTTACACAGCGCAAACAGTTCTTACAACTTCATCAACTGCAACCGGCGACCTTGCAAGTAGTCTTTATTCAAACTTGACAGTTAATAAACTTCAAGGATACACATTAAATGTTACAGGAAGTAACGCGCCTTCAAATGGAAGTCTTCTTGGTTATAGTACTACAAGTTTTTCTTGGTCTCCTTTTGCGGCGCCGACTGCTGCAGGGCAGATGCTTTATTGGAACACTGCTGGGTGGGTGCAAACGGCAACGCCTGGAACCGGACAAATACTTCAATGGAACGGTAGTTCATATATTGCAGTAACACCTGTAGTTTCAGGAACTACTGCTGCCGGTGACTTAACTGGTACATACCCTAACCCAACAATTGCAAAATTGCAAGGCAATACATTAAACCTTACTACTATATCAAATGGAAACTTTCTTTATTATTCCACATATGCAGGCACTAATGCAATTATCTCTACAGGAGCTCCAACTGGCAACGGCTCAGTTATGTATTGGAATGGAGGTTTCTGGACTTCTAGTGTTTCTCTATCAAATGGACAAATACTTCAATGGAACGGAAGTTCATACACGGCTGTAACTCCAATTCTTTCTGGAAGTTCTGCTGGTGGAAACTTAACTGGAACATACCCAAATCCAACGGTTGCCAAGATTAACGGCTCGCCTTTGGGAACAACTACTGGTGCAACTACCGGATACGTTCTTACATGGAACGGTACGGCTTGGGCTCCAGCTGCGGCATCACCATCAGGTGCAGCTGGTGGTGACCTTTCAGGAACTTACCCAAATCCAACGGTTGCCAAGATTCAAGGTATGGCTGTTAGCGGAACCACAAGTCCGTCTAACGGAAGCCTTATGTATTGGGATAACCTTTCTCAGCAATGGCTTTTTACAAACATGAGTTCAACTCCTGGATTTGGCTCTATTGGTAATGGTTCAATTCTTTATTGGGATGGCGGTAAATACACTTTTACACCTTCGCCTAACGGTGGTGGAAACGGTGCGGTTCAATGGAATGATTCTCTAAAAAAATACACAATCGTCGCCATTGCAGGTTCTACGCCAAACAATGATGCGTGGAGTGCAAATCCTCAATCAACAGCCCTTCCGGTGGGAACTTCCCCAGTAGCAATTAACAGTGTTGTTTTTAATACAGATACATACGTTTATTCAAAGTTTTTAATTACTTTTTCTATGGGTCAAGCAAATGCTCAATCTGCTTCCGCAACTCTTTCTGTAAACATTATTGAAGGGCCAAGTAACGCCCTTGTTGCAAACTTTGCGATTGGTCAAGCATTAACAACCACTAGAAATACTTATTCAGGGTCGCTTGTTTATGTGCCACTTTCACCAGTAGTAACAAATTCAACAATGACAATGAGATGCAACTGGAACACAGGAACTGGTCAAATAAACTTCTCTACACTTAGTGTTGTAGGAATCGTCTAAAGAGGCATAATGGGAATCAACACAACAAGCGTAATTACTTGTGATGGATGCAAGACAGAAGTAATTAGCCCATCCATGATAAAATACTACTCATGGGAATAACTACTTCAAGTATAATTACATGTGATGGTTGTAAAGAAGTTCTTGACGGTGAGTCTGATTTCTTTTACCTTCAAACTTCAGTCAATGGAGAACCTAAATCTGCTTTTCCAGGGATAGTAGTGTTTTGTAATAATGATTGTTTAAAGACGTTTGCTAATTCACTTCCTTAGGAGAAACAATGACTGATGTTCGCAATAATATTGTAACTTGGGCCAAATGGGCTGCATCTAACCACGAAAAGTTTAACTACACCGAAGGACCACTACGCATGAGTGGCATTGGCAAGCCTGGCGTACTGCCGGTTAACGCTGACTGCTCTGCTTTTGTCACCCTTTGCTACAATTGGGCTGGCGCACCAGACCCAAACGCTCAATCGTACAATCACACGGGTTACACAGGAACTTTACTTGCTCATGGAACTAAAATTCCTCTTAACCAAGTTCAACCAGGTGATGTTATTGTTTATGGACCAGGAACCGGATGGCACACAGCACTTGTAGTTGACGTATCAGGCGCTAACGCAAAGAACCCTCTAACCATCTCACATGGCCAACAGGGCGACCCTAGTTACGTTCACGTCAATCAAGATGGTCGTTTGCCACAAACATATTTGCGATTTAATACAAACGCAATAAATGCAGCAAGCGCACACGTACCGCCAGCACCTAAGAAGTAAGACGCTACACTTCTAGTATTTACGGAGCTTTCTGTTTGTCAATTCACTTAACTTTTGGTTAGGCTTAATGTCTTCTTTTGTTGTTGTTAGTGGAGGAGCATGGGGAATTGTTAGGATTTACCACAAGCTTATAGTTAGAGCCGTTGCTAATAAAATAGGCGATACAGATGAAATGAAAGAAGACATTAAAAACTTAAATGAGACCATAACGCAAATAAAGAGAGAAGTTACGCCAAACGGTAAAAACACTGAACGCCTTGGAGACACTGCGGCAAGGACTGAAGCAAAAGTCGATATACTTACAGACATAATCAAAAGTTACACAGAAAAAGTTGATGAAGTTGCAATGAAACTAGAACGTCATTTAGGTTTTCATGAAGGAGAAGCCGAATGAAAAATGCTGTAGTTCCTCGCGCAACTAGAACCATGTTTAATTCTGGCAAGCATTGCGTTACATCAAAACCTGGAGACTTAATTTTAGTTGTTCATAATGGTTTTCTTCCTTTTGTAATTCGATTTGGGCAAAGAATTCGCTACTGGGTTCGCAGAAATGTTTTTAGGCAAGCGCAATACAAAAAAGAATTTTGCGCATTTAATCACTCAATGATTGTAATTATTGGAGGAAAAGAAGCCAAAGTATCGCAAATGGAAGCAAAAGGCGGAACAATTGTAGATTTACAAAACTATAAAAGCAAACGCTATGTAGTTGTGAGTCCAATTGAAGCTACAAATGAGCAATTAAATACAGTAGTTCAATTTGGACTCTGGTGTGAAGGAATTAAGTACGGCTGGTTTTCAATCTTTGGAATGATTCTTGATTGCTTTATTCCTACAATAGAATTAGCTCTTGGCTCTGGCCAAAGAATGGTATGTTCTACTGCATCTTCACTTGCCCATCGTTGTATAGGATTAGTACCGGACCAGGCAGACACTAGTGTGTTTCCTGCCGACCTTGCCCGATACTATGATGTAACACTCTAAAGAAAGAACAAGATGCCACTTACATACTACGGTGAATCAACAATTGCTTATCCAGCCATTTTTGGCGGAGTTGCTGCTCCAGCAACATACTATTTTGGTCTTCAAACTACAAATATTTGGTCTGCAACTACTGCAGCCACGTCTGGGGCAACATACGTTATCCCAACAACTTTTGATACATTTGCAACTCCAGGAACTGGAACAAATAGAATCTTTGTTGCTTCATCAACAGGCACCACATCGGGTACCGAACCAAATTGGTCTTCTGTTAGCGCTGGAGGAACAATTGTTGATGGCACAGTAACTTGGCAAGATGTTGCATCAACAACTTCTCCTTTTTGGTTAAGTACTTCACCGTCATTCAATGAAGTATCTATTGCTGGAACAAACTATTCACGAGTTGCTTACTCAAATACAACAACTAATTTTCCTGCGCCAAGTGGAACAAACCCAACTACAGGAACAAATGCAAACATTGTTTCATTTCCAACATCAAGTGCTTCATGGGGAACTCTTGCTGCAATCACTATTCATAATGCAATAACTGGTGGAAATGTAATTGGATTTGCGTATCTTTCTAAGCACTTAACCGTGGCTTCATCTGGAACTACTCCAAGTATTCCTGCTCTTACTGGCTTATCTTTAAGTCTAACTTAATGATTGCTTTACAAGCTCAAAAAGATGGTAAAATTGCACCAAGTGACTCGGTGAAGGAAAAAAGTTAATGGCTCGCACACCATATACAACAAATACTTATGTTGGTGGAGCTCCTACATCACAACTTGATGCTTCAATTTCTTCTTCTGCTACGACAATTGTTGTTGTCAATACAACATCAGGTTGGAACGGACTTGGTTCTGGTGGAGGATTTGCTCTTGCACTTGACTTTGGAAACGCAAATGAAGAAAAGATTTACGTACCTGCCGGTTCTTATTCATGGGGCTCAGGTCCAGTTACTCTTACAGGAATAACACGTGGCTATGATGGAACTAATTCAGTTTCACATAATTCAAATGCTCCTGTTGTTCATATTCTTACATCAGTCGACTTAAAAGAAGCAAACACTGCTGTAGTAAATACAATTGGAAAAGTACAAAATGCTGGCGACCTTCTTATTGGTACTGGTGAAAATGCTCTTACAAATCTTCCAATTGGCCCACAAGGTACAATTCTTTACTCATCAGGTACTGCGGTATCATGGGAATCAGAACCAGCTGGCCCGCAAGGTCCACAGGGAGTTACCGGAGACCCTGGCATTTTAGCAACTGACACTGGAACTCCTCCAGTTGATGAAAACATTCTTTGGCTTGACGAAACTACTCCGGCCGTTGCTCCACAAGGTCCTCAAGGATATCAAGGCGCGCAAGGAGCGCAAGGAGCTAGAGGATACCAGGGAAGCCAGGGAAATCAAGGGTATCAAGGTGCACAAGGAGTCCAAGGAACGCAAGGAAATATTGGTAATCAAGGTTCTTCTGGTTCTCAAGGTTCTCAAGGATATCAAGGGCCTCAAGGAACGCAGGGTTTTCAAGGAAATATTGGTTACCAAGGTTCACAAGGAAACCAAGGAGCTTCTGGGATTGACACGTCATCAATGATACTTGGATATCCAGTAAGTGGAATGCCTGTTTTTGAAGGATGCGTACTTAGACTTATTAGTGGAGTTTGGACGCCAACTAATTAAAATAAAAGGTTTGCTTAAACTTTTTGCTTGTAAAAAAAGATACAATAGACACAAGACATCTAGACATTTTACTCACACTTTCTAAATAAGGATTTAATGGCACAGTTAAAGTATTGGGACGGGTCAGCCTGGGTTACGGCCGTTGTTGGAGCTCAGGGCTCGCAAGGGTCGCAAGGTACTCAAGGTAATCAAGGCTCTCAAGGTGACACTGGCTCTCAGGGTACTCAAGGGTTTCAAGGTACTCAAGGGAATCAAGGCCCTCAAGGTTCTACTGGTGTCCAAGGTAATCAAGGTTCTCAAGGGTCACAAGGTGCGCAAGGTTATCAAGGTTCTCAAGGAACAACCGGTGCGCAAGGTAACCAGGGATATCAAGGACCGCAAGGCGACCAAGGAACTCAAGGTTTTCAAGGTAATGACGGTCCACAAGGATACCAAGGTGATACTGGTTCTCAAGGGTTCCAAGGATTTCAAGGTAATCAAGGAAACCAAGGGTATCAAGGAGACCAGGGACTTCAAGGAACTCAAGGAAATGACGGAGCTCAAGGAACACGAGGGTATCAAGGATATCAAGGTTCGCAAGGCAGTGACGGAGCTCAAGGAAACCAGGGCACACAGGGCGTACAAGGCGAACAAGGTTTCCAAGGAGACCAAGGTCTTCAGGGATATCAAGGATTTACTGGAGACCAGGGACCACAAGGCTACCAAGGTGTACGTGGATACCAGGGATACCAAGGTAATCAAGGTGCAGACGGAAGTCAAGGTTCGCAAGGTAATGACGGAACTCAAGGTTTCCAAGGAGACCAAGGCCCGCAAGGTTTTCAAGGAGATACTGGTTCACAAGGTTTCCAAGGAGACATGGGACCTCAAGGTTACCAAGGTTACCAAGGTGTCACAGGAGACAAGTTCTCAACAACAAGTACTACAACTGTAACTCTTGCAGTTGGAAGTAACATACTGTATGTTGCTGCTGGACTTGCTTATTCAACTCCTCAAACTATTCTTGTTGCGCAAGACGATGCTAATTACGCAACTGCAAGTGTAGTTTCATATGATAATGCAAGTGGTAAACTTGTTTTTAACATTGCTAATACTACTGACATTGTTGGTTCACCTTCTGGTTCATCATGGGTAGTTAACCTTGACGGAGCAGTTGGTCCACAAGGTACACAAGGTTATCAAGGTAATCAAGGGTTCCAGGGTGACCAAGGAGTTCAGGGATTCCAAGGCGATACTGGACCGCAAGGTACGCAAGGTTATCAAGGAAACCAAGGATATCAGGGCGACCAAGGAAACCAAGGATTCCAAGGTACTCAAGGAAACACTGGTTCTCAAGGTGCTCAAGGTGACATTGGTTATCAAGGTAACGACGGTGCTCAAGGCCCACAAGGGTATCAAGGTACTCAAGGAAACACTGGTTCTCAAGGTGCTCAAGGGTACCAAGGAAACCAAGGATATCAGGGCGACCAAGGAAACCAAGGATACCAGGGTTCTCAAGGAGATACTGGTTCTCAAGGTAATCAAGGATTCCAAGGGTCTCAAGGATTCCAAGGGACTCAAGGAGTTCAAGGAAATCAAGGATTCCAAGGAGAACAAGGCTTAACTGGTAATCAAGGAGTTCAAGGATTCCAAGGAGCAACTGGTTCTCAAGGTTACCAAGGATACCAAGGAGATACAGGTACTCAAGGATTCCAAGGTGATACTGGACCACAAGGATATCAGGGACCTCAAGGTCAAACTGGTACTCAAGGTTCACAAGGAAACATTGGTGACCCAGGTATTTACGAGTCGTATGGAACTCCGCCTTCAGACACTAACATTCTTTGGTTGGATACTTCTGCCGATGCTGTAGCTCCGTTTGTTGCTTACGCTTCAGGAAACATTTCTACTGATGTGACTATCTTAGCAGATTCAACTGGAGCAGTATTTAATACTGGAACACTAGCTGCTGGTACGTGGCTTGTAACTGTAAATGCTACAGTAACTGCAACAACTACTGGTGCAACTGGAACAATACAAGCTCAAGTCGGTGGAGGAAGTTCTCTTACCGGAGGATATGCTGCTCAATTTAAGTTTAGTGGTTCTAGTGGAGTTACAAATGTTTCTACTACATTCTTGGCAACATTGACTACAATGGGTCCTGTGTACGTAGCGGCTGGAGCTACTTCAACTGGAGACATTGTCTTTAAGTCAAGTGTTTCAACTGGAATCTCTACAACAAATACTACTGGTTGGACCGCAATACAAATAGCATAAACTATACATTGTTTAATGTATAGAATTGCAAGTAAGATTACTAGTAATAAGGTAGCGGTGTGGCACAATTAAAGTACTGGAGTGGTTCAGATTGGACTACCGCTGTTGTTGGTGCTCAAGGAACTCAAGGAACTCAAGGAGTTCAAGGGACTCAAGGATATCAAGGACAAATTGGTAATCAAGGAGCGCAAGGTTTTACTGGAGCTCAAGGTTTACAAGGATTTCAAGGAGTTCAAGGTAGCACTGGCGCGCAAGGCGCACAAGGCTATCAAGGATACCAAGGAGTACAGGGCGGAACTGGAACTCAAGGTTCTACAGGCTCACAAGGTTTTCAAGGAGTTACTGGCGCTCAAGGAACTCAAGGAACTCAAGGAGTTCAAGGAACTCAAGGAGTTCAAGGTCCACAAGGATACCAGGGTGCTCAAGGATTTCAAGGTGTAACTGGAACTCAAGGTACAACTGGAACTCAAGGGCAACAAGGTTATCAAGGCCCACAAGGCTATCAAGGTTTTACGGGAGCTCAGGGAACGCAAGGTTACCAAGGTAACAACGGTGCACAAGGGTATCAAGGAAATCAAGGTTATCAAGGAGCTCAAGGATACCAAGGAGTTCAAGGTCAAAACTCTACTGCAAATGCTCACGCATCTGTGTACACTGCAACTGCAGCAGGTCTTCCAAACTCGCCAACATACACAAATGGTTCTGCCGACCAGGATAACGGAACAGGAATTGGTGCTTACTTACAAGCAACTACAAATGGTTATTTAGTTGTAGATAGTTACACTTATAACGGACCTCTTCCATCAAACACTCGTGTACTTGTTAAAAATCAATCAAATGCAGTTCAAAATGGTATTTATACAATTACTAGCGCAGGTGGAACTTCTTCGCTATGGAAACTTACACGTGCAACAGACTACAACAATAGCGTTGCGGGTCAAGTTGAGCCCGGTGACTTTGTACTTGTTATTAACGGCACTGTCAATGCAGACACTACATGGATTCAAGTATCACAAGGGTCAAATCCAGACGGCGTAATTAAAATTGGGACAGACCCAATTACATTTTCTATTACTTCAGGTGTTGGGCCTCAAGGATACCAAGGAGCACAAGGTTCGACTGGCGCTCAAGGAAGCACTGGGGCGCAAGGAAGTACTGGTTCACAAGGTTTTCAAGGTAGTACTGGTGCGCAAGGTTCTACAGGCGCACAAGGTTCTACAGGAGCGCAAGGTTCTACGGGTGCACAAGGACCACAAGGATATCAAGGTAACAACGGTGCTCAAGGCTCCACAGGTGCTCAGGGTTCAACAGGTGCTCAAGGTAATCAAGGTTTCCAAGGCGTTCAAGGTTCTACAGGCTCACAAGGTAGCACAGGAGCACAAGGCACTCAAGGAGTTCAAGGTAGCACGGGACCGCAAGGTAGCACAGGAGCTCAAGGGAATCAAGGAACTCAAGGGTTTCAAGGAAACCAAGGAAATCAAGGTTTCCAGGGTGTAACCGGCGCGCAAGGCTCAACAGGTGCGCAGGGAACGCAAGGCTACCAAGGTAACCAAGGAAATACTGGTTCACAGGGTTCACAGGGTTCAACAGGTCCTCAGGGTAACCAGGGAAACCAAGGTTCAGCAGCAACTATTGCCGTTGGTACAACTACAACAGGTGCGCAAGGAACTCAAGCAAGCGTTACCAACTCTGGTACTTCTTCTGCCGCTACATTTAACTTTACAATTCCCCAGGGTGCGCAGGGAACGCAAGGCTACCAAGGTAACCAAGGAAATACTGGTTCACAGGGTTCACAGGGTTCAACAGGTCCTCAGGGAACTACGGGTGCTCAGGGCAATCAAGGAACACAAGGATTGGCTGCAAATACTACTAACGTTGCGCTTACTTCTCCGTTTGAAACAACTTTTGTCACAGGGTCGGCCCTTGCCGCAACTGCACCAATCTACGTAACCACTAATGGCACAATGATTCTTGTTACCGCTAACGCTGCTAACAACTTTACGTTTAACGTAGCCTCTACTTCAGCCGTTGCTCTTAACACAATTCTTGCAACTAACCAGACAGTAACCATTGCAATTCTTGTAAATCAAGGCACAACGGCGTACTACTGCACAGGGCTACAAATAGACGGTGTTGCACAAGTTAGCAACACAAACCTTTGGTGGCAAGGTGGTACTGCACCAACGGCAGGCAACCCATCTGGTTATGACGTTTACACATTTGCTATTACTAAAACGGCTTCGGCTACATACATCACGCTTGCCAGCCTTGTGAGGTTCTAATGCCTCTTTTTACCACTACCGGTGGAACATCGGCAACGTTGGCAACAGCAGCAGAAACGGTACCCAACCCAAACTACTTTTTTGCAAACAGTTATGTCTTCACACCAACAAGTTGGTACGGTTCGTCTGTTGCCACAGACGCACAAAATAACTACTATTGGTTGTCTTACTTAAACAATCAATTATCATTAGTCAAACAAAACTCATTTGGTGTTCAACAATGGTCTGTGCAAATAAATAGTCCATTATATAACTCTTCTTACGGACCAGCAAATGCAATAGTAATTGATAATGCTGGAAACATAATTGTTTCAACAATGACAACAGGTACTACAAGCACTTATGACATTCTAGTTTATAAGTATAGTTCAAATGGAACTTTATTATGGGGTTATAAAATTGATGCTATTTCTGCGGTTAATCTTTGGTCTCCTATCCAAATTAAAATTGATGTTGCTAACAACATTTACATTCCCGTTGGTGCCACAGGAACGGTTTCACAAATTGTAAAACTTAGTTCTTCAGGTGTTCTTCAATGGCAAAAAGGTACATACGCAAATAATGGAACAAGTAACTGGCCGTTATACAATAGCGTTGTAGTTGATTCAAGCAATAATGTAACAGCAATTGGATTAAACAACTCAACTCCAATTTATGCAAGTGTTTCACAATTTAATTCTTCTGGAACATTAAATTGGTCATTAAATCTAAACACAAGTGTTACAAACTCAAATGTAGGGGGGCTTGCCATTGACTCGTCTAACAACATTTATACTGTTTACAATAATGGAACAAATGACTATCTTTGCAAAATAAGTTCCACTGGTACTTTGCTTTGGAGTATGCAATGTTCACTTAGCAACTCATCGGGTGTAAGTTTTCCACATTACTTTTATTCCGTTGCTACTGATGCTATTGGAAATGTTTATTTTACAACAACAAATTCAATAGGAACTTCAGTTTATTTATTAAAAGTAAACTCATCTGGTACTTTGTTAAAACAGTGTCAGATTACAACAAATGGAAATTCTGTTTTTGCACTAACTGCGCCGATAGTAAAAATTGCCATTTCATCATTGGGAAACATAATTCTTTCTAGTTCAATTCAATCTAATAAATATACACCTTATTATGTTCCATTTTTTATTGTTATGCCTTCTGACTTTAGTTTTGTAGGCACAAGCACAACTGACATTACCTCGGGCCTTTCAATAAGTTTTATTAATTCGTCGCTTACGCTTACATCTAATCTTTTATCAACAACATCAACTGCTCAAACCACCTCAACACAATCTTGGACTGTTCCATCAAGTAGTTACGCATCTTCTGCATTGGGAACAACAACTAATCGAAATCTCTTAAACCTTCCTGCAAACTCGGCAATTTTTACAACTTCTGGTATAAGCAATGCAACTTACACTTGGACTTGTCCTGTCGGTGTTACTTCTGTATCAGTTATTTGCATTGGTGGTGGTGGTGGTGGTGGTGGGAATACTAGAACTGGTGGTTTTCAAGGTTCTCCTGGTGGTGGAACTGCTTTGTACGGTGCAGGTGCTTCTGGTGCTGTTGGTGCAGTTGGCTCAGCAAACATTTATTCTGTAAACGGATACGGTGGTGGTGGTGGTGGATACTCCGTTACACCAGGTATTTCTAATGTTGTTGGTTCTAATGGTAGTCAATCTTATTTTGTTTCCACTTCTGTTTGCGCTGCTAATGGTGGCGGTGGTGGTACTGTTTCATCTGGTGGTGCTGGCGGTACTGTTGCAGCAGGAACAGGATTTTCTGGTGGAACTTCATTAAACCAGAGGGCAAGCGGTGGTGCTTCTGCTGGTGGTTATACGGCAACCGGCGCAACATCGAATACGGCAGGTTCGGGTGGTGCAGGCGGTGGTGGTTCAAATAATGTCAACTACTCATTCGGTGGTAGTGGTGGCGGTGGTGGCGCACTTGCTTACATTAACTCTTATTCTGTAACACCAGGAAATACTTATACCGTTGTTGTTGGCGTAGGTGGTGCAGCAACTAATTTTGGTTTTGGTGTTACAGCAGGAACATCAGGAGCAGTGCGAATCTGCTGGGGTTCTGGCGCAGCGTTTCCATCAACAAACGTAAACATAATCAACAACGAGAATATAGGATTCTAATGACAACAAAACTAGCATTTGTAGACAACACCGGAAACGTAACATTGGTTCTCAATACAGACCCAAGTCTTGTTGCGTCATTTACACAGTCGGCTCACATTGTTGACGTGCTTGACCAAGAAGTTCAGATTGGCTGGACTTATGACGGTGCAAACTTTACTGACCCTAACCCACCAGTTACGTCAACCGATTTACCGTAATGGTAAAATAGTAAAGGACTAAAGGACTAATATGCCCTCAATCATAACCGTAGGTGGCTCAAGCAGTAGAAGTAAAAACTGCAGACAGAATAACATTTGCTACATGGTTACAAAGAGAAGACAAATAAGTTAGTATAAACTAACTAGATCGAAGGATGAAATGATAAGTGTTTTTACTCCAAGCCACAATACAAAATGGCTTAATGATTGTTATGAAAGTCTTTGCGCCCAAACGTACACAGACTGGGAATGGGTTGTTCTTCTTAACGGTAAGGCTAAAGACTGGTCTCCGAGTAAAGAAGATAGCCGAGTAAAAGTTGCATTTGCAAAGCCTCAATTAGGCGAAAACATTGGCGCATTAAAACGTTATGCCGTAGAGCTTTGCACGGGAGACATCTTGGTTGAACTAGACCACGATGACATTCTTATGCCGACGGCTCTAGAAGAAATTGATGTGGCTATTAGTAACTCAAATTATGGGTTTTGCTATTCAGATTTTGCTCAAATCAATGAAGACGGTTCACCGGACAAAACTGAGTTTAATAAAGCATTTGGTTGGACATATTATGACGACGCAGACGGGTACCATGTTTGCGAATCAATGGATGTCCACCCTCATAATGTTTCTTACATCTGGTTTGCACCAAATCATCTTCGAGCATTTACTCGTCAAGCGTACAATAAAACATCTGGGTATGACCCGAATCTTGACATTCTTGATGACCAAGACATTATTGGAAAGCTTTACGCCGTTACTGATTTTTACCACATCAAAAAGAATCTTTACCTTCAAAGAATCCACGGTGCAAATACTCAAAAGCGAGAAGACAAGAATGCTCGTATTCAAAGAGAAACTGTTATTCAATATGACCGTTCAATTCAACCGCTCATGCTTAAGTGGTCAAAAGAAAATAACCTTTTGGCTCTTGATTTTGGTGCGGCCCATAACCCTGCTCCGGGCTATCTAAGTATTGACATGCATGCTCCTGCCGACTACATTGGTGATATTTTTGAGGTTCTAGAAACATTTGAAGATAATAGTGTAGGTATTATTCGTGCAGTAGACTTCTTTGAGCACATCCCAGACAAAATTAGACTTTGGAATGAAATGTACCGAGTGCTTGCTCACGGAGGAATGATTGTTTCTCTTACTCCAAGTACAGACGGTCGAGGAGCATTCCAAGACCCAACGCATAATTCTTTCTACAATGAAAACTCGTTTTGGTACTTTGCATATGAAGAGCATCGTAAATACGTACCAGAATTAAAGATGGACTTTCATGTTAGCAGACTTGTGACTTACTTTCCTAATGATTTTTGCCGTAGCCATGACATTCCTTATGTATGCGCAAATCTTGTTGCTCGGAAAGAAAAGTCTAAGTTTGGTGGTAAGATAACTCTTTAATGCCTTCATTTTACGGAATAACTCAGAAATTCAACGAAGGAGATGAAAATCTCTATTTCGCTCAATTAACAACGGCAATTTCTGCCGTTTTATCTATGAGGATGTCTTTATCAGGAAGTATGGGAGAATCTCTTCGCTCTATTGGCGTTGTTGTTGGAAGAGTAAGTATTGTTACGCTAGTAACATGTTCAGTGGAGTAGAATTAAATCATGGCTAAACGCGATACTTTTGTTGAAGGAAATGTTCTTCGTTTTAACGGGACATTCACTGATGAAATAACTGGCGATTTAATAGACCCGTCACACGTCGCATTTGGTTGGCGAGTTAACGGTGGTCCGATTACAATCAAAGAATTTGGAATTGGACCTGACATTGTTCGCCAAAGTGTAGGTCAATACTACATTGATGTAGACTCAACAAGTCGCTCAGGTGTATGGGTTTGGCAATGGCAAAGTACTGGCACAGCGCAAGCGCTGACTTCAGGTTCAATTGCTGTAACCCAAGCAGCAATGTCTCTCATCTAATAGTACTGTACCGCAAAGAAATAATGTACAAAAATAATGTACAATTATTTTAACCACGACGGAGGTACGAATGACGAGCACAGAATCAAACATTCACATCATTATTCCTGACACTCAAATTAAAGATGATGTACCTACAGACCAGTTAGCTTGGATTGGCCAATATATTATTGACCAATTTGCAGGCAGAGAAAACGTAAAAATCATTCATCTGGGAGACCATGCTGACATGCCTTCTCTTTCTATGTACGACGAAGGTAAGAAAGAAATGGAAGGCAGACGGTATGAAGTTGACATCAAGGCTGCAAATAAAGGATTTGACATTCTTAATAAACCCTTTATTGACTACAATAAAGGAAGAGCCAAGCTTCACCGAGCACGATGGACTCCAGAACGCCACATTCTTTTAGGAAACCACGAAAATAGAATTGAAAAAGCTATAAGTCGTTCGGCTAAACTTGACAAAGTGTTAAGCACTGATGACTTGAATTATGCTCAACATGGTTGGGAAGTTCATCCGTTTCTTAAACCTATAATTCTTGACGGTGTTACGTACGCGCACTACTTTTATAACCCAATGACTGGCATTCCTTATAGTGGAATGGCAGAATCTCGACTAAAGACAATTGGAACGTCATTTACAATGGGTCACCAGCAAACACTTCTTTACGGTCTTCGTTTTGTTGGTGGAAGAAGTCAACACGGTCTTATTGCTGGAGCTTGCTATCTTCATGATGAAGATTACAAAGGATACCAAGGTAATTCTCACTGGCGTGGCATCATTGTTAAGCATGAAGTACATGACGGTTCTTATGACCCAATGTTTGTAAGTCTGAATTATTTGTGCAAAAGATATGAAGGCGTCTCAGTGCAGCGGTTTACTTCCAAGAAGTACGGATTTTTCAACTAAATAGTGATAGATTAGATTTCTATGCAACCGCAATTCTTTACCGTCTACGATAAAGGTCGCCAGCTTGACTTTGAAGGCTTTCATCTTTCTAATTCTTCATCGTATAATCCAAGCAAACCGCGTTGGTTTGTTGTAGATATCTACAAAACTGTCGGCGGAAAGTACATTGTTGCTGGGTCTGGAAAGAGTCTTGTTGTCCACCGTGTCAATTGCGCTCAAATGAAAGAAAAGAATGTCTCAGCAGTTGTTGCTCTTAAGTCAGCAATTCCTTGCCCTACTTGCAAGCCAAATCTTAGAGAAGATGTTGTTCACGAAGTAAATCGTGAATGGGCTCAAGTATCAGATGACCCTCAAGCAATTATTGAAAGACTACGTCTTCGCGATTCTGACGGTGTTTGGTACATACCTAAAACTTCTACTTCTGCGCTTCTTGAAGCGGCAGAAAAAGATTCCGGAATAAAGTATGCATTTTACGCTCCACAACGGATAGAGTAGTATAAACATTTTGTAGTTTTAGAAACGGAGGACGCGTGTTAATAATTCTTGAGGGTGTCGACTGCTCAGGCAAATCTACCCTTGCAAGTGAACTAGTTACATCTCTTTCGCATCAAGGTGAACAGGTTGAATTGTTACACCGAGGTGTTCCAGTATCTCATGTTCTTGATGAATATGAACTTCCTTTTTTTGATTACATTCCAGATTCTGGAGTATCCATTGTTTGTGACCGATGGCATATTGGTCCTGACGTCTACGGTCCAATTAAAAGAAACGATGGCGGTCTTGACCCAGTAGTTCGCTGGCATATGAACTCATACCTTACTGCAAAAGGAGCGTTTCTAGTCTACACTGAGATGCCTCTTGCGGCTCTTCTTGAGCGCATGGAACAAAGAGGCGAGGATTATCTTAACCGAGATGAAGTACAGACGGTAATTGACTACTACCGCATTGCTATTAACAAAACTCCTCTTCCGCATCTTTTATCTACATCAGGATTTCATCCAACTGAAACATTTATTGAAGCAGCAAGAAAAGCAGTATTTAGAGCTAAGCAAATTAGTAGATTTCTTTCTTATGTTGGTCCTAGCCGACCTAATGAACTTTATGTCGGGATGTCTGCAACTCCAATTTCTTTTATGCCGTATGACGATACTTCTGCATACAAAATTGTTAAAAAGTTTGGATTTGAGAATCCTTTTTCAGCAGGATTCATTGATTCGTCTGAGCAACTAGACCGTGTATGGGACGCACTTTATAATCCACAGGTTTTTGCTCTTGACCAAGCTTCGGCAGATGCGTGTACGTATTGTCGAATTCCATTTACACAAATTGAGGAGAAAACATGGAACAACTAGGCCATTCATTTAACATTGAAAATGTCCAATACGATTATCCACGACTACTAAAATGGCTTTATGATAATGGAGAAGTAACTCGTCCTCGTGGATTTGAGACACGAGAAGTCTTTGATGTTGTTATGAAACTTGACCCGCACTATGCAATTGTTGAAGGCATCAACCGTAAGCTTAGTACTAAACTAATTAGTATGGAAGGCTTACAACTTATTTCAACTACTTCTTATCCACAAAGAACAGTAGACGCTGCTCCTGAAATGGGTAAGTACATGGACGGCGGAACATTCCACGGCGCGTATGGAATACGAATTGGCATGCAATTAGAAGCAGCAATGAGTCGTCTTCGCCTTGACAGAGATTCTCGTCAAGCCGTTATTACAATTTGGGACCCAGTGTTTGACGCGTACAGAGAACAACAACCAAAAGATGTTCCTTGCACGTCTCTTCTTCAATTCTTTATTCGTAACAATAAGTTAGTACTTCATGTCACAATGAGAAGTAATGATGTCTGGTGGGGAACTCCTCATGACTGGGGCCAGTTCTCTCAACTTCAATTGGCCATGGCCAACACATTAGAAATTGAAGCAGGAGATTACTATCACCACGCAATTTCTTTTCACTTATACGAAAAAGATTATGACAAGTATGAAACTCTTACTGCACCAGTCAAAGATTTAATGAAACACGACGGTGTTGGAGTTCCTGGAATTAGCTTTAAAGAAATTCAAGAACGTGCTCGTACACTTATTGAAAAGCCTATGACGGTTGGACCACTAAGTGCCACAGAAGCATGGCACATTAGCCAACAATTAAAGATTAGTAGCAAATAATATGAATACGCACCGTCTTTCTTGGAATGAATTGTGGTTAGACACTGCAATTCTTGTCGGCCGAAGAAGTCAGTGTTCTCGTGCTCAATATGGAGCAGTGATTGTTTCAGAAGATAATCGAGTACTTTCTGTAGGCTACAACGGCCCACCAGCTGGAAAGCAGCAAAATGGTAGTTGCGATTCATGGTGTAAAAGAGCAGTTAATGCTGAAATAGGAAAACCAGTTGACCCTAATTATTTAGATTGTGACGCAGTGCATGCAGAACAAAATGCAATTTTAAGAGCGCCAAACTTATGGCTAGAAAAAAATCCAATTCTTTACGTAAATGGAGTCACATGCCATAGATGCGCGCTTATTATTGCTAATTCAGGAATAAAAACTGTTGTGCTACGGTGGACGCCCTATGAAGAAAAACGTGACCCTGCAGGAACAAGAGAACTGCTAGAACAATACGGTGTAAGTGTACACATAATGGATGAAAATGGCCAAGAAAAAAGGTAACGCACGTGTCACAAGCACGGAGCAATACTACACTCCTCTTAGCACTGCCATAAGCGTATTAGAAAACGTGGCCAGCATTTTTCCTAATTTTACTGAAAAAATGTTTATTGAGCCCGCTGGTGGGACTGGTGCATTTATTCATGCAGCAAAAGAATTTGGTGTAACCAAAATTATTAGTTATGACATAGAGCCGTTACATGATGGAATTATTAAAGGTGATTTTCTTCAACAATCATTAAATATTTCTAATGCTATTACCGTAAGTAACCCTCCGTTTGGTCGTAACAATTCTCTTTCAATACCTTTTTTTAACCACTCAGCAAAATACTCAGAAATAATAGTATTTATTGTTCCACGGTCATGGCGTAAATGGAGCGTTACTAATAGACTTAATAGACAATTTCATTTAGTAAAAGATGATGACTTAAACATAAACTATGTTGACTTAAATGGAAATCAAATCTCATCAAATAACAATTTAAGAACATGCGTGCAGTACTGGCAGGCGCAAAAAGAACTAAGAAATCTTGTTTACGTAAAAGACATGAAAATAGTTGAAAAATGTTCTTTTAATGATGCTGATGTGGCTCTTACTGTATTTGGATATAGTTGTGGAAATGTAAAAATTGAATTTGAGAGAAAAGAAAATAGTACATTGATGTTTTTACGTCTTTGCCATAGTAAAGCTTTAGAAGCGCTACAAAGTGTAGATTTCTCAAAATTCTTTATGAATACTGCGTACACAGAAGCATTATCAATGCCGGAAATAAATTATTTGCTAAATGAATATGTATTTGGTGACCCAATGATTACAACAACTAAAAAGTAGGACAAAATGGCTTTAGAAGACGTAAATCTTGAACTTGTAGATTCTGTAGAAAAAGCTCAAGAATTCATGACTTGGCTTGGACAGCGACGGTCAGTGCTTGGGTTTGACACAGAAACTTCTGGGCTTGACCCTGATAAAGACATGCTTCGTCTAGTTCAATTTGGAGATTTACATACCGGTTGGGCTATTCCTTGGGACCGTTGGGGCGGAGTTGCTGTTGAAGCTTTGACGGTGTATGAAGGAGAAATGGTTGGCCACAACTCAAAGTTTGACGTTCGTTTCTTAGAAAAAAATATCGGCAAGAAACTTAACCGTGCAAACATACATGACACTCGTCTTATGTGCCACATCTTAGACCCTGCAATGTCTACGGCTCTTAAGCCGAATGCTGCTCGTCTTGTTGACCCAACGGCTGCGTACGCAAGTCGTGCTCTTGATGAAGCAATGTCTGCCCAGAAATGGACGTGGGGCACAGTACCTGTAGACTTTCAATTATACTGGTGCTATGGTGCAATGGATACGGTGCTTACAGCACATATGTTTGAAAAGCTTTACAAAGATATAAGAAAGTCGTATAGCGATGTGTACGACCTTGAACAAGCAGTTATGTGGGTTCTTGCAGATATGGAAGAACGCGGCTCTAGAATTGACTTAGAGTACACTAGAACCAAGTCTAAAGAACTAACAGCCTTTGCGGTTGGAGTAAGCGAATGGTGCAATTCTCAATATGGAATTAGTCCAGGTTCTAACCGAGAAGTAACTGAAAAGCTTCTTCAATTAGGAGTAAATCTTACAGCAAGAACGGCCAGTGGAGCGTATGCTCTTGATGAAGATGTGATGATGTCAATCATTGGCGGTCCCATTGAAGAAGTTGATAGAACAACATTTACTGAAGGCCAAACTTTAGCGTATCAAGTGTACGCAAGAAGAAAGTCTGAGAAAATTCGCTCAACATATCTTGATGTTTTTCTTGAGTCAGTTGATGCTGATGGTTTTGTGCATCCTCGTATAAATCAACTTGGTGCTCGTACTGGTCGTATGTCTATGGAAAGACCAGCGCTGCAAACTCTTCCACGTGGTCGAATTGTTCGTGACTGTTTTATTCCACGTGAAGGACACTCTCTTGTAAGTGCAGACTTTGACGGTGTTGAAATGAGATGCCTAGCGCATTTTGCTCAAGATAAAGGTCTGATTGATGCAATTAACTCTGGCGACATCCACTTAGCAACTGCGCAAAGAGTGTATAACGACTCAACAATTGAAAAGAATGACCCTCGTAGACAAATTGCAAAGAGTGTAGGTTTTGCAAAGATTTACGGTGCAGGGCCAGATAAAATTGCACTTACTGCTGGTATTTCTTTAGAAAATGCAAGAGAGTTTTTGAACAATTATGATGCTATGTTTCCTGGAGTAAAAGAATTCCAGAATCATGTAAGCCGTACGGTTGAGCAAAGAAAACATAGCGAAGGAGTTGCATATGTTAACACTCCTCTTGGTCGTCTTCAAAAAAGCGACAACGACCGTGATTATGCTTTAGTAAATGCTCTCATTCAAGGAATGGCTGCTGATGTGTTTAAAGAAGCACTTGTAAGACTTGATGAATCGGATGCTGGACAGTACTTACTTCTTCCAGTACACGACGAAATTATTGCAGATGTTCCAAATGAAGATATGACGGAAATTAAGGACATTATCGTAAAGGCTATGTCCGATGAGCGATGGGCGGTACCACTTACAGTTGGTATTGACGGCCCACTTGCTCGATGGGGAGCCAAGTATGGGAGTTAATGTCCAATGTTCTTTCAGTGGACCCTGGTCTAATTACTGGTTATGTAATGTGGCGCAACGAGGAACGTGATGAAGGCGAACTTGATGCGCAAGATTTTCTAGTAAAAGCTTCAGAACTAATTGAAAAAGGAGAAGTTGATGTCGTTGTATGCGAAAGATTCGTCATTAGCTCGCAAACTGGAAAGTTTAGTCAAGCGCCGTGGAGTCTTGAGCAAATTGGAGTTCTTAGATATTTATGCAATAAAAAAGGAATACCTTTTGTACTACAAAATGTCAGCGATGCAAAACGATTTGCAGATGACAAAAGACTTAACCACATTGGTTGGAAAAAACCAAAAGGAGCAGGGCACGCAAGAGATGCTCAACGACACTTACTTTTATACCTTACAAAAAATAAACTTATTGACACAAAAATGTTCCTCAAAAAAAGATAAATGTGTTATAGTTGACATTGTAAAGAAAGAGGACGCGAATGCCATTGGCTGAAATTGATGGAAATGAAATCTCCATCAAAACCGAATACCGCGACCGCTACGCTATTAAGACAATACCTGGAGCAAAGTGGAGTCAAAGTGGAAGCTGGAGACTTCCATTAAGTTGGGCTAGTTGTGTTGCACTTCGAGGAGTCTTTGGAGAACGTCTTGACATTGGAGAAAATCTTCAACAATGGGCTGCAAATGAAAAAGAAACTCGCATTGACCCATGCATGAAACTTCGCGACGCAGTTGATGGCTTAGGTGACGAAAGGCTCTTCCCTCCGCAAAAGGCTGGTGTCCAGTGGTTGCAAGCAACTCGTCGCGGTCTATTAGGCGACCCAATGGGAACAGGAAAAACTCGCCAACTTTTATTGGCAATTCCTGATGACGGCTGGCCAGCCATTGTAGTAACTCCTAATGGAGTTCGCTCTGCTTGGAAACAAGAAGTAGAAAAACTTGGAATGGACTGTGAAGTTCGTATTCTTGACGGCGGCGCATCAAAAAGAAAAAAGCAACTTGAAGGAATTGAAGATGGGGACAAAGTTCTTGTTGTTGTTAACTGGGAATCTCTTCGTACTCTTTCTCGTCTTGCAAATTACGGTTCAATCTCTCTTACTCGTTGCGTAGAACATGGCGGAGAAAATCCAGCCACAACAGAAACTCGTTGCGAAGTACACAACAAAGCTCTTAATACAATTACTTGGAGAACAGTAATTCGAGATGAAGCTCACCGAGCAAAAGACCCATCATCAAAACAAACTCGTGCTTCATGGGCTTTACAGCATGCACCGTCTGTTCGTTATTGCTGGGACGCAACAGGTACTCCAATTGCTCAACATCTAGGAGACTTATGGGCAATTATGCACGGCAACTCTCCACTAGACTTTCCACGTAAAAGTAGTTTTATTGAACGCTATGCTCTTGCTACTTGGAATAGTTGGGGCTCAATTGATGTTGGTGGAGCAAATCCACTAAACTCTAAAGAACTCTTTTCTTTTCTTGACCCGCGTTTTCGTCGCGTTCCAAAAGAAGTTCTTCTTCCATTCCTTCCTAAGAAAATGCGTCAGGAATGGACGTGTGAAATGACTAAGAAGCAAAAAGAAGCCTATCAAGATATGGCATCAACAATGATTGCTGAGCTAGAAAGTGGCGTTCTGGTCACTACAAATCCACTTGCTCAATACACACGGTTGCTTCAATTTTCAAGTGCGTACGCAGAAATCAATGATGACGGTTCTGTCTCTTTACAAGCTCCATCGTGCAAAGTTGAAGCTCTTATGGAAATTCTTGACAACCTTGGAGACGAGTCAGTAGCAGTCGGTATGGTTTCTAGACAATTGCTTAATCTTTGTCAAGAACGACTAACTAAAGAAGGAATAAGTTTCTCTTCAATCCACGGCGGCCAGTCGATGGATGAAAGAACTAATGCTATTACTGATTTCCAAACAAAGAAAGTTCGTGTCATTCTTCTTACGGTACAAGCAGGAGGTACAGGAATTACTCTTACAACTGCTCCGTATCTTATTATGCTTCAACGTTCGTGGTCATTGATTGACAACATGCAAACAGAAGACCGTATTCACCGTATTGGTTCTGAGCAGCATGAACAAGTTACTATCATCGATGTTCTTACAGAAGGAACTATGGAGATGGGAAGACAAATAGAACGTCTTCAAGAAAAAGGAGAAAATCTAAATGAAATTCTTCGTGATGCAGAAACATTAAAAAAGATTTTGTACGGCCAGGTAATTAAGTAAATTCCTGTTATTATTCAAGTATGACGGAAAGACAAATGCACGTTAGTAACTCAGAAATCCAAACATTCAAACGGTGTAGACGTAAGTGGTACTTAGGTAACTACCGTAAGCTTCGCAAAGCAGAAGAAAAACAAACTGGTGCATTGAAGCTCGGTACTAAAATCCATGAAGCACTTGCTTCTTATTATTCTCCAGTACCTAGAGACCCAATTGAAGTAATTCGTGAAGAATACGACAATGCTCGTAATGCATGTAATCCAGAAGATTCAATCACAATGGAAGAACTCAACAAAGAAGCAGACCTTGCTTTAAGAATGATTGAAGGTTATGTTGAATGGGTTCAAGAAACTGGTGTTGATGATGACTTTGACGTAATTTCTGTTGAAGAAGAACTTGCAGCAGACTTTGTTGAATTGCCAGTAACTATTATTGGAAAGCTTGATACTCGTATTCGACGTAAGTCAGACGGTCGTCTTCTTTCAATGGACCACAAAACATGCGCATCATTTGATGGTCTTACTCGTACTCTTGAAATAAATGAACAACCACTTATGTACCAGCTTCTGGAAAGAATGACTCAACCAGAAGACCAGTACGTAGTCGGTGGAGTTTATAACATGCTTCGTAAAGTAAAGCGTACGGCAAATGCTAAGCCGCCGTTTTATCTTCGCGAAACAATCCACCACAATGACATTGAACTTAGAAACTTTTGGTCTCGTCTTTACGGTACACTTTCTTCTATGATTGAAGTTACTAAAAAGCTTGATGAAGGTATGGACCATCGCATTGTAGCGTACCCATCTCCTAATAGCAATTGTTCATGGGACTGTGAGTTCCGTGCTGTATGTCCAATGTTTGATGACGGTTCTCGAGTTGAAGGTGTACTTGAATCTGTCTACAAAGTCCATAATCCATATGAAAGATACACATCAGAGGTGACACTATAATGCAAGGCGTAAGTATTCTTGTTCACGGACCAAGTAAAAGCGGTAAGTCTTTTCTTTCTGACACAAGCCCGTCTCCCAGACTAATTCTTGATGCAGAAGGCGGAGCCAGTACTCGCTTTACAAATTCTCGTAAGATTATTTGGAATCCACTAAACGAACATCCACCAAAAGATGACGGTACATGGGATACTTGTATTGTGTATGTTCGCTCATTTCAAGATGTTCAACGCGCTTACGAGTGGTTGAATTCTGGACAACACCCTTTTAAGTCCATCACTATTGACTCTCTTTCTGAGACTCAACAAAGATGCATTGATGCAATCGTTGGAACCGAACAAATGAAGACGCAGGACTGGGGTGAATTGCTGAGAAAGATGTCTTCTCTTATTCGCTCGTATCGTGACTTAATTATTCATCCAACGAACCCACTTCGCACTGTAATGTTTATTGCAATGACTCGAGACAACGACGGCGTTCGTCGTCCATACGTGCAAGGACAACTTGCAAACACACTTCCGTATTATGTAGATGTCTGCGGCTATCTTTGGTCGGAGCTTGATAGTGACACGGGAGTAGTAAGACGACGTCTTCTTTGCGCACAACACAGTGCATTTGAAGCCGGCGACCGTACAGGAAAACTTGGTAATGTTGTAGAAGACCCAAACATTATGACAATGCTAGGTTTGATTTACGGAAATGACAGTAGTACCACAAACCAATAAAAATAGGAGATAGAAGATGCCAACATGGAATGACTTGCTTAAAGAAGCACAAAGTTCCGGCGGCGGTGCAAGTTACGAACCGCTTCCAAACGGACAGTATGATGTGAAGATTGTAAAGTCTGCGCATAAGATTGCTCAATCTGGAAAATCAATGTTTGAAGTAGAAATGCAAGTAATGACTGGTCCACATGCTAACCGTAGAGTTTGGAATCGTTTTGTTGTTACACCAGACAATCCAAAGGCTCTAGGTTACTTTTTCTCTAACATGAGAATCCTTGGATTGAACACAGAATTTTTCTCTGGCGGACCAAGTGACGACCAAGTTGCTAGCGCTCTTGAAGACAAGATGTGTCGCATTGAAGTAGGCCAGTCTGAGTACAACGGTTCAGTACGAAACGAAGTTAAGAAGGTTCTTCCTCTTGACGGCGTAGTAGTTCCTGCAACACCAGTTGTGGAATCAACTCCTACACCGGTGACAGCACCATCTGCACCTGCTGCTAACACTCCACCAGCTCCACCGTTCTAATGAAGAAAGTCAACGTCGCAATTGTAGGCGTAGGAAACTGCGCCAGCTCACTAGTACAAGGAATTCATTTTTACCGTAATGTTGGTAACGATGATGAAACCGTCCCCGGTGTAATGCATAATTCCGTCGGTGGCTATCTCATTCGTGATATCAATATCGTTGCAGCATTCGACGTGGTGGAGACAAAAGTAGGTTTGGATGTAAGTGAAGCTATTTTCGCTTATCCAAACAACACGGTAACATTCTCAGAAGTTCCGTACCTTGGTGTAAAAGTATCAAGAGGAATGACTCATGACGGCTTAGGTAAGTATTACCAAAAAGTTGTTAATAAGTCTACGGAACAAACAGTAGATGTTGCTCAAGTTCTTCGTGATACTAACGCGGATGTAGTTATTAGCTATCTTCCGGTAGGTTCTGAAGAAGCAACTAAGTGGTACGTAGAACAAGCAATTGCTGCTGGGTGCGCATTTGTAAATTGCATCCCAGTATTTATTGCTCGTGAAAAGTACTGGAGCGACCGTTTTGCTCAAGCAGGACTTCCTGTTATTGGTGACGACATCAAGAGCCAGGTTGGTGCAACGATTGTTCACCGAGTTCTTACTACTTTGTTCCAAGACCGTGGTGTTAAGTTGGAGCGTACTTCTCAACTTAATGTTGGTGGTAACATGGACTTTATGAACATGCTTGAACGAGAGCGTCTTGAGTCTAAAAAGATTTCAAAGACAAATGCAGTTATTTCAATGCTTGAGTACGACATGGGAGAAAAGAATGTACACGTTGGTCCATCGGACTATGTTCCTTGGTTGGAAGACCGTAAGTGGGCGCATATTCGTATGGAAGGACGCACATTTGGAGACGTTCCTCTTAACATAGAACTTAAGCTTGAAGTAGTTGACTCGCCAAACTCTGCTGGAGTAGCAATTGACGCAATTCGTTGCGCAAAGATAGCGTTAGATAAAGGTCTTTCGGGAGCAATCACTGAACCGTCTGCATACTTTTTTAAGAGTCCAATGGTTCAAATTCGTGATGATGTTGCTCGTGAAATGCTTGAAGATTTTATTGAGTATGAATAGTGGGAAAAAAAGCTCGCTATACACTTGCTAAAAATGAAGATGATGCAGTTTCTTTTAGAAACCAATTCATTGCATTTTCTAAAGCAGAATTAGCAACAGGCGGTCCAGACCAGCACCTTCAACTTATTGGTGTACTCGGTAAGAAAATTAGCGACCCTGCATGGTTAGTCGGTTGTTACATGGCGCCGTACAATGTTCCTGGTGGTCTTGCTATAAATAAGAGTTGGACTACTCCGTCATCAGCACTAGACTTAGATACACTTAGTGAATGGTTTGCTGCAAACTGGGCAGGTCTTCCTGTCCGTAAAGAACGTCGACCTTGCCGTAGTCCAAAGAAGATGGCGGAGTATCTAAACTCATATGCAAAATGGGAAATGAACACTCTTCCTGGAATTGCAGATGCAGATTATGAAACACTTTGGTCTTCTCTAAAAGACGTTCGCTTTATTGGACGGTACGCTGGAATGAAATTGCTTGAGTCTCTTCGTCGTTCTGATGTTATTAAAGCAGAAATGCCAGACATTAGAGCAGGTAAAGGAGGAGACTGGTCTCCACGGCTAGCTCTTTCGTATCTTTATCCTGAGCATGATGAAGTACTTAACCGTGATAAGTCTAAAGCAGCAGGAATTACTGTGAACAAGTTTGCGGCAAGTGTGTACCCTTATTATAAGGAAGCCGCTGGTATTCCTGATATGTACACATTTGAAGTTTTACTTTGTGACTTTAAACAACACTTAGAAGGAAAGTATCCTCCAGGTAAGCCGTTGAATTCTGAATTCAATCACATTGAAAAGATTCAATCATGGCCAAACTTTAATGATGTTGATGCAAATCAAATCTTTGAATTAAGAAAAGAACTTTTTCCTCACGAATATCTACGTGAGATTAGCGGATGGATTCCAGATGAAAGCAATTGAAGTACTTGACGGTCTATGGATAAGAGGACGACTTAATTCTGCTTTAACAACTCAGCAAGCAGTTGCAGAATTAAAAGAGTTAGGCATTACATCTGTTCTTTCTGTTCATCCGCAAGGAGACACAATGCTTCTTGGTCAAAATGAAATTGACTATAAGCATGTTCCATTGTCTGACGGTAAAAAGATTCCAGATGTGATTGAAGAACTTGCTGACTGGGTATATGAAAGAGTTCCATCAACTCTTGTAATGTGCCGAGCAGGAAGAAATAGAAGCGGGCTCATTGTTGCTCTTACAATAATGCGTATTAAAAAAGTAAGTGGGCCTGTTGCATTAGATATATTAAGAAATAAAAGGCCACGGGCTATCGCAAATCCAGCATTTGAAAAATATCTACTGGGATTGGAAGCTCCAAAAGGAGAAATATGATTCTTAACCTAAGAGGAGGGAACGGGTCAGGAAAAACTACGATTCATCATTGGTTAATTGATAACCATGATGCTGAACCGATGTTTGACCCGAATTTTTTTACTGAAGCAGAAAAGAAAGCAAATGCTTGGAAACTTCCTGGCGGTCTTTACATCATTGGAAAATACACCGGTGGTGGAGACAGTGTGTTATTTGAGTCTTTAAAGTCAATGGTAAGAGGATTTTCACAAGAAGGCCACGTCTTCTTTGAAAATGTTTTAGTGTCAGGTTCAAAGCATAGTTGGCTTAACATTCGTAAAGAAATGTCAGACCAGAATTGGGTATGGGCTACATTAGATACTTCTCCTGAGATTTGTCTTGAAAGAATCTATAGTCGCAACGGTGGTAAGCCGATTAAAGAAGACATCATTATTGGATTTAACAAACGAGTCCGTAGTCTTCAAGAATGGCTTGCAAGTGAAGGTGAAAAGTCTTATCTTATTGACCACACACAGTCAATAAAACTAGTTCATGACTTACTGACAGAAGGAGGCTGGAATTGTGGCACATCTCATCAGTGGTGAGTTAATTGAATTCACAAAGCTTCTTAGTCTAAATGCTCCTCCTTTACGGTGCGAGCATCTTAAAAAAACAAAGCAACAGTTTTGGGCAGTACTTGGAGACGAAAGAATTACGTGTAGAGAATGCGCCGTCGCATCTCTTGCAAAATGTTCTCAATGCCCAGAACCTTCAAGAATGTATTTCATATTGAGCTATCTTCGTGGCTCAACAGGAAACGCTCCAAATTACTTTATAGCATCTGCTTGTGAATGGTGCTCTAGTGATGTAGAAGAAGGCGAATGGGGTATAAAGTTTACAGAGTTTAGAGGTAATGACGGTCGTCTTTTCTTTACTCATGTAAAACAAATAACAACCATGAGTATTCCAGAGACAGCAATAGAAAAAGTTAAAAAAGAAAAGAAGACAGAGGAGACGGTGGATGAGTTGGAATTGGCTTGAAAAAACTCGTGAGTTGCAAATAGCTTCTTACGGTGCAGACCCAGCATCTCTTGAAGGAGATGTTCTTGCTGATTTTGTTATTTGGAACTGTGTTGCTCTTTCTGATGAAGTGTCCGAGTTTCTCGGAGAAGTACAGTGGAAGCCATGGGCTAAAACTCGAGGTGGAGTCAATCGAGATGCAGCAATTGGTGAATTAGTTGACGTTGCCCACTTCCTTGCCAATCTTGCCGTGGCTATGGGATGCACGGATGAGGAATGGGAACGTCGCTACCGCGCAAAGATGGAACTTAATGCTAAAAGGCAAAGTGACGGATACGACAATGGAAACAAATGCCAAGTCTGTAAACGAGCTCTTGATGATGTTGCAGTGAAATGTACTAAGGACGTATGTGCAGGAGAATAAGAAAGAATAACCATGACTTTACGATTTGTTGATGTCCACTGTTTTGCTGGCGGTCTTGCTTTAGGAGTCCAACAAAGTGGCTTTGAATTAGTTGGTAAGAAAGAATTGCAAGGAGCTTTTGGAGCTCAGAATATGGAAGTCAATAGACATATTCTTGGTAACAATTGGCAGACTCAATCTGGGCCGTATGAAGACTGGGAACCAATTGATGCGGAACTAATTATTGGCAATCCACCGTGCAGTGGTTTTAGTCTTCTTTCGTCAAAAAGTTTTAGAGGTATTAACTCTAAAGCAAACGCATGCATGTGGGGAATCACAGAGTTTGCAGCAAAGACTGCGCCTCCTATCTTTGCATTTGAATCTGTTCAAGGCGCATACACATCTGGTCTTGATTTAATGCGTGACCTTCGCAGTCATTTGGAAACTTTAACTGGCCAAAGGTACGACCTTACGCATGTTCTTCACTCTGCTCGTTCAATGGGTTCTCCTCAATTGCGACGTCGTTACATGTTTGTTGCTCACCGAGTACCATTCGGAGTTGAATTGCCTAATCCAAAAGAACTTCCAACGGTGAAGCAAGCAATTGGAGACCTTGAAGGATTAAATCTTCAATGGGAACCGCAATCGTATGTAAATGCTCCGCTATCAAAGTGGGCAAAAGAAAAGCGTGCAAAAAAAGTTGACGGTCATATGAATGTCCAAAATCTTGCAGCGCAACGAATTCAATTTCTTCTTGAAACAGGATACTGGACTCCAGGAAAAGACTACGCAAAACTTATGAGAGAACTTTACGACAACGACGTTGAGCTTCCAGAAATGTTTAAGCCGTATGAAACATACATTGAAAAAGACTGGGACTTTGGTTGGCACAATGCAAGCCGTCTTCGTCCAGACCACACAGCACCTGTAATTACTGGAAGTGGCGGTACCGATACTGCTCACTACTCAGAAAATCGTACTATCACGCATAGAGAAGTTGCTCGTCTTATGGGTTACCCAGACAACTGGTTAATTGAGCCAAACAAGAAATATAGCGCGCTTACTGCTGGTTGGGGTAAGGGAGTCACGGTTGATTGTGGTAAGTATTTTGGTAAGTGGCTCTATGCTTCTTTAAGTGGAAATCCTGGCTCACTTAAAGGTGAACTTACAGGAGACCGCGAAAGAGTGATAAACGTCACTAACCACTATAAGGTACTAGAAAAAGCAGCATAAAAGTTTTTTTGTAGTATTGTACTCTTCTTGTATAGATGTGTTATAGTTATCTATGTCGGGGTAACCCGTTAAAAAAGGAGATGTTATGACGATTTATCTTTCAGACCACCGGGATTTACATCCAGCAACTGAGCGCCAAGTTGCTTACGTATCTAAGTTGGCCAACTCTAGTTCTTTGACTGGAATTTCTTGGGTCATGAAGATTCGTGATGAAATTGCTCGAGACGGCGGAGTCCAAATAAACAAAGGTCGCGCATCACGTTACATTAACGCCCTTAAGGAAGCTCAAAGTAAAGCAGCATACGACCGCAAGATGGACGTTCCTGCTACTGAAGCTCAAGTCAACTATGTTCGTGCTCTTTATGAAGCACGCAAAAACATTGTACATGCTTACGTAAGCGTTGCAACTGTTCGTTTAAGTGACGGCATGACAAAAGCTCAGGCAAGTGTTCTCATTGAGGAACTCAAAAAAATTAAAGTTCAAAAGCCAGTGATAGAAGCAGAAGTTGCTCAGCAAGCTTCTATTCCACTCGGTACTTACACTGTTGTTCTTGGCGAAGACAACTACATTACACTTCGTGTAGACCGTGCTTCTTTCATCAAAGATGCAGAAAAGTTCATGGTTTCATACTTAATTGGCGCAGACAACGAAACTTCTTACGCTGGCTTTGCATTTGTAGACGCTAAGGGCATTCACGTCTGGAGCAAGTTTAGAAATGAAAGCCGCATCGTCAAGGCTGCTCAAGTTCTTTGGGCTATTGCCCAAACAGAAGCTGGTCTAGGCGAAGCTCATGAAGAATTCTTAAAAAATGCAGAAGCATACGCAATAAAAAGTGGTCGTTGCGCTCGTTGCGGCAAGAAGCTTACTGTACCAACATCTTTGCACCGTGGTCTTGGTCCTGACTGCGCTGCTCGAGAGGGGCTATAATGGAAATCAGACCAGCAGAACTTTTAATTGGCGATGTGACTCCGCACGGAATTGTGGCTTGCGTAGTGTGTAAAAGCCATAATCTTATTGCAAAAGTCACATTTGAAGACGGTACTGTAAAACTTTTCAAAGGTTTTGAAAAAATCACGGTACTTGAGCCTTAATGTAGTAAAATTAGAGTATGAGGACGAAAGATATGAGTAAGACTTTGGCTTTTTCTCGAAAGTCTCTTCGTGACGAAGATGTGGTTTCGTCCAATGAAGAGAAGGGTATCTTTACTTTTAATCCGACGGTAACCACTCCGTACTCGCTTACTAAGCAATTCGCGTTAACAAAAGCAAACATTCTGCATGTGCAGATAACGAAAAAGAGAGGTAGGACAAGCAATGCTAGCAACGCTTGAGAAGGTAGGGTATGACGCCAACAAAGTTTCCTCAGTAAGAGAAGCTTTGGAAATGCATAATCTAAACTGGTCGGTTGAGGTTCGTCCGACTTATTTTAGAACCAGCAAAGGCGAATATGCAGGAATGAAGAATTCATTTGCAACGGTACGAACAGACACAGAACAAATGCTTGGGCGTGTAGGAAGCGATTATGTTCCTTGCGACAATGCTGCTGCTCTTAGTCATGTCGATGGACTTATTGCTTCAGGTGCTGCCACATTAGACTCAGTCTTTGAGCTTAAGGGAGGCCGTCGAGTAGGCGCTTCTCTTCGTCTTAACGACAAGATTTCTATTGCCGGTGAAGACCCAATTGAAATGTACATTGTTGTTACAACATCTCACGACGGTACACGTGCCGACAAGACAGAAATTACTCCGATTAGACTTTGGTGCACAAACCAACTTGCACTTATTAGTCGTGAGACAAAGCAGTCTTGGTCTGTTCGTCACTTGTCAACTATGACAAACCAACTAAAAGTTGTTGAAGAAGAACTTAAGCTTATTTCTAATTACGGTTCATGGTTGCAAAAGACCGGAGATGAGCTTGTTGCTAAATCACTTCGTGAAAATGAACTAGCTCGTCTTACAATGGACGCTCTTAATGGAATTACTGATAATCAAGAAAAGAAAACAAAGATTACAAATGACATTCTTGATGTCTTTAAGTTTAGTGACCTTATCGGTGATGACTTTAAGAATACGGCATGGGGCGGACTTAATGCAGTAACCGAGTACTTTGACCACCACCGTAACTACCGAAGCGCACATGCACGATACAACTCAATCACCAATGGCAACGGCGCTCGTATGCGTAATGCTATGGCAGAAAGATTGCTTGCTGCATGACAACTCGCCTAAATGTTCTTTTTAACGGTTCACCCGATGAAGGAGCACCAACATTTCGTGAAGTAGTGGGAGCAGAATACAAACAATTTCTGTTCTCACGCTTTGCAAAATGGAGGAAGGCGTCAAAAGAAGGAGACATTTGGACGCTAGAAATTGACGCTTTACCACTTGATAGGCATAAGGTAACATTCATCTTAGCTACAGAAAGTGCTGAAGAAGAGGATATAGCGGCATCGGTTATTGACATTACTCACTCAAACTCAATTCCTATTCGACTTGCTGGAGAAAAAGAGTTTGACAAAGACCGAAGAATCCAGATGAAAAAAGACTGCGTGGAAATCTGTGACCGCGTATTTGTAGTAAACATCGGAGAAGTTCTTGACGATGAAACACAGAATGTAATTGAATTTGCAGAAGGAATAGGTAGACGAATCGTCTATCTTCGTTATTAGGAGAAATATGACAGATGAAGAAAATGTAAGTGTTCCATTGGAAGACGCTCTTACAAAAGCTCTTAACAAAGAGTTTGAAGAAGTAGGCAAGCCATTAGAATCATTTGATGCAGAAACACCAGAGACAGCACCCGAAGCAGAACCAGAAATGCAATGGCCGTTACCAGTGTATCCTCTTGTTGCTAAGTTTGATGTCCAAATTGTAGAACTTGAAGACCAAAATGCAATTGTTCTTGCTGTCTATACAGGAGCAGGCGCTACATTCGGTCTTCTTTCTCAAGAAGGAGCTTTAGCACTTTCTTCTCGTTTGAAGAAATGCGCAAACAGCATGATTCCAGGTAAGTAACAAAAAAGTAGGACGAAGGCATTACCGCTGTATAGCGGAAAGCCTGCAAATAAGTGAAACGACTTAAGCCATGACGGTGATACTAAGGAGTAACAAAGATGCAGAATTATACAAAAGCTTTAGCATTAGCAATAGCGTTGATTGGAATTATCATTGTAGCGCCACGCGCAGGCAGTGACACAATTACAACAACAACAACTACCACAACGACAGTGGTCAAAATAATAAGAGAAGTACCACAAAATCCAGTAATACCAGCGGCCACAATGGCAAAATGGGAAAAGGTCAACATTTGCGAAACAGGTGGCAATTGGCGTACTAGAGGACTTATTTATTCAGGTGGATTAGGCATTATGGAAACAAACTGGATGAAGTACGGCGGATGGGAATTTGGAGCAGAATACACTGCTACACCAGAAGCGCAAGTACTTATTGCCGAAAGAATACAAGCCGCTTCAGGGCTTACTGGTTACGTACCAGACCAAAATGGTTGTGGTCACGGTTGGTAAACAAACAAATGTTATAATCAAACTAGACGAACAATAGCACGAGAATGGAGATTCTACGCTATGGCTCTAGAGTTAGACCCAGAAACTATTAAGTATCTTGAACGCCTAGTTAAAAGAGGCGGTCATGAAGGTGAAAAAGCACGTTCAGTACTGGAAATTGTCAAATATGATGAAGACCAAGCTCGTGACGATAGTGGAAGTGGCGGCAATTCAGAAGCACATTTATCTGACCGGTGGTCAGCAATGGATTATCACAGTCATGAAGCAACACAGCACGGCATTGCATTACTCGGCGCTAAAACTCCAGAAGAACGTCAAGCACATAAAGACGCAGGAAAAGCTCACACAAATGCTCATGAAGTAGTACAAGACAAAGGCGTTGATTCACAAGAATACAAAGATGCTGCTCAAAAAGCAGATGCAGCAGGTAGAGCAGCACCTACAAACAAAGTCTTTAAATACTCTGAAGACCAAGAACGTGGAGAAAATGGTCGTTGGGTTGCTGGAGACGGAAGCAAAGCAGATAAAGAAAGTGCTAAAGCTGAAGTCTCAAAACAAACTGCTGCTGCAATGCGAGCAGATGCTGCTGGAAAGCATTCAATTGCTGCAAAAGCGCATGAAGCTGCTGCGCGTGCCGCTGGACATTTAGCTCAACATTCGTCAGGTTCAAAAGGCCAGCAAAAATGGAACTCTATTGCAAATGCTCATCTAGGAGCAGCAGAAAGCCACAGAGCTTTAAGAAGCGCAACTAGAGAAAATACTTTTGGAAATGTTGATTCACTAAAAGAAAAAGCGTCAAGTGCTTCTACTCACGCATATACATTAACTAATCAAGCGGGTAAATAATGAAAAAAATCTCGCCAGAGTATAAAGCGTACCTTGAAGCTCAAGTAGCTAAAGGTGGAGAAATAGGCGCCTCAGCATCTTCTATTCTTGCTAAATATGATGAAGACCAGCCTAGAGATGAAAACGGTAGGTTTGCTGGAGGCGGAAGCGAAAAAGACCAAGCAGCTGCTGACAAACTTGTTGCTAGTGACGCTAAAATGGGTAACTTAAGCACAAGGGAGCAATTACAAGATGTTCTTGGTGGCGGACATCAAAGTGGTATGAATCCAGGAGATGAAATAACTCCAAAAGAATACGGTCACTATGTAAGTGTTGCTATGCGAACAGGGAACCATGACCTTGTAGACGAGCGATACAAAAATGCAGACAACGTTTACGCAGAAGCAAAAAGACATGCAAAAGAACTTAGCAATGATGATAACTCGGAGAACTGGTAACAATGGCACCTGATTATGAAGATTATTTAGATAGTTTAATTAAGCAAGGCGGTTCAATGGGTCTTGCAGCAAGCGAAACTCTTGAGGCTCTTGTTCTTGCAGCAGAAATTGCAAAAGCGCAAGTTACAATTGATGTGCCAGCTGGGCATACGGCTGCAGATGTTGAGCGTCATGATGAAGGCCATGACAATTGGCACGCAATGCACGGTGACCCACCTTGTAAAGATGAAGCGGATTGCGCACGCATGCGTGCTTCTTACAAAGACGACGACGGTACAGAAGTACAAAAACGAGATGTTAGCGAAGCAGAACGCGAAAGACTTGCTGATAAAGGCAATGCAATGCCAGACGGTAGCTATCCAATTGCCAATGTAAGTGACCTTAAAAATGCAATTCAAGCATACGGTCGTGCAAAAGACAAAGAAGCAGTAAAAGCACACATTAAATCTCGTGCAAAAGAACTTGGCGCTGAAGATTTATTACCGGAAAATTGGTAATAATGCATGGACGAAAGCAAACTTCCTCGTGATACTCGCGGGCGTCCTAACTACTCTTATCTTGGCCACACTAGTGACATCATTTCTACTCCGTGGGCTAATGAAGGAGCTTTCATTGAGCCTGGAATGCCAAGAAGATTTCCAAAACGAAGTGAAAGGTCTTATGCTGAAGAAAAAGAACGCAAAAGACTTGCAGAAATTGAAAACCCAGGACGGTGCCAAAGCAGACAAAATCGCTATGACAGTTGGTGTAAGCGATACCCAACACCTGGACTAAACGTTTGCTGGTATCACGGTGGAAAATTCGCGCATTCAAGAAAAGCAGCAGCAAGAAATGTCGAAGAACAAGCCGTTATGCGCAAGGCAAAAAGTATCGTAGTCCAAGCAAGAAAGTAAAATAAAAATATGAGAACTCGAGAAAACTCTGTAGTAATTTCACTTCGCGTAGAAAAAGATTTGCAACGTGAATTTAATGCATTGTCTGCAGAACTTGGCGCTCTTACATCTCGCAAACTACGTGAATCTTTTGTAGAAAAAATGCAAAAGATGCGCGCAGAAGCAAATGAAAAGCGAGCATCTAACGGACGTCCATCGTGGGAAAGCGAATGGAACAATGGCATTAAGCAATGATTCATACGTTGTAGTCGGTCAAATTCTTAAATACAGTGAAGACCAGCCTCGTGACTCTCACGGACGGTTTGGAAGTAACGACACATCTGGAGAAACTCGAGCAAGCGTAAGAGGATACGCCGAGCGTTTAGCGGTTAAACTTGTTGCAGAAGCAAAGAAAAATGAACCGGCAATTACTAAAGCCGTCAATAAAGCAATTACTTCA
>Ga0214177_1000028_pt1 | contig 52981 bp, 68 predicted proteins | sample TroBogEpilimnion_43_FD_153015 | JGI IMG/M metagenome (GOLD analysis project Ga0214177, IMG submission 153015) | Freshwater microbial communities from Trout Bog Lake, WI - 27AUG2007 epilimnion | ecosystem: Environmental > Aquatic > Freshwater > Lake > Epilimnion/Euphotic zone | place: Trout Bog...
GTGAAAGACGTAAACAAAACAAAACAAAAATCCCGTCTTTTTGCCTTATCTGCGCCCTTCAAAAAACGGATTTATGAGTGTCAAAACGATAGAAGGTGAGACCTGTCAAACAAAACAATACTCTTATAACTGAGGTCATTAAGAGAACATGACGAACTTACTTAACTCATCTCTTCTTTTAGCTACGGCACGAGGAAACCTTAACACAATGAAAACCTTAATTGAGAAAGGAGCGGATGTAAATGCAAAGAATATGGTAGAAAATACACCACTTTACGAAGCATGCTACTCTAAGAATATTGATGGTGTGAAATACTTAGTTGAGAATGGAGCAGATGTGAATGCAAAAAATAACAATGAACTCACGCCACTTCATTATGCATGTAGATATGGAAATATGGAAATAGTGAAGTACTTAGTTGAGCATGGAGCCGATGTGAACGCAAAAGATGGATACGGACAAACCCCACTTTGGACTGCATGTTCGCAAAAAAAACTTAACGTAGTGAAATACTTAATCGAAAAAGGAGCCGATGTAAACGCAAAATGCAATGATGGATATACAATCGTTCAAACTATTCATCATGAAGGAAGATTCAAGATAATGAAATACTTAAAGTCATTGACTGAAGAGGACTAAGGCAGAAATGCTTTTTGTCTTATCTGCGCCTTCCGAAAACGGATTTATGAGTTGTAAAACGATAGAAGGTGTGACCTGTCAAACAAAACAGAACTTATACCAACGAGGTCAGTATAAGAGAAATGGGATACGATTCATTTGAAAATGTAATTTACCACGGCGATGTTGCTGATGTTAAAGACTGGATTGAATTTGGAAATATTAATGTGAAGGAAAGAAGAGATAGTGAAGGAAACACTCCTCTCCACCACGCGTGTAATGGATTCAAAGAAAACTCAAATGCGATGAAAGATATTGTTGATAATGACCTTGATCTTGTGAAAATATTCATTGATGCTGGATGCGATGTCAATGCAAGAAACAACCAAGGACAAACACCACTTCATGTAGCATTGATCTGCGAATTTGATAATCGCATTGAAATGGTGAAATTACTAGTAGAAAATGGTGCGGATGTGAATGCAAGAGATAACGAAGAAGAAACACCACTCCACATTGAACATTATGGAGACCCACACACTGATATTGTAGAATACTTAATTAGCAAAGGTGCTGATATAAATGCAAAAAATAAATATGGAAAACGACCTATCTGCGAAAGAAGCAATAATGAGGACGAATGTGAATGCGAAAGAAGCAATGATGAGGACGAATGTGAATGCGGAAGAGCAACCGCAGTTGGACCTTATTGTCGTGGATGCTACCACGATATCTACGGATATTAATGAAAAAAAGGCGGAAACGCTTTTTGTCTATTGAAAAAAACGGATTTTATATGCATATATTTTTTGACCTCATCTATACTACTAATTTAATGATGGCGAATTGTCAAGACGATTGTTGTTTTAACAACGCGTCGGCGACATTTGTGAAGGAACTTCATATGTGGCTATGCAAGGCGCATAAGAAGGTTCGGTTGAGTTGGAAAAAACGAATTTCTTCACATCAAAAATATAAACCTTGACCTGTCCAATAAAACAGAACTTATATCACTGAGGTCAGTATAAGCAAAATGGTACAAACGAGAAGCCAAGCAAAGAACCAAAACGAAGTCGCAACAAAGGTTATCACTGTTGAAGCCCCTACTAAGAATGAAGTGGATTTGTTAGTAAAATTTAAGTTCAGCAATCCAGCAGAGAACGAGGATGAAAAAACTAAAAATTACAATAAATATCACAATGCAATTTCTAGAAGAGATTTTACAGAAGTTGAAAACTTAATTAAAAATGGAGCAGATGTGAATGCAAGATCGCTCAACACTGGAGAAACACCACTCTTTCATGCTGTTCGATGTGAAGATTTGAATCTTGTAAAGTTATTAGTTAATAACGGTGCAGATGTAAATGCACGCAATATATACAACTGGACTCCTCTTACGAAGGCTTGTTGTTGTCCTAGGAGTTACTCAACTGATATTGTAGAATATCTTGTTAAAAATGGCGCAGATATGAATATAAAAGATGATAAAGGACAAAAACCAATTCACCATGCAAAAATGTGGAGAAGCGGGATTAATATCGTAGAATACTTAACTAAGATGAACCCTTTAGATATTGAAGGACGAACTAAACTTCATCTTGAACTTATAAAGCCTGTAATTAATATTAACGAAATTAAGAAGTGTTTAAAAAAGGGTATTGATGTGAATGAAAGAGATGATTATGGAAAAACGGCTCTCTATTATGCCTGCAAAAGAGATTGTGAACTTTCTATTATCAAACTCTTAGTTGAACACGGAGCAAATGAAGAAATAGAAGACAATGATGGATTATCGGTAATTAACATACTAAGAAAACGACAGGAAAAACTACAGGACATTATAGCATACTTTGAATAACTCTAATAAATAAAAAGAATGGAAGGCGGAAACGCTTTTTGCCATCAAAAACGGATTTGTGAATGGTAAAACAACGGAATGTGACCTGTCCAACAAAACAACACTTTTATAACTGAGGTCAATAAGAGAACATGGAGAACGAACTCAACATACACACGTATAGAGAACTATTCTTCTATATTAAAAGTGCAGTCATATTCCTTCCAGAAAAATACAGGCAACAGGTATTTCAAGACATGTGTGCTGCGCTGGAAGATCGGGATGGTGCAACGCCTGAAGTCCTGCGAAAACTAATGGATGACTTTGGATACGTTCATAAAGAGTATTGTGAAGAATGCGACAAAGACGTATCGGGAACTATTACAGTGGGAAAGGCTATTTGCAAGGAATGTAAGGAGAAACCAGAAAAAGTGCTTGCATAAACACAGGTTTTTGCGTTATAAAAACGGATTTATGAATAGCAATATAATGGAACTTGACCTGTCTAATAAAACAGAAACTTATACCACTGAGGTCAGTGTAAGCAATATGGACTCACTAACAGCTTTTATGTCAAAATGTAGATTGGAGACAATCACAGAAGATATTGAGATGGACGATGGATACAATACGGACGAAGATGAATTTACCTATGAAAGCAAATATGAATCACCGCGAGTAAGGAAGATAATTACTGATGCAGTGATGTATGGTAAGATGGACCCAGACTATGAACATTATGAGAGCGATATCTCGATGTTCCGCTATTTCTGGTACAAGTTCGCAGATTTGGTAAAGGAGATTTGGAACTTGAATGACAACGATATTTACGAATGCTTTCTTGACATGCTCTTCCAAGGAGGGCCCAAACAATATCTGGAAAAACTCAGACTATCATTCCCCGATTACGAGGAGCAAATAGATGATATTGAGTTATAAAAAACGGATTATTTTTGCGTAATGTTTGAGTACTTAAACCAATATGAATACCACACCCGAGCAGATTATAGAAACGATAGGGATAGAAATATCCGAAAAAGTCTTTAAGGTCTTACACAAGATTGACGAAACTGAGGAAGAAAATACAGCAAGAGAGAGCCGTATAAAATCACTTTCTGAGCAGTATCAGCAGCAGAAGGCAGATAGAATAAGCGACTTTATGGATGCTATACGTGCTGTAACCAAGGAGAAGTAATTAAAGACTTTTTGCTTAAGTATAATTAAATGAACGCCCTTCCGTTTCTTGAACCTCTTAAACCAGAGGATGTTATAACCATCAAAGGAACTAAGAAAGATGGAACTACCATTGATATTCAATTGATAAGCAAGCAGAGAATGAAGGAAGATTCTTGGGCCTTGGTACATCTTCGTGAAGACCTGTTCGATGAAAGGGTCAACCGCTTGATGGGCCGATTCAATGCGTTGGATTTGAATGAGGAATCCTATAAGCAGTGCTTAGAAGCGTTGCAGAAAAATGTCATTCGTCCAATGAAAGAAGAACGACGCAGAGAATATGGTAAGATTCTGGACCAATACTATAGTCAAATGAAGGAATTGAAAGCACTTCCAACTCGTTCAGAACAGCAGCAGGAAGATTTGGATGAATTGATTGAATACCTGAGCCATACTGAAAAGTATGCAAATAAACTTTAAAGACCAATTGTCTTAAGAAAAGCAGTTTGTGTACCAAAAATATAGTGCAGGACTTCACCTAGCACGAAGGCAATTACCAATACCTTCCAAAAAGTGTATCCAAAGAAATAGGAAATAAGCCACGAGATCGCAATTGTGCCAAGAATGTCATACAATGCGAGACCGAAGATACGAGTAGAGTGAAATCCCTTGCCAGGAATACCGAATAAATATGGATCAAGACCGAACATTATTACTCGTCAACAATATTTTGGTAATCGCGTTGCTGAGCGACATAAAAACAGTTCGGTAAAAATTCTAAAAAAACAAGTGCCAAAAATGCTATTCCAAGAACAAGAAAAAGAACTATTTCACTCGGACTGAGTTCCACCATTTTTAGTTTAGTTTCAAATATGTTTAAAACACACCGCAGCATATTTCTCGGGTCCTCCGACATCGACTAATGTTTCGTCGTTGATAAGCTTCTTTGTAAACGGTGCCTCTGTTCCATCACAACAGACTCCGCATAACGCATTGAGTTTAGTTATCTTACTCGCCAATGGCAAACACTTGTATATTTCTCCAAAGATGTGCTGTTTGGCATCTCCATCCAGTCCTACAATCAATACCTGCTTTCCCATGTCAAGTAGCTTCTTAACATAGGCTCGTAATCCAGTAAAGAACTGAGCCTCTTCGATGACTATACAATCATAGGTAACTGTGTTTCCCAGTATCATCAATGGCAAATCAGGGCTCCAAGTCATTGCCTCTGTTTTTTGTAAATCGTGACTTGCTATCTCTTCTTTCAATGTATATCGTCCATCAATGGTTGGCTTAACTACAAATACCTTTTTACCTATTGCTTGTTGCCTACGAATATACGACAAGGCATAGGTAGTCTTTCCTGAAAACATAGGACCGAATACAATCTCAAGAGACATTTGTAATATCACACATTATTTGATGCGTCCTGTTCCGTTTTATTGAGAAGAGGAGCCTTCTTGTCATCGTCAGGCATAATCATACCCTCATCTACATAGGTTCCATTGCGAATGTCCTGAATGTTTTTCATCATCGTTTTGGATACACTTTCATTAGTTTTCTCAAATACCTGAATAAGTGTTGCGATTACATTCATTGATGCTCCAACCCAAACCAGTTCTTTAATATCATATCCAGCAGCAATTGTGGTTGTCAATATTCCTGCTGCCTGAACTACGTGAAAGGCATACATGAAGACGCAGTTGTAAGAATTCAAGCATTGCCGTTTCTGCATAAACCTTTTTAGGTCTTCTACTTTGTTCGTCTTGAAAAGTTTCTCTATTTCATCCTCCATTGTAAAACGGAACTAAAAAAATCAGAACGAATATAGACAAGTATGAAGAATGCCTACTTGTAGGGCAATAAAGACAAATGACGAGATATGTGGAAGAGATTGCTTTCGTGATGAGACTTTGTGTTCACTACACAATACAACCCGATTGAGAGATATACGAAAATTTGAAATTAACCAGATGAAACTCAATCACAAGATACTACTGCGAACAGTGCAACAAGAATATGTACGAGAAAATCCATTTCGTCGCAACGATGCTGAACTGCATAGAATTTTGACACGAATAAGACGAGAAAATCATCATAGACTTGTTGCTCTCAATGAACGATTAGACGCTGAACTTGGAAGACCACCTCCACCTCCTCCAGTAAGACAGGTTGAAAGACTAGAACAGATAGCAAGAGATAATCAAAACGTCCATACACGAGAAGCAGTGGCTATGGTAAAGAAGACGGTGGATGTCCTTCTTAAAATACCGGTTCCATTTGAATACCGATGGAATAGTTTGGTAATCTCAAAAACACCTGCGGAAATACTCTTGGAAAACAGATTGAAAAAGCAAACAGCAATTTCTATGCTGAACCATTACATCAATGGCAATAACATCTACGATATGGGCGATGGAATATACAGCAAGGTGTTGGATGCTGTGTGGCAATTCATCAAACACTCACCCGATAAGAATGAACTCAATAAGATATTGGTATCGGAACTCAATGACAATGTCAATACTTGCCATCAAGGAAATCTGACACGGCTCTGTAATGTATTGTGTGGATATCTGGAAGGGATTGAAGTCGTTGGTCGGTCAAAAGCAGAGATATTGGGAGATGCCTTGCCTAAATTACTGAAGATATCAAATGAGACAGAAAGACTGCGAAGAGCTCGTGATATTCTCAAAGAGAATGGTGTAAATCCAGATGAATGGGATGCGTGGTTAGAACCTTTGATGGAGTAAGTAAAACGGATTGTATTTTTTCATAGTGAGTAGAGGCAATGGATAAAGTAGACAGTGCTGTATTTGCGATGCTTGATTGGCACGATTTGGAACACTATACTTACAATATTCAAGACATCAATACTCAAAAAATGTATAAAAATATTTATGACGTCCACATACTTCGGGATACCAAAAAAGAGTTCATTCACTTTGAACTGATAGAAGATGAAGGAGGATTTGTAATCTGCTTTCTAGGACCTGAGAAAAGACCAACCACTTTACAGCAGACATTTATGGATGACCTCTTTGAAGAACTAGACTCGGTCCACTAATTTCGGAGCAACAACTTTAACCAATTCAACTGGTTTTTGGTTTGGCTTACATCCGTGTGATTCTGGCGTTCTACAGGAAACACAGAATATCTTTTGACAGGAACACTTGAATTCTAAATGGGTCTTCTTTTTACAATGTTCACAACGCATGGTAACCATTGTTGTGAAGATTGAAAATAATTCGTTTTCACTGAAAAAGAAGAGTGCCTAAGAAATAGAGATGTTTTCTTTCCTTGAAGGGTTTTTCAGCGGTGTATCAGTTGGAATAGCGGTTACTCTGTATGCTCTGACAAACTTTACAACCCGAAACGTTTCTTAAAATCTGCCACCGATGCTTTGAAGGTAGGTTTATTCCACAATACCCATCGTGATAATGCGCCCGCAGTATCTGGTTGATTCCAATGTTCTCCCATTCCAGAATGACGATTTAAGTATCTTGCCCTTCTGCGAGTGTCCTTGTGTTTTGTAAAATCTGACATTCCGCGTGCTCCAAATGGGATTGTCTTTGTATGTCCGTCTGCATACTCAAAGGTAGCATCAAACTTCTTGGCAGGCATATGGGATTTTTTAATAGACTTCAGTCTTAATCTGCGTGTCTTCATTGATTTCTCCACAGGAAAAAACGAACGATTGTGTGTCAAGACCACTGGAATTCATAAACTACGATTATTATAATGGCTGCCGAATCAATCGCCTACACTGAAAATCCTATAAGGAGGCCCAGTGTTACATCACAAGCAGCCCCTGCTGCCAAAGGCCTTTCTCTGATGGCAAAGATAGCAATTGGAACAATTGTTGGAGGTGGCATAGTTGCAACTGCAGTATCTGTTCCAGTGGTCTATACGCAAAATAAGGTTACAGATATTCAACCAAGTTATACAAGTACATCCACATGGACAGCAACGCCTTCCTCAACGGCCAGCTTGACAGCCTTCTCGACTTGGACCATGACGTCTACGAGAACCCTCTCTTCTACATCAACCTCAACAACAACCATTACATCCTCTCAAACGTCTTCACAGACACCGAGCCAGACACGAACTCCCTCTGGAACCGGGACGATATCTTCGACTTTGACATCAACTCAGTCACAGACTCCGAGCCAGACCCAGTCGATGACCCCCTCACAAACTGGTACTTCTACGACTTCTCAGACCCAAACCCCTACGTCGAGTGTGACGATGACCGCCGCTATGACCTTGAGTTCGAGTCAAACAATTAGTTCCACCCAGACAGGAACACCTTCCAATACAGCCACTCAAACAGCGACCTCAACTCAGTCAGGTACTCCATCAAATACTGGAAGTCAAACAGCTACTTCTAGTCAGACAGGAACACCTTCCAATACTGGAAGTCAAACAGCGACTTCAACTCAAACTGGAACTCCATCCAATACAGCGAGTCAGACAGCGACCTCTAGTATGACAGGAACACAGACGGGAACGTCTACAACTTCTGTAACACAGACTGCAAGTTCAACTCAAACTGGAACACCTTCCAATACAGCGAGTCAGACAGCGACCTCAACTCAAACTGGAACTCCATCTAACACTGGAAGTCAGACGGGAACGTCTACTCAGACTGGTACTCCATCAAATACTGGAAGTCAGACGGGAACTTCTAGTCAGACTGGTACTCCATCAAATACAGCCAGTCAGACAGCGACTTCTACTCAAACTGGTACTCCATCAAATACTGGAAGTCAGACGGGAACGTCTACTCAGACAGGAACTGCTTCTAATACTGGAAGTCAGACATCTACCTCAACTCAGTCAGGTACTCCATCTAACACTGGAAGTCAAACAGGTACTCCTAGTCAAACAGCCACTTCTAGTATGACATCGTCTGGAACGCAAACAATTACTTCCACAAGAACAAGTGATGCTACCACAAGTTCTTCATCTACCAGCACATCAACTCCAAGTGGAAGCCAATCATCCACGAGTTTGCCAACCGTATCTAGTACTGCTTCCTCCACATCCACACTTACTGGAACCATTTCTTCAAGTGTTACCGCAACACCATCTAATACTGGAACAGGATCGGGAACTTCTACTGCTACCATATCTAGTTCAGTTACCGGAACACCATCCAATACAGGAACCGTTTCTGTTACAACAAGCGACACTCCAAGTTCTACAGCAACTGGATCGTATAGCTCCACATTATCGGCTACATCCACCACAAGTGCTGTACCAAGTCAGACCGCAACTACTTCAACCAGTTCGACAGCCAGTGCGTCTCTAACACCCTCACCAACGGCAAGTTTCTAAAACGAATTTTGACAAAACAGAGTAAGAGTAGGTAGAATGCCGTGTCCTCATTGTCAAATGTTACTAAGTCTCGGAGTAGACCACAGGATGTGTCTGATTGCTCTATTCCGGTCAAATAAGATTCAAAGTGTAGAAGAGTGGAGAAAGATGGCGGAAACAAGAACCACTATTCTAGGAAAGAAGAGGGTCAAAATTCAATGTTAATTTTAGTAGGAAAAAACTCACGAATGACATCATTCCATGTCATTTTTTGTTTGCTTTCAAAATAGGCGTTAGCGACTTTATTGAAAACAAGCACATATGCGACAAACAGTGTCGCAATCAGTAGCCAGTACATTTATTGTAGGTTAATACGTTGTGTCTTAGGTAATCTACGCGTCAATAGTTCTCGTTGAGTTCCTCCAACGGACATATCATCTCCTTCCTGAATGCCTTCAATCGCACGAAGAGCTTCTGCTACTCTCTGCGGTTGGTCCGCGAACTGAAGCAAGAGCTGAGTGCGGATAGCATCACGACGAAGAGGAGGACGTACTGTACGAACAGATCGAGCGATAGTTCCACCAGCTCCATCGATGACGAAATTATCGAGTTCATTCCCTTTCATAAATTCAAGTACCGATGCTCCTAAAACATTTTTGCGTTCTCGTATTTGTTTGATTTGTGCTTGAAGAGTTCGAATTTGGTCATCCAACCCAATCCACTCCCTCAATGTTTCCTTGATTTTGTTCGTCTGGTCTTCCATTTACTACTCTTTCTCGTTCTTCTTGAAAACCTTTTTCCAGCCTGTTGTGCCGGTACAGGTTGAGGTGGTCCAGATGCTCTTACCGCTTCTGTTAACAACCCCTGCAGAGATGCTTTTGTTTCTTCACCTGCTTGCGTTGCTGTTTGTATGATCTGATTTACCAAGGTTGTGAACTGTTCTACAACCTGTATTCTACGAGCATTCAATTTGGCTGCTGTAACATTCACCGATTTTACACCATTCATCATCGTAGGACCGAAGACAGGAATCAATCCTGCTGTGGCCTCAATAGCAGAACCAAATTGTTTACGAGAAATACCTATCATAATCGCCATAAACAGCAGGACAGCAGAGAAGATATAACCCAAAAACATACCTGCGAAGTTCATATACGGTAATGGAATGAGAGCAACCAATGGTGGAATCAGATTCTGTAAACTCACAGCCCAAACAGGCAGAATGGTAGCAGTGATATCCAATGCAGAAGCTACCAACGCACCGATACCTGGCAGTTTCTCGATGTAACTCAAAATAAAAATGAAACCTAATCCAACTTTGATAGGAATACGGACTTCAGGAATGAAGATTCCAAGCAGGAGATTGAGTGCCTTCGAGATAGTGGGTGAAAGAAGGTCATTCGCCATCTGTGCCGACACGATTTCCACTCCTCCTTTTTGAACTTTGGCCTCGTTGTAGTTCTTCCAGATACCCTGTGCCTGTTGTGGTGTAATCAAATCAGGGTGTGCTTGATAGATTTCTTCCGGCGAAGTGAATCTGTTATTGGCGAGGTCTTTCACAAGTGAAAAACGTTTGTTGAATTCTTCAACTTTATCTGGTTTAAAGTGTTTTGCGATAATCGCCTCCATTATGTATCCTCCTCAAAATTTCCATCGCTTATCACATTCGAGGCAGGTCATAAAGGTTGTCATAGGTTCATCCGCAGAACGAGTTTGCATTTGGTAATAATCACATTTGGTCTTGCGTTTACAGGATTTGCAGAATGACATAATCGATGCAGTGGCACGATGAGAGTACTTGGCCTTTTCCATATCTGCATTCTGTTGGATTAACTCTTTCCACTTTTCTGGAGCGTGATCGACGGCATTCGAATATGCAAAATCACGAGGAGACATAGTGTTCATCAAGTTTCTATGCGGATGCAACGAAACGACTCGACTTCGATACAGATTTTTGAAGACTGGATTTTCCCAATCAATGTCAACGTACCAAGACTTTGCATCTTCCACACATCGATCAAGAATACATTTCTCCACTTCTTCATTGAAGTTCTCTTTTACCAAATCTCGTAGTGGATTGTCTATGTATACGTTCGATGCGTGAATTGTGTGGACAACTGGAGCTCCATATTCCTCTTCCTCCTCTTCCTCTTCTTCCTCTTCCTCCTCTTCTTCCTCTTCCTCTTCCACTTCCTCTTCTACTTCCTCTTCTTCCTCTTCCTTGAATACACAGGTACCGTGATAGTCTTCATATTCTGCAATTTTTAAGTCTAGATATTGCGATGCTGGTTTTTCATACTCATCCATATTATTATCATTTGATGCCTTCAATACAGCAATGCTTCCTTGGAAACTGTCTTCGTGAAACGGAGGGGGCAATGTATGTGCATTCGGTTCTTCTTCTTCGTCTTCCATAGGAGAAGCAAAGTAGGCAAACGTTGCTTCGTCAGTGGATGTCTTCCCTTGAAATTGTAGAGATGGTTGTTTCAATTTTTTGCGTAACCATTCAAGAACATCTGCGGTTTTAGCAGGAATACTTACTTCACTGAATGTTCCTTCTGCGTTGATAAATACTGCTACCACCATTTTTACAATTAATTCTTTTTCTTCATTGTCTTCCGTTTTTTCATAGTACCTTTGGATTTCTTCTTTTTACTGGAAGAAAGAAGTTTGGTTCCTTCTGGAATTAAGGATTCTTTTCCGAAGTCTTTATTTCTTTTTAGAGTCATAGCATCGCCATATCGTACGCCTAATTTTATAGGACGTCCCAAATATCGTCCATCACTTCTACGTTTAGTAATCCATCTCCAATTGATTTTATTACCAGGAAACTTAAGAGGAACTACGTCTCCTACACGACTTTCTAAAGTTGGCATTTATCTTTATTCTATAATTAAATTCAAACATGTGAAAAAACGGATTTTATTTTTGTAACATTCTAGCTCTCAACTATACAATGAAAGGACCCGCAAAATATAACCCAACAATTGGATGGCGAGAACGCCAAAAAGCAAAAGAAGAAGAACAACGATTAAACGAATTGAAAAAGAAAGTAGAGAAGACAGAGGACAATTTCCCAAGTCTTTCAAAGAATACATCCGCAAACAACGCAGTGTATGCAGGAAAGAACTTCGCAGAGAAGGCGAAAGAGTGGCAGGAACTTGATAAACAGAGAAAGTTGGAAGAGGAAGAGGCCAACCGATTACGAGAAAGAGAAGAGCGTGACAGAAGAGGAATTATGATATTCAATCGCAAACGCAATTACGATGAAACACCCGCAGGCACATACGAATACGAACCCCACAGTCCAAAGTTCGGAAGAGAGGATGCGGATGGATGGGTAACAAGTGAACGAAAAACTAGAAAGAGAGTGGACCAAATGACTGACGTTGAATATGAGCAGTATATGCAGCGTCAAGTACAGGAAATGTCATTAAATGACAGTTATCAGAATGAAGACAGTGAATTCAATTCACATTTAGTGGTGGAAAGACGGCAGTTCTATTAATAAAAGGTTCTGCGCCTCGTTTTTTCACCTCCACGGAAGAATCCGGATGTTCCGTGTGTTTTTTGATAAGCAACTGCTTGATCAAATGACAGATTTCGATTTCGCATAATATCCTTTATTTGTTTTCTAATATATGAACTTGAGATCTTTTCAAGTTTCTCATCATCTGTGAGCTCCTTTTTTGGTTCCTCTTTTGGTTCCTCTTTTGGTTCCTCTTTTGGTTCAGGAGTCTTCGCTGTAAAATCTGGAAGGCTAATCTTTGGCAACTCTACTTCTGGAAGTCTGGGAAGAGCAGGAATGGGGGCTTTTCCTCGGTTCATTGGAGGAAATAGACTTCTTGCAGATGGAAGAGGATTACGTCTTGTCAATGATTTTGGAATGAAAGTTGATTCCTCTTCTGGAATAAATGTTTTGCGTTTTGGTATCTCTTTGTCAATCAATTCTGATACACTTTCCTTAGGTAACTCTTCTGCAATTGGTTTCTTATTAAAGATCGGATTTATAACCGAGAAATTGCTGGACTCTTTTTTAAGAGTTGGCTTTTCTGTTCCATCATCAAAAATATCTTTGAACACCTGATAAATTGCGATTATAAATTGATTAATAATTCTAGCAAGAAAGATACCAACTCCCTTAAATGTATTTCCAAATTCATCGCCAAATTTAGAAAGAGCCCATCGCAATGCAAAATAAACAGCAACAAATCCTGCAACTCCTGTGATTGTGCCTATGAAAATATTGATAAGTGTTTGCGCATCAAGATGACCTGCTCCTTGAGTTTGAACGACACTCTTCAAATCTGGACCACTTGGTTTAATAGGAACACAATTCTTGCATCCTTTTGGAGGACCTGCTTTGTAATAGGTATGATCCAATTGCAGGGAATTGATTGGTAGAGCAGGATCAGTGATAGGAAATTGTTGAATGGCACGCAAATCAGAGTCTGCAATCACCATAGGATTCTGCATAAAAATAATACGTGTTCCTGCACTGCTTGTTGGAACCCATTTGTAATACCGATTATTGGCATCTTCGTGATCCAATACCTGTTGCCAGTCGTGCATAGTCCAAGTAAAAAAGGAGTCATCATTCTTGAATATGTCGGATAACGACCAGTTCTTTCCGGTTGGCACATCTATCTTTTCATAGTCTCCAGATGGCAACTTGGATCCTAAACTCTGCAAATAGACTGCAATTGGACTTATGAAATTGGTGGAAGGATTCGGTCCGCTTGTGATAGGGACATAAATAGAACTCTTTGTTGCACCTATGAATCCAATGACAGCATCGTGTTGAACATTTTCAATACGAATGGGAGATGGATGAAAGAGTTCAATACGAGAAATTGAATCCGACTGTCCATTGAAAGTGAATTGGAATGGAATAGTTGGATTAATCACTACTTTTGAAGGATTGGAAGTTTCGCGTGTTATCGTAACTGCAGAACTGGAAATACCAGGATTGACATACAGATTACAAGGATCGCAACCTTCTGATTGAGAAATGCTAAGACCTTTAGAAGGATCACCTTTTCGCGGATCAGGCGGAATAATATCCTGTTTCTGTGTAGATTGTGAAGACCCCATTGTTCTTAACAGATAAAACAAGTATTGCTAAGAAAACAATATGGCTTCCGAACTTACAGCTCCTTGGTGGGCAACTCTTATTGCCATCCTTTTAACAGCAATTGTATCAGTGATAGGAACAATCGTATTCTTGCGTGGAGGCACGCCTGCTGCTGGTGCTCCTCCTGGAATCGGAACACTTGTAACCGATACAATCACCTATATTCCACATATCCTCCTGCTTTTCGGTGTTCTTGCGGATATTTTTACTATGGAAGGTGTCTATTCCATTCCAAGTTTGATTGGATTGATGTCTATTCCAGCCAACTTCCTTTTCTCGTTCTTCTGGGCTGGAATCGGTGAAACAATCGGATATGTCTGGAAACTTGCGATGCTCAAACCTGGTGAGACATTGCCTCCTACTGCTCCTCCAACTCCAATGGCAGGTGGTGCCATTGAAAACTATCCAGGTTGCTACGTCCAAGGATTTGAAGGACTTCAATCTGCATACGCTCCACAGACACTTGTGGTTACAGCCACTATCTTTTCGTATTATATGTTCGACTTGATTGCAAACCGTCCAATTTTGGACGCAGTTGCAACAATCGTGTTCTTCGGTGTAACATTTATTGCACAAACTCTAGTGATTGGAAACTGTCAAAAAGGCGACAGCAACATCGCTACCTACTTGAAGGCAACAATGGCACTTGCAGAAGGTCTGTTTATTGGTGGAAACTCCTATGCCATCGTCCAAGCCCAATATTCTGGAAGCCTACCAAGCAGTGTGATTAACAGAACATCCGGTGGTTCCTCTGGTGGTTCCTCTGGTGGATCTTCTAGTGGTGGAGGCAGTTACATTCCAGGAGATTACAGACGAGGTAAGGGAAAAAATAAGGGATCATCTGGTGATGATGGAGGATCGTGTGGAGGCGTTCCACCTGGAGAAACACCAGGAACAGGAGGACCAGCACAAGGCCAATCATGCCCCGCCGGAACTGCCCTTAGCAAGTGAACGAGCTTTACGTAAGATAGAATAGTATACAGAAATCATTGTCCCTGAATGGCGACCGACAACGGCTCCATCCACGGTCACAACAATTGTAGGAACCACGGATACCTCTAACTTACTTGACAAATCTTCTTTGTCATCGTGAGTATTCACAGACACCCATTCAATATCGTCAAACTCCTCTTTCAGTTCTTCAACGCTTACCTTGATTGCTTTACAAGGGGCGCACGTTGGTGACCAAAAATGATATGCTACTACTCGACTCATTCTTCTACCTTATCTATACTAGGGTGGGATATTTGTAAATGACCTACTTCGGCGCGAATGAATGTGCGTTTCTGAATAGTCTGTTTTACCAGTTTTACATCACGTGTCGTGCAGATTTCAGAGAATGCCTTATACAAATATTTATCAATGATGTCCTTGTCAAGTTTTCCAAGGTTGGAATGAATCCATTCAAGCAATCGTGTTTGAGGCACAGAAGGTCCCATCAATTCCAGAGGACATCCTTCAAATATCACATTTCTCGCAGGATGGACGACTGTTTTTACACTGTCATCAATTGTTCCTCTTGCCATTTGATCCACTTTATCATTGTTGATGGATAGGTCATCTTCTCCTCCCGTATGTGCTCTTACGTGATGAAACCGATGAGACTTGAATTTAGAAAGGCCTCCAGATATCTCTTTGATTAAGTCTTGGTGTAATACATCTTTGCCATCAATTGTTTTCCATCCACGAGCAACCCATTTTGTAATCCAAACTGTCAAACACTTTATGCTGTAATCAGAGTCGGTATAAATAACGATATCGCTGTCTTCACATCCTTTTGAAAGCAGGATACGAACTGCTTCTGCGATTGCTGATAATTCTGCTCGTTGGTTTGTTTGTGATTCTTCATCAGGGACACGATTGGCTACCGACCACTCTCTGTTTTCTGGAAACCAAACAGCGTAACCTGCCTTCGCACCGGCCTTACCATTGCCTATACAAGAACCATCTGTGAACACCCTCATTACCTACTACTTACTTGGACGCTTGTAATTCCTTTTCAAACTCACGCGGGTCGTCCCAGAGTTTTGTATTCAATGGTTTTCCAATAATGGTTGGAGTGTGATTGTAATCCGGCATCTTGCGAACAATACAGCGGCTTACAATGGCAGATTGAAGCAAAGGTTCTTCAATATGGAACCAAACACGGCAACGAAATGACCTCTGTTCCAGAGAGCGTCTTAACATCTGCTGACAGGCCAAACTCAAAAAATGAGAGTGCCAGATTAGAAGAACACGAATGCGAATATGAGCACGAGAAGGAGCAAAGGACATCCATTGAACGAACCATTTGGCAAAGTCGTCCATTGAATTTGTTACCGCTGCGTCCACCTCATCAAAATCGCATTGATGTCCGTATTTCTTTTTGTAGTCATCCCAAACTTTCTGGGTTTCTACATCATTGAGTCTTTCATACAGAATCATATGGGGAGGAGGAAAGTTCATTATTAATTAGTTGGTTGGTTGTTTGAAGATACAATACGCTTCACAGGAATATCTGCGTGGACGATGTACAAGCTATTTTCAGTACAAACCAAAAAGACTTTCTCTTCCTTGATTCGCATAATGGATACGATAGGAGAGGTGTATTCCGTGTCAGATTTGACAAGGTATTTGATGTCTTCTTGGACTCCGATGCAGCATTTCTTCTCAATGCTGTCGTTGTAGTAATCTAAATAAATTGGGCGATCCTGTTCGATGGCAATTTTGGCTGCCTGCGCCATAACGGTTGCGGATGGAACTGCGCTCATTTGTTGAATAGTAGGAGGGTGTTTTCGTTATTTGAACGCTGCTTTTGCGGCATCCTCCAATGCGAATCGGGATTTCATCTTTAGCGAAGGTGTTTGGTCTCTTGGTAATGCCAACAATACTTTGATGGCTTCGCGACACTCTACCTTGGGCGCGGCAATCAACAGGAATTTCGCAATGCTATGAATATGGTTCTCCATCACTTCTGTAAAGGGTTGTTTTGCTGATATATCTAGGTCAGCCAATGCGGTATTCACAAATCCTTGATATGTTTCCATTTCAATTAAGTTGCGAACGAATAGCTCATTAATATAGAAGGCAAATGCGCGCTTCTTCTCCATCTGTAGGCTCCATTCTAGTATAGCCTTTTCAAACGTTGGGTCTGTGCTAACTGGAATAACAATATCTACTGAATTTTTGACATCGTAAATGGTATCAAACATTTTTATCTGTGTGTTTAAGTCATCTTTAGCATCGGGATAAGTTTTAATCATAAGAGCATATGCGTCTGCTACAAGAGTCGCAAAATTGCCTTGTCTCACTCCCAAGTCAAACAGCATAGTGGTTACACGAAATCGGAACTGCTCATCTCTTCGTTCAATGATTTCCATCACTTCACCAATCAGTTTAGTGTATGTGCTCTTTGACATCTTGTTGATGCGGCTATATATTTGTCTATAATCATCGTCATCGTCCTTATTCATAATTGTCTTAGCAATATTTTGAATTAGGTTTGCTCTCCAATTAGCAGGAGCATTACTCACGATGCGATTCTGGTTCTGGGGTTTTCGGAATGTCGGATTGAACGTAATCTTTAACGTTCGTATGGTTTCAATGGTCTCTGGTGATAATTCCTTGCGAGGGACATCTCGCAATGCATAGATAGTTTTTACATCCATGTTATTTATAGTCCTCACCTCCGACATCCGTTATGATTAACAGATCCGTTTTTTCTGAAAACGGATTTCCGCGAGCCAAAAATTTTAGAAGGTAGTCAAAAAATGACAGACGATACAAAATTCTTAAGCAACTGGGTCCTCTGGTATCACGATCCAAACGATAACGATTATTCCTTAAAGGGATACACAAAGATAGGTAAGATTACAACTCCAAGTGAGTTCTGGTCTTTAGTAAATACAATTTCAGTAGAAGCTTGGACTTCTGGTATGTTCTTCTTGATGAAAGAAGGCTTTCTCCCGATGTGGGATGCCCCAGAAAACGCAAAAGGTGGAGCGTGGTCCAAAAAGGTAGACGCAGCGGATACTCATTCAGTCTTCATCGATTGTATGGTTCACTGCTTAGCAAACGCAATGCTTAGTAAGCAACAGGATAAAGTGGTGGGAGTTAGCGTTTCTCCCAAAGGAGCATTTCATATAGTAAAAATCTGGAACACAACAACTACACTCACAGACCGCAAGTTGTTTAGTCCTTCCTTAAAATTTAGTTCAATAAGCGATATCGCTTACAAAGCACACGTGCTTAGGCCAAAGTAAATAGAAATAGAGTTTGATTGATATCCGCAAGGATTTCATCACGAATGTTTAGCAAATCAGTATCTGTGGGCGAAAGCTTACGGGGGAGAATCTTGGTGAGAAAAATCACCTGTTTTTCCACAAATCTTTTTCCCTCTGCTTCACTGAAATTTTTGAGTTGAAGAGTTTTGCCAACACGAGGTGTTCCATATTTTCCAATAAAGACTTCCACAAATTTGTCAATCTTTTCATCCAATGATTTCACAAGTTCATCCGTTGCTGTATGACGAGCAAAGGAGTGAGTTTGCCAGTGATAGAGTTTGACTTGACTACGGATATAGAGCATAGAATCTACTATGCTTCCACCCGAGTTTCTACGAGTAGTTTTGCGAGTACTCATTTCCTAATTACACATAAGCAATACTATAAAAGAAATGGAAATTGTAACATTTTTGGTGTTTTCAATCCCAGTATTCATTGGAGGAATCGCAGTTGGGTTGGTCACAGCGGATTTTATTGACCGAGAGCGTGTAATCTATTTGCCCGCAGAGGAAAAAATATCCCTCAAACGAAAGCGTGATTAGTCAGAAAATTCAATCTCGATAAAATCTGGTTTATTACGATATTCCCAAGATGAAGAGGGAAAGTTAATGATAAGACCTTTATTGATATTCAATAGTTTCATATACATAGCACATTGCTGTTCAAATTCTTGTTTCATATGTATAGCTGATTTAAGTTCAACAACAATAGAGTTATCTACAATTAAATCTGCTCTAACATTTCCAACTCTTTTACCCTTAAACATGACATCGATATTTCTTTCAGTTTCGAATGGAATATCGTTGAGTTTAAATTGATGTTCTAATGCATTGTGATATACTCTTTCCGAAAATCCATATCCAAGTACTTCAAAAACTTCATTTGCTAGATTTTTAATTATTTGTATTCTGTCTTGAATAGACATCTTAATAAGTAAAAAGAGGTAGCATTAAAACTTTTTAATCCGAGAACATCTCAGTTGGGTTGATAAAGTCTTGAGACCAATCAATTGTTACACTTATTAAATTACCATAATCAATTGTTGCGATTTTAGAAGTTGGAAAGTTTCGTTGAATCTCAGTCACAACATCTTTTGCATATTGAGTGTATTGAAAATCTCGCATCTCAATTCCTTCAATTTTTATACCATAATTTGCTGGATTTTCAATTGTTTTATTTATATGTATAGTTTGACCCTTTTTTGCATTTTCTACAAATATATTTGATATTTTATCGGCATTTGCCTTTACAACTTGTTTATAAGATTTAGATGCATTTGGATTTAATGCACGTAAATGTTCACTTGACATTGGGAATGTATTCATTTTGGTATACATTCTCAGCGTTTGTTAAATGAAAATTCGTTTTAAGTAGAAATAGGCATCAAACAGAGTTTAATATCTCCAAGATTTGCAATCACATATCGAATCATCAGGAACCAGTCATTTTTCATATGAACCTCTAAGTTGTTGCTCAAGTTCGAACACTTGGTAAACAGTACCAAATGTGGCAATGAGAATGTTCCGCTTACAATCTCATCGTTCTCTTTCTTAACAATCGCCATTTCAGACGCACTGTCTCCCATCGTCACTGTTTGAGATGCGAATGGACCTTTACAAGTGAATGTAAGAGTATTTCCAACATTCTTGATATCCACTGTCTTCGCAGAAAGCAGTGTCATATCACGGCAAATCTTTTGGAAATCCAACGAAGGCATAGTAATACGAGTTGAGAATTCAGTTTCTGGAATAGGGATATCGTTTTCATCACGGTCCAATAAATTGAGTCGGTAACGAATGCGTCGTTTCTTCTCGCCATTTTCAAGAGTAATGGTCAAATGATTCGATTCTGCTTTTGAAACAGAAAAAGTGATAGTATCATCGTTTGTCACAGTTTTGACCACACGGTAAAAATGGTCGGTATTCAATCCGACATCGAGTTTGGCAGCAGTGTGATTGTATTCATAGTGTTCGAATTTGTTCGCATAGAGTCTCATATGAATAAGAACAGTGCGCGTATTGTCCATCGCAATCATACGGATTCCATCTTTATCGAAGACCAAAGACATCTCAACCAACATAGATTTCAGACCTTCAGCAAGAATACGGATTGGTGCTGTTTGAACAGTTTTAGCCACTACCAAGTCGTCACTCATTTATTATGTAGGGGGGCTCGTTATGAAAGTGCTTCAACGCAAACATTCGTAAAACGAATAATAGAATCAATAATCAATTGTATTCATCTATGAATGTCAATCGTCTTAACTATATAGGTTCAAAATATCAACTGCTTACCTGGATAGAGACCAATATACTTGAAAAAACAGGTTGGAGTTCTTTTGAGAATAAGAGATTTGCAGATCTCTTTGCAGGAACAGGGATAGTATCATATCATTTCCGTCTTAAAAATGCAATTGTGTTTTCGAATGATGTAGAGCTTTATAGTTCAATTATTACACACGCATTAACACGTTCAATCTATACTGAAAACTGTAAGAATATCATCACTATTCTCAATCAAGAAATCAACGAAAAGAAGTATGAAGAGACAATTGGATTTATAACAAGCAAATACAGTCCTAATGATGGAAATGAACGTATGTTCTTCACAATAGACAATGCAAAAAGAATCGATTATATTCGAACCCGTATTGAAGACCTTAGATCGTCAATGAATGAAGATGAATATAAATTTGTACTCGCATCTCTTATTCTGAGTTCAGATGCAGTGAGTAATGTACCTGCAGTCTATGGATGTTATCTAAAAAACTTTAAAGCAAAGGCTTTGAAAAATCTAGTTCTTGAACCAATACACACTATTATTGAAAGTCCAAAACAACAATCGTCTACCTTTCAAGAAGATGTATTATCGGATAAATTATTGGAAGCAGTGAATGTAGACTTTGCGTATCTTGATCCTCCGTACAATGAACGACAGTATTCAAAGAACTACTTTCCACTCAATATGATTGCATTGACTCCAAAACAGCAGGAGATAGAACTGCCTTTAAAGGGTAAAACTGGTATTCCTGAGAGCTGTTTCCTATCTCCATTTTGTAGAAAAAAAGAAACAGAAAATGCGTTGGTTCGACTCTTATCAAACTTGAAGAGTCAATGGATATTTATGTCCTACAATAGTGAGAGCATTCTATCTAAGGAAAAAGTCATCGAATTGATGAGTGTTTATGGAAAGGTGAGTGTAATTGAGAAAGAGTACAAACGATTCAAGTCATTCGAGTACAATGAAGATGCATCAATCAAAGAATATCTGTTCTGTCTTAAACGTTCTCAATAAGAAAGTTATTCTTGAATGCAAGGAGTAGATTTTCAAAGCTCCATCGTATTGCCATATTTGAACGAGTATTGTGGAATTGAATTTCCAAAATTGATATAGGTTTTTCGTTTATAATGACTCGAAGTGTTGAAGAATTTTCCCAAGTTTCGTATGATCTCGTCCAAGTGTATTGAACAGAGTCCCAATCTATAGGAACAATAAGTGATATCAGTCGAATAGAGTTTTTTGATTTGTTGTAATAGACTATTGTAGAATCGAATGTGTAATGTACCAAGAGTTTCAATATCCTTGCAATGTTCCGTTGAATATACTGTTTGACTGCAGGAATCCCTTCGTTTTTGATACCAATTAGTTCACAGAATTTCTGTACGCTTGGTTGGCCAATCACTTGTGGAGCAACTTTACCATCTTTCTTAGTTGATTTTGCACTCAAATGATAGGACGGATCATCTTTTCCACTGAAATCATATCTTGCACCCTTTCTTGCAGTGTGAATAAGTTTTGGTATCTTCTTGGTCAAAGATTTGAATCTGTGTGATAATTGTTGTGCTTCTTCCATAGAGTATTTGAATGTACCGTTATAAGGAGTATCGAATGCAATACACAATGCCATTTCAAGTATCAAACCAGTATCTTCGGTTAATACCATTTCGTTTAACTTAGACTATAATGACTAAAAAAAATCCATTTTTCTAAATCTTTCTGAAGATATAAACAATGAGTACTCCTGCTCCTGCCCCCAGTAGTGCGTTAGCTCCTACTTCCAATGAAACTCCTTCAAGTCAATCAAGCAGTGGTCTTGCATTTCTTGTAGGAGGTGCTGGTATTTTGGTTACCATTATTTCTTCCATTCTTTTGATTGCGTTCCACGTAGGAGCAGCCAAGTTGTCCTATGACAAATATGGTTCAATTGGTTGGGCTATTCTTGATTTCTTCTTCGCAACCATCTACTACCCATACTATGCGTTTGTCTTGAACTATCCTGGTGTCGGAACTGCAACCTTCTTAGGCGGTCGTCGTCGTAGGTAAGAATTCTGGCCAAGGACGTTTGGTGTATTTTACAATATTTCGTTCTTTTAACTTAGATTCAACGTAGAACAAACGATATGATTCAACAGGGTCTTCTCGTTTGTATTCATTTGGCATAGCAAGTCGCAGTGGAGTATATCCAATAACCGGTATGCTTTCAGGAGGATTTGCAAGTAACCATTCAATATGGGCTTCGGTTTTGTGTGACTTTTGGTTTCCGTAACGGAATTGGTATTCACGGCATAGCCACCAAGCAAGATAACATAGCCACATATAGTTATCGTAACTCTCTCGTACCCAGATAGAGGATGGGTGATTTTTGTGGGCTAATTTGTATGCATTTTCTGGAAGATTTTCAGGATTGAGAACCCAATGAGCGCAGTATAGCATCTGTGCGGATTCAATAATCATCTTAATAACGTGTTTATCGCAGTGATATTCTGCTGCTTTTTTGGGGTCGGTATGTAGGTAAAATATATTCATCGTTACCTGTCAAATTCTAGTCTTCGGAAAATCCATTTTCTATGATGATAACAAATGAGTGCTCAACCCCTCACAACCAATGCTTCAAACCTAAAATATCCGTATGATGTTTCTGGCGCGACTTATCGACAACAGTATCCAAGCGATGTGTTGGCAGCAACGCGTCAGATAATGGCGGCAAAAACAGCAATGCCTGTTCGTTATTACTTTCCGCAGAGCAACGATTATCGTTTGACAATCCTTGATGGGCGATTTTTGTTAGGTTGCTTTTCTTACACAAATAATAGCAAGTCAAATTTAACTTGTTAATGATGCTTGATAGCACCGAAGACTCCCTTGCGAGTTTTGTAACCATGTTTTTCAAGTCGCTTATCTTTCTTGGCAGTGTGTGATTTCTTAACAGATACAATTCTGCCAGACTTATTGTACTTCAAATCTTTACGAGTCAAACCACCCGAAGTCTTGACTGCGGTTCCGTGCATCACTTGGGCGCGAGAGCCAACTTTCTTCATACCTCCTTCCATTTGTTTCTACCTACGAAAGTTTATTGAAACGCGATAATTAGGCTGTTCACTGTCTTGAAAAGGACCTTCTTGTACACGACCGCAATAGATATCGTGTGACCATTCGAATGGAAATTTAACAGCAAGTTCTCCTACCAAAATGTAATCGTTGCTATGATGCACCAATACGTTCGTATTAATTTTTGGATAGAACCAGAGTTTTAAAAAGTCCTGATCTATTCCTTTAATATTCTCAGTAGGATTCTTCATAAAGTTATCAAATAATTCTCTCATATTGAGACCTTCAATTTTACGCATTCCCCACATTCCAGCAAGCATTGGAGCATCGTGATAATAATGATCTCGAATGATATGAACCTTTTTATTATTTTTTAAAAAGCTTTTGATAGCCCATCGATCTTTCCAATGAACTCTGCTATCTGCATCACGGACAAACATCAGTTCTACACCAGGTTCATCAATCGCAAAGAATCGATACATTGTATTTACAAGCCCAAGTTGACCAGTATAACGAACAATGCTTTTAGGAAATGATCTAATTTTTTGTACATATTCATTTGGAACATCACTTCCAACGTACACAAACGTAAGCCAGTCTGGATAATGTTTTGCGATTAGTTGAAGATTTTCGATGAGACCATCGTAATAAAGTGGGTTATATTCTCCAAAAATACAAAAGGAGAATGTGTTTACCATTTATTTATCGGAGGCAAATTTAACCGTAATGCCGAACGTGGATTTTTGGTATTGTTGATGCAAGAAACTACAAAGTCATTCTGTTCCTTGTAATCTGTGTATGGGCGAAAGCAATGAAAGTCTGCATAATGTTCTCGACCAATCATCGATGCTAATTTAGGACGATTTTCTCCAGAGAAAAGATGACCATCGAAAGCTCTGTCTAGTCTATGGAAATTTGTAATCGTATCGTTAAGTACAAGTTTTTTACCATTCCATTTATTGAATTTATCAACCAATATCACCTGATCTGTACCCCAACCCTTACCTCCGTGCATTCCATCATATCCTCTTCCTTCGTACCAAGAATTGAGTTCTGCTACAATTCCATTTGTTCCAAACATTTCTTTCCAAATTGATGGAAGAGCAACATTGTAACACATTGAAATCTCTCCAGGTAAGCAAACATCACGATAAACTACAAACACATCGTCTGGAACATTTGCAATCGAATCTACGTAATATTTTCTTGAAAGAGGGATCATATCCATATCAGTGATAAGAACACCTTCGTTTCTTTGAATAATTCTTGGATACAATAATCGAATACACTGTGCTTGAAATGCTGTATGAATTCCTTCGATTGGTGGCAAAAGTTTAATATACAGAGAATATGGTTTTAGTTTTTCTGGAATCTCATTTGCAATCATTACGATACAAATGTCTGCTTCTGGAATAAGTTTCTTCCAAGATTCTACAAAAATTGGAATAAAATCACAATAAAGAGGATTCAAATCGGTTGCAGTTAGAACTGTTCCAATCTTCATTTTCATATATTGATGTTAAATATGTAAATATAAATGCGGATTTTGACATTAGTTCTTTCGAGTGATAATGGAGAACCGTATTCATCCTTTGAAAAACAAATAAGAAGATACTCGAAATCTCATACAAATATTGATTACTATTTTTACAAGGGTCATAATGGACCAACTCAACTTATAGGAGATACGTTGTATTTGAATTGTGATGATAGTTTGAAAGGAATTTATCGCAAAACAATATTAGCATTTCGCTATTTTGAACCTATGTTGGATAACTATGATTTTGTATTTCGACCCAATTTGTCTTCTTTTATTGTTTTGAATAGGTACTATACTGTGATGAAAGTTTTACCAAAGATAGAAATGTGTGCAGCTGTTATAGGAGAGGATAGTGGCATATCATTTCCATCTGGAGCAGCATTTACGATGTCCATAGATTTAGTGAAACGTCTATGTAAAGAAGATACAGAAAATCCTCCTTTTTCACAAGAGAATGATGACCTAAATATTGGGTTTCATTTGAAAAATTATGAAATACCTATTATTCCTGTACAAAGAGCGGATGTTGAAGATGGTAAAACTGCAATAGAGATTTGGAAAGAGTTCCCAAGTGCATTTCATTTCCGTGTTAAGACATCAGATAGAATCAAAGATATTGAACTTATAAATCGTTTGTATTCTCTTGCATACGAGTTTAAAATTACAGATAGATTTATTTAAGTATAGTAATAATGAGTTTATGTTTTATAATACCTGTAAAACTAGACATTCCTGAACAAGAATTTCAAATCAAACGATGTTTAGATAGTATTCGAAGAATCTATCCAACTACTAAGGTTGTTATAGCAGTTGCAAAAAATAGTTTACCTCTTACGATAGAGAAAGATTCCTATACAGAAATTCTTGAGAATCCTTATTTTTCAACTTGGGGATGTTTACATCTTTTTAATCAAAATAGATATGCAGAAAAGGCAGTTATAATTCACGACAGTGTTGTTCTATTAAAAGAGATACCTGAATTGAATGAAGGCGTTATGTTCATTTACCATTTTATGGAACCAACCCTCGATAGATCTAGAAATGATGAAGGATATAATCGTTTATTACCGGTACTTGATAGATTAAAAATGTTTGCATCTCACGATTTTGGATGTTTTGGAAATATGTTTTATATTCATTCCAATGCATTAGAATCTTGTGGAATGCTACCATTTATTCCGAAAATAAAGACCAAATATGATTTTGAATGTATGGAACGGATTTCTGCATATTACTGTAAAAAGAATAAGGTTTTGAGACCCGAAATATCAATGTGTGGAATAATCCAACATTGGATAGCTGATCCCTGGATTCATACAGAATATGCAGATAAGGATGTAGACTACTTTAAATCTATAAATTTCCCATTCGTATTTGCGAAAAGTATAATTGCGCGAAAGTAGATAATGGAGTGTTCTCAATGTAAAACACGATGCAATGAGATAGGGATTTGTTTTAATCCAGCTTGTAGTCGAAATACATCATACAAGTTGAATACGTATATAAAACAATTGGAGAATTCAAAAGAGTCGTTGGAAGAGTGCATCGGTCTCATTTTATCACTTCTAAAACCTTTAAAGGGTACAATATTTCTTACTGGAATAGGTAAATCAGCTCACATAGTAAGAAAGAACGTTGCAACCTGGCAGAGTTTAGGTATATCTGCTCATACCCTTCTTGTTCAGGATATGTTTCACGGAGATATGGGAATTCTTAAAAATGGAGATGTAATTTTGTACATAACAAACTCTGGCAATACAGATGAGCTTTTAACGGTCTCGAAATATATCAAAGAGAACTTCTCTGTTATGCAAATATGTATTTCAAATAACCCATCTGCAAAATTGGCTTCTTTTGTAGACTATTCTTTTAATATCTGTAATTTCAAGATCAAAGAGGCAGATACTTTGAACATAGCACCATCTGTATCGTGTGTAATTTTTATGACACTTTTAGATATTATCGGTATTCATTTAGCAGAGTTGAATGAAATAACACGAGAAGATTTTCAACGTAATCATCCTGGCGGAGATATTGGAAAAATAAAATAAGCAATTTGAGTAGAATGAAGATATTCTATGATGGTATAGATATTCACAAGTATCCAGAAGCAGAAGGAATTACTACAAATTGTACACTTATGGCCGGTAAGTGCTATACTGATTATTACAATTCAATAAGTAAGGATCTTAGAGGAAGACCTATATCATTTCAGGTCTGGGAAGATGATGTAGACAAAATCATTAAACAGATAAAAGAAATACACGCAATCGATTCTTCTATTTTTGTTAAGATTCCTATTATGAACAGTGAAGGTGTTTGGAATGATATTGCAATTCAATTCTGTATACATAATCGTATTCCAATTAATATCACAGCTATTTATACTCTTGAACAAGTTGAGAGAGCAAAGAAGCTTTTGGGAAATTCTGGACTTCCTAAAATCATATCTATTTTTGCTGGACCTATTTCAGATACTGGTGTAAACCCAGACCCAATTATACGAACTGCAAAGGAATTATTCAAAAATAATAGAAATACTGATATCTTATGGGCTGGTTGTAGAGAAGTCTATAGTATTGAAAGAGCAAGAAGAGCAGGTGCAGATATCATAACAGTACCGGATTCTATTATGGAAAAATTACCATCACTGCGTGCTGACCTTACATTGTTATCACTAGAACGAATAAAGAAGTTCAAAAAAGATGCAACTAACAAGCTTACACGTATTTGAGAAATCTATTTAATGAAGTATATTCTGCTTTGCGGTGGTTCAGGAAAAAGACTTGAAAGTACAAATGGGTTTCCAAAGCCATTAAATATGGTTCTGGGAATACATTCTATTCAACGGGTTGTTGAAAGCATTCCGTCAGATGAAATCTATATATTTATGAATAAGGATTTGCAGGATGTTCAATTTCACAATACTCTGCATCATCTTGTAAAAAAGACTTTTCATTATATCTACTTAGACAGACCTACAAGAGGTGCTATAGAAACTGCCTATCTTGGCCTGCAAAAATCGAATATTGGAATAGAAGAACCGATTTGTTTTTTTGACAATGATACAATTTATACATTTAATTCCGATTTGAAACCTGAAACTGCAATTGGGTATTCAAAGGTTAAGGATGATAGACCATATTGTTTCTTAAAGATTGAAGATGGAAAAATTACTGATATCGCTGAAAAAATACATATAAGTGATACATATGCGTGTGGAGTGTATTCTTTTCAAACTCGAAAGCAATTTGAGGATTCTGCTTACTATATTATGTACAATGACATAACCTTTAATGACGAATTCTATATGTCTCTTATTTATAAAAACTTGATTACAAATGGTGTGAATGTACTTGGATTTGAAATACCAAAAGCAATCTGTTTGGGAACACCGGATGATATAAGTAATAACCTATCAAATATTCTGCCTGGAAATCTAAGAATCTGTTTTGATATTGATAATACGTTATTCACATATAGACAACCTGGCGAAACATATCTTGATTGTAAACCAATCGAACGAGTACTTTTTCTACTAAAAGAACTTAAATCACTGGGTCACACAATCATTTTGTACACTGCTCGTGGAATGAAAACCTATAACAATGACCTTGGAAAAGTTATGAAAGCAAATGCTCAGGATACCTTTGAAACACTTGATAAATACAACGTTCCATATGATGAAATATATTTTGGAAAACCACAGGCAGATATCTACATTGATGACCGAGCATTCAATCCATATATCAATTTATTTAACTCTATAGGATTCAGTCATCTTACTGAAAAATATGCTCGTTCTAAAATTCCTGAAAGTTCAAGCAATAAATTCAATGTTGTTTACAGAAATGGTAATGAAATCACGAAGAAGGGGCCTGCAGATTCAATGAATGGTGAAATATTCTTTTATCGAACAATTCAAAATACACCTCTTTCTTCTCTGTTTCCTACTTTTATAGATGGAAGTCCTGGAACATTGAGGCTTAAATTTGTAGATGGATTTACGTTATTCGATATTTTAAAGGATAAATTGCTTTCTCCAAAACACATTCGAAATATGGTTGCTGATTTGGACCGTATGCATAATTATACAGGTATTCCAGTAACAATTGCAAAAGAGGATGTGTACAATAACTATATGGGCAAACTTATTAAACGTATTCAAAACAAGAACGATTACCCATTTGATAACACGGAAGAAGTAGTAAAAATTATTGATAGTAGAGTTAAGTCGTATATACTAAATGAAAACACGGTCCTTGCTTCTGTAGTTCACGGAGATGCTTGGTTCAGCAATACATTAATGACAAAGCAGGGTACAAATGTATTTTTGGATATGAAAGGAGATATATTTGGAAAACTTACTACAAATGGAGATTCCCTTACTGATTTTGGAAAGATGTATCAATCTATTTTAGGGTTTGACTGTATTCTCAATGGAATCGAACAAGATGTTGAATATATGGATTCTTTGAAATCAGTATTCTTAAAAGAAGTATTGGAAAGAGGATTCAGTATTGAAGATTTGAATAGTGTGACAGCTTGTCTTATTGCAAAGACTCTTTCCTTCTTAAGTGTTGATATCAAAATTCGTGAAAAGATTTGGAATATAGTAGAGAACCTAATTAAATGAGCGAAGGAATTTCTCTTGGATGGAACTGTTATTCAACATCATATGCAGTCGATAACGGTATTCGAAAATTAAAAGCAAATGGATACAAAACCTGTGTTTTAACTTATCCAAATCACTCTCTTGATGCATTGGAAAATGCATTAAGACAACGTTATCCAAATTTAAAATATAAAATAATTAGGTTAGATGTTCAAAACCAACAACATTATGAAGACCATTTCAATTTGATGTATTTTTAATGTAATTAATCCAATATCCAACCTTAAGTTTTTCCATATTCCAACTTCTACCTGTTATGATTTTTTCCATATCAAGCAGATACTGTTCTGTAACTTCCTCCCAAGAATTGATCCAAAGAATTGGTAAATCCATCCAATCAGAATGCGCAATATCACGTATTACGATTGGTATACTTCCCATATAAAGCGTTTCCCACAATCGATGTGTGTCTACTCCATTTCCACGAGGACAAGCAACAAATGTATGATTTCGAATACTCTGCAGGTAGTTTCTACGACCTTCCATAGTTGATATTGAGCTTTCAACTGTTACCCAAGATTTATCCCTCAAATAATTCATCAAAGGCATACGTTCTGCAGGATAAGTGTCCAATGAAAAATTGGCATACAACAGGTTCTGAATATCTCGTGGTTCAGACGCTACTTCTACCATCATTGGAATGTTTCCATAAATACGATGAATTGGACTATCGTTACAATCATTTGTTATTCCTAATGGCAATCCTCTTACTTTTGGAGTTTGCTTATTCACACAGAACCACTTCGAATATGGATACTGATTTACAATCGAATCCGTGATAGGAAGATCTGAATGACCTGCTACAATTTTAGTTGTATTTGATTTCAAAAAGTTTAGTGCATTGTTAAATTTATGTAGTCTACCACGCCAAACAATTTGCCCATAATAAAAGACATCTGTTTTGTAATAGTTATTTGGAAAAGCTGCAAGATAACGGTCTGTTGTTATAACATCCTCTGCTGTCCAATTCATTTTTATTTATTACTTTTTCTGTATGAAAACTTGTGAATCCTTTGTTGTAATATATATTACTCGTTTGTAGTATGCGTGCATAAATGCATCAATGCCTCTTTTAGTTAAGTTAGGACCTCCCCAACCATAATCGTCAAAAATCATATAACCTCCTTTTTTTAACTTACGAAAACAAAGAACAGCATCTTCCAATACAAATTCTGGTTCGTGATTTCCATCAATATAAATCAAATCAAATGTCTCATCCTGAAATTTTTCAACTTCATTATGAGAAAATCCACGATGAGTAAAAATCTTATCACGTTTTGAAGAGTTTGCAATATTTCTGCAGAAGGTTTCATAAATTGAATCTTGTTGATTTTTGTATTCTGAATATTCTGGATAGTCTATCCAAGGATCGACGCAATGAAGCTCAGAATCTGGATGCATACCAAAACCTTTTGCAACCGAAAGCAAATTAGCTCCATAAAATGCACCAATCTCTAAATACTTAATTGGAGTATTTTTAGTATCCGGAATAATTCCAACCCAATTACCTGCAGTACGATACGTAACTCCTTCAAATGCCATTTATATAACTAATCATTTGAACCTGAAAATTCAATTTCAAATGATGGCTAAACCCTAGCCTACACAGTTAGCACAACGCTAACAAAATATAAACACGTATACCCAGTGTTTAGTTGGAGTATGCAAGACCTCCCATACCAGACATCACACGCAACACGTTGTAGTTGACGGCATACACACGCACTTGGGCAGTTCGTCCAGATCGCACGGTGTTAACGGACACAGTGAGTTGGAGAGTAGCCTTGTCAATACGAGAGAAGTTGCAGCTTCCAGATGGCTGATGTTCCTCAGGCTTGAGAGCGAAGGAGTACACGTTGATACCCTTGGAAGGAGTACGAGTGTGGTGTTGGTATGGTTGGACAACCGAGAAGTAACGTCCCTCACGTTCAGTGAATCGGTCCTGTCCGTTGAGTTGGAGCTTGGCGACTTCAACAGGGTTCTTACCTTCACACTTGACTCCAGAGGCAAGGATGACCTTGGCGAGCAAGTAGTTGGTGGTGTCCTCGAACACAACCTCCTGTTCGGCAGCACCTGAACCGACTCCAGCAATATTGGAATCCAACCAAGAAGAACCTTGGAGAGATGGACCAGATTGGTTTCCAACACCTGGGAGGTAAGGACCAGAAGGACCATCGGAAGTAGTTGGGACAACAGTTCCAGCTGCACCACCACCCAAAGATCCACGAGCAAGGACGTCCATCACGATACCCTCAGTAGTGAAGTCATCGGAGTAGTTGAATGGCTGCATACCGTTAACCTCTTGGATGAAAGGTTGGTTAGGAGTGCAGTCAACATACGAGTCACGTTGGACAACCCAGACAAGCTCCTTGACAGGGTGGTTGAAGTTCAACTGGATCTTGTTGGAAGAAGAAGTGATGGATTCAGCACCAGTGAATTGGAGTTGCTCAATGAGGTACTCGTGAGTCTGTTGGGCGAAACGACGTCGCTCCTCAGTGTCCAAGTAGATGTAATCAATGTACAAAGAGGCAGCAGTCAAAGACTGAATTGAGGTAGGAGCAGTCTGTCCAGACACCAACTCAACGTAGGTGCAGTTGATCCATTGCTCGAACTCAACGTTGATACGCACTTCGTGGTATTGGAGGGCGATCAAAGGAATGGCCAAACCAGGATTGCGGCAGAACCAGAACTGAAGAGGAATGTAGAGAGTTCGGGCTGGGGTTCCGGCACGAGGAGCACAGGTGTTGGTCAATTCAGATCCAGCACAAGAGGCATCCAATTGGTATCCACGGTTGTCCTTCATCAAGACCAAGTCGTGGGTGTTACCAATCATATCATCAAGAGCGGCGATGGTTCCGGCATCTTGAGAAAGCTGAGTCCAGATTTGCATCCAGTCTCCGTATTGTCGGTCAATTCGTTGACCTCCGATTTCAAGCTCGACAGTCTTGATCAATCGGTGTCCAATGTAGTTCAACCAACGGAATCGAGCAACTGAAGTCTTGATGGCAATCAAATCAACAGTTGGCAACACAACCTGAACATAAGTTCGGTACATCAAATCGGCATTACGATTGATGATAGCAGTGACACGCTTGTTGAAGTCGGCCTGTCCGTTGAAGGTGACTTCGATGGATTCCATTGCGAAGTTGGTGTGTCTCTTGAAGAGAACCTTCCAGAAGGTAATTTGTGGATTACCAGAAATGTAGATATCTTGAGCTCCGTAGCTGACGAGTTGTAACAAACCTCCTCCCATTTTTTGTGTATGCTTAGTGGCAGGAAAAAAAATTACGGCGCGACGAATTTAGCCCATAATCATATGGGGGGTAATATGCATTGCTTCCAACTCTTGCATCCAAAGCTTCATTGCGTAAGGAATCGTCTTCTCGACAAAGTCTGTTTTGTTACCGCAAGCTCCACAATCGAAGATGTTCTCCTTGGAATTGACTATCGCAATAGTACCACAGCTCTTGCAAACACCAGTAGGGAATGGGTCAGAAACATCCATCAACCTCTCTTTCGTAAATGCAGCAATTCCGTGTGAAATCATACAGTCACGTTCCATCTCTCCAACTCGCAATCCTCCATCACGAGACCTTCCTTCACACGGCTGTCGTGTCAATGATACAATCGGCCCCTTTGCTCTTGAATGCTTCTTATCGATAACCATGTGCTTCAATCGCTGATAGAAGGTTGGTCCTATAAATATTTCAGCATTCATCATCTCTCCTGTCTGTCCGTTATACATAATCTCATTTCCATAAGGATGTAACCCCAAGTCAATCATATGGGCTCTCAACTCTTCAATCTTCATATGAGAATATGGCGTTCCATCTCCCAAGGTTCCTCTACGCACACCAATCTTGCCGAAGATGTTCTCCATCAACTGAGCGATTGTCATACGAGAAGGAACAGCGTGTGGATTCATAATCAAGTCAGGTCGCAATCCATTTGCCATAAACGGCATATCCTCCTCTTCCAACATCATACCTACAGTTCCCTTCTGTCCGTGCCTCGAAGAGAACTTGTCACCAATTTGAGGGAATCGCTCACTGACACATCGCACTTTGATGAAGGGGTATCCATCTGAATTCTTATCTTGCCACACTCCATCAATTCGGCAAGGCTCTGAATTCTTATGAGTAGTAGAAGCATCACGATATTCATAGCCAGACGGGTCATTTCTTAAATTTACTACTTTGCCTATGATTACATCGTTTTCCTGAATCGTAGAATGTAGAATAGGCATTCCATTGTCCGCAATCGCAGCATAGGAGGTATTCTTGAATTTACGAGTATTGTGCTTCATAGGCTTCATAAACTTCTCCTCACGACCAGATGCTACATTTCGGTGCTCCTCATCTTTATACATCGTGTAATACAACCCACGAAAGAGACCTCGTCTTACAGAAGACTTATTCATAATAATAGAGTCCTCCTGATTGTATCCACCATAACAACCGATAGCAACAATCGCATTCATACCAAACGGCATCTCCTGCATTTTCATAATATTCATCGTTCTGGTCTCCACAATCGGTCGTGTCAAAGAACACAATACATAGGCATTCTTATCAAGTCTCTTTGGATAGTTTCTGGCATAGATACACATTGCCTGTTTACCCATAGCAGATTGATAGGTATTTCGAGGTGACTGATTGTGATCTGACAAGGGAATTGTAGATGCCATATGACCCAGAATAAGCGATGGATGAATCTCGTAATGAGTATGCGAACTGTTTATAACATCCTTGCTCAATGCAATACGTAACGTTTCAGTCTCAGAAGCGTCTACAAATTCCACACAGTACTTAATCCATTCATTCCAATCTCCACGCTTTTCAACCGGTGGAAATTCAGCACCCACACGGAACAGTGGTCGAACCACTCTACCACCATCGGTTTCAATAATAATCATATTCATCAACGTTTGCCAAGCAATCGATGTGTGTGGATGAAGTCGCAGTGTTCTCTTTGCGTTTCTCAATTTTTCAACCAACACATTCGGCTGATTCGTGTATCCCATAATCACACCATTCAATGAGATTGCGGTTCCTGAATATACCTTCGCAGCCTTAATCCATTCAATATCATTGAAGTCCTGTAAGAAATGTAACACTGTATTGGATGGAATATTCTGTGTAACACTTGTTAGCATCGCCATATTCTTCACAATACCAACTGAATGACCTTCCGGAGTCTCAACAGGACACATAAATCCCCAAGAGGTTCCGTGTAACTTACGAGGTGCCAATAACTTACCTGACTTTTCAACCGGTGTTTGAATTCTTCGCAAATGACTGACGGTGGAAGTATAAGACATTCTTGCCAACACTTGCGAAACACCAACCTTGGTAGCGTTAGAAAGCGAGGTAGAATTGGATGTTCCCAATCCCTGGACTGTGAAGTTTCCAGTTGCCAACGCCTGTTTGAGTTTGCCTTCAATGGTTGAGAGTTTGAGAATCTTGTAGAGATTGTTGATATTCAGAATATCCATTGGTCTTGGTGTTCCCTTCTTCCAATTGTCGTTGTTGACCTCTTGAACGAATTCATTGCGAGTATCGTTACAGACCTTCTGAAAGAGTTGACGGAATAGATGCATAAGCAGTGACCCAGTTGTGACCACTCGTTTGTTTGGATAAGAATCACGGTCATCCATCGGAATCTGTTTGCAGGATGTTAGAACCAATCGTCGAATCATAGAACCCATCAAGATAGCCTTTCGTGCAGCAAGAACAGATGGTTCAGCATTCTCTCCTGCAAATCTTACGTGTGGTAATAATTCCGAGTTCAGTAGATTGCGGACATAGGCACATTTGTCCTCTTGATTGGTAGTGTACTGAAGTTGACCAGTGAGATAACGAACAGCATCGTCTTGTGTAAAGATATTCATCTCAGAAGCGTCACGGAAGGAAGCAGCCAACATTTCAACATGAGGATCATCAGCTGATCCCCAAATCAATTTAGCAACCTCTTTATCAGTTGTTACACCCAACGCTCGAAAGAATACCATCAACGGAATGTCTTCCTTGAAACGAGGAACACAGGCCAACAACGGATATCCATATCCATTGAATTTGCAGGACATACGAATCTCCAACTTCTTAGGTGGCATCGTAAAGGATTCGTGGAGAGACTTGAGTTCCACAGAATAGGTATACTTAGTCTTTGCAGCCGACTTCTTGGCTTGAAAGATCATAATACGGTTATCCGCAACCTTCTCTTGACACAGAATTGTTCTTTCAGTTCCGTGAATGATGAAGTATCCCATTGGATCATACGGACACTCTCCATACTCTTCTGGTTTGAGTGGATAGTCTTTCAACAAGCAGAGAGATGACCCAAGCATAACTGGAAGTTTTCCAAGAGAGATACCTTCAAAGACACGAGATTCTTCATCATACGATTCCAAGCGGTCACCTTTGTAGGTTCTTGCGATGAATCGAACATCGGCGTGCATTTGAGAAGCATAGGTAAAGTTACGAACACGGGCTTCCATTGGCAACATTGGTTTGACACGGCCAGTGGCTTCTTGAATACGAGGTTTGGTGTAGGTTACATTTTCAAATGAGAGTTTGAATTCGTACTTGTATTTCTTAAGTGTTTCATCTTGTTCGTGCCATACAGTTATCGGTGGAGTTGATTGAACTATGAGAGGTATTTTGTTACGAATGAAATCTTCAAAGGAATCAATTTGATGGTCTACTAATCTGCGGACACCATTTGCGAAATATGCTTTTACGGCTTCCCACTCCATAGTGTATATGTGATGTCTGTCCTGTTAAAATAAGTTTATTCGTTTTTTAACAATAGGTATGTCCAAGAAAATCACGATCCAGAAAATTGGAGACACTGCCCCACCAGTTCCCATTTCTGCTCCAGCTCCAGCCCCTATGCCTGCTGCTGCCCGAAAGAAACGGACAATGAGAACCTTTCCTAAAGGCATTTTGAAGGGCACCATCAAGGGTGTAAAAGATCCTGCACGGCCACCACCACTTAAAAAGTCAGGTGTTCGTGGAACCCTGCGAATTATGACTGAGAAGGGAATCGAGCAGAAACGTCGTAACATCAAGAAGACGGTCAAGAATATGCCTGACCGCAAGGTGAAAGAAGAGCTCAAGAAAGCAGGAATGCCAGTGAGTGAAAAGACGCCACCTCATATCGCCAAGGAGATCCTTGAGGGCGGTATGGAAGCCGGGATGATTGTGTTAAAGTAATATAATGACAGCCGTATGGGGCCCAATGGGTTGGATGACCCTCCATTCTATGGCATCTCTCTATCCAGAAATGCCATCGTTAGCAGAAAGACAACTAATGAATAGTTGGTTAGATATGTTTCGTGATACCATCACGTGTCCTCATTGCAAGGATCATTTTACAGATTTGTTAGCATCGTATCGTGCTAAGTTTCCAGGAATGCTGAATTCCAAAAAAGACTTTATGTATTTTACATTTCGGGCTCACAATGCTGTGAATGCTAGGTTACATAAACCTGTTTATCGAACAGTACAAGAATGTATGGATCTTCTTAGAAATAACGTAAAAGACAAATCTGCAAGTGTATTTCGTGTTTCGTATATCAATCATATTCGCAGACATTGGAGAATGATGCGAGACACTTCTGGAATAGCAGCACTCAAAAAATTGAATGAAATGTCCAAAATTGAGAATGACTATGCAGCTCCAAGATCGAACAACTTTGATATTGAAATTCCAGAAGATGTGGTTGTTTTACCAGGAAATACACTAAATCCTGCAGGAGAGCCAGTTGCTCCTATAAGAATCGTAAAGCCTTTTATCGGTGGAGGAGGCGTACGATTTACTGCACAAGGATTACGCCTGCGTAGGTAAGAAGATTACCGTCGTAGGTTCGAATGCAGGATTCCAGGGCAGAGAAATGAAAGGGTCACATTCCCATTTGTAATGTCTCATCCACATATGACGCATATCGAACCCGTGTTCGTCATAGAGTTCATCCGGAAACTTACATTCCATTCCCAGCGACTTTTCAGGCAATATAAACTCCAGTTGTTGTTGAATAGAATAGGGTGGTTCTTTATGCTCCCATTCTATCTCTGTCTTTTCAATTCGTGGATAGTTGATGATAGTTTTCATTAAAGGCGCTTCTGGATACGGATAATACCAACACCAATCCGGTGCTTCTGAGGTTGTGAAATACAGATAAGTCCACCAGAATGTTTTCCAGAAAGCAAAGGTCACTTTTTCCCAATTAAGAACACCATCCATTAGATGAAGCGCAACTCGCTCTTCCAATGCTTGTGCGTCAGGAGCAATAATGTGACTGTCTTTGTCCTTTCGTCTTTTTAGCAATATCTTCTCCTCGTCTTTCGCAGCGTATTGTAACTTGCCCTGTTGTAGATAGTGAAGTGCTCTCGTATATCCATCCTCTCTTAGAGAGAATATGGCAATCGGTGGCATAAAGTCGTTTCCAAAACAGTAGATACACATCTGGATGTATTCGTCCACATTTTGAATTGGAAGGCATTGTGCGAAGGCATCAATTGAAATGGTAGCAAATCCACTCTCTTCTCTTTCTCTTAGAATCTCCATATTTCCAAGCGACCTCTGTGCCAAGGCAATCAGAACCAAATCAGCATCCAATCCATAGACACACATTCTTCCTCGGTCTTTTTCAGGAATACTACGGAACCAACGGAATATCTTATGCTCTCCTTCACCCGGTTCTTCGGTATCGGATACAATACAATCTGGAAAGCACATCTTGAGTGCTTCTCCAAGGTCTTTCATATACTTCGTCCCTGGTGATATTTGATGTTTATCAAATTCTGTTGCTTCATCTGGTTTGCGAAACCTACGATATCGTTGTTGAACTATTTTGGCAAATGGAACAAGACCATCAATCGCAATGTAGACGCGTTTGCCTCGTGCCACTGTCTCAAAGAAATCGTAGAGTGCGCATATCACGCTTCCGACTGGATTTTCAGCCTTCAAGTATTTGTGAATAAAACAGTTGAAATCAAGACCGAGAGTATCGTATTCTACAAGTTGATTACAATTCTTTTGTATATGTTTGTTCTTCCTCAAAATTGAGGCAATATAATACGGAATACCCATTACGTTAGTTTATCCTGCTAATAGAAAGTCCGTTTTGTAATACAAATGTGGGAATGGCTTCTACTTCTTGCGTGCGTGATATTTTTTATGTATATCTGGGGAACTTTCAACAGCTCACCCAAGCCAAAGTGTAATACCTGTCCTCAAAAAAAGAATATCGCGCCCTTTGAGTAAATGGACGATTCATTTAATGAAACTGCCGGAATTCGTTGCCCGCGCGGACAAATTGCTCGCAAGGCTCATCACAAAACTCTCCGTTCAGGAAAGGGTGTCTACGTTGCATCCAAATGTATCAAGGACCGTGGAGCGCCTGGTCGTTGGCAATCAGTGAAGCATATGATGGGAATTGGACCTTTGAAGAAGGGTTCGTTATCCATTGTTGGTTACCACGCCAATGACCCAACTGAGAAACGACACGTTGCGTTGGAAAAGGCTGTGCATCACTACGGAAAGGCTTCTACTGTAAAGAAGTTGAACGCTGTTGCCATCTACACCAAGCGAACCACTCCAAGCCGATCACGAACTTACCGTCGGGATCGCAACTGGGTCAGCAAGAAGTTTTAAATTGTATAAATAATAATGGCTCGCAAATTCAAAGTTCCTACATGGGGAATCTACCTCCTTGTAGCAATTGTTGTTCTGTATTTCTTCGTTTCAAGTCCAATGTCACCTATGAATCAATGTCCTGAGACTCAATACTACTGTGCTGGTGTTGGATGTGTATCTGGTCCTGATAAGTGTGTGCCTGGTAACAAAGGAGGTCCTAGCAAGGTATTCTCTGCCGTCCACGAAAGTTTTGGAAACAGCACAGTGACTTGTCCTGACAATACTCGCAGTCCTAATGGTCAGTGCTTGTTAGAATTTCCTACGTTCTAAGTAATGAAACTTACACCAAATATTGGACTGAACCATATTCCTTCAGTCAAGGGTCATATTACAAATCTGACACTCAATCTCTTCTGTATTGCCATCTTCTATTTGTTTCTTGGAGCATCGGTCTCCTATTTGATGGCACAGGTATTTGCAAAGTTTGATGAAGACTGGAAGAAGTTACCAAACTGGAGACAGGCAGTTGATGTAGGTCTTGAAATAGCCATCATTGCGATTACTGCGTTCTGGACGACTTACTTTGTTCATATTTATATCCCTGTCCTTCCTGTCAGTTCAGGTCTTGAAGGGTATCTTGAATCGTTCGGAGGGCAGATGATTTTTGTGTATGCGGTATTCTTGTTCCTAGGAAACTTGGATGACAAGATGAAACATGTATTTGAAGATATTTTCGGGAAGATATAATAAAAATGTGGTTTATGGCTTTATACGTAGCGATTCTCTTCTATGTCCTCACTCCAGGCGTCCTCCTCTCCCTCCCTGCCGGAGGTTCTAAGACAACTGTCGCCCTCACTCATGCGGTTGTTTTCGCCGTCGTCTACCATTTCACTCACAAGTTGGTGTGGAAGACCTTTCATTAAACGCTTTGAATGAATTCCCACTGAAGATAATCACAAATCTTTTTCCAAATCTGGTCATGTGCGATAAGTCGGTCTCTACTTTTTAACAACGGAAAGAAGGCCTTGTACTCGTCAAGCTCTAAGAGTTCAAAGAACTTGTAGAGAATGTACGAATAACTCAAAAAATTGGTTCGATCGTTAGGACAGTAAAGCAAGAATGGTGCTTGTATTTCCTGAAACATCGCACGAATCTTCTCCTCTATTTCCGGCGTAATTGTTGGCGGAGGATTGCCGTTCAATCGACTCAGAATATGAGCACGGTGTTCATAATATTTTGACCGTCCCAGTTTTTTAAGAATCTGTCGAATATCCTCTTCGGATAGGTCTGCGATATTGTTGATGCGTCGTTTGCGAATTTCAAGAACCACTTCATTCATCACCTCTTCTGGAATGATGGTGGATTCCTTTGCTTGAAATTGATTGAGAATCTCATTGAGATGGTTAATCTTCTTGTAAGCATAGTTATTCCACTCCTTTGGAGGATCGCGAAATGATGGAAAGTCGGACACCACCAACGCATATTCTTCGGACCCACATTTGGGACATACAAGAATACCTTCGGATGTGATTTCTTCACGAGCAATGTTACAGGCCTCACAATGTTCTGTCATCAATGTTCCTGCTTCTGCATTGTTTGAAAGTTTCATACGAGTAGTATATTCGTCAAACATCTGTTTCTTCGACATTCCAATATCCGCTGCAGAAGGTGTTTGTTGTGTAAAAAATTTCATAAAACTGTTATTGACTCCAGGAGGTAACAAAGGAGTAGAAGAGCTCATCTTTTTCCCATAATAATCAATCAAGATGTCCATACTATTCATATAGTAGTCTTCCACTGGATTGGTCTTTTCCAATTCTTTGTCAATCTCTCGTATTCGCCTTTCCATCTTCGAATACTTAACCACTGCATCAATTTCATTGATTCCTTCAAGTTGTGCCATTTCTGCTTGAAGAGTTTCCTTTTCTGCTTTTATCTCATCTATCTTGGACTGAGATGACCGAATGTTCTGCACCATCTCCTGATGAAGAGAGTCCAGAGTTCCTGAGGAAGTGGTTCCTCCACCACTTTCACGAATTTTGCGCACACGAAAGACATCCATTTTTGTTATTTAGTTTCCTTTATGAAAGCAGAAATTTGACTTTCAAAGGTAGGATTTTGACAAATTGAAGGTCGTTGTTTTCTCAAATCAGCGATGACCTTTTTCATATCCCATCCATATGCCTTACATACAAACGCAACCGATAAATAAGCACTGCGATTGATACCCATCACACAATGAACGAATACCGTATCCTCATCTTCTCTCAGAAATCGCAACATTGCCTCTGAAAACTTAGGAAACCAATCAAGAATATCAACTCCAATGGTACTATCAATGGCATTCAAACAGACGTATTGATTTCGAAAGTATTTCTTTACCCAATCAGGAGCAGCTCCATCACCTGCACAGTTGATGATGTGACCTATTTTATATTTATTGACAAATGCTGGTTTCAACATATCGCCAGAACCTATGAGAATACGAGGATGTATCCAAGCTGGTGGTTGTAGGCTACCCATTATTTATAGATAGGACTTAAGCAATAAACCCTTTTAGGAAGTTGTTAATGACCTGTGACAAGACAACCGCAGCAGCACCAAGTACAGCAGCACCTGTCCAGCTTACCACACCTCCAGAGGTATAAGAGTTTGGAACATATTGGAGCAAAAGGTTACGAGCAGTAGAAAGCGAGATGATAGCAGCAGCCAAAAAGAAAGAGAGTTGAAGAGTGGTATTTGAGAAGATGAACTTCATCGCAGGTAACGATGGGTTAAAGGTTGGAGCCATTTGAGAACGCGGTTGGGCTTGGACCGAAGGCATAGGCATTAAAGGAGGCGCTGATTGTGGTCCCTGAGGGGACGGCAACAAGGCATCAAGAGAGGTTGAATCATCCATTTAATTAGAAGACAGGTTTTCGCACGTAGCATCTTCCACGCGGTAACGATAGCATTTGCCATCCACTTTCACAACTTTGTTCTGAAATTCAGAAGCAGGCACGGCAAGAGTGGTAAGAATAGCGTAATCACGATGAAACAGAAGGACAGAGATACCCAGTCCTATCACGAACGAGAAGAATGGAGCAGCACGATTGAGTGCTTCTGTAATCTTAATCATTACTTCTTATTAAGACTTGCGATTACGTTTAACGAATCTGCTTCCTCACCGCACGGCACTTCCGTAGAAATCACATGGACACATCCAGTATCCGTATGAAAGGTAGTGTCAGGGTCATGAGGAGTCGGCAACTTCTTTTCATTTCGTGGCGGAGGAACCATAACACACGCAATCAGCATGCCAATTATGACACCCGCAACAACCCAAGTGAGTTGAATCATTATTAAACCGATACAGATTTTTGATTCATATAGGCCTTGACAAGATAGAGTCCAAGGATTAGTAAATAACCAGAATATGGAAGAAAGACAGAGACAGCAGTCGCAAAGTATCCTGCAAATTGATAACCCTCTTGGACGAAGACTTTATAAGTCATTACAACACTGAATACCCAAACAAATAGAAGTAATGGTGTCCATAAAAATGCAAGTGTGCTCGCAATTGTTATGCCTGAAAGTTTAGACGAGAGAGGAGGATTGCCGAGTTTCAATTCCTGTCCGTCAGGAATTTGAAGTGTCTGTTCTGTTCCATCATCACCAACTACAGTGACTGTTAATCTACGTCCTTTTACTGTTTTGTCGGTTGCATTCTGTTCTGCCAATTTTGTTTGAAGCATTGATTGTTCAATTTTTGCAGTTCGTTCATCAATGCATTGTTGGTCGTTGGCATTTCCACCACACTGTTCAATTGCATTTTTACGAGCTTCTCCTTTATCAGAATCAGTAAGTTCAGCCTTTGTAGCAGTCAAAGTAACCATAGGCAATAACTTGGAATCTGCGACAACATCCAAATACCCTTTTGTGATTTTACTCTGCAGAGTATCAGTGATATCAGTGGCGCTTGTTTCATCGCCAAAGGTAGCTTGTTTAATCAATACCATTGTTAGTTGGCAAATACAAGATTTGCAAGACCACTTACGATACGCAGGAAATTGATTGATTCCACGTAGACTCCAACTCGGTATGTGTAGGTGAAAAGGATGTTGTTATTCACTGTTTGAATGAGTTGAACCACTTCATTCGGCGAGTATAGATTGATATTTCCAGGTGGAATGATTGTTGGTGTCTGGTTGAATACAGTTGATCGCAATACACAGACTGCAGTTTGTGTTGATCCTCCACCTGATCCTGGTAAAACAGCAAGAGGAGTCGGCTGTAAAAGAGTCAATCTAAGGATCACCTTATTGAACATACTTCCATTGGCTGCTCCACTTGGTTGATACTGATCGTTGTTGAGAGCAAAGGAATACATATAGGTTCCTGGCAACAGATCTGGCGTATCTCCAGTGGAGTGTTTATACATTTGAAGAAGCGAGAAGAAGCCTTTGGGTTTGGTAGCGAACCGCTCTTTTCCATCAAATAGCAGGAGTGAATCTACTACACTATCTCTTGGATAGACCGACGTTATCTGTTGTTGACCCGACGAATACATATTGGTCTGTGGATTTCCATCAATAGAAGACCAAGGGGCTCTATTTGGATTGTCCCAGTTGGTGTAATTATCCCAGTCGTTATTGCTAATCTTATCACTGCGATGAGCATTGAAGACTACTCGTGTAACCAAATTGAACATTGGAATCTCAATATCTGAATTTGCACCGAACTGTCCTTCGTTATTCACGAAGCGCACATTCTTAATTAAGAATGACTGATCTGCTTTTGCCAATTGATTCATTTCCATTTCTGTGAGGTAGATGAAGTTGCCCTCAATGTAGGGATCTGGAAAGAAGTTGGTCAGTGTTGGATTGCTTGGTGTTCCGTTTGAGTTTGGAGGAGACAAGAAAGAGCTCAAGAAAGAAGGAAGGCCAGTTGGAATTGTTGCATTGTATGGACTGACACGTTGGCCGTATGTGATAGACCCTGGTTTGGTATCAATCACTGTATAGAGATCATTCAAAGCACGAAGAGTTACGTTGATATAGACTTCAGAGTTCTGTAATGAGACCAATGGTAATGCAAGGCCTGGATTTTCGCAGAACCAAAAATGAAGAGGAATAATCAATTGACGAGAACGGATAGATGGTTCAGGAACCTTGGTTTGAGGAAGAGCAGATGGAAGACTCAACGGAGTAATCGCGTGGGGATATTGATTGTTTCTGTCAAAAGCATTTGCAGGATCATACAATTCTACAACGTTACCAGTCATCTGATCCACAATCTTACGTTTGTTCTCATCGTGAGTCATATAGGAATACATCTTCAACCATTCACCACGAAGAGTTTGAATGACTTGACCGTTGGCAACAAAATCTACATGATCGATAAGATTGTATCCGATGTTTTTTATCCATTGAAACTCGTAACCGATGGCAGTGCAGCGTGGATCATACCCAGCAGGTGGTGCTTGACCATTCAGATTCACTAATGGCGACCATATATCTGGCAGAGTGAGAACCAAATAACAGTCGTGAATCATCTGTGCATACCGATCAATACGACATTGAAGAGTCTTTGTGATAGAAGATGAAAACTCAAGGTTGGAACTGGTAAAACTCATACGAATCTGTTCCATTGCAAAATTGCTGTGGCGACGGTATACACTACGAAAATGAGTCATAGAAGGATTTCCATTGACTAACTCATTTTGAGCGCCTACACCGACAAGTTGAAGTAAACCTCCAGGCATTCTATTATAAATGGTTTTCAAATGTTTATATTGGACCACCCGAGATAGTGCAACATCTTGAAGTGAATACAGCAGATGGTTGGGGTTGGGCTTGAATAGGAACAATAAATCTAACAACTTGATCAGCTTGGTTTGCGACCACAGAAGTGTAAACAGTATTGTTCTTTCGTTTCTGAGGAGAAGGAGCAACAGATGCTGCAGAGGCAATAATCTGTCTCTTCTTGTATGTGAGGTAATCTTGGGCTGAATTTATTTGCATTACTTCTTGGCGAGAGAAGAAATGTCTTCACGAAGGCCAGAACACACTTCTTTCCAAGTCTTGAACTTATAGGAAGATGCAGCTGCCTTGTATTTATCGAGATTGTCTAACATCTTCTGCATTGCCTTGGTAACATCTGAAACATCAAAGCTTGGCATAACAAATCCAAGAGGCATTGTTCCTGCTGCATAATAGTGACTATCAGGTGCAATACGGATTGCAACATCATCATTTAAAAATGTTTCATAACTACCAACATCCGTAACAATCTGTGGAGCACCAGTGAAGAGATGCTCTAATTGACACAATCCATATCCTTCTCCATCAGACATATTGACACCAATATCACCTACATTATAGAGTTGATTAATCATCTCATCTGTAATATTATTAGGAGGAGCAGTATCCACCATAATCAAATTGTTCTTGTATTTTTCCAAATCAAGTCCTGCAATCTTTATCTCTTCTTGGTAAATACGACCAATATCGTAATGTGCACCTGATTTTGGATTGAGATTGGTTACAAACAATGCAAACAATGGAGAATCGGGGTTCTTCTTAAGAAGTTTTACAAATGCCATAACCATCAAATCAAGTCTCTTACGTCCGCTGTTTCTATTTGCATTAAAATAGATGATACCATTGTCCGGAATAGGTAATTTCAAAGTTGTTCTAAGACTCTTGCGTACAGAAATATCCATCTTCGTGAACATCGTAGAATCTACTGCGTGTTCTAGAATCTTGATTTCTGGATGATCACTGCCATAGGATTTGTAAATTTTTGCCCACTTTTCAGTGAAACAGTAAACTCGATCAGCGTGTTGATTGATACTGTCAATCAAAGGCTGTGCAATTCCAGTATATACTTGATCAACATAAATCCAAAGTTTAAAAGGAGACTTTTCACGATCGTGTTTCATTGTTTCGATGAATCTATGAATAATCAATGGATCGTTGTAGATCATTACAACATCTGGATTCACCATATCAAGGTACTCATTAATTTTATTGAATCCAAATCCCTCCTCTTTTGGATCTTCGTTTGCTGCAGCATCATATTGAATGACTCCTTCAGGAGCTTTACGTAAGGATGATCTGTTTGGATGGCGTTGGAATCCAAAGTGATAAAGTTTCACATTGTCTATTCCTCGAAGTTGATCGAGCAAATTATAAGCTACTTTTGAGTAGCCAGTAGTTTGATCTGTGTGCGTACTTACGAGAACAAATCGCATTATATGTTAGAAACTAGCAGTCTTTAAGTGAAAACATACTTAATTTGATTTGGACCCGATAATATTCCTATTCTCATAAGTCTTTGATTATCTTCAAATGCAGGTCCATCAAACACTTCACTTGTTACCGGATCTATCAAAAATAACATTCCTTTGATTTCCACCTTTTGTAACTTTCTTCGTCGTTTTGTCATATTTCGCAAATACGATACATCGAGACTATCACTGTTAATAGATGGTTTGAAAGCAAGGTCTTCACCAGTCGCAGAACTGTCAAATCTCATACACGATAACATTGGTTTCTCTTTTCCGTGCAACTTACGATGAACTTCGCAATCAATGGCTGCTTCTTTTAAGAGGACTGAAATACGCTTTCCAACGACATCCTTTTCATACGCTACTTCGTACAACGATTCATCGGTCGACATAAATACCTCTTCTGGCTGTTCTCCAGTATATCTTCGAATTGAAGTATCATTACGACGAATGGGTACAATGTTAGGATACTCAGTCGATTTGGACTCTTCTTTGTTGAACACACTCATATAGAAACTGACTCGCACTGTTCGTTCCTCTTCTGGTAAACTTGCGTGAGAATTGATACGAATTGCACGACCTATTACTTGATCGTGTCGCGTTGGTGTCCAATGCGGTTCCATAATGTGAACGTGTCGAACATTCAACAACGTGATACCCTCTGCTCCTGAAGAGGATGCCATCATCAAGCATAACTTTTTAGGTTTGCCTTGTAAACTGGCTTTCAAACTTTCTGGAAAGTTGTCAGCATAGGATTCATTGAAAATCTGTCTTGAAAACTCACGCTGTTCCGGTGTCTCTTCACCCGTGTAAAACGCATATGCAGGTTTGGATGGATCAAGAGTAGGATCTTCTACCCACTGATTGTTAATTTTGGTAACCTTGTATTCCTGCCATCCATTCGCATCCAGAATAGCAGAGAAGACTCCTAATCCTTCCAAGGAACGATACTGAGAATATACGAACTGATTACGACGTTTTTCACCTCCCAATGTACCTTCGACATTGTTCAACATCTTCAACATCTTAGGACTGAAAATAGAAAGGGCTTCTTTTGAAAGATATTTACCAGGATTGTTACGCATTGTGGTCAAAGCTCGATCATTTGGAGAAACGTTATCCTCTGTTAACATATCATCATCGCTTGCATCTTTCAATTCAGGAGGAACAGCATAGTTACAAGTCAAACGTGATTTGACACGGAATGTTTTGAGATCATCGTTCATCGTAATGCTTGATTTACGACTGTCCTGTCGAATCTCTGCCCAACGCACTTCCAAATATCGAGAGAACTGCTCTTTTGACATCGGTATCAATTCCAACATCTTATCATCGTCGACTCTGCGTGGCAATACAGTTTCATCTGCACCTTTGTAGTAAGAAACCAATCCTTGAATACGTCTCTTGAAAAGCAATGGATTTTTGATTGTAAGACCATCCAAAAATAGACCCACGAATTCTGTATAATCCGTTGGCAAACATTCCAACTCATCCACGGTTATTCGTTCGAGTGCAATTTGAGCACCTCCAACTTCTCCCTCAAATTTATCCTTCCAAGAAGTCACCCAATCCTGTGCAGAAAGTGGTGTCTTCATTTCTTTCACATACTGAACCGCGATTCGATCACCTTTTTCGTTGTAAACACTTCGAAACTGAGGAGGATTTCGAGTAACCATCACATATTTTTTGACGATGTTGAATTCAATTGTATCGACATCTGGAATACCTTTGAGTACATTGGTAATCTTTTCCTCATCCCAAGTTGGTGGAGTTGCAAATGGAATATTGATACGATCAATCGGGCCTCGCAATAGGTTCATTAGGTAAGATATTTCATTGGGTCGGTTGATAATTGGTGTTCCTGAAAGAGCAACTACCTTGCAGCCTTTTGCGTGATAAATTTCATCGTAGAGCCTTCTTGCAATTTCAGATTTGTTGACAATACGTGAGATGAAGTTGTGAATCTCGTCTACAATGATAACCGCATTATCATATGGATTTGGTTCACCTTCTTTGGCAACGTATTTTTCAATATTGTTACGAGAAAGACCGTTGTAACGAATGAATGTAAAACGTTGATGAATGATGTCCTCTATTTGAGCACGAATAACAGCCTTCTCGCTTTCTGGTAAATTCTTAAAATTAGGTTCTGCACCCGGACTGGTTACGTAGAACTTACCGTTGGTAGTCAAAAAGTTATCGGATATCTTAAGAGCAAGTGCTTCACGGCGACTTTCTTCTGTCAATGTTTTCATAGTCCAGTGCTGATCATAGGCATAGATTGGATCACCACATTTACGAATCTCACCTAAATAGTTCTCTTCCAGTGACGCAGGCAACATAACAAATACCTTTGAGTTTGACATCAAGGACTCGGCTACTGCAATCGAAGAACAGGTTTTACCCGAACCCAAGCCGTGATAGACAAGAAGACCTCGATAAGGCGTCTCAATCAACAAGTAATCGCGGATAATCTTTTGATATGGAAAAAGTTCACGATTTCCAGTTCTATCTTTGTTATCTCTGTACTTGAGGAAGACACGAGTTATATAATCTGCAAAAGTCTTCCTATTTGGAAGAACATACGGGGTAGCCATTGTTAATCTGGACGGAAAAAGGTGTGCGTAAATAACAATGTTTCCCACTCGTCGCAACCATCGTATGTGGATGGTTACTATCTATCTATTCCTTGTAGCAGGGTTTCTGTATTTGAAACCTGATATTGCGTTTGGAAGAGAGGGTCGTGTTCGTCCATTTGGAACCTCAACAAAAGAAGCAACTATATTCCCTCTTTGGTGGTGGATATTCTTCCTTTCAGTTGTATCCTATGCGATTACAGTTCAACTTGCTGGATTTCGATTTCAAAACTAGAATGTTTCAAATGTTTCAACAATGGTTTTGAGTTGATTTAACATCGACTTTCGTTCTGAATGATGAGGCCTTACTATAGTATGAATTTCTTGAAACGACTTCCATGAGACCGCGGAAATCTCCCGTCTTTGCATGGGTGTGAACTTTTGATTGATATTCACCATTTCTGGATTCTTTAGAATAGCTAAGAAATAGATGTGTTTGTACCGAATGTTATTGAGACCAACAAACGTCTCTTCTAACACAATGTTTTTCATAACAAGATAAGCTTCTCTTGGAATATTCGTCTCTTCTGTAAATTCTCGTATCGCACAATCCAAATCGGTTTCTCCTCTTACTCGCTTGCCTTTAGGAAATCCCCATTCCGGTTCAGTGTAAGTCGACATATATTTGACCATCATATCCAATCGATTGAGTTTCTCGAACTTCTCTTTTGAGATCGCATAATCCGAGGATGATCTGTCGTCACCCCACCACTGTTTCCAAACAACATCAAATGGATTACAAGCAACAGTTGCTTGTTCAATGATTGTCATATTCGAAAACAATTTTCCGATGTACTCTTCATTATTCAAGTCATATTTGCCTCTCATAAACTCTGCAAAACTTAGACTATCTTTACGGCGCACCATTAGAACACTTGTTGTATCCACATTCACTGGCAATGTAGGCTTATCGATTAAAATTAGTCCACACGACAGTATCGGATCTTTACAAGTCCTAAATAGGTGTCCTTTCCCCCCACAGTTATTACAAAACATTACGGCTGGTTTCGATGATAGTTGCAAATTATTAGTCCGTTTTTCCATTGTATAGTTCCACTTTCTTTCAATAAAGTCCCTTTCTAATGATAAATGCAGGTAGCGCCTACTACAAGCTCTTGGTTCCAACCTAAAAATATGGCAATGACTGTCATTGGAACAATCATCTTAATTCTTATCGTTCTTGCTATCTATAATGTTCTTCGTGCATATGTAGGTCTTCCTGCAATTGGTGGAGGAATCTTACCAGCAGCAGACCAAACACCGACCGCCATAGACGGAAAAACAGGCACGGTGATTTCAGCTTCCAGTATCTCTGATATGAATCAGGGGTCTGATTATGGTGCTCAGTTCTGGATGTATATCAAGGACTGGGATTACCGCTTCGGTCAAGAAAAGATCGTAATGCAGCATGTTGATAACTCCAACAACGCGATTGTAGGTCCAAAGATTGCATTGCATCCAACCGATAACAGTTTGATTGTAACTGTGAGTGTCTATCCTGCTGGAACGAGTGCATCCTCTTCCACTCCTGCTCCTTCCAATGCCACCTCTGCAAATGGTGATAGCTTCTCGTGTGTGGTTGAAAACGTTCCTCTTCAGTCTTGGTTCTCTGTTTCTACCACAGTCTTCCAACGCAATCTTGATGTCTACATCAACGGACAACTTGTGAAGTCTTGTATTCTACCAGGTGTTCCAAAACCTGTAAGTGGAGATATTCAAGTTGGTCCAAAGGGTGGATGGTCCGGTTCTTTCTGCAACCTTCACGCATATGGTACTATGTTGACTCCTGGAGATGCACAATCCTTCTTTGGAGCAGGAACCACGTGTGGAGCAGACACCCCTAAGAGTTCAGGAACCAACACTGGAGGAACAGTCTTGACAATCTTCGGATACAAATTCACGTTCGGTATCACCGACTCGAGTGGAAAATCCGTCTTTAATTTTGGCTTTTAATTATAATGAAAATATTGATCAAGTTTCCTACAAGGTCAAGGCCTAGTAAGTTTCTTGAGACTTTAAGAAAATATGTAGAATTGGCCAATCATCCAGAACAAATGGGAATTGCTATTTCCTGCGATGTGGATGATCCTTCTATGCAATTCGATATCTATCCTCATTTAGCAAAATTCGAATGGAAACGAGTCTTCTATGGAGAAAGCAAAACAAAAATAGAAGCCTGCAATGCGAATATGGCAGATGTGGATTACGATTGGGATATTGTAATTCTTGCATCCGATGATATGGTTCCTCAAGTAAGAGGGTATGATGATATCGTGAGAGCATACGGAAATCGTGGTAATATTCTTTGGTTTGATGATGGATTTTCAAGAGAACTTTGTACACAGTCGATTATGGGCAGAGATATTTACAATAGCTTTGGTTATCTCTATCATCCAGATTATAAGAGCTTCTTCTGTGATGATGAATTTACTGATTTATGTAAGGGTGAACTCGCAAACAAATGTATACGAAGTCGTCAGTGTATAATTAAACACATTCATCCTGGAAATGGGTTTCCGGAATTGAAAGATGAACTTTATAAACGAAATTCACCCTTTTATTATGCAGATTTCAAGACTTATATAAGTCGAAAGAAATATGAATATGATTGGTCTATTCTTATTCCAACTCTGAAAGAAAGAGAAGAGAAGTTCACAAAACTTTATAACAAAATTCTAGAACAGAAGGATAGAATATGTCCAGATTTAAAGATCCAAATTTTGGCAATGAGCGATAATCGTGAAATGAGTGTAGGTCTTAAACGTAGAAAATTACTTGAAAATGCAGCAGGCAAATATATGTCATTTTTAGATGACGACGATGATGTTACCGATGCTTATTTTGAAGATGCAAAAGCCTGTATTCAAGGAGGATTTGACGTAGCAAGACTTCGTGGTCAAATTGGAGACTTCACGTTTACTCACAGTTTTTACAATCCTATATGGGCACCTGCTGCAAAAGATGGTGAGTTTCTTCGTCCTCCTAATCATTTGAACGTAATGCTAAAAGACCTTGCAAAAAGTCAGGAGTTCAAAGATTTGAGAAATGGAGAGGATACCGATTGGGCTATTCGCTTATCCAAGTCAAACTATCTTCAAACCGAATACCAGTCAGACCATTCAAGAATTCATTATATTTACAATGTTCGTTATCCTATTACTCAATTTCATATCGAACAACAAAAGAAGATTGCATTTCAAGATATGTTTCAAATATTGGAGCCAGCAACACCTAAGAAGCCGGAAAAATTAAGGTTTGGGCCAAAGGGGTTTGTTTCTAAGTAAAGAACAATGCCAACCTTCCTCTACGTGTTAGTAGGAATATTCCTATTTCTATTCCTGCTAAGTCTATTCTTTAGACTGAATCACGCTATTCAAGGCGATCAAGTAGTCTTATTATCCAAACCTCTTTCTGGAAAGAATCATATTACTGTGTCTGATTCTTTGATTCCTCGTTCTTTCAATCAACCAGAGGGAATCACGTTCAGCTATGCAGGATGGCTTCTAGTGAATGACTTCACATTCAACTACGGAAAGGCTCGTCGTGTGT
>Ga0214177_1000048_pt1 | contig 40103 bp, 32 predicted proteins | sample TroBogEpilimnion_43_FD_153015 | JGI IMG/M metagenome (GOLD analysis project Ga0214177, IMG submission 153015) | Freshwater microbial communities from Trout Bog Lake, WI - 27AUG2007 epilimnion | ecosystem: Environmental > Aquatic > Freshwater > Lake > Epilimnion/Euphotic zone | place: Trout Bog...
TATGTCTCAAGACTTGGTGCGACTGTGCGTTCTTCTAGGTCAGGATCGAGAATGACCATGATTTCATAATGACGCATGCGTTAACCCCACCTCCTCTGGACTAAAACGGTCACGGCATTTCCGCGACAGGAGGGTTACTGCTCCTTAGCGAATGCCGCAAACGGTGTTCATGGCTCGTTAAGGAAGGCTAAGGGTAACTCTTAGGGCTTAGATAGTGAAAATCGGTGCTCCTGTGCAGGAACTTCCCGTGTGGATGGAGCTGTTTTGAGCACAAAAAAGATCAGGGCAGCTATACGAATCACGCTGATCGCGGCATAGCCCCCCGCAGGCAACCCAAAGCGGCTACCAGAATATGTAGCAAGGTATTCCCAGACAGCCAAGTGATACACGATTTCAGCGCCCTGCCATATCCAAAATGCGCTTCTATCCTTCTTTTGTAGCGCGATAACTGCAAGTGGAGTCAACCACAAAATATATTGCGGTGAATAAACTTTTGATGCAAGAGTGAAAATTGCTACTTCAATAAAAGCAATTTGAGCAAGGTTTGGCACATAATCTTTTTGAAAGAGAAATATCACAAATATTGCGCTTGCCACAAGAAATAAGAGAATCGAAGCGATATTAATTGCTGGAAGAGAAATTCCAAGTAATTGGAGTGAATAATAAATAGAACCGAAATCAGCGCCTCTTGATCCATTTAGCTTAAAAAATCTCCACCAGCCCGAAGGAGTGAACAGCGCAAATGGCAGATTAATCAAAACCCATAAACCCATAGAGATGCTGAAATATCGGATTGCTGATTTAACCTGAGATCTTTTCCAGAAAATAAGAAAAGCCGGGATGAGTAGCACGATGGGAAAAAACTTCGTGGCAACAGAAATTCCCAGTGCAAGCCCGCTGTAGTCATACTTTTTCTGATCGAACCAATAAATTGCAGCAAGTGCCGTGAGAACTGCCCACATATCCCAATTAATAAATAAAGAGGCGACAACGGCTGGAGCGATTACAAAGAGATGCCAGATTCCTGGGTTCATATGCCAAACCAAAAGAGCACTTCCAACAAAAAGTAGTAGTAGTAAGAAAACATTTATCAGGTAGTAGAAATGAAAGTTTTCTAAGCCGTGAGGAGTAATTAAGGAAGTTGCCCACATAACAACACCAGTAATAGGTGGATACTCAACAGAATTTGTCGCACTGGAATATGGCCAGGTGTTATTAACAAGATCTCTTGCACCATACAAAGCTGGAATGTCGCTATAACAGGCGTGCGTATAGACATCCGGCACTACCCACGATTTGTTGTAACAGTGATCAAATTTTATAAATGAAAGCGCTCCCATAAATAAAGTAAGAAGTATGACTGCGCCTATGGCGTGCTTACTCTTCACGAGTTATTTCTTTTTTGCAGGTGTCTTTGCTGGTGCAGGATGAGGTATCGGTGTTGGAGACTGAGCCAATGCTGGGTCGAGCGTTGGTACAGCATTTTGCATTGGTACCGGATCTGTTCCACCAATATTTGCAGCAGGTGGAAATGGAAGCACAGGCTGCCCCTTTAAAGCATTCTTCATATACAGGCTCCAGATTCTTGCAGGGAAAGAACCTCCCGTGACGGCGTTCAACCCACCGATACCGTTCAAAGTTTGCGTTGCATCATCTCTAAAGAGTGCAACGGTCGTTGCAAGCTGTGGTGTGTAGCCATTAAACCAAGCGGCTGCGTTATCAGTTGTCGTTCCAGTTTTTCCTGCACTTGGGCGAGGGAAATCTGCAAGCGCTGCCGCAGCCGTTCCCTTTGTTGTCACACCTTGCAGTGCCGTCGTGAGATCTGCCATCACATTAGGATCAAAGACTTTCTGAGCTTGAACCTGAGATTGGAATAAAACACCTTGGTTATTGCCAAGCACTTCTGAAATTATGTAAGGCTTTGCATAAATTCCTTGCGCGGCAAAAGTTGCATAGGCTGTTGCAAGATCAATGACGTGCGGGCTAGCAACACCGAGTGCGACAGAAGGACCAGCAACCATCGCAACAGATTGGGGGATACCTGCTTGTCTTGCAACATCAATTACGTTTTGGGGTCCGACTTTTATCGTAAGTGGGACAAATACCGTATTGACAGAGTGGGCAGTTGCGTTCAGCAAACTTACATTAGGAAATTGTTCACTTCCGTAATTGAAAACTGAATACGGGGTCTGTGAGCCAGGATCAAAGAAAACCTGAGGAGATGTCCCGTCCCATACGGACTGCAGTGAAATTCCTTGCTGAAGTGCTGCAATAAGGGCAAATGGCTTAAAAGAAGAGCCCGCCTCGGCGATTGCTTGAGTAGCGTTATTGAGTTGGCTCTTTAAGTAATCCTGTCCACCATACATGGCAACGACTTCACCTGTACCGGGCCTAATAGAAACGAGTGCAACACGAAGATTTCCTTGTTTATCTACAGGTGTTCGTTTTGAAACTGCATCAACAGCAGCTTCTTGTGCTTGTTTCTCCAAGGTTGTCTTAACAACTAAACCACCTTGTTGCAGTTGGTCCTGAGTGAAACCAAGGGTTTGTAATTGATTTTCGACCCAAGAAATTACATAACCCTTTGGACCAGCTAATGACCCTGATGCAACCCGCGGTTGAATATCTGGAAATACTTGTTTGGCAGCTTGCTGTTTGGTGATCCAATTTTCTTTTACCATTCCATCAAGTACATATTGCCAACGAGCTTTAAGGCGCGCAAGATATTGAGGTCCATTCGCTGGATCGTAATAACCAGGGGCATTGAGCACACTTGCTAAGACAGCATCTTGAGAAATTGTTAACTGATCAACGTGCCGATTGAAGAAAACATCCGAGGCTGTTTGAACGCCATATGAGCCGCGACCAAAGTAAATTGTATTGAGGTAGTTTTCAAAAATCTGATCTTTTGATTGCTGTTGCTCAAGTTTCACAGCGATAACAATTTCTTTAATTTTTCGTTGGATACTTCTCTGTGGTGTTAAGAATGCCGTCTTTGCATATTGCTGAGTAATAGTTGATCCACCTTGCAGTGAACCTCCAAGAAGATTGTGATAAAGAGCTCGGATGATTCCCGTCGGGCTAAATGCGTGTTCGTTATAAAAGTTTTTGTCTTCTGCGGCCATAATTGCATGACGTAAATTAAGAGGAACACTTGCAAGGGGAACACTCACTCTATCTTCGGCGCCGATACGACCAATTGGAGTTCCATCTGCGTACTCAATAACTGTTGCTTGACTATTTACGTAGGCATTTGGGTCGGGAATGTGAACTGTAAAATATGCATAAACAAAAAGAAATGAAAATAGAACAAAACCGCCACCAAGTGTGAATATGGTTCCCCTGATAAACCAGGTACGAAGGTTCTCTCTATCAATCACGGTGTAAGGCTATCGTTTCGCGTAGTCCTCATCTTCAAGCGTGCGTACCTTGCGCGGCGGTTTACGGTACTTCCCATCACCCAACTTGAATGAATATATGAGGTGGTGCCACCCACAGCCTTGGCACACTTCCACGATGTAGACCCGGAATTCACCAAATTCATTCTGCATCTCATCTAATTCACCCGATGTCTTAATGCGACCTGAGTATTGGCCGAGTTGATCGCCAAATGCATAACGCAATTCCACCATCTCTTGTTTGCGGCAAACAGGGCACAAACGCTCAACACTCTCACCGTGATATTTCGCAGCACTCTTTAGGTAAGGGTCTGCGTCGCAGGCATCTAGAGCAGAACTTGAGCCCTTAAAAAGTGCGACCAAGGTTGCCCGACGTTTAAGTGAATAATCAACGGCATCACGGCGACTCCACATAAGTAATAAGAATAAACCTTTCTTCTTAACTACGCTTACCTTATGCAGAAGCTGCCCACATATAAGAGGTTAAGCAGCTGGCCCTTTCGCCCTGGTAGCAAGTTGCCAGCCTTGCTCTCTATTAGATGGAGTGGACAGATTGGCGATGGAATATTCCAATCTGCTCTTGCATCCTTTGTGCTCTTCTCTCCAGAGCGCCAACCAAACGCTGTTGCAGCAGCACTTGCATTCGCAGTCGTTTTACTTCCCTACACACTCGTTGGCCCTTACGCAGGTGTCTTTCTAGATAGATTCTCCAGAAAGAAAATTGTTCAAATTGCCAACTTCATTCGCGCTATCGATCTACTCGCGATTGTATTGCTGATTAAGGGGGGCCATACCGGCATCCCCTTAACACTCCTAGTCCTCATCGCATTTGGTATTAATCGTTTAATTCTCGCTGGCCTTTCGGCAGGATTGCCACTCGTAGTTTCAAAAGATGATTTGATCTCGGCAAATGCAATGGCTGTTACTGGTGGAAGCATCGGAGTTGTTATTGGTGGTGGTATTGGAATTGGACTGAAGAAAATATTTGACCACTCTAGTAAAAGTGATATTTCAGATTCGCGTGTGCTTTTCTTCGCTATTGCTTGTTACCTAGTTGCTGCATTTGCGACTAGAAGATTTTCTCATAAACAAATTGGCCCAGCTGAGCACGAAATAACAAAAAAGATTCAAGGGTGGAGAGAGCTCCAACATGGTTTTAATATTTTAAAAATTCACCCCGATGCACTCCGAGGTATTGCTGCAACAGCTATCCAACGCGGTGGCCTGACATCACTCTTACTTAGTGGACTTCTACTTGAGCGCAATACCTTTAATCCACCAAACAATCCTGACGCCGGCCTTTCAGCTTTTGCATTTGCTTTGGCGGTTGCAGGTGTTGGAATCGGAATTGGTTCTTTGATGACACCATTATTTATTGGATATTTTGGAAGGCATCGTTGGATTCGGCTCATGATGTCAGCACCTACCCCAGTGCTATTAGTTTTTGCCCTCTACCAAAAAGAGTGGGTGCTGATCACTGCAGCATTTTTTGTTGGAATGTGTGGGCAAGCAGTAAAAGTAACGAATGACGCCCTTGTGCAATCACAAATTGCTGATGAATACCGTGGACGCGTCTTTGCATTTTATGATGTCGCAACAAACAGCATGATTGTTTCAGGAGCAGTAATTGCAGCTCTCATTCTTCCAACCAGCGGGAAATCAATCATCTTGCCTATTTTTGTCTGCGCTGTTTACCTTTTAACTTCGTTAGTACTCCTGCGCTCAGGTAAGTTTTTTATCGCGCGCCCAGTTCAATAACTCTGATGTAGCGGCATCAATTCCAAGGGGTCCACGATCTAGGCGTAATTCCAGTAAAAATGAATATGCCTCACCAACTACTGGCCCAGGTTTAATTCCAAGAATTTCCATAATTTGGCCTCCATCTAAATCAGGCCGAATTTGATCTAACTCTTCTTGCGCTTTAAGTGTTGTGATGCGCTCTTCTAAAGAGTCATAGGTAGCAGAAAGTTGTTCTGCTTTGCGCTTATTGCGGGTTGTGCAATCTGCTCTCGTGAGAACATGCAAATGTTCAAGCAGCGGGCTGGCATCACGGATATAGCGACGTACTGCTGAATCAGTCCATTCACCACTTCCGTATCCATGAAAGCGAAGATGCAAAAAGACAAGTGTGGAAACTGCTTCGATTGTGTCGCCATCAAAGCGCAGTTCTTGCAGGCGCTTTTTTGTCATCTTTGCGCCAACAACTTCGTGATGATGAAATGAAACACCGCCACCAGGAATAAGTTCCCGTGTACGAGGCTTACCAATATCGTGCATGAGAGCGGCAAGGCGAATAACCAAATCTGGTCCACCTAAGCGGGGCTCAAGTGCAATCGCCTGATCTAAAACAGTCAAAGTATGTTCATACACGTCTTTGTGGTGGTGGTGCTCATCAATTTCTAGTTTGAGTTTTGGTAGCTCAGGCAAGAAATGTTCCGCGAGGCCGGTTTCAACAAGTAAAACTAAACCAAGGCGCGGGTTAGGCGACATCAATGTTTTAGTGAATTCATCTCTAATGCGCTCTGATGAAACAATTGAAAGTCTGTCAGACATCTTGGTCATCGCTTCAATTACTTCTGGTGCAACAGTGAAACCTAGTTGGCTCATAAATCGTGCAGCACGCATCATCCGTAGTGGGTCATCAGAGAAAGAATCTTCTGGGCTGCCCGGAGTTCTTAAAACGTTCTTTGCCAAGTCTTCAACACCATTAAATAAATCAATAAATTCTGGTTTATCTCCGGTGAGCTCAAGTGCCATCGCATTCACGGTGAAATCTCTTCGTGCTAAATCACCTTCGATTGAATCACCAAAGTCAACATCCGGTTTGCGTGATGTCGAGTCATAGCTTTCAGAGCGATATGTTGTAATTTCAATTGAGTGATCATCTTTTTTTGCTGCGATCGTTCCAAATGCTGCGCCAATTTCCCACACTGCATCGGCCCATTGTTTGAGAATTTTTGTTGAGTCTTCTGGTCTTGCATTTGTTGTGAAATCTAAGTCATTTCCAAGTCGACCTAAAATCGCATCACGGACCGGTCCACCCACTAATGCCAAGGTAAATCCAGCAGACTTATATGCAGCGACAAGCGACGAGATCATGGGGGATTGCGCATCCAGAGCGGTAAGCGCTAACTCGGTCGCAATATTTTTTGGATTATTCATCTATCCCCCTTCCCAGTAGGCAAGGCTAGAGCAGTACCCTTCTCTTATGACCCCGGCACCTGGTGCGGGTGGCGAAGCGAAGCGGAAGAATCGTCGGAGACGGCGTCCAGCGGGCCCACAAACACCAACTTCTACTAATTCTGTAGCAGCAACAAGCGCTACAACATCAAATCCGCCTGCCAAAAAGTCAGAGCCTAGAAAACCTAAAAGGCATAGCACGTATGCCAAACGTGTAGATGAAGTCAGCGCTGGTGGTTTGGTCATCGATGAAACTGGAACCAAGGGCTTACTCATTGGACGTAGAGATTTAAAGGATGCAACACGGGAGCGTTTGCTCTGGTCACTTCCAAAGGGACACATTGAAGCTGGTGAAACACCAGAGATGGCTGCCATCCGTGAAGTGCATGAAGAGACTGGAATTGAAAGTGAAATCGCTAGAGAGCTAGGCGTAATTGATTTTTGGTTTATGGCTAGTGGAAAAAGAATTCATAAAACAGTCCACCATTATTTATTCCGCAAGGTGGGTGGAACCCTTGCCCCACAAATTACTGAAGTAGATGATGTTGGTTGGTTCCCGCTAGAAGAAATTGTTAACTTACTTGCCTACCCAGATGAGAAGAAACTTATTGCTAAATCTGGTGAGCTGAAAGTATGAAGCGTTTAGTCGTAGCCGCAATTGCATTCATCTTTACATTTACTGCCCTTCCTGTGGCTCAAGCACAAACAACAGTTGTACTTACCGAACCGACCCATAGAGAAATTAATGGGCAATTCGTAGATGATAATTTGGCAGCCCAACTTGGAGTCACTGGAAGGCTAGGACAAATTGTTTTTAACCCACCAAATGGAAATATACATTGGCTTATCGACCCTGCTCTTGTAGACGAAGTTACTGATATGTCCAATGGTTACAAACTGATAGATAATAAGCCAGGCGTCGGGCAACTATTTGCACAAGCATGGCTCGCTCAACTGAAACGTGACGTGGGCTTTGGACCAGTAACAGCCCTAGTTTATGGAAACCCTTCTGCCTATTTGGTAAGACAACTAAGTTCTCACAATGAAAGTTACTTGCTAACTATTTCACAAACAAAACTTGAATCTTTGCTAGAGCGCCCAGTTAGCCCTCCAATAGGGTTTGATTCTTCCTCAACTTTTCGCCTTCAAAACAGTGATGCTGCTGCAATAAAAGCAGATGCTGCAGCATTTGATGAAACAGCTGCGTATATCACAGCCTCAAAAATTGATACATATCGTTTAGCTTTAATCAAAACGTTGAATCCACTTTTATCAAAATCAAGACGCGATTACCTCATACGTGATCTCACTGCGAATGCTTATGCACTGACACATCTGGTTCGTGTAATACCGGGTAAATTTACGATCACATCAGAGAAACAAAAGTTGCCAATTACGTTAGTCAATGATTTTCCTCAAGCAATAACTGTGAACATGAATGTCTCTGCACGAAATGCGCGAATAATGGCCCACGGCGACCAAGTTGTGAACCTTCCCCCAAAATCAAAAACCCAAGTCTTTGTCTCAGTAGAAGTTTTCACTTCTGGTCGTTCAGGACTGACGATTACCCTCGCAACGAAGAGCGGAACCCAACTAGGGGATGCCGCGGTTTATCCGTTGAACATTCAAGTGATCAGCCCAATTGCTACCTGGTTAACGACTGGGGCTGCAATATTGTTATTCCTAGCTGCAAGTGTTCAAAGTATTAGACGCATCAGAAAGCGAAACAAATGAGTACAGATGATGCACTAGTGCGCTCATCTGCGACGATGGCCATTGGCACAGTCGTATCACGAGTAACTGGCTTGGTTCGAGGACTATTACTCGTAGCAGTTTTAGGAACGGCGCTACTTGGCGATACTTATAACGTCGCAAATACGATGCCAAATATTTTGTATAACTTAGTTATTGGCGGTGCGCTCACAGCAGTATTTGTTCCTCAAATGGTGCGGGCAATTCGCCAGCCTGACGGCGGCTCAGCATTTATTTCTAGGTTACTTACTGCAACCTGCGTAGTTCTTGGAACCCTTACAGTGGTGTCAGTAATCGCAGCGCCCCTTCTTGTTCGGTTATTTGCCGGAAGTTACGTTGGGAGACCTGAATTTCACCTCACCGTTTTGTTTATGCGCTACTGCTTGCCACAAATCTTCTTCATGGGTCTTTTTGCTCTTCTTGGTCAAGTAGCTAACGCAAAAGGAAAATTTGGACCAATGATGTGGGCGCCCGTTGCTAACAACATTATCGTGATCTTTGTCTTTGCCTATTTTCTTCATATCTCAAAAGGTTGGAACGCGTCGACTATTTCAGATGGTCAAGCAACTATTTTAGGTGTCGGAACAACCTTAGGTTTTGTTGCCCAGGTGGTATTTCTGATTCCAGTTATTAAAAAGACGCAGATCAAGATCCGCGCACGCTTTGATTGGAAAGATCCAGAAATTCGCAAATCACTTCACCTTGCAACATGGACGCTTGCCTTTGCTGCGATCTCACAATTGAGTTATTTAGTTACGGTAAACCTTTCAACCAGTGCTGCTGTAAGAGCGGCGAAGGCTGGGATAGCAACAGGTGTGGGCTACACACCATATGGAAATGCTTTTCTTATCTTGATGCTTCCACATTCTGTAATAACAATTTCTATCGTTACTGCTCTTCTGCCAACGATGTCGGCGCATGTATTGGACAAGAATATTGAAAGTGTTCACGACCAGCTTGTCCGTGCTATTCGATTAGTCGGAATAGCCACTGTTCCAAGCGCCATTGCGTTCCTACTCTTTGGTCCGATGATTTGTCACGCACTCTTTTTTGGAATCTCACATGCCGACAGCCAATACCTGGGGTATGTATTGGCCGGCTTTTCTCTAGGTCTGCTTCCGCTGAGCATTAACCTGATAGCTCTTCGAGGCCTTAACGCTTTTGAAAATATTAAATTACAAGTCTTGAGCAACCTGATCATGAACATTATTGCAAGCGTTGCATCGGTCATTGCGGCTCTCGCACTTCCTGCTAAGTGGGTCACAGTTGGTTTAGCTATTGCTCTTACCTTGAGTTACTACTTTGGAGCTTGGACAACTGTTCGTCTCTTGCATCGTTATGGCATTTTCATTCACCTTGGTGAAATTGCTGGGCTTTATGCAAAACTCGCAGGAATCTTTGGGGTAATAGCGGTACCACTCTTCCTTGTGAGAGATCACTTGCCTGGGGGGAATGTTCTTCACCTAGTAATTGTTCTTGGAGTAAGTGGCTTGGGATACCTTGGTGTCGCCAAGCTCTTTAAGATCGATGAAGTCGGCGCCGCCTTTGGGTTGTTCTTCAAGCGAAATAGATAAGTTAAAAGATAAGGTGCGCAGATGAGCGAAAAGATTCACGACCTAGTAATTGTAGGTTCAGGACCAGCTGGCTACACCGCTGGAATCTACGCAGCAAGAGCGCAGCTTGAACCAGTTCTTTATGAAGGTTCAGTTACTGCCGGTGGCGCCCTCATGAACACAACTGAAGTAGAAAACTTTCCTGGTTTTCCTGCAGGTGTTATGGGCCCAGATCTTATGGATTCACTTAAAGCACAGTGTGAGAAATTTGGAACCAAGCTTGTTCGTGATGACATCGTAGAAATGAAACTTGATGGAGATATTAAGACCCTGACAGATGGTTCAGGAAATGTACTTCAGGCTCGCGCCGTTATTTTGGCAACAGGTTCTGCATATAAAGAAATTGGTTTAGAGAACGAAAAAAGACTTTCAGGCCGCGGAGTTTCATGGTGCGCTACCTGTGATGGTTTCTTCTTTCGTGATCACGAGATAGCAGTTGTTGGTGGAGGAGACTCCGCAATGGAGGAAGCAAGTTTCTTAACTAAGTTTGCTAAGAAAGTTGTCATTATTCACCGCCGCGATTCATTCCGTGCATCGAAGATTATGATTGAAAGAGTTTTAAGTAATCCAAAAATTGAAGTTATGTGGAATACAGAAGTTATAGATGTTTTAGGCGCGGACAATATGACTGGGCTTAAATTACGAAATACATTAGATGGCAAAGAGTCAGAACGCGCACTTACTGCGCTCTTTGTTGCAATTGGTCACCTTCCAAGAAGTGAACTACTTGCAGGGCAAGTTGATTTAGATGCTGAGGGGTATGTAAAGGTGGAATTTCCTTCAACCCGAACTAACCTTCAAGGAGTCTTCGCCTGTGGCGATCTGGTTGATCACACTTACCGGCAAGCAATCACAGCTGCAGGCACAGGATGCCAAGCAGCCCTAGATGCTGAAAAGTTTCTATCGCATCACTAGAATTACCAGGACTTTAAACTAAAAATAGGAGAAGAAAATGGGAGCAACCCAACCAGTAACAGCAGCTACTTTTGATGAAGTAGTTTTAAAAAGTACGACACCTGTACTCGTTGATTTTTGGGCAGAGTGGTGTGGCCCATGCCGCGCAGTTGGCCCAATCTTGGAAGAGATCGCAACCGAGCATGGCGCAAAGATCAAGATTGTTAAGCTCAACACAGATGAAGAAGCTTCTATTGCTATGAAGTATGGAATTACATCGATTCCAACTATGAATGTCTTTGTTGGTGGTCAAGTTGTGAAGAGCATTGTTGGGGCAAAGCCAAAGCCAGCGCTCCTTAAAGATCTCGAAGCTTTTATCTAAACTGCACATAACGTTTTATCATGACGCCCGATATCACTCAAGGTGAGTCGGGCGATCTTGTTTTACAGCTCTCTGATTATTTATTCAGGTTAGGTTATTTGCCTGTCGCCAAAAATAGTTTTGACGATGCTGTTGCTCAAGCAGTTAAAGCATTTCAACAAGCTAGAGGATTAACTATTAGCGGAGTTGTTGACGCGATCACACTTCGTTCACTTGAAGAAGCTCGGTGGAAATTAGGAGATCGCACAATTTCTCTGATCACCCCAGCAATGCGCGGAGACGATGTGGCTCAACTTCAATCACAGCTCAGTGAAATGGGATTTAACTGCGGCCGGGTTGATGGAATTTTTGGTCCCCAGACCGAGTCTGCACTGAAAGAATTTCAAAAATCTGTAGGTGTGAAAGTCGACGGGCAATGTGGTCCAGCAACAGTTATGTCGATGATGCGCTTAATGAAAATAGTTTCAGGCGGCGCTCCTATTCAATTGCGTGATGAAGTAAACCGTACTGGTAAAGGCCCGGCTCTTGCAGGAAAAGTCATTGTTTTAGATCCCGCTGGACTTCCTGAAATCTTTGATCTTGCACAACGTTTAGAAGGGCGATTAATTGCACTTGGCATCAATGTCTTTATGACCCGTAATGCCCAGACAAATCCAAGTGAGCAAGAGCGAATTGAAAGTGCCAATAGCTCAACTCCCGATCTTGTAATTTCCCTGCGTCAAGATGAATACCCGAATGAAACAGCTCATGGTGTTGCGACTTATTACTATGGCAGTGAATCACATGGGATTCACTCCATCGTCGGCGAGCGCTTTGCCAATCTTGTCCAAAGAGAAATATGTGCTCGTACGGACTTACTCAATTGCCGCACTCACGCAAAAACATGGGACATCTTGCGTCTAACAAAATCACCAACTGTTCGCATCGATCTTGGTTATCACAGCAATCCAGGAGATAGTAAAAAGATTGCTGATGCTGGATTTCGTGAAACTCTCGTTGAGGCAATGTTGATCGCAATTCAGAGGCTTTATTTGAGCGCTGAAAATGATGCAAAGACTGGAACTCTCAAAGTCTCAGATCTGCGCAGGGCTGGCTTGCGTAAATAGCGCCACTTGCTTTGCAATACCTATGGCAGAATTAGGTCATGACTTCCCCGGTTTCACGCACTCCTTCTGAAGGTAACGTCACGCGCCTTCGCACAGGAGTAGACCTCAACCTTCCAGAGCGCTTTGCTCATCGCGCAGAGTTGATGAAGGCAAGTGAAATTCGATCACTCTTTGCCGTTGCATCCCGCCCTGAAATTGTGTCACTCGCTGGCGGAATGCCCAATCTTTCAGCTCTTCCTATGGACATGATGGCAGGGGTCGTAGAAAAACTTATTGCTAACAATGGCGCTGAAGCTTTGCAATATGGAAGCGGACAAGGACATCCAAAGCTTCGCGAACAAATCTGCGAAATGATGGCACTTGAAGGAATTAAGGCTCATCCAGATGATGTGATTGTTACGACGGGTTCACAACAAGCACTTGATCTGATCTCAAGAATTTTCATTGATCCAGGTGACGTTGTATTAGTTGAAGCTCCTTCCTATGTGGGGGCGCTTGGAACATTCAAACAATATGAAGCAAGTGTCGTTCACGTTGCGATGGATGACAATGGTCTTATTCCTGAAGCGCTACGTAATGCAATTGCTGAAGTTCGCGCTCGTGGGCAGAAGATTAAATTCCTTTACCTGATTCCTAATTACCAAAACCCAGCAGGTGTATTGCTGCCTGCAGAGCGTCGTACAGAGATTCTTGAAATATGCCAAAAAGAGAAAATCTTTGTAGTTGAAGATAATCCATATGGTCTCCTTGGCTTTGATAAGCCATCACCAAATGCGATGCGCGCTTCAGATTCAGAAAATGTGATTTACCTTGGATCATTTTCAAAAACAATTGCTCCAGGATTCCGCGTTGGTTGGGCTCTAGTTCCACCATCACTAAAAGAAAAACTTGTTATTGCTGCTGAAAGCTCAATCCTCTGTCCCTCTAATTTCTCTCAATTGGCTATCAGCGGGTATTTAGCGGATCAACCATGGCGCGATCAGATTGCATCGTTTTGTAAGTTATATAAAGTGCGCAGAGATGCCATGCTTGAAAGCTTGGATGAACACTTTCCAAAGAGTGCTACATGGACAAAGCCAGGCGGCGGTTTTTATGTCTGGGTTACTTTGCCTCCAGAGATTGATACAACTGCTCTGATGCCAAAAGCGATTGTCGCAAAAGTTGCATACGTTCCAGGTACTGCTTTTTATGCTGATGGCTTTGGATCCTGGTCAATGCGCTTGGCTTATTGCTACCCAACTCCAGAGAGAATCAGAGAAGGTATCAAGGCACTTGGTGGGGTTATCAAGACCGAGATGGAAATTAAAGAACTTCAGTAATTAAATAATTTTGTGAATTCGCTCTAAGTCTTCTAAATCAGCAAATTCGATCGTAATTTTTCCTTTAGAGAGTCCAAGTTCAACGCTCACGCGAGTATCTAGTTTGTCTGCAAGCCGATTTTCAATCTCTTTAAGTCGTGGGCTTACTGACTTTGCACTCTTTGTTGGAGCGCTTTTTTCTTTTCCAGATGTCATAGCAACGATCTCTTCAACTGCGCGAACGCTCAGCCCCTCGGCAACAATGCGATTAGCAAGCTTTTCAATCTCAGCGCCATCGGTCAGAGCAAGAAGCGCGCGAGCATGGCCGGCAGACAAAATTCCTGCTGCAACTTTGCGCTGTACCGATGCTGGCAAATTAAGCAGGCGAAGAGTGTTTGTAATCGCAGGACGAGACTTACCAATCTTGATAGCAAGTTCGTCATGGGTATAACCAAAGTCGTTGAGCAAGTTTTGATACGCGGCGCCCTCTTCAAGTGGATTGAGTTGACTGCGGTGAATGTTTTCTAGCAAAGCTTCGCGGAGCATTTCATTATCTTTACTCTGTCGAATAATGACAGGAATTGTTTTAAGGCCAGCGAGCTTTGTTGCGCGAAGGCGGCGCTCACCCATAATTAATTCATAACGGCCTGAACCTAATTCTCGAACAACAGGAGGTTGTAATACACCTACCTCTTTAATAGATGCCGCAAGTTCTGCGAGTGCTTCCTCATCAAAAATAATTCTAGGTTGTTTTGGGTTTGGAGCAATCGCATTGATATCAACTTCGAATGCTGAGCCAACAACAACTCCTGAATTATTTGTTATATCGCCGATAGGTGTTGTTGGAATAAGTGCATCTAACCCTCGACCAAGACCACCTTTACGTGTTGCCATTATGCAGCGCTTCCTCTGCGAGCAATTTCTCGAGCAGCTCCTAAGTAAGCGATGGCGCCCGGAGAAGATGCATCGTATGTCATGACAGTTTGATTAAATGATGGTGCTTCTGAAACTCTTACAGCGCGAGGAATTGGAATATCAATAAGTTCATTTGGGAAATGTCTGCGCACATCATCTGCAACATCATTTGCTAAACGTGTTCGTGAATCAAACATCGTTAAAAGAATTGTGCTCACGCGAGCAAGTGGATTCAGCGCTTTTTGAACTTTGCCAAGTGTTTCCATCAATAATGAAATTCCTTCAAGTGAGTAGTACTCACATTGAATTGGAACAAGTACTTCCTCTGTTGCAGTAAGTGCGTTAATTGTTAATAGACCAAGAGATGGCGGACAATCGATAATTACATAATCCAATCGATCACCGCGCGCATCGCGTTCTGATAAATATTTTGTGAGGGCGTTCTTTAAAATACTTTCGCGAGCAACAAAAGTAACAAGTGCGATCTCCGCTCCTGCTAATTCTTTATTTGCTGGCGCGCATTCCAACGCTGGAAAACCTGCGACCTTTTGAATGGTCTCGGAAAGCGGCATCTCTTCTACTAATACTTCATACATTCCAGGTAAATTTTCGCGGTCAACGCCTAACGCCGTACAGGCATTGCCCTGCGGATCTAGATCGATCACCAAAACTTTAAGGCCGCCCATTGCTAGCGCTGCTGCAAGATTCACCGCTGAAGTGGTTTTACCGACTCCGCCTTTTTGATTGGCGACTGTAAAAATCCTTGTTTTGATCGGGGTAGGCATCGCCTCTTTCAGGCGCCTGATTCCAATGACTTTCTTGCCTGCCTGATCCATGGGCGCAGTTAAGCATGGTTAGGCCTGGCGATGAACTTGGATCACCCGTGCTGGCTCAAAATCTGGCAATTCAATGAGGTGCAAGGTTGTCGTTGACCTCTTTTGGGGCGGTGTTTGATCGATCTCCTCTTGGGCAGATTCACCCTTCATTGCAAGAAGTGATCCTCCGGCCTTCACCAGATGCCAACTCATGGGCAGAAGCTTTGGCAGCGGGGCAACGGCTCTGGCTGTGACAATATCAAAGCCCTTTTTCACGCTCTCGGCCTTGCCACGGATCACCGTGATGGGCATATCGAGCTCGGCGATGACCTCACCCAGAAAATCAACGCGCCTTTGGAGGGGCTCGATCAAGGTGATGGTCAGATCTGGCCTGGCGAGGGCAATAACTATGCCGGGCAATCCTGCCCCGGAGCCGATATCTACAATTTTACTCGCCTCAGGGATCAGCGTGGTGACGGGGAGGCAGTTGGCAATATGGCGATCCCAGATGCGCTCGCCCTCTTTCGGACCGATCAGGCCTCGCTCAATCCCCCATGTGGCAAGGATCTGGGCATAGCGGTCGGCCTTTGGGCCATTTTCTTTGAAGTACTCAGCTAGCAGTGTTTCACGTGAAACGCCCACGGAGGGTAATTACTCCTGAGGCAGGACAACCACGCAGCGGTTTGGCTCTTCGCCTTCGGACTCGCTGGTGAGGCCTATTTCCTGGATGGTGTCGTGGATGACCTTGCGCTCAAAGGCGTTCATAGGCTTGAGCTTGATCTGCTCCCCTGTGGACTTCACTTCTTCAGCAATCTCGTGGGCTAGCTTAGTCAGCTCTTCTTTTTTCGAGCTACGGAAGTTATCTATGTCGAGCATCAAGCGGCTGCGCTCGCCAAGGCTTGTGTGTACAGCAAGCCGAGTGAGCTCCTGGAGTGCGTCAAGTACCTCTCCGCGTTCTCCCACTAGGTGACCTAGCTTGCCTCCGGCAATAGCCAAAGCTGCTCGCTCATTCTCAACATCGATATCTATATCTCCATCGAGGTCTGCGATATCTAGTAATCCCTCTAGGTAGTCGGCTGCGACATCGCCCTCTTCTTCAAGGCGCGCGATCAGTGACTTCTTAGGGGTCTCTTCTTCTGTTTTCTCTGGCATTTTTAGCTCCTTTTATTGAATATCCTGTTTATGCGTTATTGCACCTTTTATACACTTTTAAATTCATCGACGTCTCTTCTTCTTTTTTGGTTGTTGGCGTTGGCGGTTCTGGTTATCAGCTTCGCTCATGCCTTCTGGGCTCTGAACTTCTGGGCCAGTTCCATTACTGATGCCACGCTTTCTTTGTAACTCTTCATATGCAGGTGAACCAGGTGTTGGGTTTCTTTTAATCACGTAGTACTGCTGACCGAATGTCCACAAGTTTGTTGTTGACCAATAAATCAAAACACCGATTGGGAAGTTAACGCCGGAAACAGCAAAAATAACCGGGAAGACATACAACATAATTTTCTGTTGCTGAGCCATCATGTTATTTGAGGAGTCCATCTTTGGCATTCCCTTGACCATGAGTTGGCGCTGTGTTGTAAACGTTGTTGCTGACATAAATGCGATGAGCAAAATTGTGACAAGTTTTGTTGACGTTATATGCGCATTGAGGAAAGTTTCAGAGATCGGTGCACCTAAGAACTTAGCGTCGTGGGCGCTTTGCAATAACTTGGGGGTAATAACACCAGGAACAAATGAGTGGTTATGAGCAATTCCATTCAGTACACGAAAGAGTGCATAAAAGATCGGTGCCTGGGCAAGAAGTGGGAAACATGATGCAAGAGGGTTTGTCTTATGCTCTTTATAGAGCTTCATCATCTCTTCAGATTGCTTCTGACGATCGTCCTTGTGACGCTTTTGAATCTCTTTCATCTTTGGCTGCAGAACAGTCATCGCTCTCTGGCTCTTGATCTGCTTCACAAAAAGTGGAATGAGAAGAACGCGGATGATGACCACAAGTGCGACGATCGAAAAGGTCCACTTCAGTGACTCATGGCTTTCCTTACCAAGGACATATCCAAGGGCAGAGTGAACTACCGTCATGACCCAAGAAACAGCGTAATACAATGGTTTTAGGATCGAATCCATTAGATGGCTCCTTTGAGGTTCATGTGGTTTTTAACAGGTGTTTTGGCAACCGCGTAATCAACTCCACCATGTGACCATGGGTTGCAACGCATAACTCTCCAGATTGCCATCAGAACTCCGCGGAGCCCGTATGCGCTAATCGCATCGACTGCGTAGTGAGAACATGATGGGTAGTACTTGCACCGTGGGGCAAGGCTGGGAGAAATCCATTTTTGATAAAACTTGATGGGCGCAAGTGTGATCAACTTAAAGAGCTTCATTGGTTGGCCTCGCTGCGCTTAACAATCTTAGAGACCAAGTCCGCGAAGTCTGCTCGGTAGTCATCGCTCTTTCGCAGAACGCGAATAACAATTTGTGTGTGGGCTGGAAAATCTTTGAGGTGCTCACTTGCTGCGTTTCGGAGTTGGCGAGCGATTCGGTGACGAGTAACTGATCCCCCAACGCTCTTATTTATGATCAGTCCAACCTGGGGTTGGTTTGGGAATTGGGCATGGGTAAGAAAATAGATAACAAGTAATTGTGAAGTGGCTCGGTGTCCCGTTTTAGTAGTTCGGGAAAAATCTTTGCTCGAGCGAAGCCGGTTCGATGCAGGTAGCACGGTTACGCAGAGATGCGAGTGCGACCCTTAGCGCGGCGAGAGGCCAGTACTGCGCGGCCGCCACGTGTTGCCATGCGAGCACGGAAGCCGTGCTTCTTCGCACGACGGCGATTATTTGGTTGATAAGTACGCTTTGACATGAAAACTCCTCAACTTCTTTTTTCTCCGGATCAGGGGTTTTGACCAGGGCCACAGATGTCCATCAATAGGGTGGCAAGGTTAGCCAAGTTCGTGTGGATAAACCACTTGCACTTTGGCGAAAACCCCTTTACGTTCGCCCTCTATCCACAGGTTTTGACCCTCAGTCAGAGCCTTGTCACCCTAAAGGTGGGGTTTAGACCACAGGCTGTGGATAACTTGGGGATAACCGATTTTTAGCTTTTTTACGCATTTCGAGGATGGGGAGAGATATGGCGCTACTGGAGGAAGTTGATCTAACCATCTTGTGGGGATCAGTTATCGAGGCCATGTCCTCAGAGTCACCGCAGCACCGAGCATTTCTTTCTCTCACAAAACCTCTTGGTCTTCTTCAAGGCGATGGGGCAGCAACACTTCTGCTCAATACTCCCAACCAATTTGCAAAAGATTTTTTAGAGATCCGCGTTAAAAATATTCTTAATGAAATTTTGACAACAGAACTGGGTCAAAAAATAAATATCGCTGTGACCGTTGATGAAACTCTTGAGGTCTCTGCCCCTTCTGAAGATGTTGTTGATGAAAGCGCGGTTGAAGTTGTATCCCCTAGGTCGGGAACCGGGCGCGACAGCGACACAAAGCAGCCACTTGAGCAGTCACAATTAAACCCTCGCTACATTTTTGAAACATTTGTTATTGGCGCATCTAATCGTTTTGCACATGCTGCTGCGGTTGCAGTTGCTGAAGCACCCGCAAAGGCCTACAACCCGCTCTTTATCTACGGTGAGTCAGGGCTCGGTAAAACCCACCTCCTGCACGCTATTGGGGCCTATGCCAAGGAGCTCTATGGCTCAGTCCGCGTGCGTTATGTCTCTTCTGAAGAATTCACCAACGACTTTATTAACTCAATCCGTGACGACAAGGCTTCTGTTTTCCAACGCCGCTACCGCGACCTTGATGTTTTGCTCGTCGATGACATCCAGTTCTTAGAGAACAAAGAGCGAACCCAGGAAGAGTTCTTCCATACGTTTAACACTCTTTATAACGCTAACAAGCAGATTGTTATCTCCAGTGATCGCCCTCCCAAGCAGCTAACAACCTTGGAAGATCGTCTTCGCTCCCGCTTCGAATGGGGTCTGATTACAGATATTCAACCTCCTGAGCTTGAAACTCGTATCGCGATTCTTCGCAAAAAAGCAGCGCAGGATAAATTAAATGCTCCTGATGATGTCTTGGAATACATCGCTTCAAAGATCTCTTCCAACATCCGTGAACTTGAAGGCGCGCTGATTCGTGTTACCGCTTTCGCATCGCTCAATCGCCAGCCAGTTGACATGGGTCTTGCGGAAATTGTTTTGAAAGATTTGATCCCTGATGAAGCCGGCCCCGAAATCACCGCTTCCACCATCATGGCCCAGACTGCCTCTTACTTCAGCCTCTCTCTGGACGATCTCTGTGGTTCAAGCCGCAGCCGGGTCTTGGTAAATGCCCGCCAGATCGCGATGTATCTCTGCCGCGAATTGACCGAGCTCTCACTTCCTAAAATTGGCCAGACTTTCGGCGGCCGCGATCACACCACGGTGATGCATGCCGACCGTAAGATCCGCCAGCTTATGGCTGAGCGCCGCTCGATCTATAACCAGGTCACTGAGCTCACCAACCGAATCAAGCTTCAGGCGAGGAACTAGTAAAATGTCCTTTTTGCCCGAACTGAGCAAGTTAACCCCAGTTGTGGAAAAGCTGTGGGTAACTGTGGACAATTCTGCTTTCTCTGTGGGTAAACAGGGTGTTTTATCTTTTTCTCCTCTTCTGACAGAGGCGGGGATTAAGTTTGAGGGAGTTCTCCACACTCTCCTCCACAGCTGTAGAGAGGGAAAGTAAGGCGCCGACCAGCGCTTTTACCCTTTCTCCACAGGAAGGGGGTCTGGTTACTACTACTAATTAAATTAATAGATAAATGATGTGAATAGGGAGAACGAGATGAAGTTTGTTGTTGAACCAGGCGAGTTAGTAGACGCCGTTAATTGGGTTGCCCGCAGCCTTTCTACTCGTCCTATTAAACCCGAGCTCCTTGGAATCATGATTGATGTAGATGATTCAATAACTCTGACAGGTTCAGATTTAGAAACATCCACCAAAACAACTTTAAAAGCTGACATCGTAAATAAAGGAAAAGTTTTAGTTCCGGGCCGCTTGTTGGCTGAGATCGCGCGATCACTTCCCAACAAACCTGTTAATTTTAATTTAGATGGAACAAGAGTCCTTGTAACAGCAGGAGCAGCAAAATTTACTCTTCCAACTCTTTCTGTTTCAGAATACCCAAACCTTCCTGACCTACCAGAAACAGCAGGAGTAATTGCAAGTGATGTATTTGCAACAGCGGTGAACCAAGTAGCAATAGCTGCAGGAAAAGATGACTCACTGCCAACTCTTACTGGTGTGCATATTGAAATTAATAAAAACACAATTACTCTCGCGGCCACAGACCGCTACCGGTTAGCCGTTCGTGAACTCGCGTGGCAAGCAAAAGATGCAAACCTGGAATCAACCACTCTTGTTCGCGCGCGAACACTTTCAGATGCTGGGCGCTCGCTAACAACCCACACTCAAGTTACTTTGGCACTCTCTCCTAACGCATCAAATGAACGCCTCATTGGTTTTGTATCTGATTTGAAAACCATGACATCAAGAACACTCGATGGCACCTTCCCACCATTTAAACATTTACTTCCAACAGAATCTGTTGCGCAGGCAACCATCGAGGTAGCGCCATTTTTGGATTCTGTCCGCCGTGTTGCTCTCGTTACAGATAAGACAGTTCCACTGCGTCTGATTTTTGGAAATGGAAAACTTCAACTTGAAGCAGGGGCCGGAGAAGAAGCGCAAGCAACAGAAGAACTTGAGATTCAATATAACGGTGAGGAAATTAGCATCGCGTTTAACCCGACATATCTGACCGACGGTTTGCAAGCGATCGGAACACCATTTGTTCAGATTGATTTTACTGGCGCAAGTAAGCCCGCTGTTCTCACAGGAAAACATGAAGCGGCTGGATCAAAGGATGAGAGTTACAAATACCTTCTTATGCCTATGAGATATAGCGCTTAATTAGTGTGCACCTTTCACTTCTCTCACTAAAAAACTTCCGCTCTTACAGCGAGTTAGAGCTGCCACTAAAACCTGGCATCACTATTTTTCTTGGAAGAAATGGCGAAGGAAAGACCAATATCGTTGAATCTGTCCTGTATTTGGCGTTTTTGTCTTCCCACCGAACTGCTACAGATCAACCTCTTGTGCAGCTGGGGCATAGCTCGGCATATGTGCGCTCTAAAATCCAACAACCAGACAGAGAAGTAATTGTTGAGTTAGAGATTAACGCCGATAAAGCAAACCGTGCGCGGATTAACCAAAACCCTGTGCGCAGCCAGAAAGAATTATTTGGCTTAGTTCAGTGCGTTTATTTTTCCCCTGAAGATTTAGATTTAGTCCGCGGAGATCCAGCAGAACGTAGAAGGTTTATCGATCAGCTTCTTATATTGCGCAGCCCACGGCTTGCCGGCGTCATTACAGATTATGAGCGGGCAGTTCGCCAACGCAACTCACTTCTTAAGAGCAGAGCGGGTTACTCATCACTTGAATCATGGGACCAACAAGTGGCTCAATATGGCGGAGAGATCATCGCTGCGCGGCTATCTTTGCTTAAGGATTTTGAGCCCGTGTTTAGTGATGTGTATAAGGAAATTTCAGAGAAGAAGCCAGCGCGAATTACATATAAGTGCAGCATCGATAATCCTTCGACTGACCCGTCGACAAACACAGCAGCGATGCTTGCAAAGATGTCTGAGATAAAAGGGCAGGAGATTGAGAGAGGCTTGACTCTTATTGGTCCCCACAGAGATGATCTACTTCTTCACTTAGGTGATCATTTTGTTAAGGGATATGCAAGCCATGGGGAATCTTGGTCGGTAGCACTTTCTCTCAAACTTGCATCATATAAATTATTAAAAAACGAAGGAGCATCACCTATATTGATATTAGACGATGTCTTCTCTGAGTTAGACGAAGAAAGGCGCGATCAACTTGTTGAGCTAGCTCAATCTGCCGAACAGACATTGATTACAGTTGCTGTTGAAAGCGATCTGCCAGCAGAGCTTTCTGGTGAGGTCTTTTTTGTTAAGTCTGGAAGCGTTAAGGTAAAAGCATGAAGTCTGACTTAGCGCGCGAGTTATATAAATCGTGGCGTAATCAAACTCGTAAGAATAAAGGAACTGCGCGAGAAGAAACCCGCGAGAAAATTGATGATCCAAAATCAATGAAGGATCTTCTGGCAGATTTAGTTGATGGTCGCGATTGGCGACAGGGAATTGCAGAGGGAACTTTATTTACTGAATGGAAAAGTGTTGTCGGAGATGAAATTGCGCAGCACGCAACACCGATCACACTCGTTGACGGTTTATTAACGATTCAAACAACATCATCAGCGTGGGCAACACAAATGAAATTGATTTCTACGCAGTTGCTACAAACTATTTCTCAGTCAGCGCCAGGAGCGCTCGTTGAACAAATAGAAGTAATCGGGCCCCACACTCCAAGCTGGAAAAAAGGAATTCGTACGATCAAGAACGCACGGGGCCCGCGGGATACCTACGGCTGAGCGCCTTAAAACCTCTGAGGTAATAACTACCCACAACTTCCCCCTAAAAACCCCGCATATCCACATTTAGGCCGTTTTATGGCTGGCTCGTGTCACCTCTTTTGACTAAGATTTGGGGTCTAACCCCGCAAAAACGCTTCAGGCTTGATTGAGGCAGTTTTGACCAGAAGGAGAGTGCCTTGGCTGAGAAGTCTTATGACGCCAGTGCGATCACGGTCCTTGAAGGTTTAGACGCTGTTAGAAAGCGTCCTGGAATGTATATCGGTTCTACCGGTGAACGAGGATTGCATCATCTTGTTTATGAAGTCGTAGATAACTCAGTTGATGAAGCGCTCGCTGGTTACTGCACTGAAATTAATGTCACTTTGATGGCAGATGGCGCAGTGAGAGTCGTTGATAACGGCCGTGGAATTCCGGTCGACCTGCACCCTGTTGAAAAGCGACCAGCATTGGAAATTGTTCTTACAGTTCTGCACGCTGGTGGAAAATTTGGCGACAGCGGTTATTCAGTTTCTGGCGGCCTGCATGGTGTTGGCATCTCTGTTGTAAATGCATTGTCAACCGATTTGGCTGTCGAAGTAAAACGAGATGGTGCGCATTGGTATCAAGAGTACAAACTCGGTGTTCCTCAAGCTCCGGTCCGCAAAGGCGAAGCAACAACCCAAACGGGAACGACCACAACTTTCTGGCCATCTGTTGAAATTTTTGAAACTACAGATTTTTCTTACGAAACACTCTCTGCGCGATTTCGCGAAATGGCATTTTTAAATAGGGGTTTGAAGATCACCCTGACCGATGAACGCGAAGGCCACGTCGATGACAAAGGAGCTCAGCTCTCCTCTGTTTATTTTTATGAAGGGGGCATCGTTGATTTCGTGCGCCACCTGAATCTTTCAAAAGGTGAACAACACAAATCAGTTATTTATTTAGCAGCCGAAGATCAAAAAGCAAAGATGTCATTAGAAATTGCTATGCAGTGGAATACTGGATTTTCTGAGTCTGTTTATACCTTTGCCAACACAATTAACACTCAAGAGGGCGGAACACACGAAGAGGGATTTAGAACTTCTCTTACATCGATTGTAAATAAGTTTGGTGAAGAGTGGGGATTTATCCGCAAGAAGGAAGATCGCCTCACAGGAGATGATGTGCGTGAGGGACTTACCGCAATTGTTTCTATCAAAATAGGTGAACCGCAATTTGAAGGACAGACAAAGACAAAGCTTGGTAATACTGAAGCAAAGTCATTCACTCAAAAAGCTATGAATGACGCACTCACCACCTGGTTTGAAAAAAATCCTGGTGAAGGAAAAGACATTGTGAGAAAAAGCATTGACGCCGCCGCAGCGCGAGTTGCAGCGCGTAAAGCACGCGATTTAAGTCGCTCACGTAAGGGATTGCTTGAAGGTCGTGGAATGCCAGGAAAGCTCGCAGATTGCCAATGGACTGAACCAGAAAAGTGTGAGCTTTATATTGTTGAAGGTGACTCTGCTGGTGGTTCAACAAAGGGCGGCCGTGATTCACGCTATCAAGCGGTGCTGCCAATTCGTGGAAAAATTTTGAATGTTGAAAAGGCTCGCATCGACCGTGTACTTCAAAACAACGAAGTTCAAGCGCTTATTACAGCTCTTGGTACAGGAATCCATGATGAGTTTGATGCAGCAAAGCTTCGCTATCATAAAATTATTTTGATGGCCGATGCGGACGTTGATGGTCAGCACATTCGCACGCTACTTCTTACTTTGCTCTTCCGCTTTATGCGTCCGCTTATTGAAAATGGATATGTGTATTTAGCACAGCCTCCTCTATACAAACTTAAGTGGGGCGGTAAAGAACCTGTTCAGTATGCGTTTAGTGATCGTGAGCGAGATGGTTTTATCAAGATTGGCTTAGAAGCAGGAAAGCGTTTACCTAAGGAAGATGGCATTCAACGCTTCAAAGGTTTGGGTGAAATGCCTGCAAAAGAACTGTGGGATACAACGATGGATCCGTCACATCGCGTTCTGATTCAAGTAACAATCGATGATGCGGCAGCAGCCGATGATCTCTTCTCAGTTCTTATGGGCGAAGATGTTGAACTACGTCGAAACTTTATTCAGCGTAATGCTAAAGACGTTAGGTTCCTTGATATCTAATGGACGATAGATTCCAAGAAGGCATGGCTACTGAGAAAGTTGAATCAGTAGACCTGCAAGTGGAGATGGCGCGAAGCTATCTTGATTATGCGATGTCAGTCATTGTTGGCCGCGCACTTCCTGATGTTCGTGATGGTTTAAAACCCGTCCACCGCCGCGTTCTCTACGCAATGTTTGATGCTGGTTACAGGCCAGATAAGGGTTATTACAAATCATCTCGTATCGTCGGTGATGTCATGGGTAATTACCACCCACATGGCGACACAGCGATCTATGACGCAGTTGTTCGATTAGCCCAATTCTGGTCACTTCGTTATCCACTTATTGATGGAAACGGAAACTTCGGTTCACCCGGCAATGATCCTGCCGCGGCTATGCGTTACACAGAAGCACGTCTTGATCCACTAGCGATGGAGATGATGCGTGATATCGATGAAGACACAGTTGATTTTATTTCCAACTATGACGGACGCTCACAAGAGCCAACAGTTCTTCCCAGCAGGTTTCCTAACCTCATCGTTAATGGTTCAGCCGGTATTGCTGTGGGAATGGCAACAAATATTCCGCCACATAACTTGCGTGAAATTATTGAGGCAACTTCTTGGGCGCTTGAAAACCCAGATGCAACACCTGAAGTAACTCTGGAAAAACTCCTCACCATTGTTAAAGGTCCAGACTTTCCAACAAAGGGCTTAATTGTTGGGCGCCAAGGAATTGAAGATGCCTATCGAACAGGCCGCGGCTCAGTCATCATGCGAGCAGTAGTTGAGATCGAAGAGATCAATAAGCGCACATGCCTTGTTGTGACAGAGCTTCCGTATCAAGTAAACCCAGATAATTTGGCACTAAAAATCGCAGAGCTTGTTAAAGATGGCAAGATCAAAGGCATTGCAGATGTCCGCGATGAAGGTAATGAACGTTTAGGGCAACGTCTGGTTATTGTTCTTCGCAATGATGCAACCCCTAAAGTCATTCTCAATAACCTTTACAAGCACACACAATTACAAGACTCATTTGGCGCAAACATGCTTGCGCTAGTCGATGGTGTTCCTAGAACTCTTCGCCTTGATGAATTTATTCGCTATTACATCGAACACCAAGTTGAAGTCATTGTTCGCCGCACTAAGTACCGCCTTGTTGAACGCGAAAAGCGCGCTCATATTCTCCAGGGCTACCTCAAAGCACTTGATGCTCTTGATGCGGTCATCGCACTCATCCGCGCAAGCAAGACGCCTGAAGAAGCCCGCACGGGACTTATGAAACTCCTTGATGTTGATGAGACACAGGCCAATGCAATTTTGGATATGCAGCTTCGTCGTATTGCCGCCCTTGAGCGTCAGAAGATCAACGACGAATATGACGCTTTGATGGCTGAGATTGTTCTCCTCAACGAAATTCTTGCAAGTGAAGCAAAACAACGCCAGATTATTAAAGATGAATTACAAGAACTTGGCGAGAAGTATGGCGATGATCGCCGCACCCAGATTGTTTTAGCTGAATCAGATTTATCTGTTGAAGACCTTATTCCAGACCAAGATGTTGTTCTGACGATCACCAGAAGTGGTTATGCCAAGCGCACAAAAGCTGATTTATACCGAGCCCAAAGACGCGGCGGTAAGGGCGTGAAGGGCGCAGCGCTGAAGCAAGATGACATCGTTGATCATTTCTTTATCGCAAGCACTCACGACTGGTTGTTGTTCTTTACCAATAAGGGGCGCGTATATCGCGCAAAGGTGCATGAACTTCCAGATGCAGGACGAGATGCGCGCGGTCAGCACGTAGCAAATCTTTTGGCATTTAAACCAGATGAAACTATTGCGCAGGTAATTGCTATTCGTGATTACAACGAAGGCTCATATCTTGTTATCGCTACACAATCTGGAATGGTGAAGAAGTCCCCGCTTGGTGAATATGACTCACCACGTTCTGGCGGGCTCATTGCAATTAACCTTAAAGACAATGATGAAGTGGTCTCTGCAGCCCTTGTTACAGCAAAGGATGAATTACTTCTCGTCTCACGCAAGGGAATGTCGCTGCGCTTTTCATCGAGTGATGAATCAATCCGCGCGATGGGTAGAAGCACATCCGGTGTGATCGGAATGAAATTTAGAGCTGGCGATCAGCTTCTTACAATGGCTGCGATTAATGGCGCATCCGATGATCAATTTGTTTTCACAGCAACAGACGGTGGTTATGCCAAGCGCACACCGCTGAGTGAATATCGCGAGCAAGCGCGCGGTGGAATCGGTGTGAAGGCCGCCAAGATTGATGAAGATTCAAGAGGCGTCCTTGTTGGCGCAATGATTGTTCAACCCACTGATGAAATTCTTGCGATCACATCAAGCGGTGTTGTGATGCGCACGCCCGTGAGTGAAATTCGTGAAACCAGCAGAGATACTTTGGGTGTTCGCTTGGTCAACCTTGATGGTGGAACATCGGTTGTCTCCATTACACAGGTAAAGGATGCGATCACCGAAGAAAACTGAAGAGATTTTGGGCTAATCCCCTTAGTCGGGTAGCCTTCACCACTCATCATTTCTCGGTTTCTAGCCACTAGATTTCTTGAAAATAATGGGCCTGTAGCTCAGCCTGGTTAGAGCGCTTCCCTGATAAGGAAGAGGTCGGAGGTTCAAGTCCTCCCAGGCCCACCAGATTTCCAAGCCTTATGGAGTTCCTATAAGGTACGGATTCTGTAATAAATTAAATAAGTACGTGCAGTAGATGGGGCCTTAGCTCAATTGGTAGAGCGCCTGCTTTGCAAGCAGGAGGTCAGGAGTTCGATCCTCCTAGGCTCCACAATTTTTATGTAACTCACATCCTCAAGGAGGCAACAAAATGTCAACAGCAACTCTTCACACAACTAAGGGCGATGTCATCATCGAGCTCTTCCCAAATCATGCACCTAAGACTGTTGCTAACTTTGAAAAGCTTGCTAAAGAAAATTTCTATGATGGAACTATTTTTCATCGCGTCATCGCAGGATTCATGATCCAAGGTGGTTGCCCACAAGGAACCGGAACTGGCGGACCTGGTTATCAGTTCAACGATGAGTTCCACCCAGAGTTACATTTTGATAAGCCATATCTACTTGCGATGGCAAATGCAGGGCCAAATACAAATGGTTCACAGTTCTTTATTACTGCGGCGCCAACTGAGTGGCTCAACCGCAAGCACTCAATCTTTGGTGAGGTAAAAGATGCTGCATCTCAAAAGGTTGTGGATGCGATCGAAACAACTAAGACTGGCGCTGGCGATCGTCCTGTAGAGCCAATCAAGATCACTTCTATCACTCTCGCCGAATAAGCTTTAACTGAAATAGCTTTCACGTGAAGCTTAAGAACTCTCTAACAACGCTGCTTATTGTTCTGATTTGCGGCGCCTATTTAGTTGCAACGTATGTTCCAAACCTGACATTTGGCGGCCTTGGGCTTCGAGAGAATCTCTTTCTCATCAAAAATGCCCAGTTCCCGGACGGTTCACTTCATGGTGTTGATCAACATGAGTACTGGCGTATTTTTACTGTGGCGCTCACGCACGCAGGGTGGTTGCACCTTGGCTCAAATATGTTGGCCTTCTTTCAACTTGGTAACAACATTGAGCGCTACTTTGGAAAAGTGCGTTATGCGATCATTCTTCTTATCTCACTTGCCTCAGCTTCTCTGATCTCTCTTTACTTCGCGGCACCAAACATCCCCTCAGTTGGGGCATCAGGAATGATCTTTGGCCTCTTCGGGGCGATCCTGGTTACTAGCCGCAAGATGGGCGCGGACTACAAAGAGGTCCTTGGTCTGGTCGTTTTGAACCTTGCCCTGACCTTCGTCATCCCCAATATTGACTGGCACGCTCACGTGGGCGGGCTGGCAGGGGGAGCTCTCGCCGCCTGGGGAATAAATCTCCTAGCCCCGCGGTTCACTAGATAACTCGAACTTGAGTCGCCTCGACTCAATCTTTTGACAAGAAGAGGCTCAAGGTCCGAGAATTTAGTCAGGCCCAGACATAAACCGGGCAACTCTGAAAAAGAGAAGAAAAGGGAGCACCACACATGGCAAGAGCCGTAGGTATTGATCTAGGAACAACGAACAGCTGCGTAAGCGTGCTGGAAGGCGGAGAGCCAACAGTTATTGCAAACGCTGAAGGCGCTCGCACAACGCCATCGATCGTCGCATTCGCTAAGAATGGCGAGGTCTTGGTTGGAGAAGTAGCAAAGCGTCAATCTGTAACAAATGTTGATCGCACAATTCGTTCAGTAAAGCGCCACATGGGTACTAACTGGACCATGGATGTTGATGGAAAGAAATACACACCACAAGAAATTTCTGCACGTATCTTGATGAAGCTCAAGCGCGATGCTGAGGCTTATCTTGGTGACACAGTTGCAGATGCAGTTATTACTGTTCCTGCATACTTTGATGACGCACAGCGTCAAGCAACCAAAGAAGCTGGCGAGATTGCAGGACTCAATGTCTTGCGTATTGTCAACGAGCCAACAGCAGCAGCCTTTGCTTATGGTTTTGATAAAGGCGAAAAAGAACAGACAATCTTGGTATTTGACCTTGGTGGTGGAACATTCGATGTTTCACTTCTTGAAATGGGCGAAGGTGTTATTGAAGTTAAGGCAACCAGTGGTGATAACCACCTTGGTGGCGATGATTGGGATAACGCACTCGTTGAGCACCTGATTTCAACTTTCAAGGCAAAGAACGGAATTGATCTAACGAAGGACAAGATGGCAATGCAGCGCGTTCGCGAAGCTGCAGAAAAGGCGAAGATTGAACTCTCAGCTTCTGCCCAAACTTCTATCAACCTTCCTTACATCACCGTGGATGCTGAAAAGAATCCATTGTTCTTAGATGAAACAATTACACGAGCACAATTCCAGTCAATGACTGCAGATTTGCTTGCACGTTGTAAGGGACCATTCCAGACAGTATTGAAGGATTCCGGCATTCCAATTGCTGACATCAATCACGTTGTCTTGGTCGGTGGATCAACTCGTATGCCAGCAGTCGTTGATCTCGTTCGCGAACTTACTGGTGGAAAAGAACCTAATAAGGGCGTAAACCCTGATGAGGTTGTTGCAGTTGGCGCAGCATTGCAAGCTGGCGTTTTGAAGGGCGATGTTAAAGACATCCTTCTTCTTGACGTCACACCACTCTCTCTTGGTATTGAAACTAAGGGTGGAGTAATGACAAAGCTCATTGAAAAGAACACAACAATCCCAACAAAACGCTCTGAAATCTTCACAACAGCTGACGATAACCAGCCTGCAGTGCAGATCCAGGTCTTCCAAGGAGAGCGCGAAATCGCAAACGCTAATAAGCGTTTGGGAATGTTTGAACTCACCGGGATTGCTCCAGCACCACGCGGAGTCCCACAGATTGAAGTGACATTTGATATCGATGCCAACGGTATTTTGCATGTAGGTGCAAAGGATCTCGGAACAGGTAAAGAACAGAAGATCACTATCTCTGGCGGATCATCTCTATCTAAGGAAGAAATTGACCGCATGGTCAAGGATGCCGAAGCACACGCTGAAGAAGATAAGAAGCGTCGTGAAGAGGCAGATATCCGCAATGCTGGCGACTCACTTGTCTATCAAACTGAAAAGTTTATTAAGGACAATGAAGAGAAACTCAACGAAGGTGATTCAGCAGCGAAGAAGGCAGATGTTGAGGCGGCGCTTGTCGACCTTAAGAAGTTGCTTGAGGGCGCAGACTTTGAAGCGATTAAGAAAGCAACAGAAACAGTTGCCACTAAATCACAAGAACTCGGCGCATCTCTATACGCATCACAAGGAGCTTCACAAGAAGCACCAAAGGCTGATGAGAATGTAGAAGACGCTGAGATCGTAGAAGAGCAGTAATAGCCGACATGAGCGAAGAGACAAATGTCGATGGCACATCAGATAGCGCTGAGCAAGCGCTATCTGATGCAGTCAATGAAGTCCTTGAAGATGTTGATCCGGTCGCTGCACTGACTGAAGACCTTCAACGCCTACAAGCTGACTTTCAAAATTATCGCAAGCGCGTTGATAAAGAACGCAGTGAAGCAGGAGACTTAATAACTGCAATGGTGGTTACACAGTTTCTTGGCGCACTCGACGATATTGATCGCGCGGCCGAGCATGGTGAATTAAGTGGTGGCTTTAAAGCTGTTGCTGATCAACTTGCGAGCACAACAACAAAACTTGGTTTGAGTAAGTTCGATGAGGTGAATGTCGAGTTTGATCCAAATATTCATGAGGCTCTCATGCATGAAACTTCTGGTGAAGTAACTCAAACTCTCGTTACCAAAGTTTTGCGCCCCGGATACAAATTTAAAGATCGTGTCATTCGCCCAGCGCAGGTTGTAGTAACGGACCCTAGCTAATGGCCGCCAAGGACTTATATGAGAAGGATCTCTATAAGATCCTTGGCGTCTCAAAAAACGACAATCCAGACGCTGTTAAAAAGGCATATCGCAAACTAGCTAAGGACCTTCATCCTGATAAGACAAAAGGTGACAAGAAGCTAGAAGATCGCTTTAAAGAAGTCTCAGAAGCCTATGAGGTTTTATCTGACGATAAAAAGCGTGCTGAATACGATGAGATGCGTGATGCGTATAAAACCGGTCGCATTCCGCAAGGCGGCCCGCAAGGTGGTTATCAGAGTAGCGGCAACTTTCAAGACATCTTTGGTGGCGGGGACCCTAACGACATCTTCTCGACATTATTCGGCGGAGGACGCCGAGGTCCAAGTAAAGGACAAGATTTACAAACTGAAACAACTATTTCGTTTCGTGATTCAATTTTTGGCCGTGAGATTAACTTACGTTTAAGTGACCAAACTGTCACGACTAGAGTTCCTGCAGGAATAAAAGATGGCGCCAAGATCAAACTTAAAGGCCGAGGGGCACCTGGCCAAGCGGGGCCAGGAGATCTTTTTATTACGATCAATGTAACCAAACATCCTGTTTACACACGTGATGGTGACAATTTAATCATGACACTTCCTGTGACATTTGATGAAGCAGCGCTTGGCGCTGACATTGCTGTACCAACTTTGCAAGGTGAAGAGGTAAAAGTACGCCTTGCACCCGGTACTAATAATGGAAAAGTTTTGCGTCTTAAAGGCCGCGGAGTTACACGAAATCATGCAACAGGTGATTTGTTGATTACCATCGAAGTAACTGTTCCACAAAGACTTGATGCAAAAGCAAAAAAGGCACTTGAAGAATTTGCAGAAGCAACCTCATCTGAAAGCCCACGAAAAGATATATTTGAAAGGGCGCGAGCATGAACAGCGAAAACCAACCAACAGAAGATGCAGCGGTTTATGTCATTAGCGTTGCCGCAGAGCTTTCCGGATTGCATCCTCAAACTTTGCGCCAATACGACCGCATGGGGTTGGTTTCACCAGGCCGTGCATCAGGCCGAGGTCGCCGATATTCACTGAGAGATATTTCAGCGCTACGCACTATCCAACGCTTAGTGGGCGATGGAATTAATCTTGCAGGAATTAAACGCATCATGGAATTGGAATCTGCTGTTGCGAATATGGCGATAGAAATGGCGAAATTACGCCTAGAAGTTGATGCAATTATGCAAGTAACTCCGGGCGCAGCGAAGGCCGCGTGGAACTCAACTCGTGAGTTACCAGCCCCAGATTCAAAACGATAGGGTTCAACTATGACAACTCGTGATGATCTGAAAGCTGAAATAGTAAAAAAAGCCGTTGTTCACGGAAAAGTTATTTTGTCTTCAGGCAAAGAGGCAGATTATTACGTTGATCTTCGCCGTATTACTTTAGATTCAGTTGCAGCTCCACTTGTTGGGCGTGTAATGCTTGATCTAACTAAAGACTGGGATTATGAAGCAGTCGGTGGTCTAACACTCGGCGCAGATCCAGTTGCAACAGCGATGATGCATGTTGCAGCGAGTGAAGGGAGAGTTCTTAATTCTTTTGTTGTTCGTAAAGCGGAAAAGGCACATGGACTTCAACGTCGCATAGAAGGACCAGATGTTAAAGGCAAGCGCGTCTTAGCTGTTGAAGACACATCAACTACAGGTGGATCTGTTTTAACTGCTGTTGAGGCGCTCAAAGAAGCAGGAGCTATTGTTGTTGGAGTTGCGGTAATTGTTGAACGTGGCGCAGCAGACACAGTTTCAGGAGCTGGATTTGAATATCGTGCGGCATATCAACTAGCAGATTTAGGTCTATAAAACTTAAGACAAGTGCTTTCTGCTTCGCCATTCTTTAAAGATTTCTAAGAAGATTGGGAAGATACTGATTGCAGCAATAGCAAGAACTATATCTGTCAGATATTTTGAAATTGTGTCAGCAAAAGTACTACCTGCAGCATAAGCTCCCCAGATAAGAAGTTGTGTCCAGACAAGTGCGCCAAACACATTCCAAAATGCAAATGTCTTAAATGGAATTCGGATAATGCCTGACAAAGGATTAATTAATCCACGAACGACAGGAATGAAACGTCCGAGAACAATCGCACGACCACGACCATATTTTGTAATGTATTTTTCTACCGATTTAATTTTGCCTGGATCAAAAAACTTAGAACCTTCTTTGCTAAATATTTTGATTCCATAATGCCAGCCGAGCCAATGTCCAAACTGCGATCCGATCATTGCGGCAATTGGACAGCCGAGAGCAACGACCCAAATACTCAGATGGTGGTGCCCAGGCTTCACCCCCACACCGCTGGCGAAAAGGCCGGCGGAGATTAGAAGGGTGTCTCCAGGCAGGCCAATGATCAGTGGTAGGCCGGTTTCCAGGATCAAGATGGCGAAAATAATCCCCAAGGCATAGTTGGAGTTGAGCGCAGTGGTGACGCTGATGAAGCTCATAGCCTGATCATAGACAAAATCGGATACCTATTTATTTGTATCTCCCCCTAGGACTATGTGTAACCTTTCCAGCCATACCGGGCCAACCAGCTCAAATCTGGACTTAACCAGACCGACCCACACAACGAGGAGTTCGCATAGTGCAAACCACTGTCCAAGTTACCGGCTCAAATCTGACATATGTTTTTGCCGTTCTAGCCATCTCATTGATTGCCCTAGCGATTGCCTTCGGACTTCGGGCGCAGGTGCTGGCTCAACCTGACGGCACAGCAAAGATGCGCGAGATCGCCGAAGCAGTTCAAGAAGGCGCAGCCGCTTATCTCAATCGCCAATTCAAAACACTCAGTGTTTTCGTTGCGATTGTTTTTGCACTTCTCTTCGCGTTACCTGGACACACAGATATTCGTATCGGTCGATCAATATTCTTTTTACTTGGAGCACTCTTTAGCGCAGCTGTTGGTTATAACGGTATGTGGCTTGCAGTACGCGCAAACGTTCGTGTTGCGGAGGCCGCTCGTCAGAAGTCTGCAGCTAAAGCTGTAAAGATTGCTTTCCGCACTGGTGGCGTTGTTGGCATGACAACAGTTGGGCTTGGCTTACTTGGAGCATCATTGGTTGTTCTTATCTATCGTGAGAAAGCACCAGATGTTCTTGAAGGTTTTGGTTTCGGCGCAGCAATGCTTGCTATGTTCATGCGCGTTGGTGGAGGAATCTTTACAAAGGCTGCCGACGTTGGAGCAGACCTTGTTGGTAAGGTTGAAAAGAATATTCCAGAAGATGACCCACGTAACGCGGCAACTATCGCTGACAACGTTGGTGACAACGTTGGTGACTGCGCGGGAATGGCAGCTGACTTGTTTGAGTCATATGCGGTAACACTTGTTGCTGCTCTCATTCTTGGTAAAGCTGGTTTTGGTGATGCAGGACTTATCTATCCACTTATCGTTCCTGCAATAGGAATTCTTACCGCTGTTATTGGTATTTTTATCACTCGCCTTCGCCCGACTGACAACTCAGCGATGAATGCAATTAACCGCTCATTCTTCGCATCGGCAATTATTTCAGCACTCCTCGTTGGTTTTGCAACCTTTACATACTTGCCAAGCTCAATGAAACTTTTGAGTGGTTTAGATCCTGTACATGCAGTCAACACAGTAAACCCACGCGTTCTTACTTTTGGCGCGGTATTAATCGGTATCGCTCTTGCTGCAGCTATTCAATTGCTTACAGGTTTCTTTACCGAAGTTGGTAAGCGTCCAGTAAATGACGTAGCAGCATCATCAAAGACAGGCGCTGCAACAGTAATTCTTGCTGGCATCTCAGTTGGATTTGAATCTGCTGTGTATTCAGGTCTTTTGATTGCATCCGCAGTGTTTGGAGCATTCCTGCTAGGCCACGGATCGATTGTTTTAAGCCTCTTTGCCGTCGCTTTGGCTGGAACAGGACTTCTTACAACTGTTGGCGTGATCGTTGCGATGGACACATTTGGACCAATTTCAGATAACGCTCAAGGCGTTGCTGAAATGTCTGGCGATGTTCGCGGAGAAGGTTCTGCAATTTTGACCTCACTCGACGCAGTTGGTAACACAACAAAAGCAATTACAAAAGGCATTGCGATTGCTACAGCTGTTCTTGCAGCTACCGCGCTCTTCGGTGCATTTACGAATGCGATTGTTAAAGCAGTAAGTGATGCCGGTCAAGCAGGAAATAACGCTCTCAATATTGAATTCCAAGGAGTTCTAGATATTGCAAACCCTCGCAATCTCGTTGGTTTGATTATCGGCGCAGCAGTTGTGTTCTTATTCTCTGGACTTGCAATCAATGCGGTGTCTCGCGCAGCGGGCGCAGTTGTTGTTGAAGTTCGCGAGCAGTTCCGTTTGCATCCAGGAATTATGAAGGGCACAGAAAAGCCTGAATATGGTCGCGTCGTTGATATCTGCACACGTGATTCACTTCGTGAACTTGTTGCACCTGGTCTACTTGCGGTGATGGCGCCTATCGCAGTTGGTTTTGGATTAGGTGTTGGCGCACTCGGCGCATACCTAGCTGGAGCAATTGGAACAGGAACGTTAATGGCAGTATTTCTTGCCAACTCAGGTGGCGCATGGGATAACGCGAAGAAGATGGTTGAAGACGGAAATCATGGTGGCAAAGGCAGCGAAGCTCACAAGGCAACCATTGTTGGTGACACAGTTGGAGATCCATTTAAGGACACAGCAGGTCCTGCAATTAACCCACTTATCAAGGTAATGAACTTGGTTGCACTTCTAATTACTCCTGCAATTGTTTCCTTCGCTCTGGGTGGCCACAAGTCACTCTCTTATGTCATCGCACTACTTGCACTTGTAGTTATTGTCTATGCATTAGTTCGCAGCAGACGCGGATCCACTGCTATCGCTTAGAAACTCGTAATTACTTCCCCGAGCAAGAAATGAGTAAATGATTTGGGCACCAAGCTAGTAATCGTGGAGTCTCCCGCGAAGGCACGCAAGATCGGCGCCTTCTTAGGAGATGACTACGTTGTTGAGGCCTCAGTTGGGCACATTCGCGATCTGCCCCAGCGTGCTGCCGATATTCCTGCCGAATATAAAAAGATTGCCTGGGCAAAAGAAGGCGTCAATATTGAAGAAGATTTCGCCCCACTTTATGTGATTAATCCAGACAAAAGAGCAAAAGTAAACGAACTCAAAGCCCTTATGAAAGATGCCGATGAGTTGATTTTGGCAACGGATGAAGACCGCGAAGGTGAAGCAATCGCATGGCACCTCATTGAAGTCCTTCGTCCAAAGATCCCAATTAAGCGAATGGTCTTCCATGAAATTACAAAAGAGGCAATTCAAGAAGCGGCAAACAACACCCGCGATCTTGATTATCGCCTTGTCGATGCGCAAGAAACTCGTCGCGTTCTAGATCGTCTTTATGGATATCGCTTGTCACCAGTTCTTTGGAAGAAAGTAATGCCACGCATTTCAGCAGGACGTGTGCAATCTGTTGCAACAAGACTTATTGTTGAAAGAGAGCGCGAACGCATGGCCTTTATTTCATCATCATGGTGGGACCTTAAAGCTGAAACAACACAGAATTTCACTGCCCGTTTATTGAGTTTAGATGGCAAGAGAGTTGCTGCAACAAATGACTTTGATGAAAACGGAGGCCTTAAGGAAAAGTCAGCAGGCAATATTCTTCTTCTAGATGAGGCGTCAGCAAACGAATTAACACAGAGCCTTCAAGGCCAGTCACTTCTTGTGAAGAGCACAGAAGAGTCCCCTCGAACCGAGCGTCCTAAAGCACCTTTTACAACATCAACAATGCAGCAAGATGCAGGTAGCAGACTTGGTTGGGGAGCTCAATTAACAATGCGCGTTGCCCAACGTTTATATGAAAACGGTTACATCACTTATATGCGTACTGACTCAGTCACATTAAGTCAGGCTGCGATTAGTTCAGCGCGCGCTCAAGCATCAAGTTTGTATGGCAAGGAATACATTCCTGCAACACCACGTGTGTATGAAGGAAAGACAAAGAATGCACAAGAAGCTCACGAAGCAATTCGTCCAGCTGGTGATGTTTTTAAGACACCAGGAGAACTTGCTCCGGAATTGAGCCGCGATGAATTTGCTCTTTATGATCTGATTTGGAAGCGCACCGTTGCATCGCAGATGTCTGATGCTAAGAAAATGCAAATGCGTGTTGATTTTGATGTAAAGACCAAATCTGGCTCAGATGCGATTTTCCGTGCTAACGGTTCTGTTATTACTTTCCCTGGATTTTTGGCAGCCTACGAAGACGTGGCTGATGAGAATGCCCCAGATGTTGAGGATGATTCCAAAAAACTTCCACCGATGAAACAAGGCGACACCATTGCTGTTTCTAACTACTCATGTGAAGGCCATGACACAAAGCCACCCGCACGTTACACAGAGCCGACACTTGTTAAAAAACTTGAGGAGCTTGGCATTGGCCGCCCGTCAACGTTTGCATCCATTATTTCAACTATTCAAGACCGTGGTTATGTAGCAAAGCGTGGTCGCGCCCTAGTTCCCACTTTCCTTGCATTTTCAGTGACCGGTCTTCTTGAGCAACACTTCTCAAAACTGGTTGATTACGAATTTACCGCTTCAATGGAAGAGGATCTCGACAAGATTGCTAACGGTGAAGCAGATCGAGTTGAGTGGCTTACACGTTTCTTCTATGGCCATGATGATCAACCAGGCCTTGAATATATGGCGCAAGATCTTGGCGCAATTGATGCTCAACAAATTAACACAATGAAGATGGGTCAAGATATTGAGATCCGTGTTGGACGTTTTGGTGCCTATATTCAACAAGGCGAAGGCGATGCACGTAAGTATGCAAACATTCCAGAAAATCTTGCACCAGATGAACTCACACTTGCTATGGCGATTGAATTGCTCGCTAAACCATCAGGTGAACGTGAACTTGGTGTTGAGCCAGAAACTGGTTACCCACTCATGGCAAAGTCTGGTCGCTTTGGTCCATATGTGACACAAATTTTCCCTGAGCCAGAGATGGTTGTTGATAAGAAGACCGGTGAATTAAAGAAGCCCCGTAAAAAGAAAGATGCTCCTAAACCAAAGACAGCATCACTGTTGAGCACAATGTCTCTAGACACAATTACATTAGATGATGCGCTAAAACTCATGTCATTACCTCGCACATTAGGCGAATATGAATCTGAGCCTGTAACTGTTCAAAATGGCCGTTATGGTCCCTATCTCACTAAAGGTGCTGATTCACGAACACTGACAAGTGAAGATCAACTATTCAGTATAACTTTGGAAGAAGCAATTGAAATTTACAAACAACCAAAGGTAAGACGCCGCGGTGTTGCAAAACCTCCACTTAAAGATCTTGGTATTGATCCTGCAACTCAAAAACCCGTTCTTGTTAAAGATGGGCGTTTTGGTTTATATGTCACTGATGGTGAAACCAATGCAACTCTTCGCCGCGGTGACACAGTTGAATTCTTAACCCTTGAACGTGGAATGGAATTACTTGCTGGACGCCGCGCATGGGAAGCTGAAAATGGTGGAGCTTCGCGTCCTAAAAAGAAAAGTGCTCGTTCGAAGAAGAGTGCGCCCACTCTTACATCAAAGACAGTGAAGGCAACAGGAGCCGCAAAGACAAAGAAAAAAGCGGCTTCAGGCAAAGGAAAAGTGGCCGAAACGGCCACCCTCTAGACTCGGCATATGTCTCATTCGCTTCCATATCCAGCTGCCCCCGCGCAGTCTGAGTCGCGTAGCGTTTTAGCAATTCCAGAATTTCGTAAATTATGGAATTCCATGGCCTTCTCATCTTTTGGCGATTGGCTTGGCCTTCTTGCAACTACAGCGCTTGCGCAAGAACTTGCTGGTGGAGATTACAAGAAAGCTAACTTTGCTATCGCTGGTGTGTTTATTGTTCGACTTCTTCCTGCAGTATTGCTTGGCCCAATAGCAGGGGTTATTGCTGACCGCTTCGATCGCCGCAGATTAATGATTGTCTGTGACATTCTTCGTTTTGGTTTTTATCTCTCCATTCCTCTTGTTCACAATTACCTCTGGCTATACACCGCGACTGTAATCGTTGAAGCAATCACACTTTTCTGGTCTCCGGCGAAAGAGGCATCGGTACCTAACCTTGTTCCTAAAGACAAACTAGAAAATGCGAACCAGGTAACACTGCTTGCAAGTTATGGAACAGCCCCCATTGCCGCGCTTGTATTTTCGGTTCTAGCCGGAGTTGCAGCAGCAATATCGTCAATTGCTTCTAGACGCTTTGCCAGCACCGCAGACCTTGCTTTGTATATTGACGCACTTTCATTTTTATACACGGCGTGGGTAGTTTTCAGAATTCGCTCCATTCCAAAAGGACCTGCAGCTATAAGCACAAAGACTGAGAATATTGGTAAATCACTTACCGAAGGATTTAAATTTGTATCAAAATCTAAAATTATCTCAGGATTAATTTTTGGAATGCTTGGTGCATTTTTTGCAGCAGGTGCAGTTATTGGACTCGCTCGAACATTTGTTGGTGATCTGCAGGCGGGTGATGCTGCCTATGGAGTGCTCTTTGGTTCCGTCTTTACTGGATTAGCTCTTGGAATTGCACTTGGACCCAAAATATTTAGCCAATTCTCAAGGCGTCGTATCTTTGGAGTTGCGCTGACTATTTCTTCTGCCTTTTTAGTAGCGCTCTCGCTAGTTTCAAACCTTGTCTTGGCGCTTATCTTGACCCTATTTCTTGGAGCATTTGCTGG
>Ga0214177_1000054_pt1 | contig 38055 bp, 55 predicted proteins | sample TroBogEpilimnion_43_FD_153015 | JGI IMG/M metagenome (GOLD analysis project Ga0214177, IMG submission 153015) | Freshwater microbial communities from Trout Bog Lake, WI - 27AUG2007 epilimnion | ecosystem: Environmental > Aquatic > Freshwater > Lake > Epilimnion/Euphotic zone | place: Trout Bog...
TATGCCAAGTCTTGCTGAACTTCTTAAAGGCAAAAAATTTGCGACTCCATTTCTGAAAGAGCATTACGTTGCTCAACAAATGGCTGCACTGCCTGTTGAAGAAGGTGGGCTTGGATTGAGCGCAATGAACACGCCAGAAGAAAGGGCTGCTGGCATGGCTAAGTATGTTTTTCCCTACATGCACGGCACAGAACGTCTTGACAGGTTTTTAGCAAAAAAATCTCTTGATCCCAAAAGAGCAACTAGTGGTCCCATGCCTTTTGGAACTGATGCAACTGAGATTGCATCAAATTACGCCATGAGCAAGCCAGACACATCGAGAATAGCCACCGACGAAGGCTCAATGGCTGATTATTTTCAAGTCTCACCAAAATCTCTTGGCTACAGAGGCACAAGTCCTTATAGCGTTGAACAAAGTTATTATTCTTTGCCAGAGGAAAAAAGAAAAGAACTTTTAGAAAATTACTATCGCGTTGGGTATGAAAATCCAGAAGAAGCGACTGGTAAATTTGTTCTGCATCCGCCTGGATCAGATGGAAGTATTGCAAGCAGAGAGCATCTTGATTACCTACTAAAGAGAGAAGGCAAAGGAAATCCTTTGTCTGCTTTGCGTAGCCTTTGGGGTGAATCTGGTGAGCTTTATGACAACCCAGAAGCTCTTGCAGATATCTACAAAACTGCTGGCTACCCACATGAGATTTCGCAAGAAAACGCACCATGGTACAGCGCAAAAGGAGTGTTCAAGGGCAACGTGTTAGCAGACAATCCAATCTTTACTTCTAACACGGAAGGATTGCAAAAAATTATTCCAGACCTTGAGCAAGCATTTGCAAAAGACAAAACTAGAACAAGGTCTTATGGCGTGGATATGTGGGATAAAAACACACGATACACACCTAAAGAATGGGTGTCTCAGTTAAAACAAGATTTAGAGTCGGGACAAAATTCATTTGTTTGGACATCAATTCCAGACAAGGTGACACAGCAACTAAAACGTCTCGGATATGATGCAATTGTTGATGAGGGCGGAAAAATGGGAGGGCAAGGTCATCAAGTTGTCATTCCATTTGAGCCACATCAAGTTAGGGCAAGCACAGCGGCATTTAATCCAGCAAAAAAATATGAAGCCAATCTTCTAGCATCTCATCCCATCGCGAATGCAATCGGTCTTACTGGTTTAGCCAGAATACTATCTCAGGGTCAAGACGTTGATCTGCGCGGATCAATCAACGATTATCTTAGCGAAGGCTATGATCCTGCTGGTCTTGAACGCTTAACTGGCGTAGCCCCCACAACGCGCAAAGGCGATATTGCATTGGAAACTCTTGGCGCATTGCCCGGACCAATTGGAACAATGGCTACTGGCGCAAGTCTTGTTGATATGGCTGAAAATGCTGATTGGAAGAAGATTAAGAAATCAATTTCAAGTATGTTCAGATGAATAAAATAGACGCTGGAAAACCAGAGAATTTGACTAATCGCGGTCGCGGTAGACCTAAAGGCGCTCCAAACAAAAGCACAGCGGCCATCAAAGACATGCTGCTTGCATCGTTAGATCAGGCCGGCGGTCAGAAATACTTTCTGCGTCAAGCTGAAGAAAACCCAAACGCTTACATGGCATTGATTGGCAAAATCATTCCCGCTGAAGTAAAAAATCAGATCACTGGCGCTGACGGCGGTCCAGTTCAACATGCAATCAAGGTGAAGTTTGGAGACTAGCAAGCTGTTATGCCTAAAACGTTGGATCAAATCATTGATCTACGGCAAATGCTGTTTCTGTGGCGAAAGTCCAGCGTTAAATAATCCTTGGCCTATTGATGTAAAAGGATCATGCTGTGATAGGTGCGATGAAACTATAGTTGCTAATGCAAGAAATGAGATAATTTGTGGAGACTAACCATGTTCGGCATTGAAGGATTGATTCTTGGCGCTGTCAGTGGCGTTGCTTTAGGAAAAGCCGAAGCGGAAGCCGGAATTAAATCAGCTCCATTGCCTGTTGACGAAGATGACAACGAAGGCATCACCGCTGGCGATATTCTGATGGGCGCTATCATCATTGATGCAATTGATGGAAACCACAGCTAAATTCCCCCCCAAGCTAAAAGGCTTATTCGATCCCTACCGCTATAAGATTCTTCATGGCGGTCGCGGTTCGGGCAAGTCTTTTTCCGTTTCTGCCGCCCTACTCATACTTGGCGCTGAAAAGCCAATGCGTATCCTTTGTGCTCGTGAGGTGCAGAAGTCAATTAAGCAATCGGTCCATACACTTCTTGTGGACCAGATACAGACGTTAAATCTCGGTTACTTCTACACAGTCACAGAAACAGAGATTCGCGGCTTAAATGGCACTACGTTTACGTTCTCAGGCTTATCTAACCACACAGTTGAATCCATCAAGTCGATGGCTAACATTAACATCTGCTGGGTGGAAGAGGCGCAAAGCGTTAGCAAGAAGTCCTGGGACATTCTCATTCCGACGATTCGTGCTGAAGGCTCAGAAATCTGGATAACGATGAATCCAGACTTGGATACTGACGATACCTATACGCGATTTATTGCTAATCAGGTTCCAGATAGCTATGTAGTTCAAATCAACTACATGGATAATCCTTGGCTACCCAAAGTCCTTGAGAATGAACGCGCTCACTGTGAAGCCCACAACAAAAAAGATTACGACAACATTTGGCTTGGCAAACCAAAGACTGTAGTCGATGGCGCTATCTATGCTGATGAGTATCAGCTCATGGTTGAACAGCATCGAATCAACCTGGTGACGCATGATCCAATGCTTAAAACGCATGTTGTAGTCGATCTCGGCTGGAACGATGCAATGAGTATTATCATGGCTCAACGTGCTGGTTCTGAATGCAGGATCGTTGACTACATTGAAGAGTCATTCCAGACGCTTGACTGGTATAGCGCAGAACTTAAGCGCAAGAACTACAACTTCGGCAAGCTCTGGCTACCACATGATGCAGTGCATAAGGATTACAAGACCGGCAAGAGTGCAGCAGAGATCATGACAGCACTTGGCTGGGAAGTAGAAGTTATCCCAATTGGCGATGTAGAACACGGCATAAGGCTAGGCAGAATGCTGTTTCCAAGGCTTTGGATGGATAAGCAAAAAACTTTTAGATTACAAGAATGTTTGAAGCGTTATCGTCGCAGTATCAATCAGACTACTGGTCAACCAGGCGGACCATTGCATGATGAATACAGTCATGGCGCTGACGCATTTCGTTATCTTGCAACCTGTGTAGATATGTTCAGAAATGACAATATAAAACGCAGAAAAGAGTATGATACTGGGCAAACCGGTAGCTGGATGGGCGCATAACTATGAACTTAGATACTGATTCAATCATGGACTCTCTTGGCGTTGGCAATGAGGATAACTCAGCGGCTACACAGGAGAAGCTAGAAACCATCCGTAAGCGGTTTGATATCTGCATGGAATCTACCGCGCAGAATCGACAGGAGATGCTTGATGATATCCGTTTTGCGCGTTTAGCAGATCAATGGCCTGAAGCTGCGAAGTATGACAGGGCTAGACCTGGCAAAGAACGGCCAATGCTGGTTGTTAATCGCTTGCTTCAGTTCCGTGACCGCGTAGTTAATGAAATCCGCCAGAACACGCCAAGTATTCGTATCCGTCCTGTCAATGATGGCGCTGATGAAGAAACGTCTGAAGTATTGATGGGCATAGTTCGTCATATCCAAGACAACAGCAACGCATCAATCGCATACGACACGGCGGTCGAATGGCAAGTAGACACTGGCCTAGGCTATTTCCGTGTGCGTAATGACTGGTCTGATGACCGATCATTCGATCAGGAAATCTACATTGATCGTATCGTTGATCCAATGAAGATCTACTTTGATCCGCATAGCAAGCAGCCTGATGGCTCTGACGCTGAATACTGCATCATTGCTGAAGAGATTCCAAAGGATGAGTTCAAGCGCTTGTATCCAGACGTTCCAGAGACTAACTGGGAATCTGCTGGCAATGGCGATATGCAGGGCTGGTACACGAAAGACTCTATCCGTATTGCTGAGTATTACTACATTGAACACTCGCAGGAAGAGATCTTTGACGAAGAGTCTGGGCGTTCACGCATGGCGGATGTTCGCCGTTGCATGTGGTGCAAAGTCACGGGCCAAACGATTTTAGAAGAAGCTGAAATTCCGACGAAATACATTCCGATCATTCCAGTGCTAGGACATGAAGTCTGGGTGCAAGGTCGGCGTTATCTGTCCGGCTTGGTTCGTAATGCTAAAGACGCTCAAAGGCTTTACAACTATTATCTTTCCGCCAATGCTGAAAACGTAGCACTTGCACCTAAAGCGCCGTTTGTAGGCGTTGCTGGACAGTTTGAAACCGATCCGCGCTGGGGCAGAGCCAATCAAGAATCCTTGGCCTATCTGGAATACGATCCTGTCTCTATTGCTGGAACTCCTGCGCCTCCTCCGCAAAGGTCACAGCCGCCACAGGCATCTAGCGCAATCATGCAAGCAGTGCAGCTTGCTGAGAATGACATTATGCAGTCAATGGGTATCTATCAGCCAAGTCTAGGCGGTGAATCCAATGAGACATCTGGCCGTGCATTGATGCTACGTCAGAAGCAGACTGAGACTGGCAACTTCCATTATCAGGACAATCTCAACCGTTCTATCCGGCAGGCTGGCCGTATTGTCTTGGATATGATCCCTAAGATTTATGACCGCGCTAGAGTGATTCGTATCCTTGGCGAAGATGGTGTGCCCAAACAGGTCAACATTGATCCCAATATGGGCATGGCTAGTGCTTATACGGATAATCCAGCGGTTGACAGCATTTATAATCCTGCTATTGGAACGTATGACGTTGTATGTGACTCAGGTCCGAGCTATGCAACAAAGCGTGATGAAGCGGCTAACATGATGCTTGCGTTGACTCAGGCTAACCCAAGCCTGTTCAACATGATTGGCGATCTGATGCTGAAGAACATGGACTGGCCTGGCGCTGAAGAAATTTCTAAGCGCTTGCAAGCCATGCTCCCGCCACAGTTGCAACCAACCGCTGACGGTACAAAAGTTGATCCACAGGTCATCCAAGCACAGCAAATGATCGAACAGATGGCTTCGCAGATGGAACACATGAGCCAAGAACTACAGTTCTCTCGCAATGAGGCAATGCTGAAGATTCAGGAAGCAGAGCGCCAGTGGTTTGATAGCGAGACTAAGCGCATGGATGTTGAAGGCAAGCTGATGATGACTGACGCAGAACTACAGGCTGCTGTCAAAGAAAATCTACTCATAATGATGGGATCAGGAGCAGAAGAACTTCAAGAAGAACACATGGAGTTTGAATCACTGGAAAACACGGCAATGCCAGGTATTCATGAAGCAATGGGTCAAGCAGTTCAGCCTGCGCCACAGCCTTCAGCACCAAAGCAGTCAGGACAAGCGCGAATGCCAAAGCCTGGTGCAATGACAAGACAGCCTAACGTAGCTGCATTGACTGGCGAACAGAAGCCAGAACAAAAGAATGAAATGTAAAGGTTCGATCTAATAATTGTAAAAGGAGTAGGTATGAATGCGTCCGTTGAAGAAACTAGCAATAGCACAGTTGAAAGCACAAATCCGACAACCGAAAGCACCAACCTGGATTCGACAGCATTTAATGAAAATGCGCTGGAAGAATCGGAATCTGGTACTGATGCTGAAGCGGAAGAGATTCACGCTGAATCTGAAAGCGATAAGTCGCAAAAAGATCCTTGGTATAAGCGGCGGATTGATGAACTAACTAAGGACAAGCATGAAGCGCGTAGACATGCGGAACGCATGGAGAAGATGCTAGAACAGTTGACTGCACAGCAGAGAGCGCCAGAACCAGTAGCTCCAAGCATTCAGCCGCCAGATCCTAATGACTTTGCAGGAGGGCAATATGATCCGCGTTATATCCAGGCTCAGCTGGAATACACACGAGTATCAGCGATTGAAGAAGCGAGAAAAGCTGTTGCTGCCGAATACGAACAGCGTAGTCAAATGGAACGCCAACAAATGGCGCAAGCCAAGTTGGAGGCTTCTGAAGCGGCTACACGGGCCAAGTTTGCGGATTACGATGCGGTTATCGAGGGCATCACTTCGGACCCCAGACTTGCTCAGAACCCCACTATCCGCCAGGCGCTATTGGGTTTGGATAATGGCCCAGAGATTGCGTACACATTGGGCAAAAACCTTGATGTAGCGTATGAAATCTCTCAGATGAATCCGATCCAAGCCGGTATGCGTCTAGCTGAATTGATTAACAGGGCGCCGAGAAAGACTAGCAACGCGCCAACGCCAATTAAGCCGCTAGGCACTACTGGGGCCAATCCAGCAAAAACGCTGTATGAAATGTCTCCGCATGAGTTCATTGCTGCAAGAAATGCAGAAGAACGTGCAAAGCGTGAGGCAAGAATCAAACGCTAAATACTATGATATAGGTTAGTTGCGGATCTAATCCGCTTCTTACTCCTCACTATCGGCCTAGACTAATCATCTGGGCCTTTTTTATGTAATAATATATCTGCGGCAGGAGGTTCGAAACTCCGTCTGGATTCACGCCCAGACAGCCGCATTCTTCATGCGTGACCTATCGTGATGGTGATCTTATGCACAAGCAGTTCTACGTCTACATTCACAAGAAACCTGATGGAACGCCTTTTTATATTGGAAAGGGTCATGGCAGACGTGCATACAATTTTTATTGCCGCAGTGAATGGCATAAAAACATTGTTGCCAAGTACGGAAAGAAAAATATCCTAATTGAAATCATTAATTGCGTTAATGAGTCGCAAGCATTTGATCTTGAAAAGATTTACATCAAACAAATAAGAGACAGCGGGATCAAATTGGTCAATTTGACGGATGGTGGAGAAGGACATAGCGGATTCAAGCAAAACAATCAAACTAAGCAAAAAAGAGCGCAAAAACTCAAGGATTTTTATGCGTCAGAGAAAGGAAAAATGGTAAATCAAGAGTTAAATAAGCACAGGATTGGAAGAAAAAATACCGATGAAGCCAAGCAAAAGATGCGCAATGCAACCAAAGGAAAGCCAAAATCAAAAGCGCATATAGAAAGTCTTAGCAAATGTCATTTTGGCAAACCAAAAAAAGGACATGGAATAGGTTTGGCTGGTGTTAATTGGGTGAAAAACGATAAAAAATGGAAAGTTGTGTCTCAATTTCTAGGAAAATCTACGTTTCATGGATATTTTGATAACTTGCTTGATGCAGCTGCATGCAGGATTGCTTTACAAAACAAAACTAATTTGATATAAGTGCGCTACCAGAACTTGAGTTGGCCTTAATCAAGTTTTGCGGCGCATCTGGAGTTATTCGAGGGCAGGCACCCACTCTAGAAAATTGATAGGGCTGATAACCTTTTTAAATTTCTATAGGAGGTTTGGCTATGTCCAACCAGCTTCTAACGATCTCGATGATCACAAATGAGGCGCTCAGGGTTTTGACGAACCAACTCGTCTTTACTCGCGCTGTTTCTAGGCAATATGATTCGAAATTTGCAATTGAAGGTGCGAAAATCGGCACCACTATCAATCTGCGTAAACCCCCGCGTTATGTCGGTCGTACCGGCCCTGCGCTTCAGGTTGAATCCTCTGTTGAAACCTATGTACCGCTGACCCTGGGAACCCAGTTCGGCGTAGACATGGCGTTTACGACCCAGGATCTCACGATGAACATCAGCGATTTCTCTGATCGTTTCATCAAGCCTGCTGTAGCGGCTGTTGCGAATAAGATCGACTATGACGGTCTCCAGCAGTTCCTTAATGTATACAACCTTGTTGGTACTCCTGGTCAGCTTACCGGTACTCCGACTCAGGCACAGTCTACGGCTGCAATCCTTGCTGCCCGCGCCCGTCTGAATCAGGAAGCCGCTCCGGTTGACGAAGAGCGTCACTTTGTTGTCGATCCGACTGTGGAAGTTGGTATCGTTTCTGGTCTTACTAACCTGTTCAATCCGCAGGGTGTTATCTCTCGTATCTTTGAAAAAGGTGCGCTTGGTGATTCCACGCTGGGATTCAACTTCGCAATGGATCAGAACGTAGGTAACTTCACTTCTGGTACGTTCATTGTCGGCACTGACACTCTGGCTGTTGCTGCACAGGCTGGTGGTTCAGTTCAGACGAATGCTCAGACTGCATTCTCTCTGACTGCAACTATTACTTCTGGCAAAACGCTGACTCAGGGTACTGTTTTCACCATTCCTGGTGTATATGCAGTCAACCCGCAGAACCGTCAGTCTACTGGCGCACTGCGTAACTTCGTTCTTACTGCTGGCGTTACTGGCACTGGTTCTTCACAGACTATTTCTGTGTTCCCGACTCCGGTATTCTCTGGTCAGTTCCAGAACGTAACTAGCACAACCGGTACAATCCCGAGTGGTAACGCTTCTGTTATCTCTGGCTCCAACGGCTCTTCTTATCCGAACGCTATTGCATTCCACAAGGATGCGTTTGCTTTCGGTACTGCTGACCTGTTGCTGCCGCAGGGTGTTGACATGGCTGGCCGCGCATCGGCTGATGGTGTTTCTATCCGTCTTGTTCGTCAGTACGACATTAACAGCGATCAGCTGCCTTGCCGACTTGACGTACTGTACGGCTGGTCAACCGTCTATCCCGAACTCGCTACCCGCGTTACTGGTTAATAGGAGTAAACAACAATGGCTAATCCAGGTCCAAACATTGTCTCTCCGGTCCTTCAGCGTGGCGCTGCAATCCTTCAGCTTCCTGTTACTTTTTCAACAGGTGCTGTTGCTGCATCCACTGTTACTGAAATCGCATTTACTATCAATGGCCTTCTCTTAGGCGATTGGGTCAACGTAAATCCGACTAAGGCTGTTGGTACTGACATGGCAATTTCTTACGCTTATGTCTCAGCGGCCAACACGATCAAAATTGCATACGTTAAGACTTCTACCGGTACTGGTACGCCAGCCGCAGATACTTACGCTGTCAACGTAGTTCGTGCTGATCCTGATACCTTCACTGACTTTGGTATTACAACCTTCAACAACTACGGTGTTGTAGCTGGTTCTAATCCGTAAGTCATAAGACTAGAATCGAGGGGCTTCGGCCCCTCTTTTCTTTTATATGGAGTAAAAAATGATTGATTTTCCATGTGCAGTGCATCTTGAAAACTATGATGAAATCAAGATTGCTACTGATGAGGCACATTTAAAAGAATTACGCGCTCTGGGATATATCACAAGCGCAGAATGGTACGAAACTTATCTGAATGTAGTAGAATCTAATGCAGTTTCAGATAAACCAAAACGGGGCAGACCGGCAAAATCTGACGAATAATTTTTGGGGTATATCCCCGTTCCTTACCGAGTAGGTTAGCGATGGCAAACGTCAAAATCTCCCAACTTCCAGCCGCAAGTACGATCATTCCAGCGGCAGACGTCGCGCCTATTGTCCATTCTGGTGTTACTCAAAAAGCAACGCCAAATCAGATTGTTCAATCTGTTCTGCCAGCGCCTGGTCCTATTGGCGGAACTACGCCAAGCACTGCTGCATTTAGCACATTAACGCTCACTGGTGCATCAGGACTTCAGAAAGCCACTGCTGGACTGTTTTCTAATGCTGTTGCAGGCACTGATTACATTGTTCCAGGTGGCGCACTCGGTACGCCTAGCTCCGGTACGCTTACGAATTGCACAGGACTGCCGGTTTCTACCGGTATTTCTGGTCTTGGCACTGGTGTAGCAACATTCCTAGCCACGCCATCTAGCGCAAATCTTAAAGCCGCTGTTACTGATGAAACAGGCTCCGGTGCGCTTGTATTTGCCAATACGCCTACGCTGATTACGCCCATTCTTGGCACACCAACATCCGGTACGTTGACTAACTGTTCCGGTCTTCCGTTATCCACTGGCGTTACTGGCACGTTGTCGGTAAGCAATGGAGGTACTGGTGTAACTACAATCACAGGACTGGTTAAAGGCAATGGCTCTAGCGCATTTACTGCTGCTGTGGCCGGTACAGATTATGCGCCAGCAACGACAGGATCATCAATTCTTAAAGGAAACAGTCTCGGAGGGTTCGCAAATGCGATATCTGGAACTGATTATGCGCCAGCTACTAGCGGCACTTCAATTCTGTATGGAAACGGCTCTGGTGGCTTTAGTCCTGTTACTATCGGTTCTGGCCTTACATTCTCTACTGGTACTCTTTCAGCGACAAGCGGCGGTGGCGGGACTGTAACGAATGTTTCTGTAGTCACGGCTAACGGATTTGCAGGGACGGTTGCTAATCCAAGCACATTGCCAGCGATTACGCTGTCTACGTCTGTTACTGGTCTACTTAAAGGCAATGGAACAGCAATATCTGCGGCTGTCTCAGGGACCGATTACGCTCCAGCCACTACTGGTACGTCCATTCTTAAAGGGAATGGCGCTGGAGGCTTCTCAGGAGCTATCTCAGGCACTGATTACGCGCCAGCAACGTCTGGCAGCTCCATCCTATATGCAAACGGTGCTGGCGGATTCAGTCCTGTCACTATCGGATCTAATCTGACCTTTGCTGCTGGAACGCTCTCAGCTACCGGAATGATATATCCAGGTGCCGGCATTCCAAATAGCACAGGATCATCATGGGGAACGTCATACGGAACGTCTGGAGTCAATTCTGTTGCCTTGCGGGATTCTAGCGGGAATATCAGCACTAATAGCATCTTTGAAGGTTATAGCGTACTTGTTGCCAGCGGAACAACGACCACGCTTACTGCTGCTTCTTACCCAAACTGGTATGTGACAGGCTCCGGTGGGCAAACTTTCCAGCTTCCAGACGCAACGACTCTACCTGATGGCGCAACTTACACGTTTAATAACAACCAGAGCAGCGGCGTTATAACGCTAAATAACAACTCTGGTGTCTCAATTATCCCTAGCGGTATCGGCTCTGGCGGATATGTCACACTGGTCCTTCTGACCAACGTCAGTGCATCAGGAGCATGGGATTATCATTTCCAAACGCCATCCAATGTAAGTTGGACTTCAAACACGTTTAATTATCCAGGCTCTTTTACTGGCGGAACATGGAACGGATCAACCATTGCAGTAAATCGTGGAGGTACGGGTGTAGCAACCATTACTGGCCTAATCAAAGGTAACGGAACTAGCGCATTTACTGCTGCTTCAGCCGGGACAGACTATGCGCCAGCAACGTCTGGAACATCCATCCTGAAAGGTAACGGCGCGGGTGGTTTTGCTTCTGCAACTGCTGGAACTGACTACAGCGCTGGCACATCGTCGCTCACTACTGGGATACTAAAGTCTACGACTTCAACCGGCGCTCTCTCTATTGCAGTGTCTGGTTCTGATTATGCTCCTGCTACATCCGGTAGCTCTATCCTATACGGCAATGGATCAGGTGGATTTAGCAATGCAACTATCGGCACTGGGTTAAGTTTCAGCACTGGAACACTCAGTAACTCTAGTCCAATGACATATCCCGGCTCTGGTATTCCGAATAGCACAGGGTCAGCCTGGGGAACTAGCTATAGCACTACTGGATCAGGGACTGTACTGGCGCTTGCGACTTCGCCAACGTTTGTAACGCCAGTGCTTGGTACGCCAACTAGCGGAACACTGACCAATTGCACAGGTTTGCCAATTGCAACTGGCGTATCTGGTCTTGGAACTAGTGTTGCAACGGCTCTTGCGGTCAATGTCGGAACTGCTGGCGCATTTGTAGTTAATGGCGGTGCGCTTGGCACTCCATCATCAGGAACGCTTAGTTCTTGTACGATTGACGGCACTAATGCTGCTGGTTTCCGCAACATTCCGCAGAATAGCCAATCTGCTGCCTATACAACGGTTCTATCTGACTCTGGCAAGCACATTTTCCATCCGTCAACGGATACAAATGCGCGTACATTCACGATTGATAGCAATGCTAACGTAGCGTATCCGGTAGGAACGGCGATTACGTTTGTGAACATGTCATCTAGCAACGTAACGATTGCAATTACGTCAGATACGTTGTATCTCGCTGGAACTGGTTCTACTGGCAGCAGAACATTAGCTCAGTACGGTGAAGCAACGGCACTAAAAATAACTAGCACATCCTGGATCATTAACGGAACGGGGTTGACCTAATGTCTGGAATACTTCAAATGTTTTTGGGTAGTGGTAAAGCGCAATATACGGTTAACTATCTCGTCGTTGCTGGCGGTGGCGGTGGCGGTGGGACTACAGCATCCAGAGGTGGCGGTGGCGGTGCTGGCGGTTTATTAACTGGTACTTCAGCAACAATAACATCTGGAACGACTTATACGGTTACGGTTGGTGCTGGCGGTGCAGGGGGCGCTCCGGCTAGCTCTGGGGCTGCATCAGTGTTTTCGTCTATTTCTTCTGTGGGCGGTGGCGGTGGCGGTTATCAAGGTGGTAGCGGAGGGTTAAACGGCGGCTCCGGCGGCGGCGGTGGTGGATATTCTGGTTCTACGGGAGGATCGGGAACAACTGGCCAAGGAAACAGTGGAGGTAACGGTCAAACTTCTGGGCAACCCTATGGGGCTGGCGGCGGCGGCGGTTCGAGCGCAGCGGGTGGAAGTGCTTCAGGAAGTACGGCGGGGTCTGGTGGTAATGGCACAGTCTCAACTATCACGGGATCTTCTGTTACTTATGCCGGGGGCGGCGGCGGTGGTACATATATTGGTGGGCCGGGGACTCCCGGAAGTGCTGGGTCTGGCGGCGCAACTGCTGGAGGTAACTACAATGCAACTAATGCAACCGCAAATACTGGGTCTGGTGGTGGTGGTGGCAGCGTCGATAGTTCAGGAAGCATCAATGGAACAGGCGGAAATGGCGGTTCAGGCGTAGTTATTCTTTCAATCCCAACAGCTAGTTATTCAGGAACCACGACCGGATCACCAACCGTTACTACTTCTGGATCTAACACCATCCTCAAGTTTACTGGCTCTGGCAGCTATACGGCATAGGAAATAATTAACTATGGCTCATTTCGCACAACTCAACGAAGAAAGCATTGTTTCCCAAGTGATTGTCGTTAATAACGCGACAGTTGATAACCTTCCTTTTCCTGAATCTGACCCTGTAGGCATTGCGTTTTGTCAATCTCTTTTTGGGGATGACACAACTTGGGCGCAGACTTCATACAACGCCTCTTTCAGGTATAACTATGCTGGAGTTGGATATACTTTCGATGCTACTGAGCAAGCCTTTATTCCACCAAAACCATATCCAAGCTGGCTATTGAACACGAACACCTATCAATGGGAGCCTCCAGTTCCTTATCCTGATTACGGCAAAATGTATTACTGGGATGAAATTACGCTTTCTTGGGTTTTAGTCCCTGATCCACCGCTAACTTAGCCAAGCAAGAATATGCAATTTGCACAACGGTTGATGAAATCGCAGCTATCACTATTCCTTGGCCGACTCAACACGCAGAATCTACCAGCGGGTACTGTTATAACGAGTGGGTCATTTACAGGAAACGCATCAACTGACGGGCCTTTTGTGTGGTTGAATGGATTGCCAACTGCAATGACGATCAATGGAAATGCAGTTACATTTGGAACTCAAGTAGACAAATTAGCCAATGGATTCAAAGTAAGATCATCTAGCGCAAGTTATAACGCATCCGGTACGAACACATACAGCATTACAACAACTGGCGCTGTGTTCAAATATCAAGACGCACAGCCTAATCCGTAGGAACAAACTATGTCATCACTTCTTATTGAACTCACTCTTGTTCCTCCTATTGGCGCGTATCTGGGTGATACGGCGGCTGGTGAATTTTTCTACACTGGCACTAAAACGATTGTGCCAATTTATTCAGATTCTGCATGCACAACGCTTGTCGATCAGCCGATTTTGCTTCCACAGGATGGCATCATTAGCTATTACGTTGCAGATGGATCATTGCTGTACGACATGACGGTAGCTGGCGGGAATCTTGTTCGCACAGAAACTATCGTAGACGTTGCCAATCTTCCTAACGGCATCTGGGATTTAGCTGAATCACTCTGGCAATATCCTGATCTCTGGAACGTCAACAATCCTGTAACTGTATCTACTAAGACAGCACAGAATGTAGGCCAAATGTATACAGCTAACGATCTGATTCGCGCTGCTATGCGTTTGATCCAGGTCTCAGCGGTTGATACTGATCTGACCGCTCAAGAGCTACTGGACGGTCTTGAATCGCTTAACAGAATGCTCGATTCATGGTCAGCAGATGAATTGACGCTGTATCAAGTTATCCGTGAACAATTCCCGTTAGTATCTGGACAGAATCCCTACAGCATGGGCTATGGTGGCAATTTCAACACCAGTAGGCCAATGAAGATTGTCGATGCGTATCTGATCCTTAACAATGGATCAATTCCTGTCAGCTATCCAATGCAAGTGCTTGGATATGATGACTACAATGCAGTGCGCCTCAAGACTCTCAGCACAAACTTCCCGAACTATATTTACTATCAGCCCTCTTTCCCGCTGGCTGAAATCTACATTTATCCAATCTTTGCGCCTAATGATCCATCAACGCAGGGTCCAGCTTATATCAATCTGACTAGCTGGAAACCGTTTGATATGGTGCTAGATCCAACTGCATACATGTCATTCCCTCCTGGCTACTGGGAGGCGATTGTATTCAATCTTGCAGTGCGGATAGCGGAGGAGTATCAGTTCGACATTCGCCCAACGACTGTTCAGCTTGCAACCAATGCACTCAAGCGGGTTAAGCGGCTGAATCAGCGTACTGTGACACTTCAGACTGATGTGGCGCTAATGAATACATCCCAACTACGTTATAATATATATAGTGACGGATACGGAAGATAGCCATGCCTGAGACAATGCAACTCCCAATTCTTGGCCCTGGTGTTGCAGGACGTTCTCGCGCCGTTACTGCCCAGAAACGTCAAAATCTGTTCCTTGAAATCAAGCCAGAAAAAGACAAGTCCAACCTTGTTGCTTACGGCACTCCAGGGCTAAAGTATTTTACTTCTCTTGGTGCTAGTCCTATCCGTGGCCTCTGGTGGTTTCAAGCAATCAATCGACTGTTTGCGGTTGCATATGATCAGCTTGTAGAAATCTCGCCAGATGGAAATCTAGTCAATCGCGGTACATTGCTGACAACATCAGGCACTGTATCAATGACTGACAACGGCACTCAGTTAATGATTGTCGATGGCGCGTTTGGGTATATTTTCCAGCCTACGACTGCAAGCCTTCCGTATTCGCGTTCTGGCCGCGTTGCTACGATTCAAGAGACGCTAACGACTCGCAAGACTGGTCAGGTTGTGTCGATCATTGGCGATGCTAACTTAGCATCTGGTGATTACACGGTTTCGCTCATTGAAACTAATGCGTCTGATCTTGTAACCGGCACTGAATACGTCATTGAAACTGTAGGAACGTCTGACTTTACGTTAGTCGGGGCGGCAATCAATGCAGTCGGCACGGTATTTACAGCTACTGGCACGACTACAGGTACTGGTGTTTGTACGAATGCTAATAGCTTCCATATTGGCGTTACTCCGATACTTGGCACACAAACCGGCACTTGTAAGATCGTCAACAACTTTAGACTAATCACTAGCGCATACACAGGAGTCAACTTTCCTAAAGCCACTACGGTTACGTTTTTAGATAGCTATTTCATCATCAATGTAGTCGGAACTAAGCAATTCTGGCTGTCAGCGTCTTACGATGGGTTTTCTTGGGACCCATTGCAGTATGCCAGTAAAGAAGCATATACCGATAATCTGCAAGCAGTTACTGTAGACAATGGTCAGCTGGTGTTGCTTGGCGCGATTTCAATGGAATACTGGCAAGACACTGGTGTTTATCCGTTTCCGTTACAGAGAATCGCAGGTTCTCCGTATGACGTGGGTCTAGTAGCAATCAGGTCAATTTCTCGATGTGCTGGCGAATTGATGTTTTTAGGCCGCTCTAGGCGCGGAGGTATTTCTGTGATGAGAATCCAGGACTATCGAGCAACGCCTGTATCAACGCCTGATCTTGACTATATTTTCAACAATTACGAATCGCCAGAAGATGCGATTGCTTACTCTTATCGCTTTACTGGGCATGAATTCTACGTTTTGAATTTCCAGGCGGCGGCTAAGACATGGATGTACGATGCAACGTCTGATGTATGGTCTGAGCTTACGTCTGGATCAGACACTAGGCATTATGGCCTAAGAGCTGCGCAATTTCAGAATGAAATCTTTGTCTCTGACTATCGGAATGGCAATCTCTACACTTATGACGTTGCGACCTATACAGATAATGGTGATTACATTGCTAGAGAGCTAATCACGCCTCATTTCTTTGCCGGTACGTCATTCAATAAGCTGCATATTTATCGTTTGCGCTTGGATATGGAACAAGGCACTGGCGATGCAACTAGGCTTGTGCCAACGCAAAGCGATGATTTTCTGCTTGCTGAGACTGGCGAATTGCTAACAACAGAATCAGGCCAAGATTTGATTGCTGGCGTTAGTCTTGTTGATGTTCCGATGATCTATGATCCGCAAGCGATGCTGCAAGTGAGCCGTGACGGTGGATACACATACGGCAATGAAATGTGGACAAGTTTTGGCCAAGCTGGACAATATCTAAAACGCGCAGAATGGAGACGTTTGGGTGTTAGCCGTAACTATGTGTTCAAGTTCCGCATCACTGATCCTGTCAAGGTTGTCATGATGAGTGCCGCTGCATACGCTACTGAGGCTGCAAAATAATGCCATTTCCACAGCCGCCTTTTAACTCACCGATTCAGACTGAGCCAACGATTAAAGGCATTGTAACGATCAAGGCTGTATGGCAAAACTGGCTTCAGCTTGTGCAGTCTTTTTTGGCTAATCTGACTAATTCTGGTCCAACGTCAGCAAGACCAACAAGCGATCTTTGGGTTGGTCAGCCATTCTTTGATACCACTTTGAAAGTTCCTGTCTGGTGGGACGGAAGCGCATGGGTTACTTCTGCGCCTGGCGGCGGAGTTACATCAGTCGCGGCCACGTCTCCGATCTCATCCTCTGGAGGTACGACTCCAAATATCAGCATCACTCAAGCTAATGCTACGACAAATGGCTATTTGTCTAGTGCGGATTGGACTACGTTTAATTCAAAGCTGAATAGCTCTTTAGCAATTACAAAGAACGGTTCTGCGTTTTCTCCAGCGGCAACTTCTAGGCCAGTCAGCGACATGCTTGGAGATTACGTTAGCGTTAAGGATTTTGGCGCATTAGGTGATGGATCGCATGACGATACAACTGCAATGCTTAATGCTGAAGCAGCATCAACTTCCGTCTATTGGCCTCCGGGCACTTATGTTCTTACCCAAACACCAACGCTTGGAATTTCATGGGGTTCTGGGGTTGTAATTGTCTCTGGGACACAAGGTTATCTGCATCCTTTGACTGGAACCCCTATTCAGATTTTTGCAAACGTCTTTGGATTGCCGACAAATAACTCAATTGATGCCGGTCCATCAATTCAAAGAGCAATCAATTTTGCTCAGTCAAAAAATCTTCCTTTAATCTTTAATCCAAACGGAGACTATGGGCTTCAAACTGGGCTGACAGCAAATGCAGGACGCACTGGTGGTTTTACCTATAACGTAGACATTGATTTTAATAACTGCATTCTAAGGCCATTTCCTAGCATTACAGCGCTAAAAATCAATGGTGTGTGCGCTTGGTCAAACACTTCATCTGGTGATGCGATATGCAATATCACAATTAAGAATGCGTTATTTGATGGATATGCTGCAAATTCATCATCCATAGGACTTTCAATAGGAACCCCTGGATACCAGATTCAAGCAAACACAGGATACATTTCAAATGTAGAGGTTGCTAACTGGAAGGCCGGCGGAACGCAAGCATTGATTCAATGCGTTCAAGACATTGAGTTTGAAAATTGCATATTTGCCCCACGCATTGCTCAAGCTAATGGTCAGTTTACAGGCGATTTGCAGTTTTATTCTTGTCAGATGATTCCGCAGTCATCTACTGATCGAAATATAATTGTCACGGCATACAATGGTTCCTCTGGTTCATATTCTCAGGTTCGAGGCTTAAAGTTCACTGATTGTAATTTATACGGCGCAAATGGCGCATTAACCGCGTCTGGGTACAGTCAGGTAGGAGATATTTGGTTTTACGGTTGCCAATGGGATCATACAAGCGATTCTGCTGGTTCTCTTGTTTTATCAATCTCAGCAAGCTCGTCAGGCCAAGACGCACAGATATTTAACATTTCTTTAGAAGATCCTTATTTTGTTGGATATTCTGGGAATATGATTTTTGCCGCAGCAAGCTCTGGCGGGTCAATTTATTCTTTAAGGATTATTGATCTGTATGCGAACACGGATACTATTTCGTCTACTGTATACAACTCTGTCGTTTTCTTATCCGGCGTATCTTCAGCAACCATCACAAATGCAAATATAAACGGTATTTCTGGTGCTTCCGGAAGTTCTATTATTAACATTCAATCGTCAAGTAACATTGTTGTATCAAATAACATTGCAACAAATTGCTCTAGCGTTCCTTATGGCATATCTATAGGCAACTCAAGCAATAATTACGTCATCACTGGCAACACGATGAACGTAAGCTCAACGACAGTTAATGACTACACGACAGGATCTCCGACAAGAATTATTAGAGACAATCTTGGAGGCAATGACTCTTTTGGATATGTCTCCGCTCCCGGCAGATCGTTTAACACCAATTACACGAACACAACCAACAGACACATGTACGTCACTGTCTGGGCTATTGCATCAGGCGGTACTGGATCGCTTTCGATGTGGATTGGCGGAACTACTCCAGGAACAGGAACATCACTATCTGCGGCATCTGTTCCTAATGGACAAGCATTTTATGTCAGCGGCGTATGTCCTCCAGGTATGACTTATAGAATAGAATGTGCTACACCAGGAACAACATCGGTTGGGAATTGGGTTGATATGTATTAACTTAGGAGCTATTTATGCCTCTGAAAAAAGGATCATCACAGAAAACGATTTCTAAGAACATTGCGACCGAAGTAAAGGCTAAAAAGCCGATGAAACAAGCCGCTGCGATTGCTTATTCGGAAGCCAGAAAGAGTAAGTCTAGTGCTTGCAAAAAAGGAAAATAGTTCCATTGTTCCGCATGGCGTTTTTCAGATAGAAACGCTCAAGAGCGTCATGCAGGAATCAATTAACAGGGGTCTCATGGAAGAGTATAATCCTCCTGTAGATCATTTATTTTGCAAAGGAATGTATGCTAGGCGGAATGTAGTTCCAGCCGGTATGACGATCATTACAAAGGTTCACGCCAGAGAGCATATTTGCATTGTTCTATACGGAACATGTCACATATACGATCAGGATGGCGTTAAAAGCATTGTTACTGGTCCAGATATGTTTGTAACCAAGGTTGGCACAGTCAGAGCAATTTATTGTGAGACTGAAACAAGCTGGATCAATGTGCATTGGTCAGATACGGATTCAGTGGATGAAATTGAATCACAGATTTTTGAAGAAACATATTCTGATTATCAGAGACGCTTAGAGCGTCTGGAGCATTGATATGGTAGGTGTAGCACTTGGAGCAGCAACAATAGGCGCAGTCGGATCTATGGCTGGTGCTGGCATATCTGCCGGTGCAAGTAGCGCGGCAAACGCTGCCAATCAAAAAATGATGCAACAGCTTTGGGCTATTGCTCAACAGCAGAATGCTCCTTATCAGAAGTTTGGCAAAGCTGGTATGAACATGTATCAGCAAATGCTTCCGCAATTGTTGTCACAGCAACAGTATCAGCAATTTACGCCAGAAATGTATAAGGAATCTCCGTTATATACGCCAATGGTGCGTAATTTGGCTGAATTGCAAGCTACCCCAGGCTACCAGTTTCAGCTTCAACAGGGTCAAAAACAGATAGATCAATCAGCCGCAGCGCGTGGCGGAATGTTGTCTGGAGCGCAATTGCAAGCCTCACAGCAGTTTGGTCAAAAACAAGCAGCTACTGGTTTTCAAGACGCATGGCAAAGGGCGCAAACTGCATATCAGAATGCGTTTAATACCTACAACCAACAGTACGCCAATCAGCTTGCTGGCGCTAATGCTCAGTCTAGTATGCTTGGTGATATCACAAAAATTGGATATGGAGCGGCGAATGCTCCTACGCAAACAGTTCAAGGTGTAGTGCCTAGCGCAATGTCGTCTAACACGTATGCAGGCAATCAGCAAGGAAATGCGTATGGCGTTATGGGTTCAACGCTTGGGAATTTAGGCGGATATGTGTATAACCAATTTGGAAACACATCCCCAGCTACAGGTTATAACGCAAACAATTTACCGCCCGTTTAATAGGTAAACATCATGGCTGATCCAGAAATTTGGCGTTCATTATTAGAAACTGGCAATCCTTATGTGCAACAGGAGCGGCAGCAGAAAGGTCTGATGGGCATGATGTTGCTACAGGAAAAGCAGCGTGAGATGGAGTCTTCTCAAAGATTGCGCGATCTCTATTCATCTGGACAGCCAGTAAGCACTGAAAAAGTCATGGCAATTGATCCTAAATTTGGCGCTGAAATGCAAAAAGCTGGAAATCAGGCTTATTTGCAACAGTTACAAGCTGAGAAATTGCAACGCGAAAAGGATGAATCTGACGCTAAGATTTACGCGCAACACATGGCTCCAGTGGCTCAGGCATACCAGGATGCTGTTAAATCTGGTGTTGATCCTAAAGTTGCAGAGTCTCAGTTTAGATGGGCTGTTGGGGATGCTCAGAAAAACATTCATGAACAATTCGGCATTATGCCAAAAGCTGATTTTACGCAATTTAGCCCACAAGAGATTGCGACAAGAGCGCACATGCTTGGTATTGATGTTCCTTGGATTAAAGAAATTCAAGAAGAAGAAAAGTCAAATTTAGCTATTCAGCAAGAGCGCGGCAAAAGAGCTATTCCTCCGCAAATGACTCCAGGTCAATACTATGGTGAACAACATGTAACTCCAGAAGGATATGCAGTGCGTACTCCAGGGATGGGCGGACAAGCACCTACTGGAATGTCACAGCGTCCTATGCAATCACCAGCGCAACCCCCTGTTGGTCAAGAAGATATTACTGAGCCACAATTGCAAGCATACATTGCCAGCCTTCCAGAAGGGCCTGAGAAACAGCGGTTGATGAGCGTGATTTCTCGCGGTCAATCTATGGAGCCTGGAGCGACTTCTGCGGTTGAGGTAACTCCGGACGAATTACAGCGCATTCGTACTTTCAATAAAGCTCAAGAATCTGCCGCTAAAAAGAAGGCAGAGTTGAATGTTGAAGATGAGCAAGACTCTGAAAACAAACTTTCAACCATTGCTTCAATGCCTTCAGATGAAGAATTGTTGAAATATCTCAACGACTCAACGCTTGGTAAAGGCGAAGAAATTCTTAAAGGTCCAGTTGCTTCGTTTTTCCATGTTGAAAATGAAGCACAAGCCGCCGATACGGTTCTTGGGGCACTTCAGCAAAACATCAAAAATATCGCAACAAAAGCTAAAGGCGATATGAATAAAACTGAAGTAGAAGAATTTAATGCCGCTGTAGGTGCTTTAAATAACAAGGATATTGGGCCTCAAGCCAGATTTAAAGCATATACCGTTGCAAAAAACATGGCGATCAAGAAGATTGCTTTGAAGCATCCTGCTATTGCAGCTAAGTATGGAATGGGTACGGCAACTCAAGCTGGTGGGCAACCGCAGGCTCCTACTGCAAAAACAGAGGAAGAAGCACATAAACTTGCTACAACTCTCCCGGCTGGATCTGAATTTATTGGGCCTGATGGAAAAACCTACAAGGTTAGAGGGCGTTAATCATGGAAAATTGGCGCGATTATGTAGAGCCAGCAGTAGATTGGAGGACTCTTGTAGAAGAACCAGTTCTTGCAAGAGAAGAGGCAAAAAAGATGGCCGCTGGATCTGTTAGTGAAGGAGGGAAACTTCATCTAAAAAGACAGGCCACTGGTGCACAACAGATTGGTTCAGATATTGCCAGATTGTTTTCTGGTGAAATGGGACAGCCGTATTCTCCATATCGTCAAGCTATTGAGCAAAGAAGATTAGAGCTTGAAAGAGAAACTAAAGAAGCTCCGCCATTAACTCGTATGGGTGATATTGGTGCTGGCGCTCTTGAATTTGGCATGATTCCTATGCCAATTAAAGGAGGCGCTTTGTCTCGCATGTTGTGGAATGCAACTACTGGCGCTGGTTTTGGCGCTCTTGAACCACAGGAATCTGGTTATAAACGTGCAATAGCTGCTGGAGAAGGCGGTGCTATGGGTGCGTTTCTGCCGGAAATCATGTCAAGAATTCCATCCGTAGGTGCTGGCATTCGTGGAATCGTTTCACCAGGATATGCTGGCGCAAGATACGCTGCACAAGAATTTCCAGGCATGAATCTTCCGCAGGAAGTTGGCGGACGCTGGTCTAGTGTGCCGAAAGAATCTGCATCAATTGAAACACCAGCAGGATATTTATATGCGTCTCCAGAGAATGTCGGCCCAGTCACTGAGCCATTCTTCCATTCTGGCGCAAAACCTACGGTTGGATATGTCACCAGTAGCCCAGAACTTCGTCAGCTAGAAACACTTCAGCGCCTAAAGCCTGGATCTAAGCTACAGTTTGCTGCTCGGGATCTTGAAAATCAATTGGCTGTTCAGCGTGGCGTTCAAGAAAGATCAATGACTCAAGCTGAAGAAGCTGCGGCAATGGCTCAGTTGAACGCGAAAACTGGTCCTATGCGTGAAAAAGCGTATGAAGATATTCGCACATTAGGAACACAAGAAGAAATGGCACAGCCTTTGCGCGAAGAAATCGAAAGAATTAAAACGTCAGAAGGCACTAGGGCAAATCCAAACGCAAGAAAAATTGCTATTGAAGCCGAAAAGTATGGCCTTGGCGTTGGTCATCCTGAGTTTCCAGAAGGCTATCCTGGTGGCCCGTCGCCAGAAGATCTTTATCAGGCTAGAAAGAATATTAATGACAGCCTAAAAAAGACTGGCGTTAATCTCAGCAAGCAAGACATTGCTACGCAGTCTGCTCGTGTTGAAGCTATGGCAATGAAGGAAGCTATAGATCAAGGTATGAACTTTGCCAGTGCAGGATCATGGCAAAAATATCTTGATGAATACATTAAAGGCATTGCGCCAATCACTGAAGGGAAAGCGTTTAGATCAATCCTTGACCTTGCAAGAAACGTTAAAAAGCTACCTGGTGAGGATATTCGTCCTATCACGCCTTACATGATGCGTAGAGGTGCTTCTGATTTAACGACTCAGGAAATGGGTAAAGAGACGATTGATCTTCTTACGCCACAGAACAGAAGATTTGTTAATGAAGCCGCTGATGCGCTTGATGCAATGGAAAATGCACAGATAGGCGTTAGAGGAACGTCTGGATCACCAACCGCTGAATTTGGATCACTAATTGCAAATGAAGTTGTCAATCGTGCTGCTTCTAATACTCCGGGTGGTAAATTTGCTCTGGATCTTGTGTCTATGCTTGGTCAGTCCCGTGGTTCGCGTATTCTTAATGAGGCGCTTTTAGATCCGAATAAAATGCAAGGATTGCTTAAAATGTATCATCAAGGGCAAGCGCCAACATGGTTTGGAAAGGCTGCGTCTAGGGCTGGTGCGGCTGTGCCAGAAATGTATAAACGTAAGTTTGGTGCAAAATAATGTCCAACGCATATCTCTCTCCGCTCCTTAATGACGCTCAGTTCAATGATGATTGCACGTTCCTTGCTGGCGGTCTGATTTGGTTCTACCAAGCCGGTACGTCTACTCCATTGCTTGCATATACGACTCCTGTAGCGGATACAGCATGGTCTAATCCGATTCAATTGGATCAGCGCGGCGAGACTGGTGGTGAGATTTGGCTGAAGTCTGGATCATCCTACAAGATCATTCTTGAAGGTCCGCCAGAGTACGGGCAAGCGCATGGCGTAGTCATTTCCACGTTTGACAATATCACTGGTGTCAATGATCCGGGGACGACAACTATTCAGAATTGGGTTGCGTTTACTGGAACTCCGACTTATATCAGCGCAACCAGTTTCAGCGTGACCGGCGATCAGCGCACTACGTTCTTAGAGTCTCGTAGGCTCAAAACAACGAACACTGCTGGCACAATCTACAGTACGGTTGTTTCGTCTGCCTATGCGACCGGTGTAACGACTGTCACGGTATCAAATGACTATGGCCAGGCGCTTGATTCTGGACTGTCAGCAGTCTCTTATGGCTTTGTAGAAACTGGCGCCGTTTCATCTATCCCAATAGCGGTCAATGCAGGGTCTGCTGCATCTGGTTCGCAGTATCAAATGTGGATTGACTACGATGGAACCAATCTGAAGTGGGCAAAAAATACTGATATTGCCAGTGCAACGTGGCCGATTAATGTTACTGCTGCCGCTAATGCTTCTGGTGCTACATTTTTTGCGACTGCTACCGCTGGTGGCGAAGCCGATATTGGAGCGGCGTGTCCTACCGTCAACAACGCATATCTTTATAACAAATCAACCGATTGGGGTATTTACTCAACAGATGGTGGTTTTGCTCTTAAATATGATAGATCAACAAGTAAATTCAGCTATGGCGGATTTACGTTACCAACTCCAAGCGGTGTTAATGGATATTTCAAATTGCCAAATAATTTGATAATACAATATGGATCAGGTAACGCTGCCGGTGGCGCTGGTGCTACCATTACGTTGCCAACAGCATACAGCACTACAAATTACATCATTACAACTGGCGTATATGGAACGGCGGTGACTACTCATGCTGAGGTTGTCGTTAATCCATCATCTACCACGTCATTCACTGCATATCAGACAAATAATGATGGTTTCTTTTGGATAACGGTAGGTTACTAATGTTTTCACTATCAGAAAAATCCCTCCGCAGACTAGATGGCGTTCATCCTGATCTGGTCAAGGTGGTCAAACGCGCCATTGAGATTACGCCAGTAGATTTTGTCGTTGTTGAAGGACTACGGACACAAACGCGTCAGGCATATTTGTTAGATGCTGGTAAAACTCGCACTATGAAAAGCTATCATTTGACTGGCCATGCGGTTGATCTTGCGCCGATTATTGATGGTAAGGTTTCGTGGGACTGGAAATACTTTCATCCGATGGCTGATGCCATGAAGAAAGCGGCAGAGGAATTACATGTTTCACTTACTTGGGGCGGCGATTGGAAAACTTTCCCAGATGGCCCTCACTTCCAAATTTCAAGAGACACTAAAGGATAAATCAATGAATACTTTGCTAGCTTTTTTGATTAAACAACTTGCTGATCTGACGCTTGGCTCTGATGTATTTAGCCGTATCGTGGGCGCTGTCGAACGATGGGCTGAAAAAGAAATTTCCGGTGCCGAGAAACGCAAAGGTGTTATTGATGAGCTTGAAGTGATTGGCCTTAAATTGACTGAATCACTTGCTAACTTTGGCGTAGAGCTTGCGGTACAATATATACGCACTAAGACCTAGGAGATAGTTATGAATGGTCAACTTGAAATTGCTTTGAATGAACCTAGTACCTGGCGTGGCATCTGTTATCTTTTGATTGCGCTTGGTATTCAAATCTCTCCTGATCTGCAAGGCGCTATTGTTACTGCTGGTATGTCTGTAGCTGCGGCCATTGGCATCTTTGTTAAGGACCGCAAAAATGAGTCATGACGATGATTCTTTGCGTGTCATTGACACCAGTAATAGCCTAACAAAGGAAGAACTGATTGAACTAAAGAAGCTAGCTGCCATGTCTAAAACAGCTAAGTTTCTTTTTAGCATAGTGTTCTCAGTTCTTCTTTTTATTGGATTCGATCATTTATTTGAATGGCTCAAGCATTCTAAGACCTGAGTCTACTGGTGGAATGACCGGTATGACTGGCGCAGACTGATACGAATCAATCTGATACTGATTGCCAAACTGATAAACCGTAGCTCTGTCATTGCTTGGGCTGATAATCTGCGTTTGATTGCCAAACTGGTAGGCTGTAGTGCCATCTGTGCATTGCGTGATGGTCCCGTAGTTGTAGCATGTGATTGCTGCGGCTAGGATTAGGTCTTTCATAATTTATCTCCTCTACATTGGTCTTGAAGGGTGAGACCGTGGTGCTTTTCCCGTTCAGCGATCATAGCGTCAGCTTCTTCGTAGGCCATCTTTGCAATGTCGGCGCTTGTAAGCGGATCAGGCATAGGCGTTCCATCAGCACGGTAAAGCTGTACCGGACAGGCATAAATCCCCTGCATCGCCTTGGCCGCGAAGTAATCGCGGAGGGTCATGCCGCCAGTGGCCCCTTGCCACATAGGTTGGTTGTTTATGAAATCCATTCTTTGCCCATGCGGAAACGCCGGGCCTCCATTGTTCTTACTCATCACTCCCTCCTATCCCGTGGTGCCGCTCTATAGCGCGGGCGTATTCAAGTAAATCCAACGCTTTCCAATTCAGCCCGTCCATAAACCATTGCGGGTCTACATTAAGGACATCGGATATCTCCTCCTCACTCATCGGCTTCCTTGCTGGCTCGGGTCTGGGTGGGTGGAGGTAATCGCGGATAGCTTCTTCAAGTGGTTCGTCACAGCTTTCCTCATCACACCATTCCAAATGCTCAAGCGCCCGTCTCAACAGTTCGGTTGCGGTACTCATGACAACACCTTCTGTCCTACCCAAAATAAAAAAATACCTGACAGACCAGTTAGGATGAAAAACGTAAGGATGCCCAAAGCAATTTTTATATCTTCCTTATTCATTCCATCCCCCTGCCAATCGCAGCGGCTGCAGTACTCATGCTTCACCTCTGGCTTTGGCTAGGGCGGCTCTTAACTCATCTATGTATTCTTTTGTGTGCGGTAGATTTTTCCATAACGGACTATCCCAACGCTCGACAACAGCTTGCGCTGCATCATAGATATCAGGAATCGCGGCGATTAAACAGGCGTTGGCTTCCCAATTAAGGCCTTCTGTTTTTGCGACAATGATTTCCCCTACATCGGGGTCTCTGCCAGCAATCCATTCTCCGTGCCGCGTTGTCCACCAAGGCCCCGGCGTGAATTTTGTTTCACTCATACTTCCTCCTCCCATTCGATGCGGATGCAGATAGTTCCTTTTCTACCATAGGCTTCAGCAGAACATTCTGCTTGTTCTTTTGTTGCATATACTCCAAATGACGCTTTGAAATCAGGATTTGACGTTGGGGCAATAGTGATCCACCCCTCTTTCTTCACGCGCTTGGGTTTGATGCGGAAAGTTTCAAATTCATTTAATGGCGGACCGCACGTTGGCTTCCAAACGCCTAACGCTGTTTGATATTCAATCTCCTCACCCGCCGCCCAAGCGACGATCACATCGTAGTGTTTGTGCTTAGTTCCCATCTATTTCCTCCAACGCTTTTAGCGCGGCCCATAATGATTCAACCCATGCGTCACCTACAGCAGCATCTTCAGTAAAGCCGGGAAAGTCTTCCATTATCTTTACCAACCCAAGAACAAGGTCGGCGCGGATGTAGGGGATATCTTCTTCGTTTTCTCCTGCAATAATTCTTTTCTCGTACTCAAAACTGTACCAAATCTTCTTAGGCGCATTCATTTTAATCCTCCAGCCCAACTTGGATGAAAATCCGATTTAGCATTAAGGTAGACTTCATGTGCTTTTTCTGGCGTATCAAAATATCCCAAAAAAATTACCCCACCATTGACTTTAATTTGAGATTTCCATTTACCTGTTGGTTTATAAAAACTAACACCAGCAAATCCTGATGTATTGTTTTTTTGTAGTACCAAACGATTTTGCATATTTTGAGCGTTTGTCACTTCCCTAAGATTGGTAAGTCGGTTATCTGCCTTATCTCCATTGATGTGATCTATTTGAGCGTCAGGCCATCGCCCATAAACGTACAGCCAAACTAATCTGTGCGCCCTGAAAACTCTTCCGCAAACGCGAATTTGCCAATATCCTTTACCGTCCATGCTTCCAGCAACTGCACCTGATTGAACATTCTGTCCAGTCCTAATCCTTCGCAAAAAAACTCCGGAATCTACGTTGTATTCAAACAAATCGCGCAGCATCACTTGAGTGATTTCGCTTTTTTTTAATGTTTTTAGGTTTTTTGCTCTGTTGCCTATGTATTCTTCACTCATACTCCATATTCCTCCCAGGTTCTAAAACTCGCACACTCAGCTTCACAGGTTAGTTGTTTAAAACACATATCACAAGGCGAATTAGTCTCTTCATACATTTTTATGTCTCTAGCCTCTCTAGCGCGTCTATTGATCTGCGTATTTTGTGCGGCTCGACATGGCTTGCACTTAGCCTCCTGATGCGCTTTTGGAGTGTTTTTATATCTCCAGCCAAATGCGTCTAATGGCTTAGATACGTTACATGCAGTGCAAGTTTTCATTTAAGCCAACTGACAGCCGTGTACTGGGTGCATGTTGCTTCAATGCCTTTAGTGCCAGTCTGAGTGCAGTTAAAGTGCTTTTCGTCAATCTCAACGGTCTTAGGGCCGACAAACGCCATGTAGATAAGTGTCAGCGTCAGCAGAACACATGCACAGCCTAGAACATATTCTTTGATCTTTTTCATGTTTTACTCCTCAATGTATGAAACGTCAGTCTTATAAAAGCTCTGGACTAGATTTCGCTCATTGAATCTGTCAGTGCTGTCTAGTTCATGGATCAGGTTTTTCAATGCTTCTCTACGCCCCTGTAGCTTTGCCGCTTTTATGTCTATTGCGCGTGTCATCCAGACAAATTCAGCGTCTGCGCGGTTCATGCGCTGTCTAGTGGTTTCACTAAGCGCATTCCACCAAGTTTCAAAGCTACGAAATGGACCAGTCATTCTTCCGCTCCTTTCTTCCAGATAGGCCGTTTAGCCATCTTTTTGCTGTTTAAATGATCCGAAACTATCCGTCGAAGCTCAAAATGACTCGGCTTTTTAGGGATAAAATCATTGGTTTCTTCAATAAATCGCCAGTCAAATGTATGCGCTACGCTCTTAGGCTTATGGATTGCTTTAATGCAAAAGCCATCATCCGCCATGAGAAATACGGAACCTTTTTGCTCAATGACACTGACGTTAGGGATATCTTTTAGAAAGTTCATACTGTTTTCCGATGTTGTAAAAGTTCTTGCAATGCCAGGCTAATGTTTCGTCGCATAGCTTGATCCATTGCTCCGACGTAAATGTATCAATTGCTTTAGCCATGCCAGCTAGGATGTAACTTCGCTGTGATTGCTTGTATCCAAGAGACAGTAGATACATCACTTCTTCAATAATGATCTTCATTTCTACGTCCGGTATGCGTGAATCTGTTCTACCGCGTTTGTTAGGTCCGCTTCTTATTTGAGCTTGCGTAGTGTGTCTGCTGCATGGCTAAGACTGGTAGCAATGTCATCAAACAAAGTAGCCAGTACGATCTGCATAGGAGCATCTTTGCGTACACGATTGATCTCATCTCTAACGCCAGCTTTTGTTTCGTTAGTGAGCCTTAGAACCGGCTTAGTGCTGATCTCTGATACGTCCCAGAGGAGTACGCCAGCATCATCATGTGCGCTGTTGACTAGACCTTTTTTACGCATTCTTGCTAGCAATGACGATACGTCTGCGCGTTCTCTAGCCATGTTTAATGCTGGCGTATAACCGACTTTTTTCATGCGGTTGTAAATATCAGCAGTGCTTGCAGGAAGAACAATTTGATCCATTGCGTTTAGGATTTTTTCAATGTTAGTCATAATAGTATTGTAATTTTAGTATTAAAGGAAGATTGCTAGACCCGCGTATTCAGCCTAAAGACAGGAGAGAAGACGGCTGCACCCTGTTCTAGCACTGGGATCATTGACCGCTCTGACCAGTGTACGGTTTGCTGGCTTAATTAACTAAATGTGTTATTTAATTTAAGTACGCTTTACTTAATTTGCGCCTGATGTGCTAATTGAGCGTCCTCATAGTCCATGTTGGAAGCCATTGCGTACATAACGACAAGCGCGGTTGTGATGATGATTGCCTTGATGCTCATAAATACTCCTCACGTTTAATCTTTGATGTTCTATCTGGATGCTTGCCGGACCAGTTACAAAAACAGCAATGCCAGGCAAGATTGTTTGAACACCAAATGTTTGCTGGCATACCGCATTCTGGGCAATAACCAGATCGGATGTTTGGTTGGTCTAGATCGTCGTTCATTGCTTTTTTTGAACTTCTTCAATCAGTTCTAACGCCCATTTTTTAAAGCAATCACGGAAAAAAAGGATGCTTCATACACATTGTGTCGCACCAATCCCAAATGTCTTGTGTTTCTTTGTTCATTTGTCTCTCCAGTGTTGCCGCCGCGAATTGCCTTGGCTTGGTGATAATACTAAGACTGTGAAAAGCACAAGTCAATAGGGTTGAGCAAAATTTTTGCGCCTTTTTTTAAATTTTCTTTAGCCCATAGCGGCTGTAAGTTTGTGTAATGACACAAAGCCTTTTGCTCTTCAATAGTTTTTGCTGACGCCAATGGGATGATGTGATCTATATGCCATTCAGACATGTTGTTCCAGGTCATTCCGTCAACAAACAATGATTCTATGTGTTGTTTAAACGTCAAAATGTCGCATCCAAGAATTTTTTCTGTTTTTTCTGGCTTTCTGTTGCCGCTTCGATTAAATGATCCGCGAATCAACACTCTTGCTCTTCTTGCAAACCTATACACTTCATCATTTTTTTCTTTTGTTTTTTGATGTTTTCTTCTCCATTGTTTCATTTTTTCTGTTTTTAAGTATTCTGCTTTTGCCAGCTTTCTTTCTGGTTTTTGTCTGTTTGTTTTTTCAATCTCCAAGTATCGTGGATCATTGCGTCGTTTTGCATTGTATTGTTTTAGCCATTCTTTAGATTCTGGCCTTTCTCTATATTCATGCAAACAAGCTATACAGGAAGTAAATTTTGTATATCGCTCACTAAAATGGCCTCGCTTGCACGGTTTGCCAGTAAAATATCTATCCAATCCCCGTGCAATTGCTTCTTTTCTAGAAACCAATTCCATCAACTAGTCTCCCGCTTAACTCAGATCGAAGTTCTTCAATAACTGAATCTGGATTGGCACAAGCGCCAGGGTTGGCAATAATTTCCTTGCTGCTGTAAACATTGGTATCTGGTTGTCCGTTTCTAACGTGCTTGCCGTCAATTAAGTAAACAGCTTCAAACTCGCTATCAGATTCGCATCTTGTCCAGGGCGTGAGATCTGGATGCAAGCAGTGAGATTCACATCCGGTTCTTTGAAATTCGCCCGGTATCTCTGAGTTATCATGCTTTAAGCATGTAAATGTGCTATTCGCGTTAGCCGTTGACAACGAACACGTTCTACAATTGGACTCTTTAGTGAGTTTAGTCTCATGACAAAATTCATGAAAATTGCACATACGGCAAATGTACCATGAAGGATCTGCACTCAATGGCTCTGGCATATAGTCAGACATGGCGATCTTTCTACCGCGCTCGACGTACTTTGTAGCCAGTGCATGATCTAGTTTTACGATCTCAGTATGTATCCGATCATCATCCTTGCAGACTGCATAATACAGCGCCTTTTCTATACCTAATCCAAGCATATATGCTTGCATTTGCACGAAATGCTGTTCTTTTGCCAGTGCTACGCCTTTCTTGATTAGATCGTCAAAAGACTTCTTGCTATGTGTCTTGATCTCAAGCACTAACTTATGTTTTTCATATCCCGGTAGGCCAGAGGTGATAATCCCGTCACAGGAACCGGAGACAAACTCGCCAAAGTCTACCCGCGTCTGACGTTCATTCAAGACGCATCCGATGAGCTTAATATCGGCTATAACCGTTTCTTCCTCATTATGACCTCTACGGAATAATCTAAGCATTCGGCCAGGAAACGTAGGAGCAATAGCCCAACGGAAAGACAGCCAGAGATAACGATCACAGGGATGACCAAGAAGACTAGCGCCAAGATGCTCACGGAAACTGTCTGCTTTCTTTTCATGTGCTTGATCTATCAGTGCTGATAAGTTGTTCTTTGGTACTGGTATAGCTGTCATATCTATGGCTCATTCATTCCATCAATGGTCGGATGATACACAACATAGGTTGCATCCAGTAGAGCGCATATCTCCATGTATTCAGCAACCATCTTGTGCAAGCCCTTGGCGTGATTGACAGGAAAAGTCTTTAGACCGTCATTCATGGCGTAGGCCACTAGGCGCATTAAGCGTCTATCACGCTCCTGTTCCATGTCTGTACGTTGATCCTTCTCTACCGGTAGCTTCATTGCTATCTCCATAAAAAAAGCCCCCAGATGAGACTGAGGGCAAAAGCACCAGGGAGGGGAGTTACTTCTTAGCCCAAGGCGGCGTATTTGTTGTCGCTGCTGGCTTTGATCCTTTAGCTACTGGTCTGAATCCTTGTACGCGATTCTGTTCTCCGTACTTTTCTGAGCTTTCGACCGTTAGCTTGATGATTAACTGCCCACCAATTAGCTGATCTGTGTCTGACAGCTTATCCAAGCCAATCACGCTGATCAGACTGCCAAGCTGCTGACGGCCAACTTCCTCAGCCTTCGGGTTAGCATTGCTAATCGTAATCATGCCAAACACCACACGGCCAGCGTGACTAGGACCAGTAATGTCATAGCGCACATTGATGTATTTTCCGCCAGACTTGGAATCCTTAATTTCCGCATTGGCGATGGTCGCTTCATACAAGCCAGCAGGAATCGCATCATAATTAGTAGTCTGTGCAGGAACTGAATCTAAGGTAAAAACTTCATCTAAACGCATTTTCTTACTCCTTGTCGGTTATAACTTCAACACTAAACGTAGCTCGGCCCGGCTCTGTCGTAATAGCGCGTGACAGAACTTGCTGGACATATTCCGGCTGTTTCTTCCATGCTGATTGAATCAATTCGCACTTCCAGCGCGTAAAGTCTTGCACTTCAATCTTTGCATCATTGGCAAGCATCAGAAACTTTTCTGGATCAATCTTGCGGTTGACTCGACATGCAGCTTTGATCTTATATGGCCCGACCATGCTAGTCACAGTGCCTTCTTCAGCATCTTCAATCTTTAAGCACTGGCGCATTTGATCTTCTAATACACGCCTACGCGCTACGGCATCTTGCTCAAGCGTCTTGGCCTCTAGCCATTGTTCAGACAGATTCTTAAGATCCGACATTATCTTCCTCCGCATCTGCAATTGCTTCAGCTTCTGCTTGCTGATAAGTGATGCCAAGTTCAGCTTCAACATTAATCAAGCGCTGATTAAGTCTATGAATATCACCAGCAATGCCAAGGATTACTACGTCCAGATCGTGTTCGCCGCCAGAAGCGTCAGTAAGTACTAGTTTCATTTAGTGTTGCCTGAAATTTTGTTAATGATAAAAGAGAGATCAGCCGTTTCCCATGAGTCTAGCTTGCCGGAGCGGTCTTTTGCTGACCAGAGGCCATCTGAGTCACACATCAGCGCTCTCTGTGGCTTACCTTCTTCGTCCTTTTCTACGCGCAATGCCAGCACTTCATCAAAGAAGTACGGCAGCATTTGAGAGAGCTTATTGCCTGGCATGCTAGGTCCGTACAAAATACGTCCAGACTCATCCTGAGTCTTTTCCATCTTGGCTGACATGTAGACGTTTTTGCCTGAGATATCACGAAATGCGCGTACAAGGTCAGTCATCTGCTCTTGCAATGCGCCATAGGCTTGTCTAGGGTCTTTGGTTGCTTTCTTCTCAGCGTTCAAGACAACTTCAGCAATCTCAGAAATAGAGTCAACTGCTACAGACTTAAAGTCAGATGCTTCCGCAGACGTAACAAAAGAATACGCTTCTTTGAGACTAGCCATATCTGTGACTTCAATATATGGAATGTCCAGATCAGCCAGTGACAATAAGCCAGCTTCAGCAGAAATGATAATCGGATCCGGAAGCGTTCCGATAAGAGTTGTCTTGCCACTTCCAGCGCCTCCGTAGACTAGGACTTTTACGCCATCAGAAGCTGCGCCTCTAGTGGACTTTAGGTTAATGCTCATACTTACTCCTTTCCTGGTGAGTGCCAAGCGTTTCCCTGGCTTCGGTTGACATCCTAGGCTAATCTGGTAGGCTTGTCAACACTTTTGTTCAAATTAATCGGAAAACACTATGACAACCAAAGAAGCGGCGGAGCATTTTGGAGGCATCAAAGCGCTTGCAGATGCGCTAGAAATTTGGCCTCAAGCGGTTTATTCATGGGGCGATAAGCCGCCAATGTCTAAGCAATATGAGTTAGAAGTAAGAACAGATGGTGCGCTGAAGGCTGACGTTAAGAGTAAGTGAGCCATGAATTTTAACAACATTCCAGAAGAACTAATTGCCATTAATCGCTGGGTTTGCTGGCGAGACACAAATGGCCGAAAGATTCCATATGATGCCAAGTCATTGAACTCTGCGGCATCTAGCACAAATTCTGAAACATGGGCAACATATGAAGAGGCTGTTACTGCTTACGAAGAGCGCTTTGGCAACAACGATGCGTTCACCGGAATTGGTTTTGTTTTGGCTGGCGATGGCGTATGTGGTGTTGACATTGATTATTGTATTACTGACAAAGTTCCATCAACTGCCGCGCTTCAGTTGCTTGAACATTTAGGTGCTGGTTACATTGAAATCAGTCCATCCGGAAAAGGTCTTCGTGCTTTTGGCTATGCACCATCACTCTCGCAAGGATGTAAAGGGACGTATGAGGGCTTAAACATTGAGCTTTATAGCTCTGAGCGCTATCTCACACTGACTGGCAATTGCATTAAAAATGAAGGCTTGCGTGAATTTAATGGCTTTGAGGCACTAGCATATGCGATTCGGCTGGACAGACACGTTGACAAAACCACTGGCGAAATCAAGGAACTTTCACAAGACGGAAGACACGCTGAGTTGGTCAGACGTATTGTCACTGGTGAAGTTTATCATGATAGTTTGCGCGATCTTGCTTACAGCTTCATTGGTGGCGGTCTGCATCCAGGCGCTGTCGTTAATCATCTTAGGGGGTTGATGGAGTCAGTCATTGTTCCAAAGGATGAGCGCTGGAAGTCTCGATATCTCCAAATCCCTGATCTTGTCAGCAGTGCAAGGCGCAAGCTAGGCACAATAGATCCTTTTGACCAGAGCTTTTTAAAAGAAGATGAGGATCTTTTTGATGCAATGGGCGGCATATACGCCAGTGATTTACCTAGAGAATACACTGCGCCAGATGAGTTGATCGAGGACTTGCTCATCAACAAAAACATCAGCATTTTGTATGGCGATAGCAACTCAGGAAAAACATTCTTTGCTATCGACATGTCTTGCGCTATTGCTCTTGGTCGGCCTTGGTTTGGAAAACAAGTTGAACAAGGCATGGTTGTTTATCTAGCAACTGAATCGCCAGAAACAGTCAAAGCTCGTATCCAGGCATACCAGAAGCACCATGAAGTCAGTGTTGAGCATCTTCTTATAATCCAAGTGCCAATCAATTTCCATGAAGGTGATTATGACGTATCACGCATCATCACTCTTGTTCGGGATGAAGAAAAGCGCAAAGAAAAAAAGTGCAAACTTATTGTTGGAGATACTTTGGCGCGAATATCAGCAGGAGCAAACGAAAACTCCGGTACTGATATGGGGCCAATTATGGCTCGTTTTGATTTTTTAATGAATGCAATAAACTCAGCGGTTTTAATTGTGCATCATTGCGGCAAAGACGCTGCAAAAGGTGGACGCGGGTGGTCAGGCATTAGAGCGCATATTGATACTGAGATAGAAGTTACTGAAAAAAACCATCAGCGCAAAGCATCAATAACAAAACAAAGAGCATTGCCAAGTAAAGGCGATGTATTTTATTTCAATTTACACGTTATCCACATTGGTATATCAAAGTTCGGAAAGACAGCAACTACTTGTGTGGTTACTCAAACAGAAGAAATAGACGCAATAAAAGAAGATGAACATTCATGGCATGTTGCAATACTAATAGATGCTTGGGAAAACAATAATCAGCCAGTTGATTCTGGTAAGCCATACATTGCAAAAGACTGGGCAAAAGAGAGCATCAAGCTGTGCGGAAAAAGCTACAAGGCTGGAACGATCAGAAACAAATTGATGGAGTTTGATCAGCTTGTGGAGGCTGAAAGATTGGAAAAATTTGCACAAGGTTGGCGTGTCATTGATCCTGCATTGATCTCTTACTTTAATCTACTGCGATCCTAGTAAAGTGTCATCATTGTCATTTTTTGTCATTTTGTGCATTTCGATGACAGGTATGCAAGTGTCATCATTGTCATTTTTACCTATAGGTAAATGACAAATGACGCTACCTCGTGACAGAACATCATGACTTGCTAGACAACATAGGATCATAATGCAACAATGCTCGTATGATTACACTTGAATTGCCATATCCTGTGTCTATGAACGCCATCTGGCGCACGTACAAGGGGCGGCAAACACTCACGCCGGAAGCTAGGCGCTATCGCAATGAGATTAAATACATTGCAAGCCAGCACAAAGCAAAGCTAATCACTGGGCCGGTGAGTGTAATTCTAGAGTTACGGCCAAAGCTGACGGTTAATGGTCGAGCCAGTAAGGTACTAATAGATTTAGATAACTGCATCAAGGCAACACTGGATGGCTTACAGGGAATAGTCATCAACAACGACCGGGACGTTAAACGCATATACGCCTACTATGGCAAGCCAGTGCAATCAGGCGCATTAATAATAACTATTGAGAAGTATGAATAACGAAAGATACGTTGCTGAGTATCAGCCAGAATGGAAAGCAATTGGAGATTATCCTCCGCCGAATGGCACTAAGATATTGCTACGCACTGTCTATGGCACAGCGATTATCGGCCAGTATTATCCAGAGGGACAGTTTACTCACTGGTGTGGCCTGCCAAGGATGAAACGCAATGCCAAGACCTAGACAGGATATTATCGGCATGACTATCGGCTACTGGACGATTATAGAAGCGGATCAGGATAAGCGGACAGATAACGGCATAAAGCGCGTACTGGTCGCTAAGTGCAGATGCGGGACTATTCGCTCAGTGTTGGAGCAGAACATTCTTTCCGGCAAGTCTAAGTCTTGCGGCTGTCTACAGAAGCAAAGAGCAAAAGAGTATCAAGAACAAGCCTGGGCAAAGCGCAAGGCAAAATAGGAGTAAAGGCATTATGTCAAGTTTCAATCAACTAGAATTAGACGTACTACGCTGGGCAGAAGCGCGTGGCATCTTAAAGAACGGCAATGTTCAGACTCAGATGCTCAAAGGTGTGTCAGAGATGGGTGAATTGTGCGATGCGATCATTAAGCATGACCGTAATGGCATCATAGACGGCCTAGGAGACGTTCTAGTGGTTCTTTTAATCGTAGCCGACATGGAGCGCCTAGATTTACTTTCTTGTCTAGAATCGGCTTACAATGAGATTAAGGACCGGCGCGGCTATCTAAACTCCGATGGCGTATTTGTAAAGGAAGTCTAATGAAAGGCGAAAACTCCATGCAGGCGGATGCTTATCAAATCGCTGGCGATCATTACCGGTCTGAGATCCAGCCCTGGAACGCTATGCGCTCATGGATGACAGAGGAAGAGTTCCGTGGCTTTCTTATCGGCAATGCAATTAAGTACCTAGCTCGCGCCGGAAAGAAGAACAATCTGTTGAAAGAAGATATACTCAAAGCTAGGCACTATCTTGATAAACTCTTGGACACAATAGATGAATGATTTCTATCATATCTGTGCTAATTGTGAATTCTGGGAAAAGCACCGTGATAGAGCTAACACTGGCGATTGCCTTCTTGATATTTATGGCGATGACGGTTTGACTGTTGTCAAAGCTGATGATACTTGTTCATATTGGATGAGCAGATCGGATGAGGATTGAGTATGCCAAGTCTTGCTGAACTTCTTAAAGGCAAAAAATTTGCGACTCCATTTCTGAAAGAGCATTACGTTGCTCAACAAATGGCTGCACTGCCTGTTGA
>Ga0214177_1000057_pt1 | contig 36759 bp, 56 predicted proteins | sample TroBogEpilimnion_43_FD_153015 | JGI IMG/M metagenome (GOLD analysis project Ga0214177, IMG submission 153015) | Freshwater microbial communities from Trout Bog Lake, WI - 27AUG2007 epilimnion | ecosystem: Environmental > Aquatic > Freshwater > Lake > Epilimnion/Euphotic zone | place: Trout Bog...
AGCTTGCGTGGGCCTCGTAAGCCTGCGGCGTCTGGTGGCAAAAAAGTTACGCCTACGCCTGACATCATTCGCCAGTCTGCCGAGAAAGAAACTGGCGGCAACGCAGATCAAATCATTAACGCTCTAGCTGCTTTGGTTCAAAAAGGTTCAATAAAGCTGCTTCGCATTGGCGATACCGTCTTTAGTATAATGCCTAAACAAGCTGGTACGGTCGAGTTCCATACCTTCACGGTGGAAGATCCTCAGACGCTTGTGAAGCGGTTCAAAGCTGGCGTGAATAGCCTGAAGCAGATGGGTTACAAAAGAGCCGTGACCTATGCCGAAAGCCCTGCATTTGTTAAGATGGCTCAAAGCACAGGATTGCCGGTCAAGATCAGCCAAGGTCATCAGACGATCTCAGGCCAGAAAAAGCCAGTATATCAATTCATGGTGGATTTATAATGCCAGCAGCATCAATCATTTTACCCCTTGCTGAGACTGTTTTTGGCAGTGCAATTTCGACTGCTGTGACAGGCACGCTTGCGTCTGCGGGTATTACGTTGGCTTCTGGCACTTTAGGCGCCTTAGAAACGGGTGCTATTATTGGTGCCGGTGAAGGTGCTGTTAATGCTGCAATTACGGGCGGTGACATTGCCAAAGGTGCTTTGACAGGTGGCGTTGGCGGTGGCGTGGGCGCAGGTGTTGGTGCAGAATTAACCAAGGATTTAGGCGCTCAAGCTGGCAGTTTGTCGGGTGATGTCTACACACCCACTACACCGGCTTCGATTGCCGGATCTCCTACGGCTGCATCTGGCCTTATTGAAGCAGCAAAAGGGGGAAGCAGTGCTTTGGCGGGCGCGTTAGCCGGTGGTGCTCCATTGAGTACCGCACTGCAACAAGGTCTTAGGGCCGGTGAGATTGGTGGTATTGGCGGTCTTGTGTCAGGATTGGCGCAATATGATATGGGTGTGCCTAAATCGGATGCTGCAACCATTGGTAGCGCTGCCGGTCAGTTGGCTAGTTATGCTCTGCCGTCAGTGTCTGGTGGATCTGCAACTCCTAGTTATACGACTCCCGTACAACCGAGCTTAAATTTGCAGGGTCCGCAATCGGCTACAGTAGCTGGACCGTCTGCTACGCTCGGCCAATCTCTGTCAATTGCACCAAGTTTGGGCTATACTCCTACCGGCTCTGTCTTTGGTTCTTCTGACGCTGAAGGCAAGAAATCGAATGTGTGGAACGTAGGCTCACTTAGAAACATCGGTGCAGCGGAGGCGTAAATGAGTGATGCTTTTTTTGATCCCAATGCGTATATGGGCCAAGTCGGTGGTTATGACATCGGATCACAACCATCTACTCCATTGCCGAATGTAAGCACGCCTTCCGTAGACATTCCTGTTGGAACGCCTCAACAATTTACGTCTCAAGTTTCAACTGACACTGGAACTTACACGCCTACTTTTGACTTTGGAATAACTAGTCCTGCTCAAGTTCCTCAAGTTAATCAAGCATTTCAAGGTTATTCTTTCGCACCATCGGTAACAACCACCGATCCGCTTGCAAGTGCTTTAGCAAATTCTGGTTTATCATCACCTATATCAAAAGCTTATGGGCAATCGGCGGATTTAGCACCTGCTCAAGCTCAATACGCCTTAGGTCCAGGACAAGTAAATATAGGCGGCGTTCCATTTCCAATTCCCAGACCAACGGATGCGGGAACAACTCCCGTTACCGCTCCATATGACACAGGTGCGGCTGCCCCCGAAACAGGGGGAGCTACCACTGCGAGTGGTGGTGGAATTTCCGACTTTTTAAAAAGCCTTAATTTATCAGGTGGAGATCTAGCTAAATTACTGGTGGGTGGAGCCGGTGGTTTAATTAGCTATCTTGGTGCTCAAAAAGCACAGCAACAAGCTGCTGATGCCGCTGCGGCTTACCAACAAGCAGGCCAAACTGCGGCTCAACAATATCAACAACTTGCACAGCCTACTTTAACTGCTGGTGGAACTAACTTGGCTATGGCCCAACAAGGAGCTTTGTCACCTGCTGAATTACAAGGTTTTCAAGCTGCACAAGCTCAGATTGCTCAGGGTGCGGCTGGCGGTGGTGGAGCTGCCGGTGCTGCTCAAGGTGCGGCTGCATTGCAAAGAGCGTATCAAGCGGCTGTTGCAGACCAAATTAAAAATGCGACAGCGTTGCTTGCCATTGGTGATCCGATTGCTCAAGCAGCTATTCAAGCTGAATTGCAAGGCACGCAGGGCGGTCTTGATCTTGAATTAAAATATGGCAGTGCAGCATCGACTGCATTAGGTCAATTAATGGCTAACCTAGCCGGTGGTATAGGAAAGACTACATAACATGGTTGGATCTGTAGCAAATGATGGTGCAACAAATATTGGTGCCGCCGATTCAATGGACGGTACTCTTATTCGTTTGAAAGCCCAACAGAAGAAAGAGGAAGCTGCTAAATCAGAGCGTTCTAAAGCTTCAATAGCTCAAATAGAAGCTGCTGAAGGCGGTTACAGCAAGCCTGCGCCTGAGTTTAAACCGACAGCAGAAACAGCATCAGGTCTTATGGGCTTAATGTCATTAGTTGCGGCTGCTGGTGGCATTCTTGGTGGTAAAGGCAGAACGTCTGGTTTGATGGCAATTAACGCCGCATCAGGCATGATGGAAGGTTACAACAAAGGCCGATCAGAACTGTACGAACAGCAACGTCAAATGTTTGATGAGCATATGAAGAGCTGGGAGCAAAACCGCAAGCTTGTCAAGGAAGCATTTGATCGTGCTTTGCGTATTGCACCAACCAATTTGACGCTCGCTCAAGAAACTTTGAACAGAGATTTGATTGCAATGGATTTAAAGCCGTTGGCAGCAATCAATAAAACTTCTGGTCCTATGGCCGCTCACGCAGCCTTTAGTCAGTTTGATTCCAAACTTGAAGAGCAATTAAAACCATACAGGCAGAAACTTGGTTCTAAAGCCACATTGTCTGACTTGATAACAGAATATGAAGCTACAAAGGCTGATGAGCGAGCCAAAGCTGCTGCTGAAAAGGCCGCTTTAGATAGAAGAAAAGAATTGGCTCAAACTCAACTAGAAGAGCAAAAGCTTTCTGGTAGTGGGTTAACTCCTGAACAACAGTTGAAAGAAAATCAAGACAAGAAATTAGCTGAAGCTTTGGCAGCAGATCCTAGCAAAATTACGACAAATCAAGATCGTGATTTGGTTATTAAATATACTGGCAAAGTTTTTGATGTGGTCGAAAAACCTAAAACCGTTAAAGAGATTGCACAACAAAAAGTTCGCAATGAAGCAATGATAAATTCAACTGCTGAATCAGCAGGTACGCTCGAATCAATTGCTAAATTGCCCGGCCCAGGAACCGCCGGTATTCTTGCTAATATAGGCAATAGAGAAGGTATTTTAGGATACCTTTCTTCTACTGCTGCTCGAAGCAAATTAGAAAGCGATCAAGCAAGTCTTCTCAATTCTTGGTGGACGGGTCTTGGTTCAAATTTGGCAACTCTTGAAAAAACAGGCGCATCAACTGGCTTAGTTGGATTGGCCGATAAATTTGAAAAATTAAAACCGTTGGACGGAGATTCTCAAATTGTCGTTGCCGGTAAACTTGCGGATGCTAGAGATTTGATTGTTAATACGATGAACGCGGTTAAACGTGAAAAAATTCTTTCTCCAGATGAAGAATCCGCTTTAGATCAAGAATTGTCTCGTGTCACAAAAGCTATTCCGTTTTCAAGAGTCGATGTGACAAATGCTCTTGTTAAGCAGCTTCAAAAAGAAGGAAAAGATCCTAAATCTATTGGCAATACTCTTGGAGAATTGATTTTAGGGAAAGCTCCTTCTTCCACAACTTCATCACCCTCTACAACACCTGGAGCATCTAAAACTCCATATTTAAGAGGTCGTGAAATTGAAGTTCGTAACGGTAAATGGGTATTCAAAGACACTGGTGAGGATGCAAAATAATGGCTGAAACACTCCCACCCTTGCCAGAAGGCGCAACTTTTGATGCACCTCCTTTGCCGGAGGGAGCAAGTTATGATGAGCCGCCCTTGCCGTCAGGAACAACCTTTGAATCTCCTAAACAATCTACTGCCTCTTATATTGTAAAAGCTCGAACTGACCCAGAAACCAGAAAGCAAATGGCTGGTGCTACTGGTCGCGGTATTGCTGAATTATTGACTACTGGCGGTGGGCTTGGCGAATATGGCTTGCCATTTTTGAGTTCAAAAGAATTTGAAAAATATGTGCGGCCCGTCGTTGGTGAAACGCCAGCAGAATACAAGCCTTTAGAATCTGCGGTTGGCTTAGCTGGAAGTCTTGCGGCTGGAGGAGCGGTAAGCTCTCTTGGAAAAGGCATCGAGATGGAGCCTTCTCTTGGTGACAAGCTCGTCGGCTTGCGTCAGCGCATGGAAAAAATAGGCGAAGCTGGCGGTGAATTGGCAACTTCAAAAGCTATAAGTGAAGTTGATCGTCGATTAGAACAGGTTCCTGACCTTAAACGCACTATTGAAACAATAGAGCCAAAAGTCAAAGCACGGCATGATTTGTCTCGTTCTGAAGCTGGTCTTGCTGCCCCAGATTCGCGGGAAACATTTGAGGCAAAGAAAGATCTAAATTCTGTTGTTTCGGATGATATTGCTAAAAAATTCAAATCGGCTGAAGACATTCAAAAAAGTGTCGGCGGCAAAGCGTTTGAAGACTACAAAATTGCTGCAAAAGTAAAACAAGAAGCTCAACCGTTCGGTCAAAGCAATGAAGGAAAAGCTCTCCAGAAAGAGCTTGATGCCATCATTGGTGGAGGCTCAGGTAAATTTCGTGAGTTTGGTGAAGCCGCAATTGATATAGCGCGTAAAATTAGGACAGAATTGTTTGGTCGCCGCGCTGAAGATATATCTTTGAAAGAAATTGAAGACAGGGCAGCTCGTATGCCTAAGTCTTTTTCTCAAGCAGCCCGTGAAAACATGGCGCGGCAAGAAATTCTAGCATCTGAACCTCGTGGTCGTCGGCCCGTAGACTTTCAACTTGTTGACGATAGACTTAGAGAATTGCGTCAAATTGAATCTAGCAAAGCTCCTGAATCAGCAACGGCAATTGCTAGAGGGCGTTATCGCGACGCTGCTGACCTTGTTGAAAATGCGTTAAAGTCATGGATTGGCGAAGAAAACTATCCCCGCGCTGCTTATGCTGAATCGTCTGAAGCACTCAATGCTTTCCAGAACGAATTAAATTTAGCTTCTCGTGAACGTCAGAAATATGAACCCGGCAAAGGTGAGGTTGTAACTACTCGCAATCCATCTGATATTATGTTTAGGGATCGTCAATCTGTTAAATTATCCAAAGATTTGCTTGGCGAAAAAGAAGTAAACGCATACGCGGAGCGTTACGCTGCCAATAAATTGATTGGAAAAACTCCTAAAGATATTGAATCGTTCCTCAAAGACACCAAAAACTCATTCGTTTACGAGGTGCCGGGCTTATCGGAAAAGATTGCCAAATACGGCGAAGCGCTTGCTCGTCGTGAGGGCGATGTGAAAGCACTTGAAGCATTGCAAGCTAGACTGTCTGGTGTGACTCAAGAGCTTCCCAAGTTTTCCAAACAAGCACAAGTTGCCAATGATAAAATTGGCGATGCAATTAGGCGTGTACAAACTGAAGACCCAGCAAAATTGTACAGCACATTTGTTGACAAAATACGCCCTGATTTGGAAAGCCTTGATGTGTTCTCTAAAGCAGATTTGGATGCTTTGGAAAAAGAAATATCTTCTGCAAGCCAATCGGCAAGCCGTCAGCAAGCTATTGATACTGCCGTTGGATCTGTAATGAAACTAGGTAAAAAAGTTCTAACATTAGGGTTGTTGAGGTAATGTCTAAGAAAAACAACGGCATCAATCCAGATCTGGAAAAAGCTATTTCAGACCTGCTCAAGCAGTCAATGCAAGCCGACGAGATTGACTTAGAGCAGAAACTCAAGGTAATTGACCGTGCGATCAATCTTGAAAAATTGAAGCAAAAAGTCGAGGAAGATTCCTGGGGTGCTGGGTTCGCTACCTCAGATGACATTTAAGCGCAACGTCGGGGGACGCAATGGACGCTACATTTTTGGCCGTGATCCGCATGGGTTTAACGGTTTTAACAGATCGACTATTAACCGTATTGGCAATTCTGATGACTTTCGGGCTATCGGCTTGGGCAATGTATTCGCCTACGCCGGAGAGATTGGAGATTGCCGCCGGATTTGGTATAGTGGTATTCATTCCAAGTCTCTTGAAAGAAAGGGTTAAGACCCATGAAGGACCAATCGGGCAAGAATCTGAATGAGCCAGCTTACATGGCTAAGGCCGTTAAGCCTCAGACCGTGCGTAATACTTTTGGCTTAGGTGGCGGCACGTTTACTCCAGGTCGTGCGCCTGCCGGTGGCTTTCAGGCTGTCTGGAACTTCTCGGATCGGCCAAACGACTACAAGAACAGCCCAACGACTAAGCCTGGTGGAAAGGTCTACTAATGGCCCAGTCAACCTTTTCCATGACGCAGCACGGACGGTCTGAGCCGTTCGATCTGCAAGTCTCCAGAGGCCAAGTTCCGTATCATTCGCCTCAGAACATCTTTGGCTATGGCACAACGCCTGCCACTGCTGGATTGTTCCGTACGGTTTGGGAGAACATGGCTACAACGGAATATGTATTCCCATCATCTGCCGTTAGCATGAATCTTGTTAGTACGGCAGCAGGTGACACAGCCACAATCACCATTGTTGGCTTGGATGCTAGTTACAATGTAATTACTGAAAATCTTGTTTTGAACGGCACGACCAACGTACCGACCGTCAATCAATATTTTCGTATTAACAGTATGTTTGTTGCAGTGGGAAGTGTTACCAATCCATCTGGCGTCATCACACTAATCAACGGCGGTGTGACGTATGCCCAGATCAATACGGGCGTATTTAACGGAACAACATCAAGCCTTGGAGCCTCTCAACAGGCTGTATATACGGTGCCCGCAGGTTTTACATTCTACGGCTATCGTTATGGCGCTTATTCTTCGTTTAATGGTAACAGCGCGAATTATACCACATATCGCGCTATTACTAACTCATCGTCGGGTGTTCAAAAGCTAATTGTAGCTACACCATTTAACACAACCTACGAAGTGCAGCGGCATTTCCCATTCGCATATACTGAAAAGACCGATTTGCGTTTCCAAATTGCTTCTAGTGCTGCAACGGCAGCAGTCGTAAGCATTAATATTGGTGGCGTTTTGGTTGCTAACGAAGTCACAGCGGTAGGTTACTAATGGCTGGCCCTTCTCTCAGTGTAGGACGTGGTGAGAAGCTCTCTGTGAGGGCCGGTGGCGGTCTTACTGAGAAGGGCCGCAAGAAATATAATCGTGCTACCGGAAGCAAGCTGAAAGCTCCTACGAAAGACCCGAAGAACCCGCGACATAAGTCGTTCTGCGCTAGGTCTAAAAAGTGGTCCGGCCCTAGAGGCAAGGCTGCGCGTCGTCGGTGGGGATGCAGATAGGATGATCTGTGGACCCGTTTACCCTTATTGCTGGAGCGACAGCGCTCTATAACGGCATCAAATCGGCGGTAGATGCTGGGCAAGATGTCATGGATACGGCTGAGAAGGTCGGCAATCTCTTTGCCAAGATCGCTCAGATCGTACAAGTAACCTCTGCACCTCGTAAGAAAAAGATGTTCCAGTCTCAGGCCGAGTATGAGGCCGAGGCTGTGAAACTGTATGCTGTTAAGGCTAAGGCCAAGCAGATGCAGCTCGATGTTAAGAACATGTTCGTTGCTCAGTACGGTCCCAAGGCTTGGGAATCTATCCTGAAAGAAACGACGGAGATGCGTAAGGAAGCAGCTCGTCAGGCTCAGATTGAACTGGAGCTGAAGGAAGAGGCAAAGAAGGACGCTATGCTCGCGTTAAGCCTTCTGGGTGGCGTAATTCTCTTTGCTGGTGTATTGGTAGTAGCCATCTTCATTACCTCAGGGGGACTCAAGTAATGGCATTTGGCATTGATGACGCGATTAGCGCTGGCCTTCAGATCGTAAACAAATTCATTCCAGATCCGGCAGCGGCTGCACAGGCTGAACAAGAACTCAGAGCATCTTTACAAGCATGGGACGCGAAGCAAGATGAAACGAACACGGCTGAAGCTGCTAACCCTAACCTCTTTGTATCTGGCTGGCGGCCTGCTATTGGTTGGGTTGGTGCAATTGGTTTACTCTACCAGTATCTATTGCGTCCAATTGCCGTGGGAGCGGGGTGGCACGATCTGCCTGCTCTGGATCAATCACTTATGGAATTAGTAACGGCAATGCTCGGCATGGCTGGCTTGCGTACTTATGAGAAGACGTTAGGTGTACACGCAAAATGAATGGGAACTTTGAAAGATGTCTTGCTCTTGTTCTAAAGTCAGAAGGCGGGTACGTCGATAACCCGAAAGACCCTGGAGGCATGACCAACCTTGGTGTGACTAAGGACACTTGGGAAGCCTATGTCGGTCGTACAGTCGATGAAACAGAGATGAGGGGCTTAACACCAGATGATGTTGCCCCTCTCTATAAGCGTAATTATTGGGATCGTGATAAATGCGACCAACTGCCGGCTGGCATTGATTACATCGTATTTGATTGCGGCGTGAACTCAGGCACCTCAGAGCCAATCAAGCTTATCCAACGGGCTTTGAACGTGCCTGTTGACGGCGTGCTTGGCCCTAATACGCTTGCGGCGATACAGCAACGCGACCCTGAAGAGCTTCTTGAACAGTTTAGCGAAGAACATCTTCAGTACCTCCAATCCCTGAAAGTATGGTCTACGTTTGCGAATGGCTTTCAGCGTCGGATAAAGGAAGTTCTGGCTGCTGCTCAGGCGATGGTTCATTCTTCGTAAGCTCACCTTCAAAGATATAAGATCCTACATGGCCGAGATTCATCCACGGTGCCGCGTAGATCTTACCACCCATGTTTCGCCATGTACGGCAGAAGTGATAGTCTTCTGATAGCAGACGCTGTGTCTCAGGTTCGATGCTGGTGGCAAAGAACTCTTTGATGCTGTCATTGATCTGAGCATTGCCTGCAAGGTCTACAACGTCATTGCGATAGCTTGGCACTACGTCAGAGAGCTTCTCGAAGACATTGCGCTTGATGAGCATCATGCCTGTGCCGCCTGCCCAGACTTCTAGAGGTGTGTCTATACGCACGGTGACGGTGCCGACGTAATCTACTAAGTTGATGACCCATGAGCCTGTATTGTTCTTGAGCTTATCGACAGGCACACCGCGATGCACAGAACTTTCGACCGAGTGCCAGTTGATCTCCTTCTTAGGATAGATCCCGCACATCACATCTAGATCGTGATCGAACATGTGCAGCAGCTCACCGGCGTCAAAGCGAATGTCAGCGTCAATGAAGAGCAGGTGGGTGCAGTCTGTCTTTAGGAACTGATGCACCAGGCTGTTACGAGCACGGGTGATGAGACTTTCGTTGAACATGAAAGACATGGCAGAGGGGATGCCTCTGGCCTGCAAGCCCATCTGTAGCTTGAGAAGGCTCTGCGTGTAGAAACCCGTGCAATTTCCCCCGAACATTGGGGTAGCTATAAACACTTTTGTTTGTTTGCTTTCTTCAGACATGATTCCATCGTCCCCTGTTTTTAATAAGTCCAACATTAGATCTAGATATGTTCATACGATCTGCAATCTCTTGATGAGATCCTTGCATCTCTCTTATTTGAAGAACCTGTTCAACCGTTAATTTAGCTTGCGGGTTGCGTTCTCCAATGGTTGATCTGCCTTTGCGAGCCATGTCTTGAAGGTTTTGTTTCTGAGTACCCAAGAACAGATGCTCTGGGTTGACGCACGACACGGTATCGCACTTATGGCAGACATATTGACCTTCTGGGATATCTCCCTTGAATGCCATATATGATGCTCGGTGAGCATAAAACGTCTTATTGTTTGATAATATTTGACCATACCCTCGCGTGGTAATTGAACCCATCCAAATCCAACAACCGCACTCGGCAACCTTTTCAACCTTAGATTCAATTCGTTCTTGAGTGATTGGCTTGTACTGCATGGGAGTTTGTCCTTGGTTGTGGTGTTGGTCGGTAGTAGACAATGCTGTGATGTTCCTTGCAATAACTTGACTTATGCACAGGCTTACCGCAGCAGGTGGTGTCCCAGACATTGTGCGGTTTATCTAGGATGTATCGACACTGTAAGCGCTTGGCTTCGAATAGCTTTACAGCGTTGAATTGTATGAATATTTCCGGCTCAGGTGCAGGCTTTGGCAGCGGTTTAGAACGCTTGCGAGGGGTAGGTTTAGAAGCCGGTCTATGGGTAGGATTGGTAGCTGAGAAGGATAGTCCTGACCTGTGGATAAATCCTATAATGCTGTTTCTTGTGCGTCCAATTACAGCAGATATTTCTCTCGCCGTATGGCCTTCCTTGACCATTTTAATGACTTTGTCTTTCTCTCGTTGGGACCAGATCACAGACTTAATCACGGCCCCTCCTTCATTGCGGCGCGGAAAAGAACCCATGTAAACGCTGCTTTTACCGTTCTCATTTCTTGCTCTGTCATTTCACCAAGATACAAACGGATTGTTTGATTATCCGCGTTTAACGCTTTTCGCAGCCGCTCAATCTCTTTGAGCAACTCATCACGTTCTTTAATATATTCGAGGGTCAAATCGGTCACTGAAACCTCTGCGTCTCACGCTGTAGCTGTAGCGTGGTTATGGCACGGATCTGTGCCTCGATATGTTTTGTCTTTTGATGCTTTCTGCGAGCCTCTGCGAGCCTGAGCTGAAGCTCTCGCATCTCAGAGACTGCCTTTGGTTTTGTCAGGCGCCACAATAGGATCGAAAGGTTTCGTCTTAACTTCTTTAGCATCCATCAACTCCATAAAATCGGTGAACTTGAGAATGGCGATGGCCTCTTCCTTGTCAGCCCGTGCTATTACCACTGGGATCTGGCCTGGTCGCGCTGCCTTGATCGCCTGTTTAAGCCATGTGTAGACCGCTATCTTTGCATAGCGTTTGCATTCAAGTAACCAGCGAGGGAGATCAATGTCTCCCCCACCGTCGCGGGTCTGTGTGAGGTTTCTACTTGCTTCATAGCCTCTGTCTTTTAGGACATTAACAATATCACGTTCAAAGGATGAACCTTTAGTGCGCTGCATTTTGCCCATTGTATTTCCTAGAAATGATTTCTCTGACGCGCTCTATCGGGACCGCATATACGATGCCGTATCCATCGCTCTTATTTCCTCTCAAGACGGTGAGCAAATCCTTGTATGGTTCAAGACTGTCACCATGAACAACGCGAACAAAACCATCGCCAAAATTTATTTCAAATTGATAAATTGGCGATTTTTCAGTTTTCTTTAACATTGAAATTTGCTCCTCCGCCCCAAAGAAAAATCGTAATAGGAATTATTTCACAGTTCCCATTCTTCTCTCATTCGTAGTCCAAGAGATCTCAAATGTTCTTCTAATTCAGCAGAACATTTTTTTCCAAAATTAGGTGTTCGGCTCCAAGTTCGTTGAGATAAACTGAGAATATCTTTGTACGAATAGCAATCATTGCTTTGAATGCAATGTTTCAACCTTGCAGAACAAGTTTGCATAAATTCGTCAAATGTTTCGTTTGTCAGGTCCGAACTAAGTAACTCTTGCACATCTGGGCTGTACTTTTCAAAAAGAGACATCAGAAAGGCACCTCTGAATCGTCCAAGCTGCCAACCTTCTTAGGCCACTGCTCGGTGCCGTCTCTTGGCTTGTCTAAGCGGATCTTAATGAGACCACCGAAAGCATTCTCTGACTTCCAACCGGCAATACCAATGCTCTCGCCTGCCTTCATATCGCGATCCATAACGATCTCACCGCGTAGATCTGGATGCGATGAGGTTGTCTTCTTGTTGTTCTGCAACAACGAGCCTGTACCGGGCTTGTGAACGTAATTAGCCATTATTCTCCCCTTATCTTAGTCAAAATTTCACTGTTAGCTGCTTGCAAGGTCTGCAACTTAGCGTCTTGCTGCTCGCCCGATAGCTTAGAAGATGCGATCTTCTCAACCATGTCGGAATAGTTCGCCATGAACTCGTCAGCATCGTTGCACCATTGCCAGACTTTCAAGGTACCGTCTGGATTAGGTACATAGAACGGCCATTCCGTCTCGACCTCTTCTAGCTCGTCAACGATCTCAACCTCAGTAACTTGTTTTGGCAGTTTTGGCGGCTTGGAATCGAAGTCCATAACTTCTTCAACCGCGTAATGACCGAGTATGCAAGCAGGGTATACCGCCCGCACACCTTCAGACACGACACGCGCCTTGAGCATGGCTCTAGGATATTTCTTCCAGTTGTCCTTGGTTGCCAAGCCGATAGAGGTGGCCTGCTTCATCGTCCATGCAAGCGTGAGAGATCCACCGGCAGGGTGTGAGAACGTCATCTCCACCTTTTCGTCGGTGTAGGTGTCGTATTGCACCTTGCCACCGGCTTGCTGGAAACGTGCTAGGATGGCCTGAGACTTGAGAGCAGGTCGGCCTTGAATAATGTCGTATTCTTGAACGACAGTGCCAGGGTGCTTGTTCTCAGCCTGTGCTACGATCATCACGGCCATGACCTGAGAGATGTCAGTGAAGCCGTAGAATTTGGACTTCACGATAGCCTCGGCCATGCGTTGTTGATCTTGGAATGGTACTAGATCGTTACTCATTTTTTCACCTTTGGCTTGTTTTTAGAGCCTAATGGCCGACCTTTTTTATTCGGCGCTTTTTCGGCACTTTGTTCGCGATTTATCGGCGCATATTTTAAATTGTGTTTTTTTAAATCTACCAACACATTATGCTCAAGGAGCATTTTTGCGAGATTTTCCATCGCAACTTCAATTTGTGATTGAAGATTTAGAAATGTTACGAAGCAATCTAATAGATGCTTAGCTGCTAAAGTTTCTTTTTTCATTTTACTAAAAACCTCCGTGAACCCGCCTTCTCAACCACGAATTGATCATAAACCTCTGGCATGGCTTGCTTGAATAGATCCTTGTCAAAGCTCTTGCTTGCTTTGGCTTGCTTCCATGTCACCAAAACCTCGTTGTAGGGCGTAATCAGCTCAGACTTATTTCGCATATAGTTCTGGATGTAGACCTGGAACGAACCTTCTTGTTCTTCCAATTCCTTGATAGCTGATTTTATCCTTTTCAGACTAGCAATCGCGTTCTCGACCGCAGCGGTAGAAACAACAGCCTCATCAGTAGCCTTGAAATAGAGCATCTTGGCTTGCTCGACTGTCTCGGCGTCTGGCATCTCCCCAGTTTGAGCCATAGCCCACCAGACAGCAGCTTGAAGCATAAAGCCTGCCTTCATTTCTTCCGTGACTTCGATCTTCCAGTACCGAAACCTTTGGCCCCCGAAGAGGACCGCAAACCAGATGTGAGGCTTTCCGAAAACTGTTGCCTCATGGATGCACTGGATAAGGTCTGGTGTAGGTAACTTGAGGCCATCGTCATCGTCGGGATACTTGTTCGCGACAGAAGCATTAAAGTTCTTCACTTCGAGAAGTCCACCGTCTGAGGTTTCGAAGTCTGTGTGGGCTTTGAGCCAGGTTTCGGTTCTGTGTTCTCCGGCGAGGTCATAGTCTCGTACCTTTATATCTGTGGCTTCCTCAAAGAGCTTGCCGATCACCGGCTGCATCTTGATGCCCATTTGCACAGCCTCGACGCCTGAAAGATCATCTGGCTGTTTTTCGCCGCGTTTCTCTAGTAATACATCGACGAGGTGGCCGGACACTGCTCTACGGCTGTCAGTAGCCCACCAACCTGAGCGTCGCGTCTCAGGTGAAAAGTCGTTCATTTTATTCTCCGAGTTTTTCTTCGATTTGATTTGCCAATTCTCTCAACAGGGCAATCAACTGTTTAGCGCCTTCTGTACTATCTTCTGCTATTTTGTGTTCATTGTTCAGTGAACAATCAATAAAATCTTTCACAGTATGGCGTAAATCAATTTTGATTACCTTACTGTCTTCCCAAGTTTCCCAACCTTCTTTCTGCTCTTTAGCCACATAGATGATGTTTACATCTGTGACTTTTGGATTTCCCAAGCCATCTTCGCTTCCAAAAAGGAAAGGGAAATATGAGTCTCCATCGTATATCTTTCTCATGCCATTCGTCCCCAATGGTTGATAATCAGACTTCTTCGATATTGTGTGCAATCCGTTCCACCAGATCTTTCTTGATCCAGTGCAAATCATTCTTAGCATGGTCAATCGTAGTCAGAAGGTCTGATATGACACCAAGCAACGGGCCATCTTCCATAGTGACTTCAAATGCAAAAAGCGTCGATTGCATTTTTCTGACATAACCATCAAGACGCATCGCTTTGTCTAGTTTAGCTTGGCTCATAGTGACCTCCTGATACGCTTATATCTATAATATGCGTCGCTTGTCAAGCGTGCTGTAATATCGTATAAAGATGACATCCGATTAACCAAGCAATAGGGGACACTAAATGTCTGACGGAATTAGGAAAATTACTCTTTTTAGTGCAGAGCAGTGGGGAGAAGTCGTCGAATTTCGGTTCAAACAACGCTTCAATTGCGAGGCAGATGGGGTGCGTAATCTTGTCGCAGCCGGACTGCATTATTACAAGCTGATGGAGGATGCACAATTCGCCCAGGCTGAAGCCGAGGCTGTCGAGCGTCTGGCAAATGCGAGTTCTTGATCTTTTTAGCGGCATAGGTGGCTTCAGTCTCGGCCTTGAACGTGCAGGGTTTGAGACTGTTGCCTTTTGCGAGATAGACAAGAAGTGTCACAAGGTTCTCAACAAGCATTGGCCTGACGTGCCAATCTTTGAGGATGTCTGCACTCTCACCAAGGAATTATTGGATGAACGAGGCATTACAGTTGACGTTATTTGCGGAGGATTTCCCTGCCAAGACATCTCCCTTGCGGGAAAAGGCGCGGGAATTGAGGGCGAGCGTAGCGGGTTATGGACGGAATACGCCAGAATTATTAGCGAGTTACGACCCAAATTCGTCATCGTGGAGAACGTCGCAGCACTCCTTAGTCGAGGGCTTGACCGTGTTCTCGGAGACTTGGCCGAGATCGGGTATGATGCGGAATGGCATTGCATACCAGCTTCAGCCGTTGGTGCCCCTCACAGGAGGGACCGAATTTGGATCGTCGCCTATCCCAACGCCAACCGCCAGCACTGGGGGGGCCAATCACAACTCACCCACGACCAAAGCCGGGAAACGGTTTACGATGAATTTGGCGGGCTATGCTCAAATGTGGCCGACACCGACAGTGAACGGAAATTACAATCGGAAAGGAGCATCAGCGACGAGCGGCACCGGATTAGCGACAGCGGTCAAGATGTATCCGACGCCTTGCGCGAGGGATTGGAAGGACAGTTTCACGAATCTGGACAAGTTGAACGGTCAGTATCAGAAACGCGATTCTCCATCCTTGGCTCTGACGGTTGGGTACCAAGAGCAGACAGCCAGTGGGAAGTTGAACCCAACGTGGGTCGAGTGGCTGATGGGGTTCCCGGTCGGGTGGACCGACTTAAGCAACTCGGAAACGCCGTAGTGCCTCAGATACCAGAACTAATTGGCAGGGCGATCATGTCGTGCTAGAAAAGAGAAAGGCCGAGAGAGCGGCAAACTCTCCCGACCTGAATAAGTGGGACGTGCCCTCCGTCCCGATAGAACGCATACCATTGAAGCGTCTGTCGGGCAACCTATAAGGAACCGACATGAGCTTTCAGGCTATGGCTTGGGCTATCAAGCAACCTCTCCCGACTTACGAAAAGTTCGTACTTTTGGCATTGGCTAATTATACCAATCAGGACAACCAGTGTTGGCCCTCGATTGAGACGTTAGCCAATGACACGGGCTTGTCGCGTACTTCCGTCAAAACCGCCTTAAAAAAGCTGGAAGCAGCCTGTGTATTAACTGTGGAAAAGCGGGTGAAAAAGAGGGTTTACTCGACCAATATTTACACAATTTCGATGATAGAGGTAGGTCGTAATACGACCGGGGGTAGGTCGCCACACGACCCCAAACCTATTAAACAACCTAAACCTAATAAGCTAATAACTAGTATAGTTCGCTCGTCGTCGTTTTGGGAAACTCCTCGCGCCCTAGACGATGACATACCGCCAGAGCTTCGAGAAAAGCTGAAGGGTAAGTTCGACGACCTCGCCAAAGCCATAGAGAAGGCCGTAGAGCGGGATCAGCTACCCATCAAGGGGTAGGGTAGCACAAACAAAAAGACGGCCCTCTAAGGGGCCGCCAAGTAGGGAGAGACTTCGGAGGAAATCTGGTGCTAGTCTTATCACAAAGGGCTATCGGTGTCACTCACGTTTGGCAACTTGGGAGCGAACATATTGGCAATGCGCTTGACGCCGTCAGTCAAGTTATCTTCGACGGTAGCTAGCATATCCTCGGCAAGCCGGATCGGGGTAGTACCATTTAGGCCAGATGCCGTAGCGACCAGCCGGATCAATTCGGAGTAGTTGCTTGCCACGTCTCGGCGTGCCGCCATCTTAGCTTCCAGCACGGCCATCTCGACCAATAGCACGTCATGCTCGGACATTCCGTAGCCTAGCTTGTAGGACGCGATAGCCGCGGCTTTTTTGTAGATTGCATTAGTCGAGCCGTAGGTTTCACTGGCAAGGTTAACGGCCTTAGCGGCGTCAGTCATAGAGGTTTCAATCGTTGGCATTGTCGCGGTTTCCTTATATTTTGAGAAGGTTATCAAGGGTTTGAACGGCCTCGGCCTCGGTAATCTCTAGAGGTTCGAGGATGTAGAATGTATCTCGATAGAAGTCAGCTAGGCCAGGATTAACGGCCTCGACTGGCTCATCTCGCGGTTGTTCGGGACATAGCCGCAAGAATATTTTAAGGGCTTGAATGGTTTCAGATGTTATCATCCAACAATCTCCCAATGGTCTTTAAATTCTGATTTATATAAGACGCGCCAACCGCCTCGACCGAATATGTCAAACCATTCGCCATGATCCTCACGCACGCCAAACGTGCCCCATTCTGGATGATTTTTGCACTGTATAATCATTATTGCCCCCATATTTTGTTGGATATAGCCCACACGCTTGCAATTAATGCGAGCCAAACGGTAGCCTCATAAAGTGCCGATAGGGTGTCAGAATATGTCATGTTAAGCGCCTCTTGATCCTAAAAAGCCTTTTGCACCGTCACGCTTTGCATAGAACGCATGGATTGCTTTCAGCGCTTGATCACATAAAAGGTGAAGCTCTTTCGGTACTTTTGGACAATTGCATTCGACGGCTCGATAGTATCCCCAACGACCGTCGCAATAATGAACCTGGCAAGCCTTAGTAAAGGTTTCCTCGGCTTGATCGGCGATTGCTTTAAGCTCTTGTAATGTCATGATATGCCCCCTTAAAAAGTGTAAAATTCTGGATTGCCGCTTTTCGTTTGATGACGGCTGATTTCAATTCGCTTGCTGGCTGACCAGTCGTGTTGGCTGATAAGAAAATCCGCCCAGCGCGCAATATCGCCTTCGGGATTGCGTAGGATAAAGCGCAACCAGTCAATAAATTCAGCGCGGTCTTTTTCGGTTGGATAGTATGTCATATCGCGGTTTCCTATGTTAAGGTTTCAATGTCACCCTATGACAAGAATATCATAAGGTAACATAGTGTCAAGCGATTATGCTGCACGAATTACAAATCCCGACGTGTCACGCTTAGCCTTGCGACCCTTAGGCGTTAGTCCGACGATAACACCGTTGGGATCAAGGTGGCGTAGGTCATGCTTGTCACCGTCGATAACGGTTAAGCCTTGCCAGGTCATAGGTACAGTCTCAAATACCACGGCGGCATTGCCAAGCCCGGATGAAACGATCCTAACGACGTCGCTATCGTTAGCCTCATGACGCGATAAGATAAGATAATAATTATCAGGAAGCTTGCGCTCTAAACGGCTAGCAATTTTTGTATAATCGACGAATTGGATATCAGGAAACGCTAGCATTAAATTGCGATAGCTAACACCGTCACGCTCGCACGCTATGCCTTCCCATGCGATATCGGTGCTACCATTCATGCGTACGCATAGTTTCATGCCAAGCTTTTCAGCTTTTTTGATGCCAAGCTCAATAGAACGCACAACGTCACGCATATAAGCCTTGCGCTCTTTCATAAAGCGCTTAGCCTTTGCCAGGCGAGATAAACGCACGCTATTTAGATCATCATCCTTAGCTACCATGCCAGCCTGACCGGATTGCCAGCCTAAGCACAAAGCCTTGCAAGCTTCGGAAGCTTTAGGGCAAAGATTGAAGCCCGATAAGCTAGCTGGTGCCATATAGTGGATTGCATTAAGATAGCCGTAAGATTGAGCTTTGATAGCCTTAGCGCTATCGAATGAGAATATTCTATTATCCATTGAAATCATCTCCTAATAATTATTATTATATAAGGATCATTAATGTCCTTATCGCTTATGAAATAATCATATAGTGACAATAGTGTCAATAGACGATTAGGCATCTATTACAATTATTTTTGTAAATTAGTGTTATTAGATCATTAATCAAATTAGTGAGGTATTTAGATACCGCGAAGAGATTGATGGTGTCAGGCTCTTCTCCCGCGTTATGGAACTTGAACCAGAATTGGGTTCATTATCGATAATGGGTATCGTCATCATTTATCACTAATCATCATCACTAATCATATTATATATTATAGGATTAGGCATAGGTGATTATCGTCATTATCGACTAGGATGTGCCTGCACCTTGTCCTACGCATGGGCCAGGGGGGTGGCTGGAGCGTGCACCCTTACAAGGCCCCCCCAAAAGGAAAATAGGGCTTGTTTTATTTTCCACTTTATGTTTTATTTTCTCTTATGATTACATGTTCAAAGTGCAAACAATCCAAAGACAAGTCTGAATTTTACAAGGGTCAACGCCGTTGTAAGGCTTGTGCGTTGCAGTATCAGCGTGAATGGCAAAGCAACAATCTGACGCCTGACAAAGCTGCTGAGTACCGTATGCGGTTTGCTGAGAAAAATCCTGGCTATGCAACGGCCAAGAAACAAGAATGGGAAAAGAAAAACCCTGAACGTGCTCAGGAGCTTTACCGGCATAAGCTAGAACGGAACAAAGAAAGGTACCGTCTGAAGGTAGAGGCTACTGGCCGAAAGGTTGGGGAACGGCCACCAAAATTAACATACCATCAACGTACTCAGCGCAGTCTGGCTAATAACCCTGTGCGTGCGGCTGCCATAAAGATCTACAAATACGCCATTAGACGCGGCCAACTGGTGCGCGGCCCCTGTGCAGTTTGCGGCACGACGGAAGGCATTGACGGGCATCACACGGATTACACCCAGCCTTTGAATGTTGTCTGGCTCTGCAAGCCCCATCATCGGGAGGAACACAAGCGCATCAGGTGCGAAGCCGCTTAATTTCGGTTATAGTGTGCTTCTCGTTGCAATGGAGGTTCACATGTCATTTTCTGATTTGGTTACGAAGGTAGAAGGCTTGCTTAATCTGAAGGCTGATTGGGCTGCTGCTAAGACTGCGCTTGAAGGCACGGTAGCTGAGTTGCAGGCTAAGGTTACTGATCTTGAGGCTCAGGTAGCTCAGGCTGCTCAGAATGCAGAGGCGGCTGCTGAGGCAGATGTACAATCATTTGTACAGGCATTGATTGCCAAGATAGACGCTGCTTGACACATCAGGTAGTATCAGGCATATCTGGTTACGCGGGATGGAGAAGTAGTATCTCATCGCCCTCATAAGGCGAAGGTCGCGTGTGCAACTCACGCTCCCGCAACCAGTATTGGGGGAGTTCCCTACTAGAAGGGGCTTGCATCCATCCAACATGCAGGCTGGTTTGGTGCAAATCCAATGCCCCCGCCAAATCTTTTGGAGATTGAAATGTCTGACGATCAAAAAAACGTTTACAATTATCGCTTAGCGCGTACGGCCATGTGCTTAGGTTACGCACTGGGGCAGCAGAATATTTACGCTGACATTAACCTGAACAAAGTTGCCGAGTATTTGCTTGAGAACTTAGACAACATGGAAATTCCGCTGAACGGTTTGAAACCGTTTTCCGAATATATGGCTGAACTGTCTAAAGATTAAAATCAAGCTCTCATAGCTCAACTGGATAGAGCAACGCTCTACGAAAGCGTAGGTTGGACGTTCAAATCGTTCTGAGAGCACCATCAACAGAAGGGACGCTGCGATGGCACAAGGTGGACATATACGGGCTGAAGAGCCAAAGAACGACAGACAGTTTCTTTGTCCTGAAGGCATGGTTGGGCATCTAAAGAAGGTGCTCGAAGGCGAGTACAGCATTCCGTACAACGAGGCTGACGCTGAAGGCCGATCCTTGCTGGTCTTGGATGTGGGTGCCAATTGCGGGGCATTTACGGTGTATGCCAAGCTTAGATGGCCTAACTGTGAAATAGATGCCTATGAGCCTTTGGAAGCCAATCATCAGTTTTTATTTGCGAATACCCAGGATCTAAAGGGCGTTACCCGATTCCAGTCGGCAGTGGGCGATCCAGCCAGAGACAAGCTCTACCTTGGCAAGCACAATGTCGGTGAGAACAGCCAGTATCAGGGCAACGAGCAGGTAGACGAGTATGTCGAGATAGACGTGGTCGAGCCTGAGAGCTTGGTGAGCTATGATATTGTTAAGCTCGATTGCGAAGGCGCCGAGGTATACATACTTGCTAGACTGGACTTGAGCGAGACAAGGTATGTGATGTTTGAATACCACAGCGAGCGCAACCGGATTGCTTGCGATGCTATTCTGACACAACAAGGATTTGCGTTGCTTGAGATGAATGTAACCTCGGTTGGTTACGGCGTTGCTAAGTATCAGGCACAGTAATGAAATTTAACCTGCAACAGTTCTATTCGTTTTGCCGGCAGCTCAAGATTGAGACCAAAGAAGAAGGTCTAAAGAAGATGGACCGTCTGCTTGGCACGCAGACCTATGTGATGGAAGAAGTTGCGAAAGGATTGGAAGATGATTGCCATTTCTTTGTTATCCTTAAAGGCCGTCAGCTCGGTATTACTACTATCAGTCTTGCCTTGGATCTGTACTGGCATTTTATTAACCCTGGTCTCCAAGGTACGCTAACGACTGACACGGAAGAAAACCGTGACATGTTCAGGTCTACCCTTGGCATGTACATGGACGGCTTGCCCAAGGAATATAAGATCCCGCTGCTGGCCCATAATAGAAACCAATTAAGTCTGAAGAACCGCAGTCGCCTGTTTTATCAGGTAGCAGGCTTGCGAGCTAAAGGAAGCTTGGGACGTGGTAAGGCTATTACTTACTTACACGGGACCGAAACCTCGTCTTGGGGAGATGAGGAAGGACTCGCCTCACTACTTGCGTCTCTTGCGGAAACTAATCCTCTTAGACTCTACATGTTTGAATCAACAGCGCGTGGATTTAATATGTTCCACGATATGTACGTTACTGCCAAGCGAGCAAGAACCCAACGTGCTATCTTCTGCGGTTGGTGGCGTAACGAGTTCTACTCTGTCGAGGCCGACAATCCTATCTACAAAGTTTATTGGGACGGCAAAGTAACACCCGAAGAAAAAGAGTGGGTGCGCGACATCAAGAAGCTCTACAACTACGAGATCAACTCTCGGCAGCTTGCTTGGTGGCGTTGGAAACTTGCGGAAGGAATTAAAGACGAAGCCCTCATGTACCAAGAGTTCCCGCCCACGGAAGACTATGCGTTCGTGATGACCGGCAGCTCGTTCTTCTCAAACAGCAAATGCACCGACGCAATGAAGGCATCTCGCAAGGCAGTGCCTGACTGCTATCGCTATGTGATGGGCCACAACTTCCAAGACACGGAAGTAATGAAATCAAACCCTAAACTCGCAACCCTCAAAATATGGGAAGAACCAGATGATAATGGATACTACGTTATTGGAGCAGATCCTGCTTATGGCAGCTCTGATTGGGCTGACCGTTTTTGTATTCAGATCTTTAGGTGCTACGCCGACGGACTCGACCAAGTCGCAGAGTTTGCCACCTCAGAACTCAACACCTACCAGTTTGCCTGGGTCATCGCCCACCTCGCCGGAGCCTACAAAAACTCCACCCTCAACCTCGAAGTCAACGGCCCAGGCCAGCCCGTCATCCAAGAACTCCGCAACCTCAAAAGACAAGCCGTCAACATCGCGTCCCAAAGTGAAACCCGTAAGCAAGGCGAAGCGTTAATGGCCGTGCTCTCCTCCATGCAGAATTATATCTGGAGGAAGAACGATACCCTTGGTGGCCTGACCAACTCGATTGGCTGGGTCACAACCCAAGCGTCCAAAGAACGTATGCTGTCCTACTACAAAGATTACTTCGAGCGCGACATGATGATCGTCAAGTCCGAGGAACTCTTGGAAGAAATGAAGACTATCCGTCGTGACGGTGGAACCATTTCCGCGCCTGGACGTTCTAAAGATGACCGCGTTATGGCCGCTGGCCTAGCAGCCGCCGCCTTTGCCGAGCAAGTGCAGCCACAGCTCATTGCACGCCGCATCACCCGTGACATGCAACTTAAAACCGAAGATCGCACAGCCGGAGAACTGGCCGTCGGCAAGAACGTATCCGAATACCTGAAGCGCATAGGATTTGGGCCAAATGGATAAAGTCTTAAATAAATCAGAAATTTACCGGCGCATGGATCGTTTCCAAGAGGACGACAAGACGCCGTGGTCATGGCCCATGTTGGCAGAACTAGCAGGTTACGCGCCCGGTCATATGCGGGATGTCTTTGTCTACAAGTCCCAACCCATGACCGAAACCATGCAGATCCGTGTCAGCCATGCCTTAGCCAAGATTGAACGCGGGGATGTCACCGTTATGCGTAATCGGGACAAGACGCGCTTCATCCAATACAACCAAAAGCCAGAACCTCGCATGGCTAGAGGCAACCGGATCATCCTTGAGAACGGCGCTTTCAAGGTAAAACCAGGCATTATTAACCGTAATGACTATTCCCAAATCACCCTAAAAGAGCAGTTGGAGGGCTAAAATGGCCGTATTAAGATCATATCAATGCGTAAAACACGGGTATTTTGATGCTTGGGAGGCTGAATGCCCTCATGGATGCAAAAAGGTCACACAGGTCTTTTTAAAGCCATTTTCCATTAAATCCGACCGCACCAAGGGCGCTGACAAGACTTTGAAGGGCTTGGCGTCCGATTTCCAGATGACCAACATCAAATCAACCCGTGAAGGCGAGTTTCAGACCGGTTATCACACCCGCAACAACAAGCCTGAGCTTAACAAAGGCCATGAAGCGGCTAATGGTGGCGTTATGTGGGGCGGCGCAGGGCGCTTTGACATGGGTAGCGCGTTGGCCGGAAAGGCTGTACAATCAGGAAATGGCGAACCGGCTGGGTTTGATCCCAAGAATCTTGGCAAACTAACCGGACCGCGTGCGGCAAGTTATCAAGCTGACCATCAGGGATTAAAGATCAATGCGGATTCCAACTAAAGCAGATGAACGCGAGTTCTTTTACTTAGACCTGATTAACAAGTGCGATGTGTCCAAACCAGAGCGTCAGGGTGATTACTCATCCTTGCGCTCTAACTTTTTGTTCGGCGCCGGTCCAGAAGAATCACCTGCACCCTTCAACAAGATCGCCTCGCACATCGATCAACTAACTTCGTTCCTCTACTCCGCAGAAACGACGCGCTTCAACATTGCACTTGGCGCTGGCGCAAATGACATTCAACATCGTTACGTGCCGCCTCTTACTCAAGCGTTGCACGACGAATGGAACAACTCGAATGCCGATCAGGTTTTCTCTACGGCCCTTACTTGGTCCTTGGTCTATAATTCGACCTTTATCAAGCTCATACCCTTCAACACGTCTATCCATCCTTACTTGGTAGACCCAGGCTCAATGGGCGTCTTGCGCGAAGACGTACCTTACACCGACCGTCAACAAGCGTTGACCCAGACTTACTACATGACCAAACAGGATTTGTGGGCGCGTTTGTACAACCATCCGAAACGCGACAGCATTATTAGCCGCATTACAACCGCCAATTACGAACCAACGCATGTGCCTGAAGGCGTTGACCGCATCGTGATGTCGCAGACTAATCCAACTCTATACGGCACCGTCAACCTCGACCTTTACGGCTACAACCGCATGAAAGCGCGTATTGCCGAAGACACGGTGGAAATGACTGAACTGTATGTCTGGAATGACGAAACGCAAGACTACCAAGTCGTTACTCGCGCCGCGCCAGATGTCATCATCTACGACCGGCCTAACGAAGAACTATTCCTCAAGGGCGAGCTGCCATTCATTCAGATCTGCCCTAACCCGCAATATGATTACTACTGGGGACAATCCGAAGTTTCCAAGCTGATTTATCTTCAGCAAATGCGTAACCGGCGCATGACGGAAATTTTGGATCTACTATCCAAGCAAGTTAACCCGCCGACAGCTCTTACGGGCTTCACCGGCATCTTGGATGAAAAGAACTTTGCACTCAACCGCGCAGGTGGCTTGCTATCGTCTGACATGCCGAATGCAAAAGCAGAACGTCTGGCACCTAACATTCCGCAAGATCTTTACGCACAGCTTAAAGAAATTGATGCAATGTTTGAAGAAGTCTCAGGAATTTCGTCTGTGTTGTCTGGCCGTGGTGAGCAAGGTGTGCGTTCTGCCGGTCACGCTTCTCAGCTTGCACGTCTTGGATCTTCACGCGCAAAAAAACGCGCTATGGTTGTTGAAGATTCATTAGAAAAAATGGCAACGCTGTATCTTAAGATCATGCAAGCCTACGATCCTTCTGATCTCAAAGACACCGAAGGCAACAAGTTTATCCCTGCACAGTTTACCAAAGACTATGTGGTCAAAGTGGACGCGCACTCGAACAGCCCGATCTTTATGGAAGATCTGCGCTCGTTGGCTTTCAATCTGTTCAAAGCGCAAGCCATTGACAAGGAAAGCCTCATCGACTTGCTTGACCCTCCAATGAAGCAGCTTCTCAAGGAGCGGCTCAAGAAAATGGATGCCAAAGCAGCGGCAGCTCAAGCACAAGGCGGCGGCGATAAAGTAGTCCCAATGAGCAAAAAGCAGGGCTAAAATGGCTAAAGGACAGCAAATCAACCCAGTTCGGGGCGACCAACCTAGGGCGTCAACTACCCAGTTGTCTCGCGACGTAAAACCCGCTACTATGGATTATAGAGTAAGTGGTGTGAAGTCTTATACGCCTCGCACTACTCCACGATCACCGGCAAGGAGGCCATAATGGCTTACAAGTCTGTAAAGCGTTCGCGTCGCGGCAAGCGTCGTTGAATAAGTTGGGGACGTTAACTTTAACTGATGGAGGCCTTCAATGGCTCGCAAGTCTCGTAAGCACAAGCGCTAATTGGCGCTACCACCCCTCCCTGAAACCTTAGCACAGGAGCGCATCATGCGTCGCAAGGCTCGTAAGGCACGTCGCTAACTAATACACGGGTTAGACCCGTTATTACTGCGATTTCCCTGAAGGGGGGGAAACCTAAAAATACCCCTTCACCTATTCAAAGGGAACGGACATGGCTGATAACGCACAACTTATGGCATTGATGCAGGGCGCTGGCGGTGAAACCCCAGGTGGCGTATCTGTCGGTGAAGCTCCTCCTTCTTCGCCTCCTCCCATGCCAACCCCTATGTCTACCCCAGAACCTAAAGCCGGTGTTAAAGAAGCAGCTCTCGTCAACGTCTCAATGGCGATGGATCTGATTGAGCAAGCTCTCCCAGCTATCGGTTCTGAAAGCCCAGAAGGCCAAAAACTCATTAACGCAATCTCAGCACTGACTACGGTGCTCGGCCCTAAGAAACAAAAGGCCGGTGAATTGCAAAATGCTGAAATTCTTCAGCTTCTTCAAAACCTTCCTCAAGCCGGTGGCGGCACTCCTGGTTCTCGTATGATTGCTGGTGCGCCTCCAAATCTCGGATTGATGAACCCTCCAGGCGCTCCACCTATGCCTCAGGGCGGCGGTGCTCCCGGTGCTCCTCCAATGCCTCCAATGTAAGGGAATTACTATGGAACTCTTTAAGCCAAGGGGCGCATCGGCACCCCGCAATGCTACTACCGACAAGCAGGTTAACGGCCAGATCGTTAACACGCCTCGTTTTGCCCACTTTGGTGGCCTTTCTGGCCCATCAAAAACCGGCAGCAAGAATGCAATGACGATTAAGCCACCAGGCGACGGTCGCAAAGTTATCTAAACCGAAGGATAGGGGACAACAATGCCTTCATTAGAAGATCTCACACCCGACGCCCGCGACGAATTGGCGTTATTGGCCCGTCAACTGGCCGAAAACCCTGATACGCGGGACTCTTTTTTGCGTTTGACGAAGAAAGTTAAGCCAAATTTAACAATCGACGCCATTGACATTAAAGACCAAGTAGACGCTCGTTTTGCTGAATATGAGGCCAGAAATCAGGCTTTAGAAGGCAAATTAAGGGAAAAAGACGCCCTTGAAGAGCTAGAAAAGCGGCGTCAAGCCTTGGTTAAAAAGGGTAAAGCAAAGTCTGAAGAGGACGTTGCAGAGATTGAAAAGGTTATGCTCGAAAAGGGCATCACAAATCACGAAACGGCTGCGGATTATTACGAGTTCATGAGAAGTGCGGCGGTACCTACATCGCCAAAGGTCTTTAATCACTCGTTTATGAACGAGTCAGCACGCGACACGCTGGCAAAGTTCAGAACAAATCCAACAGTAGCTGCGCGTGATGAAGCGGCAAAAGCTCTATTTGAACTGAGGAAGAATCCTCGGCCAGTAGGCTTTTGATATTGGGGACTTAACGAAGCAAAGGAACTAAGCGATGGCTATAGGTGGTGGTATCGTACCAGCAACCGGCACTTCGCAGTACAACGAATTAACGTACGTCACACGGCGTGCGTTTATTCCGAAGTTGGTGGTGCAGCTCTACAATAGCACCCCGCTTATGGCTGCGCTGATTGCCAACTCTCAAACTGCTACGGGCGGTGTCTCGTCCGTTACAGTCCCCGTACAAGGCGCTCAGTTTGTGAACGCTCAGTGGTCGGATTACTCCGGCTCGTTTGCTCAACCTGCTGTTCAGCAGGGCGCATTCAACGCTGAGTTTGATCTCAAGCTGATGATTACGCCAGTCCCATTCCTCGGAATGGAAGGTGTTGTACAGCAAGATCACGCAATCATCCCATTGATCGAAGCTCGTATGAACGACGCTACGAACGTGATGATGGATGCGATGTCTTACTCGCTCTACAACAACACGACAAATACTCAGCAGTTCACTGGTCTTCCAGCAGCAGTTGATAACGGTAACACGGTTGCTACCTACGGCAACATCAACCGTTCAACCTACACTTGGTGGCAGTCCGGTCAGTATGCTGCTGGTTCGGTCAACCCAACCCGTCAGAACGTACTCCAGTATATCTCTGGTACGGTCAAGAAGGGTGCGGAAGTACCAACCTTCGGCGTCTGCGGCTTCGGCACTTGGACGCTTCTCGCTCAGGACTATGTTGGTCAGGAACAGTATGTCATCACCCCAGGCTCCGGCTTCGACGGCGATGCAAACGGCCCACAGGCTGCGTTCCGCGCTCTCATGGTTGCTGGCGTTCCAATTTATCCAGATCCTTACTGCCCAGAAGGCACGCTCTATCTCCTCAATACCAACTATCTCTCGCTCTACATCCATGAGCAGGGCCAGTTCGTGTTCACGGGCTTTGAGTCAACCCTTCCAAACTGGCAGATTGGTTATGTTGGTGCCGTTCTTACCATCGCTGAGTTGGTAAGCACCAAGCCAAAGTCCATGACCAAGGTGACTGGCTACAATTCGCTAACACTGTAAGGAGTAGCTCATGTCTCTCGGTTTAAACAAAATCCTTGTTAGCAACGTCGCAACAGGCCAACCAGCCGCGTATTTGCAACCAGTGACTATTTCGAGCGTTGGTTCGGGTAACGCAACGACGATGACAAACGCGCAATTTATCCCAGCCGGTACCTATGTGGTTCCAGCAATTGCGAACGTGGTCATCGAAGTTAACACCTACACCAGCAACACGAATAGCTGGACTTCGTTGATTCCTAACAACACACCTTCGGCTGTATTGATTTCGGACGGTTGGAACTTCCGTGCGAACGCAGTCACCGGTACGCAAACGGTTACGCTGTACACGGTCAACGGTGGTCAGGCAGCTACACAATCAACCTACGCAACGTCGTAAGGAGGGTTGAATGGCTAATCCTGATTCAGTAGGCCAAAATACACAGGACAGCTTTGGTAATTTTCGAATTGCCACTGCTGGTCCCGTATCCATAGCCGCAACTGGTAACGCTGTCGTTGCTTTGCCTTTCCTTAAAGGCGGCACCGGCGGTACAGGTTCGTACATCATCCGTCGTATCACGGTAAACAACGTGAGCAACACGGCGGGTGGTACGGCACCAAACTGTGCAACGGCCAACGTCTCAGTTGGTACGACCAGTGACGGTGCGAACCTCGTTACCTCAAACACTGTTACAACCAACCTGACGGGTGCGAACACGTTCGTGGATCTCACGCTTGCGGCTGCGGCCAATTCGACGAGCTACACGGCTAACGCTTTGTTCCTCAACGTGAACACTAACGTAGCAAACGCTGCGATTTTTGTTTCCGTTTATGGTGATGTGCAGTTCTAATGGTTTGGGTAACAAACACGACGGATGAGTTCTTTGTTCAAAATTGGGATGGGAAGTCTCATAGCTTTCCTCCCAACAAAGCTACAGAATTATCCGTCGATTTGGCTCGAATCTTTTTTGGGTATGGTGTCGATGACAAGGTACCCGTATTGGCTAGGCTTGGCTGGACCAAGGTTGCAACGGACGTTCCTAAAGCTCTGGAGCGTCTCAATAAGTTTGTGATCTCGGAAACTCAGCCTCAAACCTACCACAATGCGTCCCCAGTGGTAGACCGAGTACCCTTCCCTGCGTCGCGGCAGGGCGGGGGAAAGGGCTTAAAGTGATGTTGGTGTTCGATGGTTACAACGCTTCAGTCTTACATCACGTTAACACGCAGGCTTCTGCACGACGCTAACGCTAACTTTTGGTCTGACCAAGAGCTTACCGACGACATCAATAACGCTCGTAACCGTCTCATTCGTGATACGGGCGTTAACCGCGTTATTCAAAACACAGCAGCTATTTACAACCAAGAACTCTACTCGTTCGACAACTCGGCGGGTACAATCTCTGGTGTGTTAGTCACCAATCCAGGCTCTGGCTATACAAGCGCTCCCACCGTCAGCTTTAGCAGTGGTGCAGCAGCAGCTTATGCCACGATCAGCCAGACGGGTGAATACGGCTCCAATGCAGCCGGATCTATCTCAAATGTGGTGGTTACTAACGCGGGTTTAGGCTACACAACTGCGCCCACCGTATCGTTTAGCGGCGGTGGCGGTACAGGTGCAGCAGCTCAGGCGTTCTTGACGGGTATGCCTAAAGGGCTACTCACGATGGACATCATCAATATCAATCTATATTGGGGCAATACGCGTATACCATTGCGCTATTTACCTTGGACACAGTTCAATGCCGAGTTGCGGTTCTGGCAAAATTACGTAGGCAGGCCAATTGCTTACAGCATGTACGGGCCTAACTCGTTTTATCTGTCGCCTATTCCAGACCAGAACTACGCTATTGAAGTAGATACGGTCGTTCGACCTGACGATCTGGTTGCCTTGAGCGATCCAGAAATCAACATTCCGCAGCCTTGGCAAGATCCTGTGCCGTATTACGCTGCTCACATTGCTAAGTACAAAGAGCAGTCTTACGGCGAAGCAGAGTTGTTCAAGAATCAGTATCTCGCCAAGACACAGAACGTGCTGTCCTCGACGTTTACTCGTCGTATGCCTGATCCTTATTCGAGGCCATACTAATGGCAGAGAAGTCACCTGAGCAGCGCAAACAATATCAGGTGGTAAAGGCTTTCAAGGCGTTAAACACGAAAGCCAACCGTACCGCTATTGCAGATGAAGAGTTTGCTTGGATTGAGAACATCCAGCCAATCGGCTTCGGCAATCTAAAAGTTGTGCCTCAAGTGGCTAACGTGACCATTAGTGGCACGCCGGTAACGTGGAGCAACACGGTTCAGACGCTGACAAGCTGGAACGTCAACAATCAAGACTATGTCTTTGCGTTTGAAGCTGACGGCTCGGCTCAGTATTATAACATCACTGCCGGCACTCAGGGCAATGTGGCTGCTGCTGGTACATTCTCTGGATCTGGCGTGCGTGTCAGACAGTGGAAAAATGATCGCATCATCATCAGTGACCCTAGCAAGGGTTACTCTACGTGGGATGCCACCAATCTTGTTAATGTCGGCTGCATAAGCACGATTGGCATTACGAATGCCGGTGCAGGCTATACGACGGCTCCTACTGTAACCATTTCGTCTCCAAATCAGACGGGTGGCGTACAAGCAACGGCTGTAGCGTCTATTTCTAACGCTTCCGGCACCATTATTAGTGCTCAGATCACCAATATTGGATCTGGTTACACTTCGTTACCGACTGTTACCATTGCACCTCCGACGAGCCAGTTCGGTGTTCAGGCGCAAGGATCACCCACTATTTCCGGTGGTAACGTCGTTGCAATCACGATTACCAACCCTGGATCTGGCTATACATCAGCACCGAGCATTACGATCACGGGTGGAGGCGGGGCAAATGCTGCTGCTACGGCTGTGCTTGGCTCTGGTCTGGTGTCAGCTATTACGATCACTAACCCTGGCAGTGGCTACACGGCTACACCAACGGTGACAATCAGTGGTGGCGGCGCAACAACCAATGCTACAGCGGTCGCAGGTTTCTTGACGTTCAACACGGGTGCTGTCGGCGTCGTGCTAACTAACGGTGGTACGGGCTATACGTCAGCTCCTACTGTGAACATTACAGCAGCTCCGGGTGGCGGCACCAACGCAGCAGCAACGGCTATCGTGAACGGCGGTGTCGTTACTCAGATCGTCGTGACCAATCCCGGTGCCGGATACACGTCAACGCCTACGGTTTCATTTTCTGGTGGCTCTGGTAACAACGCGGCAGCTACGGGTGTGCTTACGTCAGACAGCAGCGTAGACATTGCCTCGTTCCAAGGTCGTGTGTGGATTGCACAGGGCCGTACCGTGTTCTACTCGGCAGCAGGCTCCTACAATGACTTTGTGACCGTCTCTGCTGGTAACCTGAATTTGCAAGACGACACGCTGCACAGCAAGATTACGGCACTTATTAGCGCTAACAACTTTTTGTATGTGTTCGGTGATGACTCGATCAACGTGTTCTCGGACGTGCGCGTCGGCACAACTGGTTTGACCACGTTTACCAACACCAACGTGTCGGCCTCTATCGGTTCTAAGCGCATTGACGCAATCTTCCCGTACTTCCGGTCGTTGCTCTTTATGAACGATTACGGTGTGTACGCCCTCGTCGGCGCTACCACGACCAAACTGTCAGATTCTTTGGACGGTATTTTCCCGTATATCGACTTTACACAACCGATTTCTGCTGGCGAAGTGTTGCTTAACAACATTTTGTGCGCTGCATTCAATTTTACCTATAACGATCCGGTAAATGGTGCTCGCTCACTGCAAGCAGTGTTTTTTGACAAGAAATGGTTCCTGACGAGCCAAGGAACACTTAGTTACATCACGTCTGTGCCGCTCACAGGCGGTATTAACATGTATGGCACCGGCGGTACTAACCTCGTCAAGCTATACGGCGACACAACGTCTAATGTCTCGTCCATGATACAGACGGCACTGTGGCCTTTGACTGACATTATTAGGGATAAGCAAGCTCTAAAGCTCGGCGTGGAAGCTACATTAACTCAGGGTGGCGTTCTGAACCTGACGGTGGACAGCGAGTACCAGAGCAGCCCCGTATATGTGCTGACCAATTATATTACGTGGACGAACTACCTTGGGAACACGATTCCTTGGCAGAATAACTCATCTCAGACAATCAATTGGATCAAAACAGGCGGTTACGAACTGTTTAAATCTGACGCGCAGCAATATGGCAAATATCTTGGATATACGATAAACTCCACATCACCGGGGTTCACCTACAACACCTTTGAAATGGAATACGAGCTAAGGGCGAGGTTCTGATGACTTTTTATACGTTTGCAAATGCCACGACGAGCATTCCTCTGGCGAACCTTGATGCCAACTTTGCCACGCCAATCACGCTGGGCAACACGGCTGTAACCATTAACGGTACGTTTTCGAGCATCGGCAACTTGACGCTGAACAATGCAACGATTGCAAGCGGCACCGTCAGCGTTACGTCCATCTCAACAGGTAGCGTTAGCAATAGCGGTAACGAAACTTTTACAGGCACTGGCGCTCGTGTTCTTGGCGACTTTACTAACGCTACTGTTACCAACCGTTTGGCTTTTCAAACAAGTACGGCCAACAGCACCACAGGCATTTATGCTTTACCATCTGGAACATCCACGGCTGCTTCTTGGCAAGCGACCAATGCCGCTGATCCTACCAATGCATCCAAGATTTTGATTGCGACGAACGGTTCCACGGACGTTCAGTTGGTGTCGGGCATTAACGGCACGGGTACGTATTTGCCGCTATCGTTCTACACGAACGGCGCACAAAAAATGCAGTTGGATACGTCAGGCAATCTTGGCTTGGGCGTTTCGCCAAGTGCTTGGTCTGCATTAACTCCGGCATTGCAAGTTGGCGGTGGCGGAGGATTTGTTGCATCACAAGGCAATACCCCCGCCTTATATATTGGAACAAACGCTTATTATAACGGCACAAATTGGATTTATAAAACAACGCAAGCAGCTTCGTATTATCAACAATACCAAGGCGTACATTCTTGGAGTTATGCAGCGTCTGGAACAGCAGGAAATACGATTACTTTCTCTGAATCCATGCGTATCGACTCCAGCGGCAACGTGGGGATCGGAAGAACGCCTAGTTCCAAGCTTGATGTTGCGGGCCAAATTAACGGTTCGCCAATTTATATTGCAAGCGCGGCTGCTACATCTACATTTTATTACGACTCTGCTTTGCTTTTAACGCAAGCTGGTACAGGCGAACGCGCCCGCATCGACTCCTCCGGCAATCTGCTGGTGGGGACGACGACAAATGTTGGCAAATTAAGTGTTGTAGCCTCTTCAAATTTAGGGGCTGGATATACGCAATATCTTCGCAATACTTGGTCTGGAGATCTTAGTTATCCGGGTCTTTATCTTGCAAAATATGATAACAACACCACAACATCTCAAATATTTGTGAGATTCTCGGTAAATAATGAACTTACAGCATCAGGGCAAATTAACGCTAATGGTGCTAACTCGGCAGCATTTGGTTCGTTTTCAGATCGCAGATTAAAAGAAAACATTGTTGACCTTCCATCTCAACTTGCAAATATCTGTTCTTTGCGTCCGGTTGAATTTGATTACAAAGATGGAAGCGGCCATCAAATTGGTTTCATCGCGCAAGAAATTCAGGAAGTTTATTCTGATGTTGTTGCCACGGGTGAAAATGAAATGTTGACAGTTACGGGTTGGTCTAAGACAGAAGCTCGTCTTGTTAAGGCCATCCAAGAACTTAAAGCCGAGTTTGACGCATATAAAGCAAGTCATCCATAAGGGGACGTACTATGACACTTGATCTGACTATCAATGAAATCAACATCATCCTTCAGGCACTGGGTAACGCACCATACGTTTCAGTTGCAGAAGTAATTGAAAAGATCCGCACACAGGCTCAGGCACAAGTACAGCCTGCACCTACTCCTGAGGAGACTCACTAATGGCTAATACCTATACATGGTCATTCCCGACCCTTACTGCATATCCTTCAGATGCAGGTCAAACTGATGTTGTATTCACCGTGCACTGGGTTCTAACCGGAACTGACGGCAATGGTCACACTGGCTCTGTCTATGGTACGGTCGGCGTAACCTACACGGCAGGTGAACCATTCACGCCATATGCACAGCTTACTGAAGCTCAGGTGCAAGGTTGGACAACGGCTTCTCTTGGTGCGGAACAAGTAGCTGCTTTGGAAGCCAACATCGACGCACAGATTCAGCAACAGATCACGCCTACGAGCGTTAACCTTCCACCACCTTGGAGTGCATAATGGCAGTTTCAGGCGCATATACCGTAACAGGTAATACCGTTAAGCTAACGGCTGCTACATCTGCGCCTACTCCGGTGCAGTGCTCATCCACAACGCTCGGTGGCAACCAGTATCGCATTATCAACGCATCGACCACGCAAGGTTGTTTCCTGTCTTTTGCTCAAGACGCAGCAACGGCAACATCCAACTGCGTGATTCCGACGGTTGGTAGCTCCACTCGTACATTGTACATCTTGCCAAGCACGGATGAAGTGGTGACGTTTGTACCAAATGCCTACTTCACGGCCATAACGGCTGCAAATACAGCAGACTTGTATATATCTTGCGGCGATGGCATGTGAGGCAATGAATGCTAAAGGTTGCAAGCGGTCTGGCAGGCGTAGGTAGTCTAAACTACCAAGGCACTTGGAATGCGAGTTCCAACGTCCCCTTCTTGCAATCTGGTGTAGGCGTCAAAGGTTATTACTATCTTGTCTCGGTTGCCGGTAGCACCAATCTTGATGGTATCACCAACTGGCAGGTCAACGACTGGGCTGTCTTTGATGGCACACGTTGGGAAAAAGTAGACAACAACAACTCGGTTATTTCCGTCAACGGTCAGACGGGTGTTGTGACATTAGCGGCTGCTGACGTAGGTGCTACGCCTAACACAGCCTATGTAGTTGCAGGCACAGGTCTATCTGGTGGTGGTAGACTCACAGGCAATGTCACCGTTAACCTAGCAAATACAGCAGTAACGGCAGCTACTTACGGCAATGCTATTTCGGTAAGCCAGATCACAGTTGATGCTCAAGGTCGTATAACCAACGCAGCCAACGTCACGATCTCTATTCCCGGTATGGGAACTGTAACCAATGTCGCTACAGGCACTGGTCTTACAGGTGGTCCAATCACCACGACAGGCACAATCTCATTAGCCAACACGGCAGTCACAGCAGGGAGTTACGGTAATGCAAGTTCTGTATCGACCATCACGGTCAATGCTCAGGGTCAGATCACAGCGGCGTCCAACTCGGCGATAGCCATTGGCGTAGCTGCTGTTAGCGGCGCGGTTCCTAACACGGTCAACGTCATAGCGGGCACTAACCTTACAGGTGGCGGTGCGCTTACAGGTAATGTGACCATAAATAATCCTTATAATGGTACGGTTACTAACGTAGCTACTGGCACAGGATTGACTGGTGGCCCTATTACAAGCACTGGTACTGTATCACTGGCTAATACAGCCGTAACAGCGGGATCTTATGGCAATGCAAGTACCGTCGGAAGTTTCACGGTTGACGCGCAGGGGCGTCTTACATCAGCGTCGAACTCGTCAATTGCGATCTCGGTCTCGGCGGTAAGCGGAGCAGTACCAAATACCGTTAACGTCATCGCAGGTACGGGATTAACAGGCGGTGGCGCACTGACGGGCAACGTGACACTTTCTGTCACCGCTAACAGTGTAAACCAGAAGGTTGCAATTCAGAATAACGGCGTAGCAGTCGGCTCTGAGCCTGCCATTAACTTTATCCCTGGCACATCTGTTACCATCACAACGGCTGACGACAGCGGCAATAGCAGATCTAATGTTACGATAGGGTTATCTAATAATCAGATAACGCTTGGCAACACCGTGATGTCTCTGGCTAACACGACGAGCACGGTTGGCAATCTCACGCTCAATAACGTGACGATCAATAGCGGCACGGTAGCTATCAATGTGGCAAACGTGACGACAACGACGGCTGCATCTGCTACATTTGCTACGTCTTCACTGCCTCTGGTTCCGGCAGGCTATCTCAGTGTCAACCTTAACGGCACCGTGGTTAAAGTGCCTTACTACGCGGTGTAATATGCTCTCACAAGATATGATAAACCTTGGGATTACCTGCTCCGGCGCTATCATAGGCTGGGTGCTCAAGACGTTGTGGGAAGCTCTGCGGGATCTTAAAGATGATATTCGACAGATTGAGAACGAGATGCACACGCAGTACATTCGGCGCGATGAAGTGCAGAAGAATTTTGACGAGATCAAATCTATTTTGAGAGAGATTTTTGCAGATTTGAAGAACAAAGCGGATAAATAGGAGGCTGTCATAGACTTCGATACGTTATCCATTGTTGAGTTTGGTGACAAGGAAGGGCTAGAGCGTTTCCTGTTCGAGAACTCTATTCAGCATCAATTGTTCCGTGATACGTTCTTTGACCAAGGGATACCCGTACCTGCGTATCCGCTCTACGAGGCAAACCCAGACAACCTAGACGACTGGTTGCAAGCACATCAGGTAGAGCATCAGTTCTTTGCAGCTCAACTAGGATTGTCTAATCCTTTCAATATGTTAGATGCTGACTTTGGAAAACAAGACGATTTCTATGATTGGTTAGGACAGCATTTGACTATCCATGAACAGATAGCAGCAGCGTTAGGATTGAACTGATGGTTACTCCGGCAGAACCAGTGCTCAAGACCAAGATGGAAGACATGGGCAGCTTGCAAGCTGGTGACTCTGCAAAACACAGCACAAGGACATTTTGGAGCGGAAGTTGCCAGACAACTTGAAACTTTCGATTGCGAAGAAAATTGAGAACAACCTC
>Ga0214177_1000078_pt1 | contig 30600 bp, 36 predicted proteins | sample TroBogEpilimnion_43_FD_153015 | JGI IMG/M metagenome (GOLD analysis project Ga0214177, IMG submission 153015) | Freshwater microbial communities from Trout Bog Lake, WI - 27AUG2007 epilimnion | ecosystem: Environmental > Aquatic > Freshwater > Lake > Epilimnion/Euphotic zone | place: Trout Bog...
GCCTTTTTGCAATCTTTGCCGGGTTGGTCTCATGATGGCCATGGCTGGAGCAACCGGGTTGCATTTGTAAAAGAAACTGCTGCAAAAATGGTTGGATAGTCATGGATTACAATACCTACGTCCAGCAGATAGCAACCATGGCAGTTGTCCCAACAACGGACACAAACTTTCAAATCATTTTGCCTCAAATGATTTCTTATGCCGAACTGCGGATGCAGCGTGATCTTGATTTCCTTTCGACCCAGATCAGCAATTCATCTTATTCTTTTACGCAAGGCAATGGAACTTTAACCATTCCGACTTCTCAATTCGTCGTTATGGAAACATTTGAAGTAATTGATAATTCCGGAAACTCTTCTGCTCTTCTGCCAGTCGGAAAAGAGTTTATTCAAAATGTATATGGCACAGGTTCAACGCAAGGACTTCCGCAATATTTTGCTGTTTATGGCGGTGACACAGCAACGACTGGTTTAACGAGTCAAAATATGATCGTTGGCCCTATACCGGATTCGACTTATTCCGTTCGCTTGACAGGAACAGTTCGCTCTGCGCCGCTTTCGGCCACGAACACGCAAACTTATATCTCGGTCTATCTGCCTGACATGTTCATCATGGCATCCATGATCTATATATCGGCTTATCAACGAAATTTCGGTCGCCTAAACGATGATCCGGCTATGGCGCAGACGTATGAAAGCCAATATCAAGGTCTTCTAAAAAGCGCCATGGTTGAAGAAAATCGCAAAAAGTTTGAATCCGCTGCGTGGACTTCCTATTCACCTGCTCCTTTTGCTGCCCAAACGAGGTAATCCATGCCTCATAATACAATCAAGCTGAAGCCCGGCGTCGAAACAAACACAACCCCTGCGTTGAATGAAGCAGCTTATTCATCATCTCAACTTGTTCGGTTTTTGCCCGAACGTAACGGTTATGGTTTGGCACAAAAACTTGGCGGTTGGATTGCTTATTATACTTCAGCTATAAATTCAAAAGTTCGCGCTCTTAAAGGTTGGGCCGATCTTAATGCTATTAACCATCTTGGCATTGGCGCTGAATCTTCTTTGGATGTGTTAACTGGCGGAAACTTAATCAACATTACGCCCCAAACTACCGTTACCAATTCAACGCCTAATTTCACTGCAACCAACGGATCAAACGTCATTCAAGTCGTTGATTACGGCCTCATCGCGTCAACATTAGATTACGTTGATTATGTCACGCCCGTTGCAGTTGGTGGCTTGATTTTAAACGGGCCTTATCCTGTTTATTCGTCTTCCGTTGCTGTAACTGCTGCGACAAGCACTGCTAGCGGAACGGGAACTACGGCAACAATTACGTTTCCGGCGCAATCCGCTGCGCCACCTGTGGGATCAATCATTTCAATAAGCGGCGTCACGCCATCCGCTTATAACGGTAATTGGGTTGTTACGGCATCATCCACAACGTCTGTGTCTTTTGCAAGCACGGCTACGGGCTCGCAAACGGTTTCTGGCACTATCCAATACGGCGCTAATTACTCAATTCTTGCATCCAATAATGCTTTTGCTTCGCCTTATACCCCTGGCGTTTCTTATTATTTTACCACAACATCTGGGTCTCAAATTGTAACGGTTACATTAGCCAATCATGGATACGGTGTTGGAAATCAATTCTATATTGGTGTATTAACAGCGGTTGGTGGTATTACGTTATCGGGGCTTTATACGGTTTCTTCCGTTACATCGACAAGCGTATTTACTTTTTCGGCGCAAAATACTGCCACTTCCGGCGCAAGCGCGTATATCAATAGCGGAAACATTCAATCAACATTTTATATTGCTTTAGGCCCACAACCCGCAGGTACAGGGTTTGGCGTTGGCGGTTATGGAACAGGCGGCTTTGGCGTCGGCACAACACAACCCAGTATACCCGGTACGTCAATTACAACAACTGATTGGACGCTCGATAACTTTGGACAAGATCTTATTGCCTGTCCAGCCGGAGGAGCAATTTATTATTGGGATCCAAGTGGGCAACTTCAAACAGCTCAAATTGTTGGCGGCAATGCTCCCCTCGTTAACAGCGGTATTTTTGTAGCAATGCCTGAGCGCCAAGTTATTGCTTATGGATCGTCGTTTACGCTATCGCCGGATCCTCTCCTTATCCGTTGGTCTGACATTGGGGACTTTACTCAATGGAATGCAACACCGACAAATCAGGCAGGGTCTTATCGCATCCCAACGGGTTCTAAGATAGTTGCGGGTATTCAAGGGCCACAACAAGGTCTTTTATGGACGGATTTGGACCTTTGGGCGATGCAATACATCGGGCCTCCGTTCGTTTACGGGTTCAACAAAATTGGTTCAAACTGCGGCGCTATATCAAGGCACTGCACGGGTCAGTTGAACGGCGCTATCTATTGGATGTCGCAAAAGCAGTTCTTTATGTCGATGGGTTCCGGCCCTCAATCTATCCCATGCCCTGTGTGGGACGTGATATTCCAAAACATTAATACGTCATACCTTTATAAAGTTGCTTGTGGCGTAAACAGCCAATTCAACGAGATAACATGGTATTATCCATCCGCTTCATCCACTGAGAACGACAGCTATGTTAAATACAATACGGTTCTCCAACAATGGGACTTTGGCACTCTTGGCCGGACTGCTTGGATTGATCAATCTGTCCTTGGGCCTCCTATTGGTGCTGGGTCTGATAATTACTTATATCAGCACGAGGTAGGCAACGATGCGGCTAATGGCAATCAAACTACTGCCATGTTGTCGTCTTTCCAAACAGGTTATTTTGAGCTTAACGAAGCCGATAACTTAATTTTTATTGATCAAATTTGGCCGGATATGAAATGGGGTACGTATTCCGGCAACCCTAATGCCACGGTGCAAATTACATTTTACGTTACCAATTACCCCGGCGATACGCCAGTGGCGTATGGTCCTTACACAATGACACAAGCAACTGAATACATTTCCGTTCGGATCAGGGCGCGTCTTATGGCATTTAATATATCGTCCAACGATGTTGGGACGTTTTGGCGTTTGGGTGCAATCCGATACCGTTATCAGATTGACGGGAGGTTCTAATGGCATCACTTGACGATATTTTGACCACGCAGAAAAACGGCGTACAGGGCATCAACGCTCTAAATCACACAACGCAAAATATTGCTGGTAATGTTAATACATACGAAATTAGCGCAACAACGTATTTTGCAACGACAATTGGTTGGGTTGCTAAAGTAAGCGTTATTGTTGCGGGGTCCACTACTGGAACCATATATGATGCCAATTCTGTTGGAACTGCCGTAACAGGCTTTCGCCTTGCCATTATCCCTAACACGGTTGGCATCTACACTATTAATATGCCCGTCAACAAGGGTATTGTTATCACCCCCGGCACAGGCATGATTGTTGCCGTGTCGTATAGTTGAGGTCGTCATGCCATTAATCCACGGTAAATCACAAAAAACAATCAGCCATAACATCTCCGAAATGATCCATGCTGGTCATCCTCGCGATCAAGCAATCGCTGCGGCGCTGAACACTGCTCGTCACACGAAAGCGACTGGTGGCGGATTGTATGCGAATATTCACGCCAAGCAACAGCGCATCGCTCATGGTTCAAAAGAACACATGCGTAAGCCCGGTTCAAAAGGCGCACCGACCGATGAAGCATTTGCGGCATCCGCTCGCACAGCAAAAGCTGAAGGTGGGCCATTCGCCGACATGAGTTACGACAAAGGCGACATGTCTTACACAAAGTCGAATTTTCCGATTCAGCATCAGTTCCATGAAGGCCCGATCCACTCCCCGGTCGCGGGACGCACGGACCATTTGCCAATGACGGTGGCATCTGGTTCATACGTCATCCCTGCCGACATCATCGGCGCAATGGGCGAAGGAAACACGATGGCCGGGTTCAAAATTGCTCGGCGAATGTTCAGCTCTCCGCCTTATTTCAATAAACAAAAACAGCCCTACGCTCCCGGCTCCGCGCCTTATTCGGAAGGCAAACCATACGGCGCTCGCGCGAGCGGCGGGAAAACTCCAGTCGAGATCGTCGCGGCTGGCGGGGAATACGTAATTTCTCCGGAAGACGTTACGCACCTTGGAGGAGGCGACATCGACCATGGTCATGAAATCTTGGACGAGTTCGTGAAAGGCTACCGTAAAAAGACGATCGATACGTTGAAGAAACTTCCTGGACCAAAGAGGGATTGAGTCAAATGGAAAATGAACTAAATGTCAGGGTCGGAACACCCGAAGACGTGGACGGAATGATGCAGCTTGCGCTTGCAGCTTGCGAAGAAAATGGATTGACAAATCCGAATCCAGCAAAATTGTTGAACGAGATTTGGGCCGGATTGACGAGGCAATATGGTATTGTTGGGATCATTGGTCGCTCCGGCGAGCAATTCGAGGCAGCTATTTTGCTCAGAACGGAACCTTTGTGGTATTCTGATGATTTAACGATTGTCGAACGTGCGATTTTCGTTCATCCTGACTTCCGCAGTGCAAAAGGTGGTCGAGCGAGAAAACTTTGCGAATTTGCGAAACAAACCGCAGAGGTTCTTCAGATCCCACTGGTTATTGGAATTCTCAGCTCTCAGCGAGTCGAAGGTAAAGTTCGGCTTTATGAGAGACAGTTTGGGCCTCAGTCTGGGGCTTATTGGATTTATGGCGGAAGAACAGGCGAGTGGAAAGATGATTCCATGGCCGACACGCATTTGACGGAGCATTGAAATGGGCGGCAAGACCGGGACGACTACCCAAAGCGTTCAAATTCCACCAGAGGTATTGGCGAGGTATAACTCGGTCAACACTCAAGCGCAACAAACCGCTGCTCAACCGTTTCAGCAATACAGCACCGATCCAAATGCTTTTGTTGCTCCGTTGAACCAACAACAGTTGACTGGCATCAGCAATATAAATCAATACGCCAATGCTGCTCAGCCGGGTTACCAAGCTGGCTATGGAGCAACTGATGCTGCAATGCAAGCCATTCAAGGAGGGCAAAATGTAGCGCAACCTTACTTCCAAGGCGCGCAAACGATGGCCGCTGGCGTTTTGCCGCAGTATCAACAAGCTGCCGGATTAGCTGGCGCAGCAATGACCCCGTTGCAACAAGCGACTTATGCCGCGCAACCTTCTTATCAAACTGCACAAGCTGGAACTATGGGAGCTGCCAATCAATTGGGTGGTATCTCTCAAGGTTATAATGCTCAAAATTATCAACAGGGCGTAGCTGGTTACATGAACCCGTTTGTTAATCAAGCAATGGGGGCCACTGCTAATTATCTACAAAATCAAAACCAGCAACAACAACAACAATTGCAAGGTAATGCAATCAGCCAAGGGGCATTTGGCGGAGATCGCGGAAATATCGCTCAGGCTGCTCTCATGGGCCAGCAAAATCTTGCTATGGGCAACACGCTTTCCAATATGGCCAATCAAGGCTATCAAAACGCTGCTCAAAATTATATGTCAGGTCTTGGGCAACAAGCTAATATTGCAGCGCAGCAAGGCGCTTTGGCAAATCAATACGGCCAGCTTGGCGGTCAAGCGCAACAGGCTCTTATTAATGCTGGTCAAGCTCAGCAACAGGGAGCTGCCAATATTGCCAATATTGCGGGCCAAGGGATGGCGGGGGCGAATCAATATGGGGCTTTGGGAACAGCTGCGCAAAATGCTGCACTACAAAGCGTTCCATTATCGATGGCTGCGGGTGCTCAATATGGACAATTAGGCGCAGGTGCGCAAGCTGCAGGACTTCAAGGTGCTCAGGCTCAGCTTGGCGCAGGAACGCTCGGCCAACAAACTCAGCAAGCTGGGAATACGGCGCTTTACAATCAATTCCTTCAACAGCAAGCTTATCCGTTTCAGGTTTCTCAATTCTTGGCGAATATCGCGGAAGGCACGGGAGCGCTTTCGGGTTCGACGACAACGACGAATCAACCCATGCCATTTTTCTCGGATCGTCGGCTCAAGCATGATATCAAACGTATCGGCGAGTCCGACCATGGTCTCCCGATTTATGCGTTTAAATATAAACATGATCCAGAAGGCCACACGCATGTTGGTTTCATGGCAGATGAAGTCGAGCATGTTCACCCCGAAGCAGTCGGCCTCGCGGGTGGATACAAAACGGTTGATTACGACAAAATTGCCAACGACAATGGCCGCTCAGAAGGCGGCATGGTCGGACCTCAGCATGAAGGTTCAGGGTTCATGGCTGGTGGACGCGAGCATCATGCTTATGGAAGCGCAGTCGGCTCAGATTATAATCCATACGATCCGAACAGCATACAAAATATTGTTGCCCGTCAACAAGCAGGTTTGGCTTCTGGCGAAAATAGTTTCGTCCCAGCGGCTCGCCAGTTGGCCAACGCAACAGGCAAAGCCTCGCGCGTTCCTCTTGAACAAGGCCCGCATTACAGTTTGTTGAGAGCGGAAGGGAATCCGGCTCAACATCCAACGGGCGTGGAACAAACGATGGGCGGATTGAAAACCGCTGAAACCATTGCTGATTTGTTCAAAAACAATCCAAAAACTGGCGACAAAGGTTTTGCCGCAATGTTAATGGATAAAATGGGAATGAACAAATCCCAGAACGCGGATCAAAATACTCAACAAAACCAGTCGCAAAATCCTGCTTCTGCGGCTCCTGCGCCAACCCCACCCGTAAAAACACCGGATACTCAACATTCAGAATCGGAAATTCCACTTCCTCCGATTCGCTCGGAAGGTTTGGCGAGCGCTGATTTCGCGCCCGGCGATGATTTGACTGCCACAACAGGTGGAAGAATGCATCGTTCGCTCGGTGGCGGGGATACGCCTTATGCAGATGATTCTGGCGGTAAATTAGATATTCCTGACGAAAAAAATCAGCATACCCTCATGACTTCGCAAAACCCAACAGGCTCAACTTCGCAAACAGGTTTGGGTGTTGGGGATGCATTGGCTTTGGCAAAAGGCGCGGCGAGCGCCGGGTCTGCGCTCATGGATTTTTTGCCAATGCTTATGGCGGCAAAAGGCGGTCGCATGGGCCATGCAACAACAGGAACAGTTTCCGACGATGAAAATTTGCCGAACTATTTGAACGCTCTCGGCAAAATCGAAAGCGGCGGAAACTACGGCGCACTCGGCCCAACGACGAAAAGAGGCGATCGGGCTTATGGTAAATATCAAGTCATGGGCTCGAATGTTGGCCCATGGACGCAGGAAGCTCTTGGCAAAGCAATGACGCCGGATGATTTTTTAGCGGACAAAAACGCGCAAGAAGCAGTCGCGAATCATTATTTTGGTCAAGCCTTAAGCAAATACGGAACCCCGCAAGATGCCGCTTCCGTTTGGTTCACAGGCAAACCGCTCGCAAAAACCACGCAACAAACAGCTGACATAACTGGCACGACTGTTCCGAAATATCTTCAGCGCTTCAACAAAGCTGCAGGTCTCGGTCAAGTTGCTGGCCTCGATCAAATTGGCGGCGGCGGAGACGACACTCAACAACCTTCATGGTTTCATCCCGAAGTCGCGGATTCATACAAAGCTCTTCCCGGCTCGAACCAATATGCAGAGGCCGACCTTCCGACCGCAACGAAACAAGTTGGCGGAACGGAAGACACAACTCCTGCGGCTCCTCCTGCCGCAACACCAACAGGCGGCCTCGCTCCGAATGAAGGATACGAAGCTGCGAAAAAGGCATTGAATCCACCGAGCGTTTGGAGCGAAGTCGGAAAAGGACTTGGTGTTCCTGAAAAATATCAAGATTCGAATCTTTGGATTCCGGCTTTGGCGGGACTTGGTTCAATGCTTTCATCGAAAAGCCCGTATCTCCTGCCAGCTCTCGGCGAAGGGCTCGTGGGCGGCGCGGCAGCATATTCTCAGCTCCAGCCTCAACAAGCTCAAACCGAACAAACCCGCGCCGAGACGATGGCTGTTCTTCAGGGCATTCCACGCGAAAACTTTTTGCCGAACGGTGATGTTCTCGTTGAAGGACCAGACGGCAAGCCAATTCCAATGGGCGCTCAAGAATATTCAATTCTTAAACTCACACACCCTGAGCAAGTCAAACTCTGGAACTACGGAGTTAAAGGCGGCGCAGGAACCGCCAGAGGGCTCGCTGGAGCCGCTGGCGACACCGGAACGGCGACTGGCCTCGGCGGAACGAAAACGCCGCCTGTTGCCCCGCTCACGGGCGACGAGAAGGGCGTCATTGACGCCGAAGATCCGATGGCCCTTTCGGACGATGAAAAGAAAGCTGTTGCGGCGGAAACAATTCAGTTGGCCGGGAAATACCGCAAGCCAGACGGAACGCCGGATCTTGCCTCGCTTCAAACAGTTCGTCCGAACTTGACGAATACATATCGCCAAGCTGCGTTGGACGCCGCCCCTGTTCAGAAAAACAATGGCATTTATGCTGACATTTTGACATCGCGCGACGACCATGAATTGACGGGCGGCGGCAAATACGCCGAATGGTTCGAAGGATTGCGTTCGACGCTCGACGACATTTCGAGAAAGTTTGGTGGGTCGGGCTATCACTACAAAGAAGGTGCTGCTTTGGAAGAAGCTCAAAAGATTTACGCTCAAAATTTGGACGCCGCTCAAAAAGCTGGCGACAACCAAACGGTCGGGAAGCTGAATATTTTGGCGAAGACTTATCCTTGGATAAACAACACGCAACTTGGCTCCGCGAAAAACATGGCTCAAATCATGACAAATACGCAAATGCCAATCGATCAAAATCGCCTCGCTCGCAACATGGTTTCCTCCACGGGCGGCGTCGGGAAATGGTTGCCTGAAAGCGAATACGTTGGCGAAAATTTTGCTGATCAATACAATCGCCGCGCTCAGCCGCTTCAAGCCAAAGAAGCAACCGTTCTCGAAAAAATGATGACAACGCCGCCTGTGACGGCTTCTGCGGATCCAATAAAAGATCCAGAAACAGGCAAGCCAATGCCAACGATGTTCTCATTCCTTCAGCGTTATGGCGACAAGCTGAGCGGCAAACAGCTGAAAGCAATCGCGGCAGAATTCGGTGCTGATCCATCGATCTTCCGTTATTTCCCACGGATCCGCACACAATACGCAGGGGCGCAATAATGAGCAATGAGACGAATCCTGATCCATTTGGAAATATTGATTTTCTCGGCAAACCAAGAGGCGTTGCGCCTTCTTCGGATCCTTTCGCGGAAACGACTTTTGGCATGCCACAGCATTATGAATCCTCGTTGGCGGCGAACAAGATCGAATCCAATCAACCCACACCTTCCGCCACGGAAGGATCCTCGACCCTTGTTCCGCCGAAACCCGACCCATACGCAAATTATATGGGCCGAATAAAATCCGCCGGAACAGGTCTCGCGAATGTCGCATTGAACACGGCTTATCGTATTCCCGACACTGTCCAAATGGCCAAGGACGTTGGCTCATGGGGATATGGAAAAATATTCGGCGAAGAAAAACCTCAGCAACCCGCACCAACGGTTGCGCCGGGGGACGTGAATGCTTTGCCGGAAACACCTTCGCAAGCGATGGCTTCAAAAACCCGCGCCCGTACCGCCCAAGCTCAACAATGGGCTGACGAGCATCCGGATGTCATGGGGATGGCGGCAGGGTTCGGCTGGATGCCGATGGACGTTGGCACTTCGGCCGAGGCGAAACAACGTGTTTCACCTTATCTTTACACACCCCAAACGGAATCCGAAAAGAACATCGCGAGCGACATCGAGGCTGGTGGCACATGGGCCGCTTTGTCCCCCAAATCCGCTTTTGGTACACCTTTTCGTGCAGTGACAGGAGCTGGCCTCGAGCAAATTGGCCGTGGCGCGGAATCAGTTTTGCCCGGCGCAGGAGCCGCCATCCCATTAGTCGGTCAGATCCTTGGCGAAACAGGCGCAGGAACTTTTGCCACATTGAACGACAGCGAATCGCGCTATGTTTCAGCATTGAAAAAAGCCTACGACGAGGATGTCCGCACAGGAAACATCGATCCGTCAAAAGTTACGCCGGACATGAAAATCACGGACATTCCTTTCAATCGTCCGAACGCAAGCGCTTTGCGTCGCCTCGCAAAACAGCAGTCTCAAGTTGCAACCGATACGGGCGATTTTGCTGAGTTCAACCGCACAGCAAAAGGTGCCATGGACCATGGGCAGTTGCGTGGCCAGTTAGTCAACGACATCACTGGCGACATCGAAAAAATAACAAACATTCCTTCGAACAATGCCCTCGAAGCGCAAGAAGCAATCAATAACGAATTCAGCAGTCGGAAAACTGCGGCCTACGACGCCGCGAAATCGAGCGCCCCCGGTCAATCTGTTCCGAGAGATGTTTTCGGAGGATACGCGGAAACACCAATCGTGAATGCTGCGGAAAAGCAAATTCAAGATGCAATCGCCAGCAACCCAAGCAACCCTCGTTACAAAGATATTGTTGTCCCAACCGACACAACACCGGGCAACTATGCTTATTACGAACAGGTTTATCGTCAGCTTCGCGATTCAGCATTTTTGAAAAATGCGAATTTGCCGACGGATGAAATAAACATCAGCAACGCTCGCGATGCCGCTCAAGGAATAAAAAGCGCTCTCGACAAACACATGACGGTCGATGGCCAATCGCTTTCGGCAAATGCGCGTGGTATCGCTCAGGATCATTTCAATGCGGACAACATCATTGGGGTCGGTGAAAATTTCCTGAATGAAGAACCGCAAACCGCAAGTGAAGCACAAGCCTCCGAACGCGCATTCGATAGTTTGGACCCTGACGAGCGCGGGGCGGCGACCTATGGCGCGTTGAACCAATTTAACAAAATAATTTCCGACGACAACAAAGGCGGACTGAATTGGGCGGCGAAAAAATTCGACACAGACGCTACGTTCAACCGTAAAATGCAAATGTTGCTCGGCAAACGTGCTCCGGATGGTTCGATCGATTTGTCGGACTACGATGCATTGCGCGGAAAAGTTTTGGCCGCTCAAACGCGAGCAAATATTCCAGCTTGGGATGTCGACATAAAAAGCGCACCGCCCTCATTTTCTCAGCGTCATCCAAATATGATAACTGCTTTGGCGGCAGGGGCCGGGTCGGGTCTTCCGGTTGCAGCGAATTATTTGCAGGACTTTCTCATCAACTCAAATCTCATGACAGCGGCAGGTCTCGCTGGGGTTGGCGCGTTGGCCGGAATGGGAACTGCCGCAAAACTGGTGAATGATTCGGCAGTGAAACGGGCAGCGAATGACATCGTGCTAAAAATGTCGACGGGAAATGTTCGCGACCTCGCGGAGCTTTCGCGGCTGATGCGGACGAATCCACTTTATGGTGCAGTTTACAGGGGGATTAACTTGGGTTTATCCAACGAACAAAATTTGAATTCAAACGACAAAATTCGTCGTGGCTGGAAAAAAGGCGGTCGTGCTTTTTTCAAAGGTGGTCGCGTCGGAAGAGCGAGCGGCGGACGCACCGGAAAAGATCCGAAAGCATCGGCAGAAAGATTAATCGCGCTTGCCAATCGTGTGAAAAGCGAGCAAACTAAAGATACCGCAACGCTTTTGAATTTGGACGATACGACTGTTGCGAAAGCATTGGCTGTGGCCAACAAACACATCTGAGGGAAATTATGGAAAATCTTGAACTCGACTTGAAACTCACGGTGGCTCACGTGAACACTGTTTTGAAACATCTTGGAGCGGGAGTTTATGCAGAGGTTGCTGATCTCATTCAGCTGCTTCATGGCCAAGCCAAACCGCAAATTGAAACCGCTGCGAATGCTGCACCAGTTGCAGCGAATGAAGATACTCAGGCTGCTGAGCCTCCCAGTGCAGCCTGAGTAAACTTGGCCGGGTTGAGCGAAACCGCTCCCCGGCCCTTTTTCATATTGCGAAATCAGCGATTGCAATCTCGCGAATTTCGTATGAATTTGTTCTCAATGAAAACCGAGCAATTCTCAGTTTTTTAATCTGTTTTGTCGCAAGGTAGAAAACTGCCATCGCAAGAATCATTGGGTCTCCATAAATAACCAAAATGTCACGAATTGGGTTGAAATTTTTCAACCGATTGGCAATCGTCCATTCGTAAACTGTCCTCGAGCGCTCTCCAGCCATCTCATCCCTGACCGGAAAATCGCAAACGTAAGTCACGTCATTTGCCATTTTGAACAACGGCTCCGGATCCCATTTCAAGTTTGGATTCAGAGCGAATGCCTTGTCGTATTTCTCCCCGGCTTTCAGCGGAACATCTTTCGAAGAAATGACCGGAGCAGGAGTGCCATTTTTCGCACGGTTGAAAATCGCAGGTTTGGTATGCAATCCGCCTTCAGGGTATTCAACAAGTTTATATGATTTCAGGTTGCTGGCCCGTTGGCGACCGTCTTTGCCAACGAAAACAGAAAACACCTTGCTGTCTTCGACTTCCATGAAACGATTGTTCGCAAGCGTGGAAAGCGCGGCAGACAACGTCGTTTCATCTTGGTCAGGGAAAGCACGCATGACATCGTGAAGCGTCAGCGAGGTCCCGAGAGGCATTTTATGAAGCATGACTTTCACTTGAGCCAAGACTGATGGGTTATTTGGTATACGCATTTCAATTTTCCTTTTCGTTTTTCAGGTGATTAGCGTGGAGATCCTTCCATCGATAAAATAGATGGCTTTGTGTCCACGACCGACTGGTGAGACCGTCACCAAATCGATTCCGTAAATCGACAGTTTTCCACGGAGCTTGCCCAACGAGGACAAAATGGACTGTCGAAAATGTTCAGGTTTGATTCGAACTCTGCGGTTCATATTTTTCATAAGCTCGTCAATCGTAAACTCTTGACCAGCGTGACGCTGCATGAATTCAATCAAAAGTTTTTCACGACTCGAAAATTTCATCGGCTTCCTCCATCATGATGAGTTTGCGGTATTCATCCAATGCGAGATCGGAAATTGATTTTTTGTCCTGAAGGTTTTTCAAGATCCGAGCGTCCGGAGCTCCTTTTGCAACGAGATCGATATAAGTGACACTTCCAGTGGTTCCGTCGCGCCATGTTCTTCCTTCAGATTGCCATCTTGCAAGACTATTGAAGCTGTTTGAATAGTAGATGTTTGTCCGACAGATACCCTGAAGGTTAAGTCCAGTACCCGCCGCCTCGGGCGATGCCACGAGATAAGTGATGCTGCTTCCGGGATCGAGAAATGCCGTGATATGTTTTTGTCTATCATTGTTGGATGTTCCTCCATAATAGTCCACGGCTGATGGGCCAAGGGCTTTCATAACTCGTTTTATGTCTTCGTTGAAACGGCACCAGATGATGGCCTTGCCCGAACGCTGATCCAGCACGTTCAGGAGCTCTTGGAGCCGGGGGTTGGGTAGGTCGCGAGCAATTCCGTTCTCGTCCACAGCGAAGCCGCAGGAGATCTGCTGCATCCTCGTCACGAGCGCGGCGGCATTGGGGACGGAAAGCGTGACGCCACCCGCCGTTTGTGCCATGAACGTCTGGCGCAAATCCTTCATCAATTTTTTCTGTTCATCGGAAAGCGTGAAAGGTTGCTGAACATAAACCTTGGGCGGCAGGTCCAAAACCTCGTCGGCGTTTATTCGGAAAATATGCGGTTCAATTTTGCGATAAAATTCCTCGACGTTTTTGTGGCCCACGATCTCGAGGCCGAACCCGTTGTCGCGCAACTGGCAATACCGCGAACGGAACGTGGTCACATAACGGTGGCCGAAAATGCGCTCGTCCAAAAATTTGAACTGGCTGAATGCATCAACGAGGTTTTTGGCGAGCGGCGTGCCAGTCATGATCATCCTGTATTTGCACAGTGCCCCATAGCGAATTGCCATTTTGGTGCGAGAGGCCGTGATGTTTTTTATGTCTTGCGATTCATCGACGATCATGGTCGCCCGGCCCTTGGCGGCTTTCAGGAAACGCAGGATCTTTTCTTCTGCCGGGCCAGTGATCAACGCATCGATATTGATTGCGAAAATTTTCAGCCCTTTGAACCGCATCATCTCCTCGAATTCGCGTTCGCCCTTTTTGGTCTTGTTCCAGACCCAAGCCTTCCAAGGCACGACATCCGACATGTGCTTCGGGATTTGCTCGTTCACCCATTGGGCGTGGACGCCATTCTTGGCAACCAAAAGCACATGGTCCGAAAGCCCATCGCACCAACGGATGCCCATCATCGCAATTCCCGTCCAGCTTTTGCCTGTGCCGATGTCCATGAACAGGCCGAAACAGTCAGGGTATTCACCCTTTTTAAACATTTTTTCCAAAGCGCGAGTCTGGTGGGCTCTGGGCGGCGTTTTGAAGGCGAAGGTGGGTCGGGCCTCGTCAGGCTCGGAAGAGCCGCTGGTGGCCTCCCTAGGGGCCGTAGCTCCCGTCATACCCTTCACCTCGGCAAAAGGAAATACGGATTTCCAAACCTCAATGTTGTAAGGGGTGTTTTCGAACGTGAAAACTTTGCCGCTCGCCCACCGTTTCATGCCCTCGAGCCTTGGAAGCGCCCGAATCATCCGCACGTCATAATCCGATGTGGTTTTTACGCGATTGCCTTCGATCAAAAGATTCATTTACCGTTTCCATTCCGAACCTTAATTCGGCCCTTTCTCTTCTCTTTTCTTTCTCTAGAAAATCTGACAGCAACAGATGAAATAAGACTTCTGGCGGAAACGGTAAATAGCGATTTCAATGACTTACCGTTCCCGCCGAGTTTTTGGGCTCAGGCGGCGAGCTGAAGGAGCTCGTCACGCACGTCGAGCTTGAGCTTTGCTTTGTCGCCGAACCATGCGTTGTAGAGTCGAGCTTCGGACTTATTTCCGGCCACGTGATCGGCCCAATGTGTCACGCCGTTGAGGACGCCCCATGCATTGCCGGGGACAGCCCCCGGAGCTTTTTTCACGGACCATAGGACCTGATCAAAGCGCTTGTCGATTGCACCTGGATCGTTCAACAGGCCATTGACCCAGTCCTTTTGGTCATTTTGACCGACGATCGTTTCCGGCATAGGCTGAAAGAACTTGGCTAGGAACCGAACTGTGTCGAACTCGGACATTTTGAGTTGGCTCAGAACCTTTGCATCGAGGCCAGCCTGAACGATTTGCTCGCGAGCGAGGCCGATTGTTTCCTTCGCGGCGGCGGCGTCAAAGTTGCTCAGATGGTTTTGCGAATAATCCGCTTCCGATCCACGGAGAGCCATGGCCATGGTGTTGGCGCAAACAACCCGCACGACCGTGGTGCGGACAGTGATTGATTTGCCGACTTCATGCGGCGAGGTAAGCAGGACGTAGCCCTTGGAATGATCCGTTTTGTTCACAGTGAAGCCTTCTTGGATCGAGGCCAAGGCCCAAACCATTTTGCCTCCACGGAGCGATCCGGCGGTTTCGAGCTTTGCGCCACCAGCTTCTGTGTATTCACGGAAAAACTCGAGCGCATCCTTATTTTGGAATGGCTTCCACATGTCGCCTGTGACCGTCATAACTTTGTTGTCGGACGAACGCACCAGAGCGCGGCGGAGCGGGAGCTTGACCATTGAGCCGTCTTCCGCTTGGGCGAATAAAGGACGGAGCTTGACTTCCCAATCCAATCCTGCAGCGACGAGCATTTCGTCCACGGATACCGTTGGGTCGACGCGATTGCCGAGGCCATGCCAAGGAACTGCGTTTGCGAATGCCATTGTTTCAATTTCGTGTGCCATTTTGAATTTTCCTATTTTTTACGGTGTTGGGTGAATGGGCCGGGACGAACCCGGCCCGTTGGGTTCAGTTTTGAATAGTGACGTTGCCTTTCATTAGGTCCCAAGCAAGGTCCTGACGGCGACCACCTGCCGCGACGAAATCTTCATACGAGATGCCCGGATTTTCCATGATGAAAGCCATGGCCTTGTATCCGAAACCACCTTCGCGGCGTGGGTTTTCAGTCAGGCCTTCCTTCGGGAAGATCTTCACGCCAGCAAACTCGGACTTTCGTGGAGCCTTTTCAGCCTTCGGAGCGGCACTTTTCTTCGGGGCGGCAACCTTTGCCTTCTTCAAGTTGGCAACAGTTTCCTTAACAGTTTCCTTCGGTGCAGTAGTCATAGCAGGTGTTTCCTTCTGGATTTGAATGAGCTCAGCCTTGGCTTGAGCGAGGGTGAAAATACGCTTTGCAGCAGTTTCCCGGTCAGAGAAATTTTTCACTGGCTGGGTCTTATTGTGGTGATTGTAGAACGTCACCATCTGCGACAAAGTCAAACTCTCGTTTTCGATGAGATCAGCTTCGTCGGAGAAAATCGTGAACCCATTGCCATGCTTGTTGGCGAGGGTACGAGAGGGATAAGCCTTGATTGCGCCGAATTCCTTCCCTGCAAAATGCGCGGTAAAAGTTTTCATTGGTCTCTCCTCTCAGAACCGTGATTCATAAGTGACGACAACCGAAGGATCTTTTTCGACCTTGCAGGAATCGGACATCTTTTTGAATTCAGCGAGGGTAACTCCGAAAGTTTCCATAATTTTCTTTTCGGAAAGCTCGGTGTTTTTGCGGAGGTTGACCATGACAAGGAAGTTTTCGCCAACGATGCGGTCAGTGCCAGTGGCGACGATGTCTTTGTGAACTTCTTTGAGTTGAGCGGTGAGCGCTTCGATCTGGGTCTTGATTGCGCCGTATTGGTCAGCAAGAGCATTTACGTTCGACATTTTGTTTCTCCGTTGTAGGCCCGTGTTCGAATCGGCGGACCAGCCCGATGACATCCTTATGCCCGAACTGTACAGAAAAGAAAACGATTTTTTTCACAAAATGTCATCTTTTTTATAAGTCGTTCTTAACATTGACGAATTTAGCTGCAATCTGACCTCTGGATTGGCCCAAGTCCAGCATTCCCCGGTCAAATCTTGAAAACAAACCCAGAGCAAATGGTGCTCTGGGCCGTAATCTATGAGAAAATGGGCCATGGCCTTCCCTTTGGGGGTTTCCAGCGGGAGCGGCGGATCAATACGGATCATGGAGCGGCCTCCTGCGTTTCACCAACGCTCTTTTAATCTTCGCCAAAAACCCTTCCTTTTTTCCCAATCTATAGGCGATTGTGAGGAGTTCCGCTCCGTGGTAATGGACGATGATTCGGGCTTGATCAGTTCTGTGAGACACATCACCAAGAGCATGATCCCCGTCCCGATTGCGGGACTTAAAACGATTAAAAATGAAATCATACATTCGGACCCTCCCAATTCAGCGTGCAGTCGATGAACTCGCCGGACTGGTCGAATTCAACCCATCCGCCGGACTTCAAACACCGCCCCATGAGCTTCATCACTTTTTTGTAAGCCTTGCTTTTCATCCAAACTTTCGTGAACACTGTCTTTTTCATCTCAACCTCCTTTTATATATCACATGCTAGCATTGGCGACATCGCCGGGTTTTTTCATCATCCTCCGCAAATCATCAATGACTGCCGATTTGCGTTGAAGCGCGACTTCGGGTTCCTCTTCCGTTTTTGTCAAGCCAACCACGTTCTTTATGACCTTCAAGCTATGTTTGTTTTTCATCATGTCCAACGCCCGGCAATTCATCGCCGCGAGCTGAAGCCGACCTCCGATGAGAAACCTGTCTTCGTACCAAACGGCTCCCACCTCTTTCATCGCCTTCCGGAGCTCGAGGTCCGTATCATAAAGCCGACCCTGAATGGACGACCTAACCCATTCCACAATATCCTTCATCGTGAGCACAAGCGGCTCCTCTTGGCGATTCATTGCTTCAGCGAGGATTGCGGCTTCCTGTTGGCCTTCCGTTCTGGAGGCCACTATAAGCTCTTTCTTGCGCTCTGTCATCGGAGCAGGTTGGCCTTTCAAAACATAGTCGCCGTAGTTCTCGGCCCAGCTTTTGATGATATTCAAACCACCGCTTTTGAGCCAATTATGAAAGCTCTCGAACTTATTGCGCGGCCATTTCTCTTCGGTGACTTCGGGATAAAACCACCGACGGTCGTCCTCCTCGATCTTCAGCGCTCGCATCGAGTTCGAGCAAGCGAATACGTGGCACCAGTTCTCGATGATGTAGGGCCGCTGGTATTTTTCATTCACCTCGACCTCTTTGTCGGTGATCGCAGATTTCAGCTTGTTGTATGCTTTCCAGCTGTGGCCTGAGTAGATCTCGTTGATAACGATGAGGCGCTTGTTGGCGAGCCAACCATTGAACTCGGACTGAACGATTTGATTTTCAGTCGGGAAGCCCACGTTTTGCATCCCCACCAATGGGCCGAGGATGGAGCTCCCGAGCGTGGTTTTGCCCACGCCTTGGCGTTCGCTGACGAGAAGGAGCCCATACTCCATTCTGACATCCAACCGCGCAATGAGCGTTGCGCACCAACGGAGGGCTTCCTTCAGCTCGCTGTCGTTCGGAAACATATAACGCATGAAGTCGAGGAAAGGTTCCGCATTGCCCGGCTTGCTTTTCACGTGGGTCGGGGTGTGGAGGTTGATCGCGGAGGTTGTGCTGTCCGTCACGATCTTGCCTTTTATGTCCGGGCGGTAGCAAAGCTTCGCGGAGCGCCCGTTGTATGCCTTCACGATCAGCTGAGACGTTTGGTTCGTATTGCTGAACGCCGACAGCATTTTGTTCATGATGTTTTCGGCACGAATTATTTCCGGCATTTCCGTGCAGACGAAAAGGTCGGCCTCCTCGACATATGTCCACATTTCCTTAAAATTCTTACGAAGGACGATCGATGGTTTGCCGCGAGGATTAGGGATTTGGTCGGTCGCCCAAGTAGCAGGATGCAGACAGCTTCTGAACGATGGACCAGTATAATACTCGCGTCCTTCCACGGTTTTGAACATAACTTTCGGAAAGTCATCGGCGAGGTCAAAGCCCTGCGGCCACTCTGAAGTAAACTGCACGTGAAAAGTTGGTATTCTGAGATGGAAAGAGATCGCAGGAACCGCCGCAATTCCGGGCGCGTCATTATCAGATATAATGTATGCACGTTTTACTCCCAATTTTTGAAGCATTGACCAGTCGGTGCGAGATGGGCTCAACGCTCCTCCGATCCATCCGATATGCGCGGCGGCGGAAAGCTCCTCGCCCCATGGGTGAGCGGCGAGCTTCTTTTTCATCTCTGGCGATTTGCCTTCGACCATTTCCCGCATGGCGCGTGCGGCTTTCGCGCCTTCATGAATGAAAACGGTCGTGTTGGTTTTCAGCTGATCAATGCCCCAAAGCGGAAGCGGCCCCTCGCTTTCCATCTTGCGCCATTGGCCATCGTCCCAATAGGTCCACGGGACATATTTCTTTTCGCCCTCGCCGAGATCGACGCGAGTTTGAAGCATGATGATTTCATCGTTCAGGTTACGGAACTCGAACACGTTGCGTGGCGGAAGTTTTTTCACCTCATCCGGCAAATCGACCACATTTTTAAGCAGACGGATCTGGGGCCATTGGACGCTTTGGCAATCGACCTCGATGGCGAGCTTTTCTTTTTCCGTGGGAGCATAATTGTCCGGCGCTTTCACCGTTCCGTTTTGCTCGAAAAAGATGACCGCGATGTCCTCCCAATATGGGCCTTTGTTTTCCCTCACCACCGCTGTGCGCAGAGAGCGTGGCTCGGCCCCGATCCTTTTCAAATAGGAAGCGACCGCAGGAATATCATTCAGTGACTTGATGCGCATTTTCTTTGCCCTCTATATCGTCAGTGTAACCAATGAAACGTATTTGTGAAACCCGGATCATCCGGAAGTCGGGCGGAACCCGACCTTTTATCGCGTAGAGCGCTTTTCCCGGCTTGCCCCGGTCGATGAACTCTTTGCCCATTCGCTCGAACTGGAACCTGTCCACTTTTCCGAAAATGACGTCCGTGTCGTCGGCCAGCGTGAGGTTCAGCGATTGCGTGGGCCCGACGACCTCCTTGCCGCCGCGCTTGGCCACGTTCACGGCTTCGTTTTCATCTCGCGGCTTGATTTGCCGGGGCGTACAAAAAACGAGAACGTCGTAGTCGTAGCCCTTCGTCACCACGTCGATGATTTTTGTGGGTGGCGTGAAAATGTTTCGCTCCGAAGGATCGGGCATGATCCGATTGAAAGCATCGCGGATGGGCCATAAGCTGTCGATCTCGGTCGTCGCATGGGCAAGCATCTTTTCCGCTTTCGCTGGCAAAGGTTCACCCCTGACTCGCGAAGCCATGATTTGCTGAACCATTTTCGGCCCAATGCCGCGCACGTTTTGAACCGGGCCGACGAGTGCCTTTTTGCCATCTTTCCAGCCCACCGTCCATTTGTCCACGGAAAGCTCGCGGTCGACGGCGATGTATTCGATGCCTTCTTCATTCATTTCCCGCAGGGTCTTAATTTGCTTCGCGGGATCCGGCTCATGCGTCAGCGTGGCTGCGGCGAATTCGAGGGGGAAATGCGCTTTCATGTATGCGCACCAATAGGATATGATCCCATAAGCCACCGCATGCGAGCGATTGAAACACATAGCTCCATATGCGCAGAGATCGTCCCAAATTTTGTCCAGCATTGGCCCGGACATTCCGCGCCGCATGGCACCTTCTTTGAATTTGTTGCCATATTGATCGAAGAACTCTTTGCCGAGTGATTTGCTCATTGCCTTGCGGAGCGTCGAAACATCTTCCCAGCTCATGTCGCCGATTTCGCGGCAGATTTGCATGACTTGCTCTTGATAAGCGACCATGCCCAGCGTGGTTTTAAGGTATGGCTCAAACGTGGGGTGAGGATATTCGACCGCCTTGCCGTTTTTCCGTTTCGTCCATTCGTTCGTTCCGCCGGAAGCCATTGGTCCGGGCCGAGCGAGCGAAGTCACGGAGATGATGTCCTCGAGGTTTTCAATTTTGATCTGGTTGCAGATCGACTGCAATGCCGGGCCATTGAATTGAAAGATTCCAGAGAACTGCTTTTTATTGATCACCTCGAAAGAAGGTTTGTCATCCAACGGGACACGTTCGAGAAAATGGATGTCTTTTCCGGCCAAGAGGAGGGCATCTTCAAAAACGGAAAGTTGCGTGAGCCCAAGGGCATCGATCTTAAGTAAATTAAGCTCTTCTGCATCTTTCTTGTCGCACTGAGTTGCTCCCGTGCGTGCGTCGACAGCAACGTAAGATGTGACTGGATCCGCAGTAACAACAATTCCCGCTGCATGCTGCGAGTAGTGTCGAGGGTGTCCTTCCATTTTGGTTGCGATAAGGATTTCTGGGTATTTTTCCAAAATCTCCTTTCCTGCAGCAGTCGTCGTAAATGTGTCCTCGAGCGTATGCATTGCTCGAGAGTCTCCGGAAGATCGAATGATGAGGCTGTCAAGCACTCGAGTGCAGAGGTATTTCGGGATGCCGAGCGCTGTTCCAGCTTCATCGATTGCTGAACGTGGGCGATATAACGCAACAGTTCCCAGTCGAGCGACTCGTTCCTTCCCATATTTATTCTCCATGTATTCGAATACGAGGTGTCGGTTTTGATCCGAAAAGTCCAAATCAATGTCCGGCAAATCGTTGCGGGTGATGTCGATGAAGCGCTCAAACAACAAATCGTATTTTATCGGGTCGATCGTGGTGATTTCGAGAAGGTAACAAACAAGGCTCCCGCACGATGAACCACGGGCCGGACCGCAAATCATTTGTTGACGTGCCCACTTCATCACGTCCGCGATGATATAAAAATAATCCTCGAACTCTTTTTCCGCGATGAGCTTCAGCTCTCGCTCGAGCCGGGTGGAATAAATTTCATCCGTCAAATCGATGGCGAGCTTGAATGCGCCTTCCCTGCACATCTCGAGGAGCGTGGACGGGCGAGGCGGCGCGAGAAGGGTTCCGGCCCTCAGCTTCGCAGTGCAGCCCTCCTGCGCCTTCTGAGCGTTGGCTAGGGCCGTTTCGATTTGCTCAGGCGTGGCAATTCTTTTGACGGACTTGCGCCATTCTTCTTCATCGAGGATCCATTGGGGGTAAGTTTGGGTAGAAGCCCCCCTCCCGATAAGAACTTCGTAAAATCCTTCATCTTCTGGGCGAATGAACTTATTGTCGGAGCATGCGATGAATTGGTGGCCGAGCTCGGCGGCTGACGAAATGAAGCCTTTTGATCCGGAGGGACTGAGGCCCACATAGATATCAGGCCTTGGTTCAAATTGTTCGAATAAAGCGCGGCTGCCAGTGATTTTCGTGCATCCTCGCAGTTCCATGGCTTGTTCATAGGTGAGGAGGGGTTCGTAGCGGAACTGATTGGTCGCAAGATGTAGCAATTCATTGATGACACGTATGTCATCTTGAGCGAAAAATGTCCAGTGATCGACCACTGGCTTTTTTGCATTGAGGGAGGATGTGACGGCAATTTCGACCCCATATATCGGTTGCAGACCCGCTTTCTTGGCGAGCTTTGTCCAACGATTAAATCCGAACGTCGAGGCTCTGTCCGAGATCGGCGCATATTTCATTCCAGTTTCTTGAACCCGCGACATAACATCTTCAATCATCCCCACCGCAGTGCGGAATGAGTAACCCGTTCTTATACGCATGATTAAACCACACCCATCTTCCTCAATTCAAGAAAACATTTCGCTGTTGCCCGAACGTCATTTTCTGCACGATGGGCATTTTCGAATGGCTCCCCGAAAAGGAACTCATGCAACGAACGCAAATTCATTCTGTGGCCTTTCATGTATTCCGTCGATTCAACAGTGCAAATCAGCTCGGGCCACCGAACCTTTTTGCCGAGGCGCTTCATCTCGAAATCAATCACCGCTTTGTCGTAGGACATATTGTGTGCAACGATTTCGTCGTGAACCTCAATAACCTCGAGGATGTGTTGAGCGATTGAACTGAATGGCTTTTGGTCATCCAGCATTTCTTGTTTTATGCCTGTGATTTCTGTTATCTTTTCATCGATCTTTATTCCGGGGTTGAAAAGATAACTGAATGTGTCCAGCTCCTCGCCCGCACTGTCCAAAGACAGTGCGAAGAATTCGATGATCCGTGGCTGACGGTCGAGAGGCTGGAGCATATTTTTTATGAGAGCGGTCGTCTCAGTATCCAGCACAAGCGTTCTCATTGGTCTTCTGCCGTGGGTGTGTTGAGCAATGGGTTGCTTGCGAAAACGGAAACCTTCGGCATCATTGCCGAGCTGATTTCATCGGTGATTTTATTCACCTTTGCGCCGGAGTCCAACTCTTTCAGCATCATAGCATAAACCGCAATATCGTCCAGCGAATCATTGTGACCACCTTTGTCGAACATATTGCAATAGCGCGAGATCTTTGAGAAGATTTGAACGAGGATCCCAAACCGATTGAAGTCGTCGGGGGTGCTCAGCGCAACCCCGTTGAGGAGCCCATTCAGGGCCGGGCCGAAGCGCTTGTAGTTATCACCGTAAATTTTATTGCGGTCTTCATAGAGTTTGGCTGCAGAGCGCAGCATATCAGGTACATTTGCCATAGTTTAATAACCTCCATTGGCGGGTTGAAGAACAGTCAGTCCATAATTTCTCAGGGCTTCGACGACTTGGTCGCGGTCATCGACCACAAACCAGACGCTTCTCATAACCCCTTCTTTTCCACCGAACCGCTTTTCGAGCAGTTCGATTTTCACTTCATGGTCCGGGCGGAAATCATTGTCCGGACGCATGAGCAACTCTTCGAAAGATGCATCGAGCTCTGCATCTTTCAGCCAGTCGAGTGTGACGTAGCGATATTTTTCACTGCGCCCGGTGAAAAGGATAACATTCGTCATCCAATTTATCGAGCGCATAAAATCCGCCAGTTTCACAATGACTGGGTCCTGCGAGGCAAGCTCATTGAACTTGTCCCATTCTTTCATGTATGCGAATTGAAGCCGATGCGTTGCGTCCGAAATCGTTCCGTCAATGTCGAACACAATGCAACGGTTTTTATTCGGATGATTATTCATCGGCCTCGGCCTTTTTGGATTTTTCAAACAAATCAATAATCACCATATCGTCGCGCTGGAAAAGAACCCTGCGATATTTCAGGAAAAACTCCCGCAGCTCTTCCGGCGAGGTGAAGTGCTGATCTACGGCTTGGCCAAGCATGACATTTGTTTTTCCGCCGCCGAAGGCGAATGAGGTGACGAACTTCAGCGAAGCATACATATGCCCCAGCTCGAAAGCAGTGCCGATGTCTTTGTCATCCAACGAGGCAAGCACCATGAAAGATTTATCCATTGCTTGAATGTTGCCGTCAAAAATCCCTTTGAAGAACGCAGGGGTTTTGGCTTCCGGCGCAGAGTCAACGATGACTGGCCCGAGCTCTCGGGGATCTGCCACAACGTATCCCAATTCAACGAGCATGTTTTTAACATTGTCCATGCGTGCTTTTTGCTCGTCATTGAAAAAAGGACCAGCGAGGTAAATATCGTAATCGTATTCTATCTTAGACATTTTCAATCACCTTCATCCAAAAGTCAGGGTGGGGCCGACGAGCGGCATAAGTTTTTGCTTCTTCGGCATGGGCTGGGAGCATCTTTTCCTTTTCAATCTTCGCAAGCACCGGGCAAGGGGGCGATGGATCATGGCCCGCTTTCCTCAAATCATTGTCGCGAATGAAACGGCATTTTCCGTCATCGCAAGGAAGCATAACTTTGTCTTTGCCGAGGATGGTCAGGAGCTGAGAAACGATCGGCTCCCAAAGATCCGTCTGCGCAATCCAGCATGACCGCTTGCGCACAAGGTCTTCAGCGAAGTCGATAGGCATCATGATTTGCGCCGTCAGGCTGTGCGCCATGGTGAACGTCATTTTGTCCGGCGTGAAATAAATCCAGAGTGTATCTTTCACCTGCAATGCCCTGTGGCGGATCAGCTGAGCACGGAGGTTGAAGCTGATGGAGGATTCAATGTAGATGAAATCCCCGACCCGGCCTGAAGGTGCATGGTTCAAGGGCAATGGGTTCAGCGGCCCGGCCTTGTACCACTTTTCATTCGAGGCAATCGTAGCCCAATCGTGAATGATATAATTCTTGCGCCAAACAGCAGTGAGCAATTCATTCGCGACTTCATCGAACAGTTTCAGCTTTTCCCTCCGGAGCGCAAGGATGAACTTCACAAAATCACGGAAATTCATCGCGAACGAAAACGTGGTCATGTAAGCCAACGGGAGATGACGACGGAAATCATCTTGATGAGAGGCTTTGCCTTCCATCTCAACCATCATATAATCATACGACCGCTGGCACTCCGCCACGCCCTTCCCGTCGAGCCCATGCCACACTTCCCAAATCCGCAGATCGTCGACCCGCGATGAACGCGCCCAGACGTTGTGGTTACGGAAAGAGCAAATGACCTCACGGATCAGGATCGGTGCTTTGATTTCAAAATGCAACGGCAAAAATTCATTCACCGGAACATCCATGGACACGACCTTTTTCATGTCCATGTCTGTGTCCGCCGGACGCGAAGTTTCCCATGCACGTTTCACGTCTTCGAATGAGCCATGGGAAATCAGCTCAGCCTTGACCCATTCAACCTTAACCATTGTTCGCCTCCTGCATCCGGATGAACATCATGTCTTCTTCGGTCGGCACGAATGTATCCAGGATTTCTTTGTTCAGTTGTTTCAATTCTTCTATTTCGAACCAAATCGCATTGTCGAATTCGGATTTATCCAATTCCTCCAAATAGCGTTGGGTTTCGACGCACACTCGCAGAAATGAACGGTTACGCAAAAGGACAACTTCCGTCCAGTTTTTGTAAACCACTGCCGCCAAGTCCACGACACGCAAAACCGAGCCTTCGAAACCTTCTTTCGCAGTCGTCCATGGTAGATGAATGAATGACCTGAGCCAATCATCCAGTCGACGAACCGCTTCTTTTTCAACCTTTTTCATTGCGCCGCGAATTTCATTCGAAAAATATTTTGTCGTTCGGGGAATATCTCCGAGAATTGCTTCATCAATATCATGATAAGCAATTTTTCGGAAAAGCTGACTCCGATCGACTGTAATTCCTTTCTTGGACAATCTGTCCGAAAGAAACGCCGCATAAACCATGCAGAACCCCACATGCTCCAAAACGCTCTCCGGCTTCAGGAGGTGATCGCGTGAATAACGGCTCACGGAGGAAAGCTGAAACGCGACCGTGAATTCTTTTTTCAACTGGTTCATTGGCGCGTTTCCTCTGGCTCATTGACGATTGAATCGATCAATTCACCCAACCCCTGAAGCAGTTTGAGCTTCAACCCATCCGGCAACTCATAGGCTTCGGGACTTATCCCAAACATGAGCCCGACATGCGTGCCAGTGTCGACGAGCTGAATTGTTATGATGGTTTCAGCATTTTTTAAATGCTCTGCCGTCAGCCCAACTTCTTCAGCCTCGTCCGCATTGACATCAATTTTTATGCGGCCCTTCATTTTCTGCGCTTTCCGGCGGCTTTCACTTTTGCCACTCTTCCTGCATAAAGACCAAGCGTGTCGATCGGCACTTCCTCGCCGTTGCGGAGCTTTTCCCGGACAAACGCCAACAACGTCTGAGCATGGATTCCTTCGCTTTCTTCCACGAAATATCCATCCGCCTTCAGCTTCGCCGCGAGATCCTTGGCCATGTTGTGTTCAGTTTTGCCGAACTCGACGGTGACTTCGGACTTTATCATGTCCGCCGCACCATTGGCCGCGAGCCACTCCAAAGCAACCTTGCGTTCATCCGTCTTTTTCGTCAGGCTCCCCGCCACGAAATCGCTGACTTCAATCTCTCGACCGCTGTCCGCGTGCGTGAATGAGGACAAACCGTTTTCTGCCATGAGGTCAGGCAGCTCAACCGTTTTCAAATGGTTCAGCCGCTTTTTCAAATCGGCAAGATTTTCCTCCAACGAGTCGATCGTTTCCTCTGTTTCAATAACTTCAGCCGCCATACGCATCATCCGCTGCATGGTTGAGCTGTCGGAGGGGGCAACCGCCCCCTCCTCAATGTCGAAAAAGTCCGACATAGTGATCACATCGCCCCCTCTGACGAGTGATCATCGCTCTCTCCAACGTCGCCACGAAGCTCGCCACGTTGGATGGAGTTCTTGAATTCGATTGCTTCCTTCGCCAGATCCGCGAACTCGTCCGGGCCAGCATATTCTTCAATCGTTGGGCCGCGCTCAATCCGGAACCCGATCCAGTCGCCCTTGCTATTGCTTTCTTCGACGGTCGAGATATGATAGGTGCGGTAATAAAGCGGAGGCGTGAACGAGGTGCCGTCCTTGCGCTTCACTTTTTCCGAGGTGGAAAGCGAAAGCCAAGACCTTGCCTTTTTCAGCTGAGTGCTTGTCATCGGCAAAAATGACCGTCGGCCCCCGGCGCTGAGGTTCAGACCGAAGAACTGAGCAGTTTCGGCAATGTAGTTCCCGTTCGGCAAAATGATCTGGTTCGATTCATTCCGTGTGCCCTGATCCAAGATCGAGGCATCGTTGTGAATGGCGACCAAACCTTTTCCCGAGGCCCGTGGCGCCCACTCCAAGTATTGCTTCATGAAAAGCACAGGCAAAAACAAAAGAGGCTGTTCAAACACCTCATTCATGCCAACATCGCAAATGTCGCCAACTTGCGCACCTTTGATGTATTCTGGCTTTTTGGGCTGGACTTGTGGGCTCAGGCCTTGAAGGATCGTGAGCCGGGGGACGATCAGGTCTTTCGCCGTCACGTTTTCGAGGCCGTCTCCGCTGAGTTTATCGAAAAACCCAACATTATCGCTTTCGGTGGAGACGTGGGAGGCGGATTTCGAAGCAACCGCCGTGCTTTCAGTTTTCTTAACCATTAGTTTCTTTCCATGCCGACTTAGATAACGGACCATCCGAAACCATTTTTGCGGCTAGCCCAGCTTTGCCTGATTCGCGAGAAAAGAAAAACTGTTTTTTTAAAAAACTGAATCTTTTTTCAATTTTAGGGGTTGAAAACGGATTCAGATCACAATCCGATCCATTTCAAAAATACGTTTCTTTTTGCGTGATTCGCTTATTTTCTTTTTTGTTTCAAGGGTATGCTTTTTATTAAAATGCGACATTGACATTTTCTTTTTCGTTTCCGGAGCGTGTTTTTTGCCTTTCATGCCAACGAATTTACGTTTTCCGGAATTATTAAGTTGATAATTGCATAAATTATCGATGCCATAATGCAAAATTCGTTCTTTTTCTTTTTCGATTGCCTCATTTTCTTTCAAATTTTTATAAATAAACCGAATTTCTGGCTTTAATCCCAATAATTTAAGCTTTTCTATAATAATTTTATATTGTTTGTTATCTTTATGGAAATTCATGGCTCTTGGACCATGGCCTTTTCCAACATAAAAACATTTATTTTCAATCGGGTCCCAGTGTTCGTAGACATAAAACATAGCATTCTCCTTTTTCGAAATTGACTATGAACCTAATTTCGGAAAAAAGCAATTATTTTCACTTTTCAAAAGAAATTCGTTTTCTTTTTCGGATTTACCCGCCATGATAGGCTTCAGGAGGTGAAAAGAATGACTAGAATAAACTGCGTTCCCCCATCGGAGCTTCATGACAAGTTCCTCGTGGCGGAATATCATGAATTACCAAGGGTTTATAACCTTGTTCGGAAGGCCATCGCCCGTGGGCTTGAGCCCAAGGACTTCGCTTCTTTCAGCGAATACACGATGGGTTCGGGGCACGTGAAGTTTTTCTACACCCGGCTGAAATGGCTCGCAGAAAGGCAAACAGCGCTGGTGGAGGAGATGCTCCGGCGCAAGATGCGGCCCCAGTTCGTGAAGTTCGATGAGCTTTTCATGGGGATTCGCCGTTCATGGTTCGGGGACTGGGAGCCGGACGAGAAGGCTCTCGCGGCCAACCGCGCGAGGCTCGCGGAACGCCTCGAGGAAATGAAGAATAAGCCCAAGCGGAAACCTGTGGGCTATTACGAAATGCTGGAACAGGAGAAAACGAGTGACGAAACCGAAAAAACCAGTGTCTCAGGCTGAAAAGCTGAGGCAAAAGAAGCTCTCGGTGCTGAAAACAGCATCGCGGGTCGAGAAAATTCGCAGAACTTTCAATGTTGGTGGGCAGAAAATGCAGATATCTCTGCCGAAAATGTCATGGGACAAGGAGGAAATGAACAATGGCGATCAGGGCTAACGCACTGCGGAGTTTGTCCGCACAAATTGAATCTCTCGAAAGAAAAATCGAGGGCATCGTTCTGGCTTGGATGGAATTCGACCGGGCGAACCATAAAAAGTTTAATCAGCTCGAAAAAACGGAAAAGCGAGTGGATGAATACAAAATGGCGCTCATCCACTGCCGGGACATGATTGAAGACCTCATGCGGCTGGTTCCGAGGGAGAAGTTCGAAGTCATCAACGATGCGGCACATTTCATGGATGCGTTGTCGCTTTCCATCGGCGATGGACCACGGACGCCGTTCAAGCATGTTGATGTTCATAATGCGGAGATGGCCAAACAACAGGCCACGGTTCGTCGGACGGCGGAAGCCAGAGCCAAGGAAGTCGCCAAAGAGCTCAACGCGAAACGCAAGGCAAGCGCGAAGAAAGGCAAAAAGAAATGACCGAGAAGAAAATGCCCCAGCCTGAGCTGGAAGTCGAGCACGCGCATTACAAACGGTTGCTTGAGGTTCAGAAAAAGATCGGAAGAGCGCTGAATGATTTGCCGATCAGCGATGTGCTTTATGTTTTGGCCGATCTAACGAAGTCCATTTTGGACTCGCAAGAGCCGCCGCGCCGCAAGAAAAACTGCGATGCATTCGTGAAAATGATCTCGCCAGCGCCTTCATCCATCATCATGACGGATCATATCGGGAGGCCGAAACAATGAGTGATGGCAATCCGCATTATGTTACGCCTGAAGAGGCGGAGGAAAAAACTTGCCCCTACGACGCGAAAAATTGGGGGACTTGTATGAGCTCCCAATGCATGGCTTGGCGGTGGCGTCCAAAAGGTCACCAAGATTTGATGCAAGGTGCAATGTTGCAATTACCGCTTGTGCCTGAAGAACCAATGACCCACGGATATTGCGGGATGGTGCGGTCATGAATGATGATTGGGCTGTATTTGTGGTTGTCGTTTTCTTTGGGGCTTTGTTTATCGGTATGATTGCAGCAATATCTGGGCATGAACTTTCAGAACAACGGATGTACAGGCACTGCATAGAAGACGGCAATACGGATTACTATTGCTATCACATGACGCATACGCGGGGAGGTAAGTATGACTAATGAAATTGACATCAACAAACGCTACCGCACCCGTGATGGCCGTGAAGTGCGGATTTATGCGACTGATGGGCATCCTGATGAGCCAGTGCATGGCGCGTTCAAGGATTATAGTGGTCAATGGAATACCAGCATTTGGAATTTAGATGGCACTTGTCGCTTTAAGAAATGCGTAAGCGGCGAACAGTGTGTTGACCTTGTTGAAGTCAAACCACGCATCAAAAAGACAATTTGGGTTAATATTGATAAACAGACAGATGATTTTTTTGACACAAAAGAAGATGCTGATGAATATGCTTCTCAACACCGCATCGCTTGCGTGAAGGTTGAAATAGACTGCGAAGAAGGTGAAGGGCTATGACTGACTGGCAACCAATAGAAACCTGCCCAAAAGATGAATGGGTATTAGTTTGTGAACCCGGCTGGCATCTTATGGTTGCCAAATGGATTTACGCAGACCAATGGCAATATGCTCAAATTGATGATCCT